>Ga0179593_1258281_pt1 | contig 28232 bp, 35 predicted proteins | sample CZODoug2_1_08_16_FD_185931 | JGI IMG/M metagenome (GOLD analysis project Ga0179593, IMG submission 185931) | Vadose zone soil fungal communities from Angelo Coast Range Reserve, California, USA - CZODoug2_1_08_16fungal (PacBio error correction) | ecosystem: Environmental > Terrestrial > Soil >... | reverse complement strand
ACTTCGGTCTCCCATTTTCGGCGTGCTTATGGCTCTTTTGCAAATTTTTCTGCTTTTTTCTCTTTTTTTTTCTTTTTCCAACATTTGATTTGGGGAACAGCTGCGTTTCTTGGCCCCACGGTTCCGCCCTCTGGTTCCTTCTGCGTTTCTACCCCCTTCTCTTCTGTCTGAGTTTGCCTCCTTGAAACCCAGTTGATCGTTTAGATGGTTTACTTTTTCAGAACCCCCGACTGACCATGTTTTTAGTTCGGACGAAACGGTTTTTGGGCGGTTTTCGGGCCGCTAGATGCCCAATGGTTTTCCCTCCCCCCTTCGTAAGTTTTTTTTGATTTCCTCCAAATGGGTGCAGTTTCCCCTTTCTAGTGCTCGGACGAGGGACAAGCCCAAAGTTCCTTGCTCCTCACTTCAAAGTTTGCAAGGAAACTTTGGGACAGTCCGCCCCCCTACCACTTCTCTGGTTGAGAATGTCAACTGTTCGCAACCCCCAAACCTGTGGTCCCCCGGATTTCTCCCCCCTTTTCCCCCCATAGTTTTTTTCTTCAATGTTAGTCAACACCCCACCCGCCCAGGAGGCCCCCTCATTTCTTGAATTTCATCCCTTCTAGTCTTCCCGGAGTCCCCATTTTCTCTTCCAACGCTATCCTCGTTTTGTCCGTGACTTTTTTTTTCTACTGGCCTGGTTAATTGTTCGTTTTTTCCCCCGTGTTTTTTCTTCCAAACCCACCCCTTATCATGTCCTTTTGAATTCAACCCAAAACGTTGACTGCCCATTTTGGAATGTGTGCGTATGTTGGGAGCTTTTGACCCCCCCCCTTGTTGCAGTGGCTTTCGAACGGCCAATTCCGTTTTCTTTTGTTTCGTCCTTGATTTGCGGCTTTTTTGTCCTCCTGTTGACCCACTGGGTCCTTCTGTTCCCCCCAATTCCCCGAAAACAAATTTCTCTTTTGTCCATGTGCTCAGCTTTTTTGCTCCTACAAGGTTTGTCCCGAGGTTTTCTTCGGGTGTTCCCCAGCCCCCCAAGAGGCCGGCAGCCCCCACGACTTCAGACCATTTCTTGTTTTTTTTTTCCGCTTGGTGCTTTTCCCCTATTTCTTCCCCTTCCAAAACCTCGATACGGCCAGTCGGTTTGATTTGTCGTCACTTCCCCTTACGGACTGAGCTACCATCGTCAAACTAAGAGCTCCTCCGTACATGGCGTGCTCTCTATCAACCCATCGTCTTGGCGTCTTGTGGGATGCCCCTCCTACGGATTTACTCCCCCCCCCATTTTGGCCCCCACAAACGTTTTTTCCCAGACAGCCCCGCTGGCTATTACCCTGTCGTGCAAAAAATTTGGGTCCCTTTCTGTTTTTAATGCTTGGCTTTTTTTTGTTCAGACACGGCCTTTTCTGTGTAGCTGCTTTCTCCCTTTCCCCTTCCTGTACATGTGTTGTCTTCTGTTCTGTCTGCTCCCTCGGCAAACCTTGCGTGAACATTTGCTTCGACTTATTTCCCCATTTTTTTGGGTGACGCGTGGACCACACCACGCTCCTTTCGTTGTTTTTCCCTTTTTTCTTCTTAGCGCTCGTTTTTGTCCCTCACTTTGGCATCCCTTTCTTAGCTTTTTGAACCCACCCTGGTCCCTTTGTCACCCCCTCCCCAGGGATCGTGCCATCGTCCTTGTTTTGCTGATCCTTGTGCAAACTGCTTTCTCCGCAGTCCCAACCGTTTTTTTTTGACAGCGTACCCTCTCTACATCCTTGACCCTGTTTGCGAAATCGTATGATCCCCCTTCCCCGGACGGACTCACTCTTTGATTCTTGCAGTGCAAACACGCCTTTAGGTCTCATTCCCTATTTCGCCGCTCAAGCAGGCCCCTTTCGCTTTCGTCTGGTTTGACTGCGAGGTGTGATTCTCCATATTGGTCTTGACCCCGTCCCACAAACTTTTTCGTCGTCTTTTTCCGCGTGTTTGGTGTCTCCTCTTCCATCTTTTTTTATTTTTATACGCATGCCTTATCAAGTGGGCTGGTTCGTCCCTTTTCTCTACTGTCTCGGTCTCTCATGTCCTCCCCCAAGGTCCCTTGGTTTTTTCATATCTTTCTCTGTTTAAAAGAAACCTTAAGGCGTGCTCGATTTTTGAAGGTTTCTGCCGCCCACTTTCTTTTTTTTTTTTTTCTTCTGGTCATTCGCTTTTCCGGGCGTCCTTCCCGACATGAAGACTTGACGCACAGAAGGGTACTCTTCGTTTTAATTCCGATTCTTTTTTAGTTTGTCCCCCCGTCTTTTCGGGGTTTGGTGAACCTGCGTTCGGCTCCTTGTCCCCAACCTTTCCGAGTTCTGGGGCTTTTTAAAGCCCACCCCCTCTCTCCCTTCATCGTCCCCCCCTGGCATCCAACGTGGTCTGCCTCTTTCCTTTTTGACTTTTTGTCATCAGCGTTGAAACCCCCCGTCCCATTTCGCGTCCTAACCCTCGCCGCCAACCCGCCCAGTTCTGCTTTCAGCACCCTGCTGTTTTTACTTTCCATGCCGTGGGGGACTAGTAAAAGTGTGCGGGCCCTTTTTGCCCCGTTGCCGGTTCCCTGTGCTTTTTCCTCCAGTTTCCCCTGCTTTCCCTTCCCTGACAGAGCCGTAAGAGGCGATATTTCTTTTCTCAACTTATCTGTCTTTGACCCCCGTTGCCAAGCTGCATTTTTATACCTTTTTCCTTTCCGGTGATTTCTTAAGTACCCCGTGTTTTTGCCCCGTTTCTTTCAATTCGGAGTACCCCCTTTTAGACGAATTTCACCCAATTATTTTTCTCGGCCCCTTTATGCGGCTCGGTTTTCCCCCTGCCCCGCTTCCCAGAATCGCCCATTTTAACCTTTTTCTGTTCATACATCTTACTTTAACCCACTAGCCTAGCCACCCTCATCCCTCCGTTTGCGTTACTCTCGACGTCCACCCGGATTTCCCTAGGTTCTTTTTTGTAAAGTGTAAGTGGCCCCCGTATATACTTTCCTATCGAAAAGGTCTTTGGTCACTTACTCTACGGCGTAAACCCCCTTGTTTTTTTTTTTTGATTGTTCTCTTAATCTCGAGTTTCCCACTTTCCTTTCTAGTTGTGAAGTCCCCACTCTTGCGTATGTGTTGTTTTCTGCCGGGTGTTCTCTTCTTCTTGTATTTTTCCCCAGATTTCCCGTTTCTGACCCCCTCTCGTGGTGTACGCCCGCACTTCTCTCTCCCTTTTCCGCGACTTCTTCCGGGGGCTCTCCTTCATCCTTTTCCCCACTGCTTTTTTCCAGGTAATTAAGGCATCAGTTCTTTCCTCTACCTCTTTTTATGTTCCCCCGTTTTGACCTTTTTCCTTGTTGGTTATTTTTGTGGTGGTTTGGTTAGGTTAGTAAATCGGCTTGATTGGTCATTTATTTCCTGTGATTGTTTTTTCCCTTTTTGCTAACTGCCCCCCCCACTCTTTTTTCTTTGCGTAGTTTTTGGGCAAGTTATTCGTTCTCCTGTAATCGTGGAGAAACCGGCTGTCCAGATTGTTTCCCCCCCCCAGGCAAAGTTTTTGCAATTCCTCTTTTGGTTTGCTCGGGTTTGTTTTTGCCCTGTCCCCCTAGTTTTGTCCCCAGTACAGTTTGAAAAAACTCTGATTCTTTCGTTCGATCTACTAGCAGTGCAACGCTTGAATGTTTAGGCCTTCGACTTCTCTTGTATCATGGAAATTCTGTTTCTTTTTCTTCCCCAGGTTCACAAACCCCCAATCTTGTTCCCCTGTGGCCCCCTTCCACCCATTGGTCGAGGCGCTTTTGACCTCCCGCATTCGGGATATTTTCGATGATGATCCCCTACTTATTGTATCCTTTTAGTTAGGTTGGTTTTGCGCCTCTCTCAGTCTGCCGTATCAAACTGTTTTTTGAGCCTCTTCAAACTTACTCCCGCCCCTTTCTTAGGTGGCCTTGTCTCTTAGTTTTTGCCTCTATGTGTAGTGTGTTTTGGGGTGTATTTATTGTTTGTGTTCTTGTTTTGTGGGAACACTTTTTTGTACCCGTTTCCCCCCCCCCGGGGGCTCTTTTTTTTTTTTTTTTTTCTGTCGGCCAACTGTTGGTTTTTGCCCCCCCCCGACACTCTGTATCCTCCACAACACCAACTGTATTACTCATTATTGCAGGGTTTTCCTCGTCTGGCCTCCCGGGGGTGTGTGGAAAAAACCAAGGGATTTTTTTCCCCTGAATACCACTTTCATAAAGACTCAATTTCCAGAGTCATTTCCTATGTGAAATTGCCTGATAGATTTTTTTTTCCGTCTTTCCACTGAAGATGATGATTGTTTCTTGGGCGTTCGGGGTTTTTTTTCCCCCCCCGATCTTATCTGGTTCAGGGTTCGATTATTTGACCAACAGTTAGAGTTCACGTGTTGATTGACTTTCGGATTGTTGATTTGTTTTCAAGTATGGAACCCCCCCTCGTTGTGCGTTGTCCGGCACTGGGATTGTTTCCCCCCCATTTCTCCATGTTCTGTACACGTCTGAATTTGTAGCATTTGTTCTCCTGTATTTTTCCACCCCCCCCTTCGCAGCAGTTGGCCACCCACACCATTGCGACTTTTACCCGACCGTCAAAGCGTTTTTACAGGTGAATTCTGCTTGCTCGGCTGTTTGTTCTCTATTCTCTCCATTCCCGGTCGAGGGGGCGTGCTTTTTGATAGAGGCTGGTTTACTTCCTCTGGCCGGAAGTTATCCTAATTTTTTGTTCCCGGCCCCAAGCAGGGGGGGACGACGGATTGTTTTTTTCGTAGGATCTCCCAACCTGCACCTCCCTCGATTTAAACTTGGTCGTTTGCTGGTTTTTGTTTTTGTAGGCCTCAATGCAAACAATCCATTCAAGTTTTTAATTTTTATAGGAGCGAGGTGTGATCGACCCCCCCTCACAGGGGAATACAGATCGTCCCCCCTTGATTGTCCTCATGTTTTTTTTTTCTCTAAGGGACCTCCCCCCCCCCACCAACAGAAATTCAAGCCCTTTTTGTACTGAAGAAGTGTTTACCCCCTGAGCAAAAAACAGGTTCCCTTCCCCTGACGAGGATCCATATTTCCCGTCTTTCAAGGACCCTTGCCGCCTCGTGGGGGCATTCTTGTATATCGCTTTTGATTTCCCCCCCCAGTTTTTTTCAACTGTATTCCGCAGACGAACCCTTGATTTCGGCCAAGCTTGGCCCGGGATTATTTCGGAGTTCTTTCTTGACTGAATTTGGAACGGGGGGCACTGTGGCGCATCGGGCAACTGTTTTGGTCAAACAAAAACCCCACATCTGTTATACATGGGTGGTCCCGAACTTTCCGGTAATCTTTGAGTTGGGTCCCATTTTCATGCTTGGGGATAGGGCTTTTTGCGTTTCTTGCCTTCGGGCCCCCCCACCCCTCTGAGTCGTTTTTACACACCCCTTTTTTCGACCTGGTTTCCCACGTATCGTGTTCTTTTCTCCACAGTGCCTGTCCGCTAATGGTCCCTTAAATTCCCTTTCGTTTTTTTTTCTTTTAATATTGTCGTGTCGGGCTTCCCCCTGACCCCCCCTACCTTTATTTTGACCATTTCGTTCACATTGTGGATGCCGCCTCCCCTATCGACCGCGCCCCCCCCCTTCCTTTCCCTCCGGAGTTTTTCAGACCCCGCCACCTTATATAGCCGTGAAGTGCCTTTCTTATATCGTGATTGGTGTAACGCAAGTGGTTTTGTTTTGGCACCACCACCTCTTTAACATTTTCTTCCGTGCGCCCCCCCCCGTAATTTTTAGCAGGCCAGCCCAATTTTTTGACGTTTTCGGTTGTAAGATCACCTGGCTTTGTGACTCAAGTTTGTTTTCAAAAAAAAAAAACTTATGTGCGCGGGTGGTGTTGAGCGAGCGCGTTCCATCTATCTTTCCCCGGCTTTTGCCTTGTCCAGCTCTTCAAGGGTGGTCGTTTTGTCTGCCCCCCGCTTTTAGTTTTTTGGTGCCGCCCCGTTTTCCCCCACTCAAAGCCCCCCAGTGGTTGTGCCCCAACCTTGATTCGCCCAAAACATTTTGTTTTGGCTGGTTTACCAACTTTCGTAGTTTTATGTGTTGGCCTTGTGGCACTGACCGAAATTGGTTTCTGGTGTTTGCCCCTATTTCCTTACGCCCCAAAACCCCGGCCTTTTTTTCCCTTGTTATCCTTGTTGCCCCATGTTTCCAGTCTGACCCAGCTCCCCAGTGATCCATTCCTTTTCGGGATGCCTCCCCCCCCCATTGAAGGTTTACACCCCCTACACCAAATGTATTAACGTGGGGTGTTTCGTATTGAACGTCCCCATCAGCCTGCGTCAGTTCCACTTTTTAGGCCCCATTTTCTCCCTGTTGGTTTTTGTGTTTTTTTCCTTGGCTGCTCTTTTATGCATTCCACCCTTTAGCCAGATTTACATTCATACCCCCTGTTGTCTGTGTTGTGTTTCCTTTTCTTAAACGCCCTCCCCTCAAGGCCTTTTTCTGGCTTACGTGTACTTCCTTTCCCCCGTACTGCCCCTAGAGACACAAGAGAGGGGTTGCCGCACTTCGTTTTGCCTCGCACGTTTTTTACGGCTCCAGGCGACTTGCCCTCCACTGCGTGCCTTTATTCTTTAATCGGCCCAAAACCCGTTACCCAGCGTTTTGCCTTCTCTCGTTTTCTCCTCGTGGTATTTTTTGAACCTGGGTTCCCCCCGTTTTTAGATCTTTTCTCACGGTGGTGCCCCTCCCTTTGCTTTTTTAACGTTCTCTACGTCCAGTCCCCGTTTGTTGCACAAGTCACAAAACCCACCGGTCGTGTTCTCCCCCTCCTTATGGCAAGGCTCCCTTTTTTTTTTACGGATGAAATCTCCGGGGTCCCTTCTTTTCCCGTTTCGTTGTTTTCTCACTCTGGTTTGTACAGTCATCGTAGAATCGGTGACCGGGCTCCGGTGACGGCCCCCCCATTTTCAGCCCAGTCGATTGTGCTTCCCCTGGTTCTCTCTTCCGCATTATCTTCCCACTTCTTCTGTTTTCTTGTCTTTTCCCTAGTGTTTTTTTGATTACGTTTTTGCCTCATTGGTTCGGCTCTCCCTCTGCTAAAAAACTAATTTTTTCCTTAACACTTGACCCTTATTCTGCGCAAACTCATACCCCTTTTTACCTAATTCTCGGTATGTTGTTGTTCCTGCCTTGATGAGGTGACGTCCGACAAATTCCAGGTGTTCGGTTTTCTTTCTTGAGGTATCCCCTGCCCCCATTTCTCTTCCTGCTGCACTTCCCCCCCCATCGGATTTTCACCCCCAGTATTCGGGTTCTGTAACAACCCTTGGCTAACTCTTTTCTTGCACTTTCGGTTTCAGAGGAAGAACGTTCGATTTCTTTACGCTAGTTCTCTGTTTTGAAGTCCCTGTTTCAATAGGCCACGGGACCCTGTCGTCCACTTTTTTTTGGTTTGTCCTTCCGACGCCCTTTTCATTCCCTAATTTCTTGTCCTCCGAACGGTTTTGTGACTTTACGGGTCTCCGTGCCTTTACGCCCCTTTTCTCTTTTCTCTTTCCCTTTTTGCCCCTGTTTTTTCAATAGAAAAAAGGCGCCGGGGAACGTAATCAGAACCACCTTTTGATTCTTTTTGCCTTGCTAGAATTTCACTTCTTGATTTTGGGTCCCGGCGTTTCCACTGAACTTCGTCCTTTTCCTACTGTAATGTTGCCCTCCCTGTGGTCCCTTTTCTTCAGTGGTACCCCCCCTTCTTGCTTGGTTCCGGTTAAGTTTCCCCCTGAAAGGTACTTTTTTCCGTATTCTCTTGGTTGGACTACTTCGTTAGTGTTGCTCGTCAAGTCTGTCCCCCCCCTGCAATTTGTCAACGCTTCGCGTTTGTTGATCCGATTCCTTTACTTTCCCCGATTCCTGTCGTGTACGGTTTTTCTGTTGTGACATTTCGTTATTCACCTTTTCCATGGTTGAATTTTCCACAAAACAACGAACCCCGCCAGTCCCCGGCAGTTCACCTGGTGTTCGCCTTTTGGGTCTTTATGGGTTCTGTTAAGGGTTTGGCCGATAGCATCGGCAAGCCTTTCCAGGTTTTTTACTTCTTCGTCTTAGGATTGGTTAGTTTTGCAGCACAGTTGGTTTTGTACCCCCCCCCCTTGTAGTGGTTCCACATGACGCCCCAACCAACAAATTACCTGATCCTCGTTAACCTGTTCCCCCCCCCCTGTACTGTGCCTGTTTGAGATGTGTAATTACATCCCCATTTTTTGCTGCTTCCCTCGTTGTATTGGGGTATTTTTCCTGTGTTTTCCCCCCCCCCCATACCTCGGGCCGTCATTTTCTTACTTCCTGCCAAGTTTGTGTCAGGGGAGTTCCGCTCTCCTCGTATGTAAAAACCGATTCCACGCAGCGTTTGTTTTATCCGCATTCTCCATGGGATTGGATAATTTTGAAAAACCAACCCCACCTGTCACATTTCCGACCCTTTCCGTTTCGGTTCGCCCCCCTTTTTTATTTGGCGTCCCTGGCGTCGAGTCCATTCCTTGATAACGTGATGACCGATATGGGTGTCCCACTCCCTTTTTCGTGTGTTTTTTTTCTAATAGTCTTCTCTGAAACCTGAATGTTTTGGTACTGGTGTAATAGACCAGTCTGCCCCCCCCCCCCTTTTTTTTACTCTTTTTTTTAGAACGTATGCGGGCTTTGCGCACCCCCCGAAATGCGTTTTTTCCATCTCCTATCGAGTCTAATACCTGGGTAGTTTTTTTTCTATCCCCCCTCGTGCTGGTAAAACCCCCCCACTGCTCCCTTTTCTTTTGGCTTTTTCCTCTTGCCTTTCGTTGGGTCCATCAGTTGTCCGTTTGATCCAACTACCCCCATTCAGTGTCCCCACGGGAAACCCACCATCAGCCAATTTTCTGGGTCCTACCTTCTTCTTTGTGGCGAGTTTTTTTTTTGACTTTATTCTCTGCCTTTTGTCGGCCATGTCAGTTTTCCTTTCCTTTTTTTTTCGATCCTCTCCACCACTTTTTCCGTTGTCAGCTAACTCTCTTCTTTACGCTGTCTCCTTTTATTCCAGGGTCCACCTCTTCTTACCACAATGAATTTCTGATTGCGGCCCCACTTGAGGCCAAGAGTTTGCGCTGTTTAACCGGATCCCGCCCTCTATAACCTACTCTGCCTACCTCCTGCCGACTTGTCGGAGTTCGTTTCTGCTGCTTCTTACATTTCTTGTGATTTTTCCGTGGAAGTAGAAAGCCAATTTTCTAGAGGGACTGCGGCGGGGTGCCGTTGGTGTTACATTTTTCTCACGCGAATCCGTGATACTTCCCCAATGACTGGGTGCCAGCTCAGCCATTCCCCGGCGTCGTTTCCCTCCCACCTTTTTTTGTCTCCAACAGGCGGAATTGTTTGTTTTTTTCCCTGTATTTTTTTGCCAGATTCCAAACGTGGTCCTCGCGGTGCTCGAGTTGCAGGAGCACTGATTCCTCCCCCCCAATACGCTAGTTTGGAGTTTTGTCTTCCCGACTCCTTTGTTTTTTTGCTGTAATTTTTTTTAGCTTACAATGCCACCCAACCCCTGCAGCGATCGTGGTACCTCTTTCGGTATCTTTCTAGTATCCCGATGGTTTTGGTATGCTGTTACGGTCTGCCACAACCCTTTTTTTGTTCTTTGGAACCATTGTCTTTCCTTGGATTTTGACTTGCCCCGCATTTCTGCCCTTCAACCTGCCACGTGCATTTTTGTCCGATCGAATTTGGGCCGCCTTATTTGGTTTGGTGACACAAAAGTTCCGAGCGAACAACCCCCTGCATCCTCCTGCGTGGGATGCCCAATTTCAGACTCCGCCCCCAATTGCCCATCGGTGATTGCGCCTTTGCTTGTCGTTTTCATCAGTTCCTGTAAACTTGCTTCCAAAGTCTCCCTTTCTTTTACGTAACGTTTCATTTCGTTGTCCCTTCATCGCCTTCCCCCCGGGTGGGCTGAGTCTTGTTCCCTTCCGCGGAGATCGTTGTAATATAGAGTCCTTCTCTCCTTTTTCTCACAACGCCCGCTTTCTCCCAGTCTTCAGACGCCCCCCCCCACTTATGCCTCCTCGTGTTTGATCTTTCACCTTTGGTACGCTACCCGTTTTTCGTTTTTTTTTCAGATGCACATAGTCACCCGACTTTTACTTCTTTGCGTCTTCGGCCACAACCGTTTCCCCTCCGAAGTTGACCTCTTCTTTTCTCCCGGGCGGATCCGCCGTGTCCGTGCTGCGCCTGGTTCCCCTGGGTCCTGTTCAGACTACTTTACTTGGGAGATATTCTTGCGAACATCCTCAAGCGGTCCTCTGACCCGGGCATTCAATCTTATGTGTTTACCCCCCCCCCAAATTTCTTCTTTAGTTTCCCCCCAACCACACTAGCATGACGATTTTGATTGGACCCTCCAAGCCCTTTTTTCTTTCCCCTTGTTTAGTGCAGCTGGCAATGTCCTGTATCCCGACCCCCCTCTGAACGTGATGTTTATCACGGTCCGCTTTTCTTTTTAAGTTCCCCCAGTTTCTTTTTATTGCCCGCCCTGGTTTGAATACTTTCTTGTATCGTTAGGTTTTTTTGCTTTTGGTCCCACAACAATTCACTGAATGCCCATTGCCAATTCTTTTCAGCATGTACATTTCCCTATTTTCCTATTTTTTTTCCCCCATGTTGCACGTGCTCCCCTTTTTGACTGGCTCGATCACCATCCCTATTTTACTTTCCCCCGAACCCCATATACTCTGTTATGCCTGTGCCGTATTCCGCGGTGAAGAGAGGTCAGACGATTGATTTAAACGGCGGGACGTATTGAATGTTCCGTAGTGCTGAGGTTTGTCCGGTATAGTCTCCTGTTCCTTGTTTGTCTTTTTCTTTCACCTTCCACTCCCTCAGTCTGTTAGTTTTTATATCGTGCTGGTGTACTCCCATTCTGAGAGATCCGGTTGGTCTTGGCCCCTTGCTCCAAATCTTAGTTTCGGCTCCCCCATCCCTTCAGTCCCACAGTAACCCCCACTCTTTTTGCCTTGTCGCCGGCTGTGGGTGGAGATCACCCACCATGTGGTGTGATACGCCATTCTTCCTGCTCAGCATGCCAGTTCCACCTAGTTGGTTTCCCAGGATCCAGCAGAAGACAACATGCTCCGGGAGTTTGTTTGTCCCCCCTCACCCTTGCCGGTTTTCACACTACAACCTGACGATTCCGGTTGACCTGTTTTTCGTTTTGCCTTCCACTGTTTCCCCTCTCGTCTCTTGAGCGTCTCTTTTCCGGATTGCTGCCGAACTCTTTTTACACGGGGCAGGCTTCACTTTAAATTTCCCCCTTTCCACCCCCTGGGTCCTCAGCCTGCGTCACCGCGCTGGGATACGTTTTTTCTTGATGCTACCGAGATCGGCCCTGAGGAGCTGCCGGTGAGGTTTCCCCAGCTGCCCCCTAGCCGCTAGTCTTTGCCTTGACTTCAAAATTTCTTGGATTGCCCGTTTGCTTTCCCTTCAAATTGCCTTTCCGGCCGTTTCGCGTCCTTTTGTCTGACCGGTTTTTGACGGCTATTTTCCCCGTGTTTTTCCAGGTGGGTAACCAACTTTTTTTCTTCGTTTCCCTTGGGGGAGTTTCCTTAGTTCCCTTTGATTTGTCCCCCTTTTTTCGTAGCTACCCAAACGATCTTCGTTCCTTTTTGCGTTTTGCCTTCTCTCCGGGAAACTGGTTTCTCACACCTTCATGTCACATTGTTGAGAACTTTTACTTTACCAGTTCTTCAGTTTTTACTTTTCTCTTTCGCTTTGAATCCGGTCATCTCCTGTCTTTGCTTTTTCGCACGGATTTTTGTTTATTCTGTGCTGGTTCGGCCTCTATGATCCGGGTTTTCTCTGATTCACCCAATTCTTCTTACCTTTTCTGTTGCGTTTCGTTCTTATGTGGGCCAGATGTGTTTTTTTCTCTTCCTTTTTCATTTGGTTGTGGTGGACCCCCCCCTTCATTTCACCGAGTGTTTTTTTCGAAACTCATTTTTGGGACCCACCACATACCCAATGTTTTTTCGAAACGCCCGGAACCCTCGTTTTAAAACCCCGAAACATTTTTGGGTGTAGTGTCCCTTAGAGTAGAGAGTTCGGCCTTGCTTACTTTTTCCCCCACATTTTCCCCTGCCCCCCCCGCTTCTATCTTGTCCCCCTATGGATTCTTCACCCAACAATCCCGAGTTTCCGCCCGCATTTCGGGGCCCTTTTCACCTGCCCCCCCTTTCCGGTTGCAAGTAAACGGGGGTTGTTCTTCGCTGTTGTCCAAATACTGTTTCACCCCCCCCGTGTTTTATTAGTGTGAGGGTTCCCAGTGGCGTCACGACGCAATTCCCGATGTCCATGACTCGTTCGAGCTTTAAGACCCCCTACCCGACGGGCCCCCTTCGGAAAAAGCTTCCCTATTAACTTTTAATCCTGTTGTCCTCAATCTCTCTTTTCCGGTTCCTGAACGCGCGCCGTGAGGTGGTTCATTTTTCTTTGAATCTCGAGGAGTTTTGATTTCAACCATTTACCCAAACGCTTTTTTTCAGACTCCCCTGTGTGTTTGAACTCCTGGTATTTTCTCGCTAAGATTGCCAGCGTATCCTTCTGTGTTCTGCGCTCGGGCACACGTTGCCTAGGTTGCCTTTGAGCGAGCGGTTCCCATTTGAGGGCTAACCATCTGTTATAACACTTCCCGCCCTTTTGCCCCCGGGTCATTCGTCCAGCTTGTTCCTTTCCCCTTTGCGTGAGAGGTTGCTCTGATGCAATGTGGCCCACGGTCGCTTGCTTTGCCCCTTACCACCCAATCCCATCCGAAAGTTCATCGTGGTTTCCCACCCGCGTCGCCCCCCGGCTAGGGGGTGGAAAGAATGTCGATCTGTGGCTATTTGTACTTGAGTCCGCCTTACTCAAGCCACCCATCCGTCCCCCCATTGTTTTCGAATTTGTTGGGGGGGGAATACCTCTTTCGACGGCATAGATTCCCCAGCTGGCATTGCTGTTCCCCCGTTTGTTTCGACCCCGCCATTTTTTTTTCCACGGGGGGTTGCCTTGGCGTGTCTGTGAGTTTTTGCCATTGTGTTTTGCGAACATTTTTCCTTCACTTTCCTTCTTGATATGGAACCGGTCGTGGCTCACTCCGATTTTTTTCGCTCCCGGTGTCCCCCCTTTTCGGTTCTTTTTTTGTCTTGCCTGCTACCTCTTTTAGGCAAACACCCTTAGTGCCCTGCAGGGCATATTTTTTTTTGACGAAGCTCGGGACCCTCATATCCCCCCTTGTCCCTCCGGGTTTTTGTAAAATTTTCGTGTAGTTACCCCAGGTCTGTTTTTTTAAACCATTTTTTTTTTTTTCTTGCCCTGTACCCGTTTCGACACTCCTTGTTTTTTTCCCCCCCCCCTTTTGTCTTCTTGTCCCCCACAACAGGCTGGCTCCCCCCCTTGTGAACACACCTTTAGTTGTTTTTTTAAGTTTTCCCTTCTCCTGGGACGAGACCAATGGGTTTTGCTTTTTAAGAGCAGACCCCACACCGTTGTGGTGCGTACAATCTCCGGGGACCCCCCCCTGCAAAAATTCCCCCCCCCCGGGACAAGACTTTTTTGCCGGATTTCTCAGTTCCCATCCTCGTTTGCCCCATTGCCAGTCTGCGGCTCCCTCCAAGGTTCCACACCTCTTTTCAGTTTTTTTGTCTGCTTGATTGATTAGGTCCAAAACTACCACCTTTTTCCCCACAACCCTGCGCCTCTACCCCCACAACGTGTGTGTTCCCAGGCTCTATTGGGCACATTGCTTTTTACCAGCGGCACTTAGTACCCCCCCTGGTTTTATAACCGCGATAATTCAGATGGCCTTTTCGCTGATGTACATGCATCGTTACCCACCTTCCTGCCCCTCGTTCAGAGGCTGAAGCCCCTCTAGCTCCACCCTCGTCGCGGGTTAGTGTGCCTCCATGCGAGACTCCCTTGCCCGCGCCAGTTACCAGTTGACTTTTCCCCCCCTCCCAAATTGTGTGCAACAGGACAAACCACCCCTTTTTTACGTTTCCCCCCCCTTTCAATGTCTTTCCCACAGTCAACCCGTTCTTTTGCCTACGCTCCCTGGACTTGCCCACAACAATTTTGGCTTTCCCCCTTGATCTGAGTATCCCTTTCGACGGTCGCCAGAAAACAGTGGACCAGCTTCGTTTCTTTTTCCAGGCTTTTTAACGAAACACGTTTCACATGATTGTCCCCTTTGGTTTTTCGCCCAGATACGTTGGGCTTTAGGGTTTCTTTCCGTTCCTGGCCCGTGCCACTGTTGTCAAACTGGACCCTCCAAAAACCGGTCGGCATGACCAAGTCCCATCTCGTGCCCAGCATCGCCCTATTGAACCCCTTCGTTTTTTTTTTTTACTCCGCCGACGTTTCTTTTTTTGTATGTTCCACCATCGTTTACTTGACGTAATGGCGCCTTTGGGTTATGTGCACTGCTTTTCCGCATGCCGGTTCTGACTGAGGGTCAGGACCCCTGCCTTTATGACGTGTGACCCCCCCCCAGAGACTCAGGGGTGCTGTGTCAAACTTTCCAAGCTATTTTCTTCTTTTTTTTTTCACCGGGGAACCACTACCCCTTGTACCGTCCGCAAATCTTCTTGTCCCTGGCACCATCTACTATCTTTTACAGTTTTCCCTCCTCCGTGTGGTTTTTCTTCCTGAGAATGCGCGTTGCAACCATCAGGGTCGATTTTTTCGGGATGCCTCTTTACGTGCTTCCAGTTGCCTTGCCCAACATCTATTTTCCCCCAGGTATTTTTCGGGTTTTTTTAACCCAGGTTTTGCCGTTTTTCACATCTGGGGGACGGTTACGGGGGTCAGGCCCACGGCACTCTTTCTTTGGCCGTGGGTCCGCTTTTTTTTTTAGACCCCCAAGTCCACCTTCCTTTTCTCGTCGAGTTCCCTCCTGTAACTTCTCCGGATTCTTTCGCTTTTGACCGGTTGGTTCGCTTGCATGGTCTTGACGTTCCCTCCCCGTTCCGTGTCCCAACGTGTGCTTTTTTTTCGATACTGAGTCCCTTTTTTCCCGTCTTGATAATGGTACTCATCTAGGTTTTTTTTCCCGCCATACGAATTTTCCTTTCCATCTGTGGGCAGCTTTCTGGCCCCGCCCAACTGTATTTCCTTGCGTTGTAAGTGTTAGCCCCCAACAGTGTTTTGTTTTAGTGCCGTTTTTAGTCTCTTATCCCCTTTTCTGGGGAGCTGTTCCTTTCCCGGCCCTTGGTTTCCCAAACCCGTTTCCCGTTGCTCCGTAGCCTCTTAACTCACTTCGAATGGGGTGTTCCACCATTCAAGTCTTTCTGAAAACCAAAACAGTTTTCATGGTTGCCCGGTTCTATATCACGCGACTGTGTCCCGTGTGACCAATTAAATGTTACTGTTGCTGTTGAAATGTCCCCTCTCGTTTGGTGTCCCTATATAAAGTTCCTTACCATATTTGTGACCTTTTTCATCCCCCCCTGACCGTCCGCCGCCTTTTTGAGATGTCTTATATGTTGGGACCAAGGTTGGCCTGTGGTTTTTCTGTCCACACACGTTTGAGTGTCGTTTTTCGTGTTCATTGCTTTTTCCCGCACCCCATTTCTTCGTCCCATGCCCTGAAGGGCTCCAAAACACAGGCCCCTACTTGTTTAAACCCTGATGGAATCGTTTTCATGGTTGAGGGTTTGAGCCGAACCCCCCCAGTTTTCTTCCCCCTCTGCTACGACTTTCCGCGTGCGGCCCCACCCTCAGCCCTTGCACTCTGCTCCGTTTTGGGGTTTTTTTCTTGCTTCGTTTACCAGTGCAGGTTCTAGGCTTTTTTGCTCTCTACAACACCATTGCTCAACTTTTCTTGACTTTTTCATGGCCTTTTACCCCCCTCCCTGGTTGACCCTGTTGCCTTGACAGCCCCAAGTTAACGCCAAGTGTTTTTGTCTTTGATCGAAGACAAACTCTCTGTTCAGGCCTGGGCCTGGGGGACCAGCGCATTATGATTCCCCCCCCCCTGATTGCCGCCAATTTTGCCCCCAGCCGTACGCTGGGTGATTTCTTTGTCTTTTTGACTTTTTGGGTTTGGAATGGTTTTTTGGGTTGGTCCCTCGGCTGTGCTCGGCGATGGTCCCCCTTTTTCGACCTTTGTTCGGCAATTGTGGGGCTTTGCATCCCAAAACATTTTCCCACTCCTCTTTTTTGAAAATTTTTTTTCCCTTCCTGCTTTGTTTACGAGTTTGGAAACCCACGATCCTTTTGTTTCTGACTTGGGGTCGTGGTGTTGATTGCGCGCGTTGGGTGGGCCTGACTTTCCAAGCCCTCCCCTTAGTTTGATTGCAGGTGTTAAACATATTCCACCTTTCTTCCCCTCTAGGCCTTGGGGGCCCCATTTCGGTCCCCTGTTATTCCGATTTTGTCCCGCAAAGGTCTCGCCTTCCTTTCCCCATTACCGTTTTTGTTTGCCAAGCGAACGAGTTTGAACTTCCAAGCGGTGCGCCTTTCTAGAATTTACCCCAATTTGCTTTCGGATTTGGGGGAACTTGAGGGGCCCAGCCTTGGGGAAACCTTCACTTCCGATGATTCCGAATTTGCCCTATTTCTCTTTTTGGCTTCTTTTTCTCGTTCCGAGGAGGACTTCCTCTTTGGAGTTGAAGGTGAAACAGCTGTTTTTCGCGTGTATTCTTGGTTTTTCCATGTTTGTGATATCGACTACCATAGGTATTTCATTGTTCTTTTCCGTTGGCGTTTGTTCAGATAAGTGTGCCCTTGTGCCTACCCCGGCTGCCACCCCCCACTTCTTGCTGGTGGTTCTAACTATACTTTCCTGCCCCCCGCCCGGGTTTTGTTTTTCCGTGCCGTTATGTTTTTTTAAACACGAACAACTTCCCTGTTCAGGCCGTTCTGACGGGAGGTTCTTAGATTCTTACAGGTTTCTCTAGCGTTTTCCCACCCTGAACTTGTTACGCGTGGATACACCCCCACTGGCAGGGTCGTGTTCCCCCTCTTTTTTGGCTCTGCAGCGTTGATTTTTTTCAACCGGCTTGAGGAGGAAACGCGGTTTATGGACAGTGGTCCGATGCGGGAAGGCCCACCATCGGGGCCCTTCCCCGTTGTCCACGTCCCTTTTTCCTTTTCAAACGGGTTTGTTTTTCCCGCCTATGCTTTTTTATCTTGAGTGCTTTTGGGAAGACAAACCGGTTGCATCCCTCGCGGCCTGAAAACTTGCCCAAATGCCCCATCGCACGAAGCCCCGCAGTCCCCTTTTAAGGGTCTTGTTTGAAACCCTCCCCAGGCTTGGTTGCTTCTTTTTCTTGGTCCTGTGGTCTCGCACTTTGTCCCGTCGGCCGGGGTTTGTCAGGTCACACGCATGAGGGAAGCTTGCTTGTCAGATACCCCTTTTTTTTTTTTGACATTTATTTTTCCCCCCCGCGCTGCAATTCAGCCCTATCAAATTTGACCATAATCCGAGTTCGTCTCAGCCCTTTTGTGTTTGCCCCCACCGCCGACCCACGGTGGGCTGTGGATCTTTCCCCTTCCAAGTTTCCACCCTTACTTACGGGTTCTTTGTGTTTTTTTGGTATTTTTGAAAACATGCTCCCCAGTCGTATCGTCCCTTATCCCCCTTCGCGACGAGATCCGCCGGAGGCCGCAGCGTCCGCCTTGGTTTCAGGGGCGCGCTTTTTTCTAGGCCCCCTGAATTGCTTGGTGCGTGGTTTTATTATCGTGCGAAAAGACGCACATGTGACTCCTCCACCCGGTTCTTCCCCCTGGTGTGCTCCGAAGGCTTGCGCTTCCTCGGTCTGAGTCTTTTTTTGACCCCCAACTGCCCCCCCCGAGTTTGACGCCCTTTCTTCTGCTTCGTTCTTAAAGTTTGATTCGTTGTTTGGCCCCCCACCGAGCCAGCCTTTTATGTGCCACGAGGGGAGTTGTGGCCGTCCCCGCAGAATTTTTATCTAGCGTTTCGCCTTCTCGGGTCCCGATCAATGCGTTAACATCCCCCCCAATGGATGCCGGCCTTTTTCCAGCTCGAACTTTCTCTTTTCCTTGCCGCATCTTTGGTTTGTGTTTTTTCTTTTTGATGGTCTGACTAGTCAGCTTTTTATTCGTTCCCTTTTTTTTTTTTGCCCGTTGTTAGACTCGCACTTCATTGGCAGCGCATTTCGACCTATTCTTTTGTCGGCTTCTCCGGCTTTTCCCCCTGTCTTCTTTTGGCCAGTGGCTCTTTTTCAGTGCAGACGATCGCCCCGCGGTTCTTTTTTTCACGCACAGTGACAGGCGTTTTTTTTTGAAAAACTTCCGAATGTGTTGTTCATTTCCACGCCCGTTGAACCAAGCGGAGTAGATATTCGATCCCCAAGCGGCCGCCCTAGTACTTTCCTTCCTTCCCGGTGCCCTTTCCACAAGAGGCGTTATCACAGTCTCCCGCATTTTGGACTTACCCGTGAGGCTACCTCCTTGATTCTTTGAGGCGATCATCTCGTGCTTATCGCTGGCGGTGGCCCAGGCCAGCAAAGATTCAACAGAGCTGTTGCATGATCCTGATTATTTTAAACCCGTCCCGTGTTAGAAGATTGCAGTCTAGACTTCAGCATTCCAGTCCTGTCGGTTCTTGTCCTTTGTTTTTTAATATCTGATTCACGTGTGTGAACGCTGTCAGACAATGCGGCAGTCGCGAGGCCCACTAGCGAGGACGCCGCCCACCTTGTGGGAGTGCCAAGGGTCAACCTCTCGTTTCCCCCCTTTGTTTTTTTTTCGCAATCTTTTTTGATTGGCGCAGTAGCCGCTACACGACTCACTGGGCGTGGCCTTTGCGCCGCCCCTGGGAAACCCCGTCATCTTTTCCGTAATGAACCCCGGAGACCTGTAACCTTGCCCCCCTACCTTGTTCCTTTGACGGATTTGTCGCCTTTGATTTTTTCTCCCGCTGGGTGCTGGCTTCACGATGGTGGTTGTTGCATTTTGAGTGCTTTCCCTTGATTGACTGTTTTTTTTTGTGATATTCCCTCGTGCCGTTTTTCTTGAGTTTGCTCTTTGAAATTGGTTTCGTGATTTTGGGCACCTCCCTTCGGTTCGGGTACCCCCCCTTGAATTTGTTTTTACGACCGTTTGACTCCAGTCAAGCCGTTTCCCCCAAACAATTTTCCCACTTGCTTTGGGCGAATGGACCCCCCCGAAACAATTCCCCCCTCGTACACGACCTTCTTGGTGGATTGTTTCGTATCTCTGGCCCGCCTTTCCTGGGCGGAGATGAATTCAAACCCAGCCCTCACGGTTTTCCTAATGTCCCGTTCCACAGAACGGGGACCCCTTGTTTTTTTTTTTGTTTTCCCCGGTTTTTCCAACCAGACCAAGCCCCCCCGGGGAGTTTCCCTTCCCCCCTCTCTCAAAAACCCAAACCAAGCCCATGCCTTCTTGAAGTGCTGGCGTTTTTACGCGGGTAATCCTACAACCACTTTCTTCTGTTTTCCCTGTCTCGTCTTCCCCCTGAGTGGTAAGAACCCACCACTTTCCCCTATTTCACCCCGCGTACAGATGTTTTCTTCAACGCTTCTGGTTTCCATTAGCTTTTCTTTGGTATAAAAAAAATCCCCCCGTCCTGAATCTGTGGTTAGCATTTTATTCCGAGCTTTGATTACCCAGGTGTTCTTTTCCCACCGTATCCGCATCCATCTTTTTGTTTTTTGCAACCCTCTTTCCTGATTTCTCAGACTGAATTTGAGAGATCTTAGTTTTCGAAGTTGCACCTCCGTGACGGCGGAATGTCTTGTCCTGTTTGGAAAACAGCGGTTTTTTTTCCCCATTGGGTGTGCAACCTTTTTTTTTTTTTTTTTCCCCATGTTCTTTTCCAGATGGGTTTTCAGTTTTTTATTTTACCTTTGATTTTTTTGACCCAGGAGGTGATCGAGGGCTCCCCCTTTTTCGGCCCCCCCCCCCCCAAACGACGCGGGGCATCGGACCCGGTCAGGGGCACGTTTTTGAAAATTTTTTTTTGTTTCCAACGGATTCAACCCTACTTTAGGTTTTTCAAGAACTTGTCCCGGGATTCCCTTTTTTCTTTGGTTTGGACGACAAGCACCCCCACACTTTCCTTCCCATTCTTTTTGTCAACTTTTTGGGGACCGCGCTCTTCAAAGTAAGGTCTTGTCTATCATCATACTCGTTTTCCCCCCCTCTTTCCGTTCGGAGCCCATTTTTCCTCTTTTCTTTGATTGTTTCCCCTAATCCTATTGGGACATTGTTCCCCTCAACTTTGCTGTCAGCCTCCCAGGCGGCCCCCGATGATTTTTCGTCGGCCACGTTTCCCAATAGTCGTTTGTTGCTCATCCCCCGAGATGGACACCCGTTGGAAAAAAAACCTGACTCCTTTTTCGCTTTTTGGTGCAGAGCGCTGTAACATCATTTTTTTCACACCTCCCCTCTTACGTCCTTTTACCCTCATTCTTTTTTTGTGCACCCCCCCCCGCGGACTCCAGCCGACATTGTGCCCATCCCCTTGTATTCTGCCCAACCATGGGCGTTTTTGTCTTTTGCACTTGTTACCCCCCCCAATACAGAGCTTACGTTTCGTGCCTTTCCTTGCCCCTTTTTTAGGCCCTTGGTGACTCAATAGGGGGGCACCTTTGTCCGTGTTGTTGCTCGCACAACCACTCCTGTCCGTGCAACACCCTGTAATCTTGTTTTCTTTTGAATATCGTGCCCCCCTGTCCCCAGGCCCAAAGAGCCCACCCGGCTGGCCTCCCCCCCCTTTCCTTTTTTCGTTGTTGACTTTTGAATTCAAAACACCCACTTTTTATCCCTACCTTTAACCACAGGTGTCCCTGTTCACAGGCCCCCCCAGACACCTCCCCCCCCCCTTCCTTGTTTTCATTAACTTCCCGGTTGAACTTTTATACATTCGGTGGCCCTTGTTTTTGTGTGTCGGTTTCCTTCTTCTCTGAAAATTCCCCATTCGTCGCGCTTACTTCGGTGCCTTCCTGGGTTTTTTTTCTTCCCTTGTGTCCTCCTGGGTTGTTTTAAGGACACCGGCTCTTCCCTGTTTTATGTGAGGTTTATTTTCCCTTTTCCCTACAAAACATTTTTTGTCCCCACACCCCCTTGTTGTCGCCCTTCAGCGCTCCCCTCTCTTTTTCTCTATAAAGGGGGGACTTTGGCCACAAAATGCGTCGTCAACTGTGTAGGTTTTTTTCTCCAACAAACCCAGTTACCCCTATTGCTTCTCTGTTTCTGTTTTTGCCCTTCCGCCTAGGACACAGTTTATCCCGGTTTTTGTAGCTCCTCATTTGTTATTCCTGTCGCCACGCTTTCCTTTACCCTTGCCTAAAGGGGGTTCCCCCAACCCCAAAACAAAAGCCGTTTGGCCTGACAACTTTCGAGAGTTTGAAATCTGGTACTTTTTCCAACCTGCGACTCCGGATTTCCGTGGTTCCTTTTTTTCCTCCCCTCTTGACCCTTTATTTTCTCGGTCCGGGTTTCCGGCCCCCCTAACCCTTCCTCTTTTTTCCTTTTTCCTCGTTTCTCATTTAGTCCCCTACTAACTCTCTTGGTTCTTTCCTGACTCGACCTTTTTGTACTTCCCTCGTCATGACAGAACAAAAGCCTCGACTGAATTTTTCTCTTCCTTTCTTTTCTCTCCCCCATCCCTCAGTGTTTTTTTGTTGTTCTCCTTTTTTCCGCCTGCACCCTTTTTCAGGTCACAGAGTTTGTTCTTGGCTTTCCCCCTCCCCCGTCTTTTTGCGTCCCTTGCACCACTTCAGTTTCCTTTGCCAATTTTCATTTTTTTTGTTCTGGCCACAGTTTTCAGACTCTTCTTTTTGGTCCTTTGGCCGCCTTTGGCATAGTCGTTTATTTTCCTACCAGGGGACCCCCATCTTTCCTTTGCGTCTTTTCCTTTTTTTTACCCCTGCTCCACTCAGGATGGTCGTCCCCTGGACCACCTTTTTTTTCCTGTTTGCCCTTTCCGCGACATTCCATAGACCAGTCGTTTAGGACTTGACCCCTGTCCTTCAAATTCTCTCCTTAACCGTGATAGCCAAAGATGGTCCTTTTTGCCCCTTGTCCCCCTCCTTCCTCTTTTTTTGGCTTTTTTCTTTAGGGGACATTTTTTTTCCTGTGTCCGTCCCCTCCCTAGATTTTTGTTACTCCTTTTCTACCCACCCCTTTGTTACAGGTTTTTTTCTGTTCCCTCCCCCACAAACTTTTCGTGCCGGGGCTTACCCGTAGGGGCCCCCCCCCCACCTTGCCAGGTCTTTGATCGCGGGGTTGGGAAGTTTTTTTGTCCCTTTGGATCAATTCTTTCGTTGCATGGTTCTTCTCCCCCTGCCATCTTTATTCGTGACGCTTTCTTCTTTTCGTTACCCCCGGGGACCACTTTCATTATTTTACTTTTGTCCCAATTTGCTCTCCAAAAAAACCTGCCGCACCCCCTTCCCCTTGCTGCACGCCTGTTGGGACTTCTTTTTGTTTGTTGTTGGTAGCTTTCCCTTCTTTTGGAGTGTATTTTTCTTTGATTTCCTTTCTTGTGAACCACAATTTTGGTCGGTTTCGCCCCCCCAAGTCCGAACATTTTTAAAAGCTCTATTTGTTCACCCTTGTGTCGACCCTTTTTTTTTTTTTTTTTTTGTTTTTGGACTCCACCAATCCCACCCACTGTGGGACGTTTTTGGTGTCCCCTGGTGGTGCCGCCCCCAGAAAGTGTGTACTCCCACCCTGACCCTTCCGGGACAACGTTGGCCTGCCTGTGGTTTTCCGTTCTCCTCGCTATTACGAAGTCCCCCCATTTTACCACATCCTTTTTTTTTCACTTTCCCATTTCCATGTTTCAAACGTCTCCCGCCACCAGAACGGACGAATATGGCTGGTTCCGCCAAACAACAATACGAGGTGTTTTTTGTTCGGTGGGGCTAACTCTCCCTTACACTGTTCTTTGTCCCCTTTTCTATGGCATTTCCGACGGCTTTTCTGTCCTTTCTCACTTCTTTGACTCTTTTTTGTTTTGACGTCCTCCAGGACAGCGCCTTTCCCAGAAAATTTTCCATTTGTGTGCTGCTGTCACCCACCTCACACCCCTATTTTTCCCGTCCTTACCCCAATTCTTCCTTCTTGTTTTTTCCCTGCCTTGGTGAAAAACCCCCCCGATTTTCCTTTTTTTTTACCTTTGTCATGCCGACTTGTTGTTTCAGTACTGAACTTTTGAAACGGCACCCCTTTCTTCGTGCCCTCCCCCCCTCCCAGTTTTGTCCCCCTCAAATGTGATCGTTTTTTTTGTCATGTTAGGCTTCCCTGCTGCTCTCCTAAAATTTTTCCGCGCTCCGTCCACCCGTTCTCCCTTGGAGCGAACTTTGCTCCCGCTTTTCCTCTTTCTCATTCTTCTCTAAATAAATTCCTTTTCCCCGCTCTTTGGTTGATCGTGTCTTTCTGGCGCTTGGGGGTTTTTGCACCCAAAGATAGCTGATCCCCTTCTAAGCCGAGTCCCTTGGCGTTGTTCGTCGTCCCGGGCTCTCTGTTAAATTCCCCGCGGAACTTTTCCTTCCCCCTTCTCGATTTGTCGAGGACCTGTTCGGTTCCCCCTTTTGGTTCCCCTCGCGACACCGACTTCTTCTGTTTCTTTGGACAGATCTTTTTCCTTTGCGCTTTTCTCTCAGGGGCACTCTTTTCCTTCCCTTTCCCCCCAGCCCAACCCCATGGCGGTGATTGTTTCGATTCTCTTTCTGTTGTGTGCTTGTGCACGCAGTTGCTCGTCTTTTTGTCCTGTGTCAGACGGTGTTCTGCCGCGAAACCTCTTGGTCCTTCTTTTTTGCGCGAAGTTCGCTCCTGACGTTTTTAAGTCAGGTTCGACATGACTCCTACCCCCCAAAGATGTTGGGGATTTACCGTGGTTTTCAGTTTTTTTTGCTTCTTGATGGTGATTTTGTTTCCTTAGACTGGCTATTTAGATTTTTTTTTTTGGTACCCCATTACTCCATTGTCACCATGGTCCGTGATTTTGAAAGGGTGTGACACGCCCCCCGGAGTCCCTACTCCCTTCCCACCAGGAAACCAAGGACTTTATCACCTGGAAGTTTTAAATTTTTTCCACTTCAGACTGTTAAACTCGTCACACCTTTCCTTTTTCTTTTGCTGTTGCCTACACAGACGACCCTACATCGTCAGTCCCTGACTGTTTCCACAATTTTTTTCACCACCTAACATCGCACCCTGTGTGGTCTTGTTCTAGTTTTTTTTCCCTTTCCTGGGACTTCGCCATTTGTGTTTCCCCTTTGCTTCGCATTTTTTCCCCTCCCAGCGGTCCTTTTTGCGGTCTCATTCTCCATCGGCAATCCCATGCCCTTCCCCCCCCCTTTGTCCCCTCATTTTCCCTAACCCTTTGGCCAGTTTACGGCCTTTCCCCCGCCCTTTTTTTCTGAAACGGCCTTCTCCCAGAACAGTGTAGACTCTGCACAAAAACCACGTACTTTTACTCTCGCCTCTTTTTGTCCTGCTCGAGTGGGTCAAGCCTGTTCCCCCCCTGCATTTTGTTTTTTCTTTTGTCTCTTTCCCTAGTCGGTTCACGCAGTAGGATCCACTTGCTCCGTTCCGCCATGTGGTTGCCGTCCTGCATCAGGGTCAAGTCCCCGGGTTCCCTGATTTTTTTTTTATTTAATTCACTCTCTGCCCTATTTCTTTTTCATTTTCACCATTTTTGGCTGAATCAATTCTTTCCCCTCTCTCTTTTTTCCACCTGCGGAAGTGACTTTCCCCCTCTTTATGATTTTTTTTTTTTTCCTTTTTTTTTTTTTTAGTTTCTTTCCCAGCTAGGTCAAGACTGTTTGAATCGAGTCTTTGCGCCTCCTGAAATTTCTTTCGTCTTTCGCAGATTTTCCGACTGTTGACTTTCTCTTCTTTTTTTTTTCCAGTACTGGCCCCGTTCATTTCCTTCCCTCTTCTTCCCCCCCCCCCCCCCCTCCCTCCTTTTTTTGTGGTTGACCTCCTCTTGTTTTTTTTTTTGATTGATGTGCTTCCCTTATCTTTGTCTTTTTCTTTTTCTGACTCCAAGATAAAGGGATCTCACTGTGTCTTTCCCTTTTCATTCAGCCTGTTGTTTTCCCAAACATGTTTTTTTTGTTTTTTTTTTGACCCAGCATTCGCTTGCAAGAAATTTTCTTGCGTTCCCTGAGAAATACAATGCCATTCGTTTCCCCCCTGCGGCATTCGTGCAGCAGTCAGACCGCTTTTTATTGACCCAAGTCCCCTCGCTAGGCGGTCGTCTTGCGTATGAGGGCCGAATCGTGTCCCCCTGTTTGAGTTCCTAATGCCCTGACTCTTCCTTTTCCAATTTTCTCCGGCGCTCCGACGACACTTTCCCCTGTCGGTTTCTTTCGTTCTGATTTTTCTTATGCAAGATGCTACATTCTTTTCGGTCTTGAGCAGGTCCTTAGAAATGCGTGCTCCCGTCGCTTCCGCTCAGGAAATTTTACAATTTCTTTCTTCTTGAGTATGATTTTCCCAAATTCAGTTGCAGTTTCCCTGATTCATTTTTTTCGTGGGAGCCTAACCCTCTTTCACCTTCCAAGGCACTTTTTTTACTTCCTTTTCCAACTTGATCGATTTTTTAACGGAGCAGAGTTCACTTTCAAGCCCTTTGACCTTTCTGGTTCTGCCCTTTCTTCCCCGTTCCGGAGAGAAAGCCCTTTTTTTGAACCTGCCTACCCCTGTACCTAAAGGGTGACTGACCGGACAAGTTCCTTCCCGTCTTTCCGTTTAGTCTGTTTTTTAATGATTTTCCAAGGTTGTTTCCAGACGGATTTATTGGGGCGGTTGTGGGTGGCCGCGATTGCTGGCTTTTTCCGCTTTTTTTAGTGTGAAAAGTAGAGTTGCTTTTTTTTCTATTTCGTATTTTTGAATTTCGGTGCCTTGTGGTTAATCCATTTTCACTTGGAACTTCCATGGGCAAGCAGGTTTTTTTTCCCTCCTTGTTTCTCCCACATACAATTGTTCGTTATTTTTGCTGCACTCCCCACTTGCCTGTCCCCAACCTCTTTTTTTACGAAACGGTTGACTCCGGGGGATAAAGAGTAACTTGGTATTTATCCCAGACTTCCTCAGTTGTGTTGTACCGGATTACTGATAACTTTGTGCCAAGTCCACAAATTTTTCTCCTCTCCCGTGAGTTTTTTTTTGGTCGTTGCGACCTCCACGGGTGCACCCATCGTGCCCGGCAAACCCTTTCTTTTTGCTTAGTCCCATATTTCCCCCCTACACCCCACAACCCACCGCAATGGTTCTTCATGCCTCTTTCCTAGACCGTGGCCATCAAGCGGTCAATTTTGCCATCGATTTTTTCTTCTGATAGACTTCAGTTCAGTTCTCTACCCCTCCCGACCTCTTTGTGTTTTTATCCTGCGTTGGAACCTGACACACACCCTCTTTTCCCCTCTTTTATCACCCTTCCGCGTCTGTCCTCCCCCACTTTTCCTGAGTCCATTTTTCTTTTCCGCTTGAATTCGCCAGTTTTTTTTGCATCCCCGGGGTCCATTTTGACTCTCCGTCTCCTGTCCTTCCCCCAGGGAAATTTTCCCCCCTGTCCCCAGGTCCGCGAACATTTACCTTGTATTATTTCCATGTCCTCTTCGGTGGCCCGGCCTTTTTAGTGCGCCCGGTTCTTTTCGACATTTCCTATTCTTGTCACCTTGCTTATGGGTTTCCTTTGCCTCAAACGCCCCGCCCTCTCGAATGTCTCTTACACTCTTTTCTTTTGTATATCACAGGGCCTCCTTTTCCCCTGTTCCCCTATACAAGCTCCGAGGGGGATATTTTTACTTGTTGTGGAGTACGCTGCGCCTTCACTTCCCTGTTTTAGCCCCCCCCCTTTTGTCCCCAACCAACCTTTTACCCTCCCCAAAATCCCTCGCATCGTCCCCGGGTTTCCCACTCCGGTGTCCCAAATTACTTTTTCTATCCTCCTTTGTACACCCCAGCTTTAGGGGTTCAGAAGCTCGCACCTTTTGCACCTTGTTTGTCTGTTTCGGACCCACCCACCTCCTCCCATTAGACCTTTTTTCACAGTTGGGGCGCGCTGGCATGACCGCTCTCCCCGAGGTCCATCCCCTTTCTTTTCTGGGCACCCCTCCCTTTTAATAAGGTGACCTCCCCAACCTTTTTTTTTTTTTTTCCCCCCCCCTCCCATCCCTCCGTTTCCCCCCCCCCCTTCCCCCCGTTATTATGTGTTCTTATGGAGATCCCATGTGGGGCGTGAACATCTTTCACCCATCGTCTGGGATAAGCCCTTCCTTTCCTTGCCAGTGATTGTTAGACAAGACCCCCTGCCCAATCCCAGACCTCCCCACTCAACGACCTACATCCGACCACGCCCCGTGACCCTCACCCACGCTTGCACCTTCCAACCGGCCGACAACCGGCAGCGATTGTGGTGGGGGTTTAACACCCGACCGACGTCGCCTAAACCACACGCATAAGTTCGCAAACACGGGCGCGCACAAGACACATTCCCACCCGGGTGCAGTAACACCGGGAACGACGTGTCAAGGCGAGGGACCCCAAAATGTCCTCCACAACCCCTTTAACCCCCCCCCCCTCACCCCCACCAAGGTGGGGTTGCTTCCTGCGAAGTATGTGTCAATGCCGCGATACTGTCCGCACTTTTTTTTCTTTCCCGAGGACGATCCACGTTTCTGTCTCTTGTTAGGCTTTAGCCTCTTTCTCAGGCACCGTGTTACTTATTTCCTTTCCCTGTTGATACCCCTTGTTTCTTGGGGTCTGTATATTCAGTACCTGACTTTTTTCCCCGTCCCCCATGTCGTACAACTCGGACTTATTGCTTTTTTCATGCCCCGCTCGGGGTGGACCCTTGGTTGTCTGCTCTCCTTGTTGCAAGCCCCCTGTACCCTCTCCCCGCATTTTCTTCCTACACTTAATAACTCTCGTTCATTGCCCTTTTCTTTCTCCCGCCATCCTTCCTCTTCACGTCATTTCCATCCCCCTCCCCCGTTTCTGATATCTTCTTTGTTCTTTTTTGCTCCGCTTTCTACCTCTTTTTTTCAGTGTTCTCCCCTTTTTGCTGGGGACACGTGTCCCCTTTCCACTTAAGATGTTTTGAGTCATTATCGATGATGACTGTGTGTGACGTGGTCCCTCCCTCTCTTTTCCCCCAACCCCTCTTTGGAAAATTGCTTCCTTTTCGCTTTCCAGTCTTTTGCTTTCCCCCTTCTTTTTTGTGGCACCGTCACCTTTCAAGCCCACCTGTTTCCCTTTACCCTCCTTCT
>Ga0179593_1639178_pt1 | contig 28234 bp, 42 predicted proteins | sample CZODoug2_1_08_16_FD_185931 | JGI IMG/M metagenome (GOLD analysis project Ga0179593, IMG submission 185931) | Vadose zone soil fungal communities from Angelo Coast Range Reserve, California, USA - CZODoug2_1_08_16fungal (PacBio error correction) | ecosystem: Environmental > Terrestrial > Soil >... | reverse complement strand
GCGACCCCCCCCCCCCCCTCCTGGCGCTTCAGATATCAATTTCGGCCACCCGAGGCATTTTTTTCTTTTTTCACCTTGAAGTCATCCCTTACGAATCCCCACCTCTAAGCCTGTGTTAAAACATTGGCCCAAAAATCTCTGCGATACCTTCGCCACTTCTCCCAAGAGCATCCCCCTTCTCACTTATTAACGATTCCCCCCCCTTCCCCGCGGTTCACAACTTTTCCGGGATCTTTTTTCCCTTCCAGTCCCTTTCCCCCCGTCCTTTTTTTTTTGCTTGAAAACCTCGCCGTACCGGGGAAATGTCTAGTCCCCTTTATCTTGTTTACCCCTTTTTTTTTTCCCATGTCTTTCCCCATTATTTGTTTTTCTTTTACATTGTCCTTCCGAAAGTTTCCCCCGTTTTTCAGCCCGCTTTCCCCCTGCATTGAGTCCCCAAGGATGGGTACCAAACCTTTCCCCCTGCCAACGTTTCAATCCTGTTTTCTCAGTGCTTCCTCCTTGTTGACTTTGAGCCTCGGATCCTCTTTCTCCCTAAGCGGGGCTCAAAACGTTGGCCCATCTGCTTCCCCCCCAAGTTTTTCCCTACTTTTTTCTTTTCTTGCTCCCCCAAGGTTCAACTTTTCTTGCGAGACCCCACTTACCAAAGATCCATGGTGTCTATAACCCCTTTCTTTTCCGACTTTTTTCCCTTCACCCCCCGGTCGGGTTTCCCCATTTGCGGTCGCCTTATCCCCCCCCTTTTTCGTTGGGATCCCTTCCGTGATAACGGAGTTGTTTCTGTATTCTCCCCCAGTCGTCCCTTTTTTCGTTCCAAGTGTCTTTCTTTCAAGGCGTTTTGCGGTGGTTTTCCTTTTTCCCATTCCCTTTTTGGTGCGGAAAATCTGTCTTTCTTTCTTGTCATCCTTGGCGTTTCCCTTCCGATGCTTGGTTCTCGCGCACGCTTCTTTTTTTCTTTTTTTTTTTCTTTTCCAATGGACCCCCTCCCCTCCTTCTTTTCCCGGCGAATAGGGTCTTAGTTTTTCCTTCGTGCTCCCTTGGTCCTCTTCCCCCCCCCATTTCGGATTTGTTTTTCTTAGTAAATTTTTTTTTTTTTGTTTAAGGTCTTGATTGGAAGCCCAACCTCCTCGTCTTTATCTCCAGTTCTCCGCACCCCTCTCGGTGCTCCTCCATTCCGCCGAAGAGTTGTCCCGATATGTTCCTTTTTAACTTTCCGATTTTTCTCCTTTTGTAATTTTTCGTTTTTTGAAGAATTATCGTCTTCACATATTTTCAGACAGCGTTTGATGATGATGATTCCGTGGTCCTTTTCAAAGAGTTCAGTGGTCCCATCCTCCTCGATGGCTTTCCCGAAAGATCCTTCCTTTGTTGGAATCGTGTTTCCCAAAGGAATTTTTTCCTTCAGTGCCGTTGAAGGTCGAAGCCTTTGACTCCCCCCCCCTTCCGTGTTGTTCCCCCCTCTTGTCGTCTTTTCAAGGACTTTTCCTTTCTTCCTGCGATCTTCCGTTGGTTTCTGATTGCTTAGTTTTTCCCCCCTCATTAGAGAGAAATTCCTGTGCCGCCCCTTGACGTTCGCCGTTCCCCTCCCCTTTGAAGTTCACCTAGTAAACCCCTTTCGTTGAAACTCCTTCTTCCTTGTAGTAGTGTGGAGGAGCTGGCGTGTTAAACTAGCGGAGTTCGCCAAAATCCTTTTTTCCCACGTTCTCTGAACCCATGCCCTTGCATGAGCCCTTTTCCGAGCAGTTCCCCTTCCGACCAGAAAATGAGCCCCCACGCGTTTTTTCTTCCCCCTTTAGATTTTCCTTCCCCTTTATTCAGCTTCCCTTTGATTTTTTTTAATGACATTACCCACCTCCTTAAAGTACTTTTCCCCTCCTCTGTAGAAGACGAAGTGTTGTTTTTTTCCCTTTGACTTTCCCCTGTTGGTCCTTCTAGCGTTGTTCCCGAAGTAAGGATGATTGTGTTGCCTTTGTGGTACTGTCCCCAACTGCCAAGTTCGTTTCTTTTTTCCCCCTCTCTTTACCCCCCACCCTTTTTTTTCATTAGAAGACTTCGTGCGGTGTAGGTCCTTTTGCGGCTTTTTCTTACAGTCACTTTCAACCTCTCCCTTTTTTTTCCCGATGTGAGTTTTTCCGTTTAGCTTTTGTAACTTGATTTTCCAAGTTTTTTTTCAGCCTTTACGTCCCGCCCCATTTTTGCCTCTAACAGTAACTTTCCGTCGGAAATTCCCCAACGGCTGGCGTAGGAGTACTTTCCTTTTTTTCGAGCTTCCCTTTTCCCTGGCCAACTGCCAGCACCGTGTTTCCGTTTTTCGCGGGGGTTTTTCGGCTAGGTCCCCCTTCACCCCGGGTTAACCCATTTTTTTCAACCTTTGGTTTTTCCCCCCCTATCTCCTTTTCTTTTCATAAGCCCTAGTATCCCCGTTCGCCCAGACTAAGCCCCCCGTTTTTCTTCCAAGGTATGAATTTTTCTCAGCTGCCAACCAACAGTTTCCGAATTCCTTTCGCCAATGTTTTTTTGTTCCGGACCGATCGCAAGGACAATTTCTGCTTTTTAATTTCTTTTTTGCACCCCCACTCCATGTTTTGTCTTTGATCTTTTCTTCCTTAATTACCAAACGCAGGTCTGTCCCGCCGCCCTTCACCCGCTGCGAAATTTTACCAATCTTTGTCCCGCCCCCCCTGCGGTTTGCCAACCCCCCCGATTGATGCTGTGAAGTCTTCCTTTCCCCACAACTTTTTTTTTCCCCCCCACAGCTCCTTTCCCTTTTTTCCTTGGCGGTTTCCCCTCCCCTGACAAAGAAAGATTTTCTCTCCACGCAGTTAACACTGGAGTTTCTAACCCCCCTTTGTTTCCCGACGCCCCTCTTGTCCCCAGCTTCCCTAGCTTCTCAGCGTCTCCCCCACTGCTTAAAGTTATTTCGAGTGGCACCCCTCACCCCCGGTACCTCCCCTTTTTGATAATCTTTTCCCCTCTGGCTTCTGATCTTTGGGGGGATTCCACTTACGTCAATCTGGGCAATGTGGCTTTTCGTTAAGTGACCCCCCAAATTTTTTTGCCCACCTCCTTTTTTCTTTTAAGCCTTTCCCTCCCCCCCTTAAGTTCCCCCCCGGAGGCTTCCCCTGTCCTCATTAACAAAGGCTTTTTTGACACTTTCCTGCATGGTTTTTCTTTCTTCACAATCTCCCCCCTCTTTTCCTTTTGTTTTGGATTCTTCCTTTTGATCATTTCGTCGGGCGGACAAAACTCAGTGGCTTCATGTGTTTTGGTTACCTTTTTTACGATCTTTTTCCTTTGCTACACTTCTCCCCCCCCTTCCCCCCTCAAAGTGTACGGAAACCAGATACATATGCGTCGCCCCCTCGAAGTTGTTAGCCACTTTTGCATGCTCGGCGGACGGACAGATCCAACTGTCCTGTCGGTACCGTTTTTTTTTTTTCCTTTGCTGTGGGGATAGCAGAACTGAAACTTCCTTTTTTCTTGAGAATCCTTTTGCCCATTTTCCAGCCTTCCTCGTTATAGTCGCTGTTGCGGGAACCCCCCCCCCCCAGTTTCCTGGTAGCGGTTAAGTTTACTTAGGTCGTATTTTTCCCGCCCTTTTTTTCTTTTTGTTTTTCTGAAGTTTTTCATTCGATTTTTCCTATACTCGGTGCATAAAGAGGGATTGTGGCATTTTTTTTTCCCCACCTCTTTTCACTTCGCTCTCCGACGGTGCTTCGTACGCGGTGGCTGGCGGTGCAAGGGCTTCTGTGTCTGGGATTCCCTTTTTTCGCTTCTCCTCCGCATTTTTTTTTTTCGTCATTCCGAATATCTCCCCTCGTTTACACCTTTTCCTTTGATTCGTCCGCGACGTCCCCGATAAGCCTTTTTTCTTGGTACCGCTTTTTCTTGTGATTTTTTTTCCTTCCCCCCTTTGTCAACTGGTCCCCGCGTTTTGGGCGGAGGCGTTTTCCCCCCCGACACATTTATCGTTTGGTCTTTTCCTTAGGTTCCCTCTAAGGATTTCGTCGTTTTCGTTTTCCCAGGACCCTCCTTGGATGGCCTTGAAGGAGTGCCGGCCTTGACTGATTTTTTTTTCTGGCTGTCCCCCTCGTGCGCCCTTTTTTTTTCCGAACTCGCCGCCGACGTTTGTAGCGGGTCCCCTTTTTCATTAGTAGAGAACAAGGCAGGGTCTTTTTTTTGACCTTTCCTTCCACGTCTTTCCCCCCACCCCCACCCCCCCCCACCACCCCCACCCCCCCCACACCACAAACCCCCACCCCCACCCCCCCCCCCCATCCCCACCCCCCCCCCCCCCACCCCTCTCACCTTTTTCCCCCCCCTCCAAAAAAAGATAACTTTTTTGTTAAGTTTTGTCGTATTTCTTTTTTTTTTTTCCCCCTTCTTCGCCTCCTTTTCCCTAAGTTCTCGCAACTTCGTTCTGCGCCATGAGAAGCCAACTGGGAGTTTTTCTTTTGTATAAACCGCACTTTTTGTCCAGTCCATCGTCGCTTTTTTTGCCCTAGTTTCCTTTTTTTTCACAGGAATCCTTCTCTTCCGCACCTTGGAAACTGTCTAAGAGTTTACTTTTCCAACCCCCCTCCCGTAACTCCCCTTTAGTAGATGCCCCTTCATAAGTTGATTAAAGGATTTTCGAATGACGTGGACTTTATCATCTCCCCTTTTGGTCTTAAGGTTTCTAAGGCTTGGACTTTCCTAGTGGTGATGTCTTTTTCCACCCCCCCCCATCCCCCCTTAACTGCTACCTTGAATGTCCCTTGCCCCTCTGGCTCATTTTCCTGGTTTTTTGTGTAACGGTTCCCTTCGGTTTTTTTCCACCCCTTCTAGTTCAGCTAGAACCTCTAGATTTGGATCGTATTCCGTGTTTTCGTTTCAAGTTTTTTCACAGACTCTCAACTGTTTTATCGACCCGTTCAAGACACCACTGGCCCCTCCCTCGCTTTTCCCCATTCGAATTTCCGTTTTTCCACTGCTGACGTCGAGGCACTTCCTGAGTTACCTTTGAAACGGGCGCCCACTTCATAATTTTCCCTTTTTTTCCCCCCCGTGTTTTTTTTTCCCCCCCTTCCCTTACCCCTCTTTGTTATCTTCCTTTGCAATCAGATTTTGAACAATTGCGCCCCCCCCTTTTTTTCCCGTTCCTTCTTTTCCCCGACTTTGTCTTCCCCTTTAATCCTCCAGCCCCTTTTAGCTGGTTTTTAGAGGCGGCCCCCTACTTTGCCTGCTTTTCCCCACCAACAAAGACCTGACCCTTTTTCAATGATTTTCCCGTCCTCTCTTCTTTACGATAATGGACCGACCCCACTCCCTTCGCGCCCTCGCTTCTTTTGATTCCGTTTCCTTCAATTCCTCCCTGGGATGCCACAGCACCGCCCTCCCTCCCCCCTTGCCACCTTGCCCATTCCAACGTTTTTCGACTCTTCCTGTTGAATTCCCAAGGAGGAAATCGCCCCAAACCTTTTTTTTTGTTCGCTTTTCCCAGCCCCCCCTCGTTTTGCCTCCCAGACGGGCGCATAGCACCCCTTAGAAGACATTCCTTGGCTTCCTCCCCTTTCTCCCTCCCCTTTTTCGATCATCTTTCCTTTTTTAACCTTCGCATGGATGGTTCCTCTTCCCACCCGACCCCAGGAAAGGTTCTTTTTTAGATCTTTTCCCAAACCCCCCCCCTTCAGCAACTTTTTGCTCTGAATTCTCCAAAACCTTATCAAGGAAAGGGCTTTTTTGATTTCCTGTTTTGATTCCCTTTTTTATGCATCCCTTTGCCCTGTCCGAAAGTGCCCCACTACGGAAAACTCTCCTTTACCATGGTTTTTTTTTTCCCATGTGATCCCTTCCAATTTCTCCCCCGGTTTTTTTTGTGGGCTCTTTGGATTTTTATGTATCCTTCCCGAGAAACCCCCCGTTTTCTCCGACCAAACCCCTCGTAACTTTCCCCCACAAGCCTTCACTGGAATAGGCCACTAACATGCCCCTGAAGTTTAATAGAGATCTATTCTCCCCCTACTCATATTTTTTTGTATCTTCTAGTATACTTTCCTCCCCCCCCCCCGCTTCCTGCCTCTTTTTTACGTTGGACCCGGCACTCTTCTGGTTCAAATGATGAAGGTTGACGTTTTTTCCCTTTGCTTTCCTGTGCTTCACACCTTCTTCCCAAGCCCATAAACTCCTTATAACCTCCATAGGGTCTTGCCAGATGGCAGAGATTTGGTCCCCTTTTTTTGCCCACCCCACCCAAACGGGTCTTCCACCTGTGGTAAGCCTGTGTGGGAGGACCCAATGCGTTGGTAGTCCCCTATTAAACGGAGTGTGGTTTTCTTCTTTCCCTCAATATCCCAGGAGGTGCCTTTTTTTTGACCTTTGAAGGCTGTCTGCCGTTATGGTGTGGACTAGCCCACATAAGACCTTCTTTGAAACCTCCTTGTGCTTTCTCTTTTTCCCCTCAGGTTTTCTTAAGCTCCCTTGGTTTTTTGCAAGCCTTATTTTGTGTCGGGGGAGCCTAAGTTATTTCCTTGCAAATTTCTTCCGCCCGGAAGCATTTTCCCTTTTTGGAAATTTTCTGCCTGTTCTTCCTTGGACCCTGATTCTTTTTTTATCTGGAGGATTCTTCCAGTGGTTCGTTCTTTTTTGTCGTGGTTCGTTTATTTTCTTTCGGTAGTTCACGCTGCCTCCGCCAGACTCCGTCGGCAGAGCGCCCTCTTCTACTTTTTTTCCTTACTTGTTTTCCCCGACCCAGAGATTGCCTATTTTTCCGTAACTCTTTCCATTTCCCCAGGCCCCCCCCCACGTTTGTTTTCGTTTTGAGAGATTGAGTACGTACCCCTCGACGTGCCCCCCCCTGGTTTCCCAACTTTTTTTCTTTGTTGAGTTCGTCCCAGAAGAGGGGTTCAGACCTTATCTTTCCCAAATCCAGGATTTCCCCCCTTTTTTTCCCCCCCTCCCGAACTCTTATTTCCTCCAGGGGTTTTCTTTTCCCCCTTCCGAGCCTTCCCCCCCCACCCCTCTTGGCGGACCCTTTTTCGTCATTCCCCAAGGGAAGCTCGTTTTTTCCCTTTTCTCGATACCGAGACGACTGTTTTCACTCGGTGTTTTTTTTTTTTGTCTTCGTTCCCCTAGCTCCCCCTGTTCAATTTTTTCAAGTTCTAAATCTTTTTTACCAATGCACCTCGCCCCCACCTTTGCCCCCACGACCCTTTCGTTTCGAGTGCGTTTTGCCGGATTCAACTCCTGCTTCGTAACTTACCGACTTCTTTCATGCTCCCCCCCCCTCCTGGAGATTTCCAGCATAAGCACTAGCGTTGGATTCTTTGCGAAATTTCCCGAGGACGTATTTTCCCGTATATCCCATCCTTCTCCCTGATCGCGAGGCTTGCTCCCCCCCCCCTACAGTAAGCTCCCTCTCTTTTCTCCGTTTGGAGACGGTACTTGAAGGGATTGGATTCTTTGTGTGGCTCCCTCCTTCTCTCTTTCTGTAATTGAAGGAGGATTTTTTGGTGAACTCCCTCGAGGTTGTTTTTTTCCCCTGTGTGCCTTCAAAAATTCCCACCACGCTCTTTTTTTGCCTCAAACTTTCTTTGGATTGACCTTACTGGATCTGTTAACGGATCCTTACGTGTTCCTTTTCCCTCAGTCCGCCCCAAACTCTTCGAATTTCCTTCCCCTTTTTTTTCAGCGCTTTTTTTACTCTCCTTTAGCTTTTGGCCAGGCGTCCCGCCAACGTTGAAAGGCCCCCAAACTGGTGAGTCCTATAAATCCTCCTTCTAAACCCCCCCTTTTTGTCGGCCGAATGCATGAGCTGTGCGCCGGGTCCGCCAAATGCAGCCTGTTACCTTTTCCCCTCGATTGGTAATTTTTGGGTTTCCTCCTTTCTACAGTTCCCATAGACCGACCTGTTTGACGGCTTCCGGAAGTTTCCCCGTCCCTCCGTACTTTTTGAATTCATTCCCCCTCTTCGAGGTCTCCTAACCGTAGCCCTTATACAGTCTCGTTGGATACTTTTTCATGGATTCCTCCCTTTTTTACGCCCTCTTTCGCTCCCAAACCCGGAACCCCTTCGCTTCGCTCGGGACTTCCGGTTTATAATTTCTGGTGTCCAACGCTTGAATGGCCCTCTTTCACTTCTCTGCCCCCCTTTTTTTTTTCCGTCAGCCGCCGATTTTTCCCGAGTTTCAAGACTTCCCCCGAAACAAGAACTTGTTTACAGCCCCTTTTTCAACAATCCTCGATGTCTTTTACGTATTCTGACTTCTTTTTGCCTCTTTTGAACCAATCTTCACGCCCTGGGTTTTTTCTTTCCTTTTTTAATGAGTCCCACCTTTTTTTTCCCCCCAAAACCATTCCTTCTTTTTCCTGGGCTAAAAACCTCCCCTTTGAAAGGTCCGCCCCGTCTCCTTCCAAAGAATCAGAATTCCTTCCCACTGGAGTGTCCTTCCCCACCCCCTTGCGCGCCACCCTGGAATTTCCTTCTTCAACCTTCTGTTTTTTCAAATCCCCCCAAATTAGACCCACTTTTTTTTCGTTTCACTTCTACACTTTTTTTTTGGTACCAGTTGATATCTTTCTTTCCGTCCTTAGGGGCCTTTCGTTTGTGGTTCCCACTATTTTCATTCGCTTCCATTTTTCCCCTAGAAACCCCTGGGTTTTTTTACAATGTTTCCCCCCCCCCCCCCCCTTCTTCCCTTTTTTTTTTTGAATTCTTTAAGCTTTTCCCCCAAAGCATTTTTAACCCAGCCCTTCATGAACTTTTTTTTGTTTCCTCTTGGCAATTCTCCACTTGAGTGGAATTCCCCACGTTTTTTTGTTTCTTTCGCGATCCTTTTTAAGACTTCTTCCGGGATTTTTTTACGTTTTTTTTCTGTTGGCAGCCCTTGTGAACTTGGGACGTAGGAGTTTTCCCTTTTGTGCCCTTACTTTCACCTTTTCCCTCAATCTCAACTTTCTTCCCAGTAACTTTAGCACCCTTACGTAAGGGGCCGAGGTTTCAAGCCCCCCCCAGGCCTCTTCTTTTTCTCCTTCCAAGCTTTTTCAACCCCCCCTTTTCGTCACGGGTTTCCTGTGCTGGAGAATCCCTCCTTCTTTTTGATTCAGTGCGACCCATGATCTTCCTTTCGCCATCTTTGGCTCTCCCCACCGTGGTTTTTCCAACTACCAGTGTTAAGTGTGGGTCGCTTGAAGTCTTTCCTGTCGTAAGCCCCTTTTTTCCCGCCCTCCTGGCTCTGATTTGTCCTGATTGTTTCCTTGACACTAAGAAGACCAAGCTGCCCGGTCTTCCTTTGCCTACTGGTTTTCCCTTTGCAACGGTTGGTCTCCCCTTATGTATTGTTTTTATTTTCGTAAAGTGGAAGGTCCTTTCGTTTTTTCTCGTGTCTTGATCGGTTTTTTTGCGCTGTTCTCGTTTTTTGCCCAGCAGGGTTCCTAGGGGTGCTTCCCTCTTTTCCCACCAGCCTTTGGAACCTTTTTCTCCCCCCGTCTATTCCTGTTGAAAGCAGCGCCTTTCCACTCCCCGTCCTTTGTTTCCTCTCCCGCTCCTCGTTCGTTATATAACCTTAAATGGTCATTTTTTTTGTTGATGTGTGCTTGGTCCCCCGGTGCCCCTTTTCGGTTGTTGTTCGAAGTTCGTAAACCAGTGGAAGGATCCGTTTTGCCCCCCTTGGTTTTTTTGAACAATTTTTCCCTCTTTTTTTCGTTTCTTCTCGCCCTCTCGACGGAATTCCCCCCGGGAGGTCAAGTTAAACGTGCTGAAGTCCTCCGGTTTCCATTTAAGCTCGATCCCTTCGATCTCCTCCCTTCTTTCAGTTTTTTTTTACATGATGTTTTCTTAATAACCTTGAGCCCATTTTGTAGTTAACCCTTACTGTGCAGTCCTTCGTCCCCCTTCCCTTCCCCTGGCCTAAGCGCCCCCCATAACCCCCCAAACTTTTGAACCAGGACGCTTTCCATTCGGGCTTTTTTTTGGGTCCCCCCCCCCCTCTTTTTTTTAGAGTTTCGACCTATGTGCCTCCACGCCTCTCCCTCGTTATTGAGCTGGCCCGTCCAATCAGGACTCCTCCCAAGTCCCCCCTGCACTTAGCAGTCCACTTGTTTTGCTTTTTTCCCATAATGAGTTTTGAAAAGGCCCTCTAAGCTTTCCTTTCTTTTCGTTTTTCTTGTCACCCCCCTTGACCATCTACCGATAGCGTCCTCTCGTTGGGGGGTTTAGTCTTCGGTCCCTATTTTCCGTGGGGTTTTTCCCTTTGTCCATTTTTTTTTGCTTTCTTTCTTTTTGGACTAGAGTTTCAAAGGGAATGCTTGACAAATGCCTCTTAGTCCTTTCTTTATGATTTCTACTGATCTCCCATGAGCCCCTTGTTCGATACACGATCCTCCCTTTTTTCTGTAGGCGTTCACTCTGGAACCCCCCTTTCAACGGTCAGATGAGGTTTTTCCGTTTCCTTCCTTTTCCTTTTTTTCCCGTCCCTGGGAGATTAAAAGAGTGACATTTCAGCTCGACCTCCCTGTGAATTTGAATTGGTCCGTAAACTCCCGCCATAAGGGCCCCCAAACCCAACCCTGGCTTTTTTTCGTCGTCTTTCCCTTTTCCCCCTTCCCTCTTCGCTTTAACACTTTTCACCCCCTGCCTTCAAAATTCTAGGGGTACCTGGTTGGCGGGCTTGACTTTCCCCTCCACTTACTTTCCCCAACTTGTCTGGTTGTCTTTCAACCCTTTTTAGAATCTTTTAACGGAGTTTTGCATTCCCCCGAATTCCTCCCCAACCTTATGTTATTACCTCCGGCTTCAGCATCAACGATCCCCACCCTTCCATGTATTTCTTTCCTTCCCTCGCTGGTCCCCACCAACCAGTCTCCGCTTCCTGTGTTATATTACTTCAGACCGAGGACCCCTGTGACTATGGAATGCACCATCGTTCTTCACTTTTTCTTGTGAGGAACCTTCGAGCCCTGCGATTTCCTCTTTCCCCAAGACCCCCCAAACGAAGGTGGTATCTCCCACTTTCCTTTTTTCCCCCTCCCCTTTTCCACCTTCCACTCTTCCCCCCCCGACTTTTTTGCGCTCCCATAGTCTTCCGGAAGCTTGCCACCAACTTCCTTTGATTTTTTTTTTTTCCATGGACCCCCCTACCCTTCTTTCCTTTTTCCCGAACCCCAAAAAAAGAGACCTAGTTTTTTCTCCCCTCCTTTTCCCTGTCCTCCTCCTCAGCTTCTTTCCTTACGCTTTCGTTTCCCCCCTACCCCGATAACTTAGAAACATCTGACCCTTTTTCTTTTAGGGCACGGTCCCCCCCCTCGCTTTTTTTCCCTTTCGACCACCACGGACCTTCAGGGAACGGCCCCCTGGTACCCCTTTTGTTTCCTTATCCGTCCCCGGAACATGGCTCAGTCCCCTTTTTTTTTTGCAGGGTTCAAAAACTCTGGCAAACTTCCATTCTTGTTTCCTTTACGCTCTCCAGTGCCCATTTGTCCTCTCTGTAGCAACACACACATTACCAGCAAATCTCCCCCCTTCCTCTTTTCTTCCCTTGGTAACCCTTTCTTTCCCAAGAATTCCATGAACTTCCCCAGTTTTCCCTGGGTCCCCCCTAATGTGGCCTATTAGGACTCCCCCTTCCTCCTTTTTTTTTTTCGGCTAGGCCCTCCAATTGATCCCCTTTGGACCTGGGAATTCCCTTTGGGGCCCCCCTTCCCCCAGCCTTCCCCGCTGGGTGGGCCTACCCTTCTAATTTTAATGTGTTTCCCTGATATTTTTCCCTTTTTACATTAAAGTCACCCCCCCCCCGTTTTCTATTTCCCCTTCTTTTTTCTTTTTTCCTGCCCAATGCAAACTTTCTGCCCTCCTGGAGGCCTTCTGTAGAATTTCTCCATGGGCCCCTTCTTTTTTAAGACTTTTTCCTTTTGTCTTTTGGGCGAGTGTCAGTGATGTGACCAATTCCTCTTGTTTTTTCTTACCCTTCTCTTTAGCCCGCGTTGTTGTTCGGGGTCCCCCCCCAGTGTGCCCCCCATATGATTAGGTTCTCTTGTAGGTCTTATTTTTTCTCACTTCTCTGATTGTTCGCCTCCTTCTGACTTATTTTTTGATGTTCACTTGCAGGACATCTTGATTTTTGGTTATCTTTTCCCCTGTCCCCCCCCGGAACAGCCCCCCCATTCCTAGTGTTTTTCCAGGGGTAAGGTGGCGGTGCCCCCGTTGGATGTTTTTTTCCTTTCTGGCATCTGGCCTTTCCCTTCTGCGATCCTTCTTTCCGCAAGTGTTAGTGGTTTTTTCCCCCCTGAAGCGGAGCAGCCAGATCCCCCCCTTTCCAGAATCTTTTTGCTTTTTTTCCCCCTCCGTACATTGCCGTTCCTTATGTTTTTCCGTAGAGTACCCTCCTGTTTCAACCCCATACAGTCTTTCCCCTTTTTTTTTTTTTCCCCCCCCTTTCCTCGTTTTTTCCGGCCGTATCGGGTTTAGCATAAGTTTTTATTTTGCCCCCCCCTTCAAGCTCCGTTCCGGTCATTTGACGCCCCACCAGGACTTTTGATGGCCGTTGACGGATCCCCCGATTTCCGTCCCCTCCCCCCCCCCCCCCCCTCGATTTTTTACCACTTTCTTCCTTCCCCCTCCATTTCCCTTAAGGGAATTCCCTAACGACGTAAGCACCCTTAATGGTATATGGACTCTCCTTTAACTTTCCCAAACTTCTTTCGGTTTCTTCCGATACTCAATTTCTGGCCACCTCAGATTAAAATGCCTTGACATCCCCTATAACTTCCCTCTCCCCCTCGGTAGTTTTCGGTTGTTGTTCGAGGTTAGACGGAAACCCATTTCAGTCTTTGCCTTTTCCCCGTACCGATCCGAGTTCTTCCTTTCCTCAAATTAGGAGCTCCCTAGTTCCGGACCCCCTGCCAATTGACCCTTTTTTTGTCCAGTTTGCTATATTCCCTTAATCATCTAATCCTCCTCCCCCTGGAATTGCCCCCCTTTTCCCCCCATTCCTTCAAGGTACCTCCTTTTCTATGGTACCTCTAGTTTTTTGCTCTCTTCCGGTCATCCTTTCCTTGACTTTTTTCTCTTATTTTAGACTCCCTAGGTCAGTACCGATTATTCCCCCTTTCTTTAATTCTTTCATCTTTGGCTTTTTTCGGTGCACCAAACCTTTGACTCATGTGTAGTTGGGGCGCTTATCCTTATGGCTCCCTTCCCAGTCTCTTCTCCCTACTATGTCTTCGTTCGCGGTATATCCTTGTGGATGCCCTTAGCCCATCACCTCCCCCCCCCCCTTTTAAACTACCTACGACTCTCCGATTTTCTTCCAGACGTTAGAGTGGGTTTTCAGGTTCTTTTTTCAAGATTCTCTTTCTCCTTTTCCTTCTCCCCCTGACCGCTACTTGGGTCGACTCAATGATGTCCCTCTATTTTTCTTTACCCCCACCGTTTTTTTTGGGTTACCTTTCTCTTCGCCTCGGGCTTTTATTGACGCACTTTTCCAAAACTTTGATTAAAGTCTGGTTTGGTAATTTTCCGTTCTGCCCAACGGAATCCAAACCGGAACGACCCCACAAACATCCAAAACGTTTTTACTGCGGAAGTCGGACCCTCCCCCCCCCTCGAATGCTTCTCCCAAACGAGTACTTCCTTTTATCAGAATACGTGGAGGCGTCCCCCTTCCACGGCGGTATTTTTTTTGAAGGTCCCCCTCCCACTCTTTGGAATTTTTTTTTCACCCCCCTACGGAGTTTTCCAAGTGAAGATTTTCGCAGGCAATGGTTTATTCCCCCGATAACCTCTCTTTTAATGTGAATAGAGATTAGAGTTTTCCCCCTCAACCGTTCTCCCCTTCCGGTAGCTCCCAGATCTCCTGACTCCCTCTTATATCATGGAACCCCCCCCCGACCCCTCACTTAAGGGTGTTCAAGATCGAAGCTTCTTTGCCACCCTTTTTTTTTTTTTCCTTTCTGTCACCCCCTCACGTGGCAGCTTTTTCCATTTTGAAAATCCCTTCCTCCCCACATCCCCTTTCCTTTCAATGTTCAACTGGTTGTTCCTTGGCCCGGCAAAATCCCCCAACTCCACAGCATTTCTCCCCCCCTGAAGAACGCTCTCTCCCCCTCTTCCCCGGAGTTCCCCCCGACCCCCCCCCTTATGTCTCGCAATCTCTCAAAGAAAGGAAAGGTCCAGTTATTTATCATGTTACAATCCTCTCTTCCTCTCTGATTCCCTATTTCCCCTTTTTCTAATCCTATTAGCACTGAAACGGGAAAGTTTTCCCTTCCACTTGTACCCCCAGTTTTTTACTACGGTATGCCAGCCCCTTTACTTCTGAATTTTTTTTTTCCTTTTTGGGTTCTTCCCCCAACTAACGGAAACTCGGCCCCTTTTCCTTTATGACCCCTTTCCTTAATTCCTTTAATTTTTTTTCTGCCCCCCACATTCCGTTGGACCCACCCCTTCCGTCACTCTCGGCGGTCTTTTCTTAATTCTTGGTGGACCCCCCAGGGAATTTTGCCCTTCACTCCTGGATTCTCATAGCTGTACCATATATATCCCTTCCTACATTTTTTTTTCTCTTTCCGTCTTTTATTTTACTTTTTTTTCCCCTGCTTTTTTTTCAAAACACCTGTGGTTTTGTTACCATTTTCCTGATCGGAGACTCCTGATTGGTTTTCCTTCTGTTGGCCCACGCCCCCCCCCCTTTCCTATGGTTGCTGAAATTCCCAAGACCCCCCCTCCAAATCCTGCCGCGAAGTTGTTTCTGTTGTCAAGACCCCCCCCCCCCAATTTTTTTCTTTCAGTCTTTTTTTCCCCCCCCCCAGATGGGGTTCTAATGGTTTTCCTGGGTTTTACCCGTGACGGGTGTTTCCCCCCTCGACCCCCTTTTTCTGCATCTTTTTGATTTGCCCCCTCTGACTGCTTTTCTCTTTTGGTTTTCCTTTTTTGCAGTTATGTTCCCGGCTTGGGGTGGCTCAACCTTTTTCTCAGCTTTCAGGTTCCCCCTCTTCCCTTCCTGCATTCTCTGAGTTTGATCCTGACAGACAAGCTTTGTGGTGTTTTCCCTTTCCTTCTTGGGCCTTTCCCCGGGCCGCCCCCCCTCCTTTCCATCGGGTTTCTTTTTGCCAAATTTTGTACTGTTCCCGAATGAGTATTGTATAGTTTTTACCCCGTTTGTCTTTCTGTTGTTTCTGGTCGGTGTTGGAGGTGAAGTAAGGTTCCCGTGTCACGTTCCCCTCCAGCTCCTCCTTTTTTTTTCGATCCCTTTTTTTTTTCCACTCTCGTCTCCCCCTAGTTCCTTCTAAGATTCTCAGTTAAGTAATAGCAAGTTCTTCTACGCGTTTGTCCCTTCCTATAGTTTTTAAAACCTTTTTTTTTGTTTTCCTTTATTTTAGTTCGGAGAAGGGCTTTTCGTATTTTCCCCTGAGTGCCTCCTCTATGCTCTTAATCGGTTGCTATTTTCTGTTGTTGCCTTTCCCCTGCACAAAATTGCGACTTTCCCCTTCTTCCTTGACGTTTTCCGAATTTCTTTTCCCCCTTCTCCTGTTGTTCTGAATCTCCCTGAAGTTAAGTGAACCCTCGTGATAGATCCAGACGATCCCTTTTGTTTTGACCCTTTACTCTCGACATGTCCTCGATTTGGAGCCCTTTTGGGGCTCTTACCAATACCTTCCCCCCCCCGCACTTTTTCCCCAATTTTTCCAATAAACCCCTTTGAAACTTTCCCCGCTTTTTCCTGAGTCCTATGGAGTTTTTTTCCCAAACCCTCCCTCCTTTTGACTGTTTTCCGCACCCCCTTCCTCCGTCCCCTAACCTCCTCTTTTCGCTTTTTTTCCCCTTGGGAGCTCCGAGGTAAAGCCCCCGCAACCCCCCTTTTCCACTCGCACCTTTTGTGATTACCCCAAGTATTCCTGTCCCTACGCCCCCTTCTTTGAATTAATTTGTTCACCCCCTTTTACATCCTTTTTCCCCAGGTTCCTTTTCCCTGGTTTTCTCTTTTTCCCCCCGGATAGAATGGTGGTTTCCCCCCCCCATTCTTTAGCCCTCGTAGGTACTTTTTCTGTCCCTTCCCCAACCCCCATCCCCGCGCTACTTCTGCCTTCGCCCGCCTCTCCTCCCATATGGAGGGAATACCCTTTTTTCCCTTCCTCACCCCGGTTTTTTCACCCGTCACTATAATTTTTCTGTCCACCGCCGCTCGCAGGCCCACCATGACCCGTATGGAGAATTCTGTTCATTTGCGTTTTTTTGTTTCCGGTTTTTCAACTTCTCGTTTCCTTTCCCAGTTCACCCCCCTCGCCACCCCCTGCCTCCCCCCCTACATTTGCATTGAAGACACCCTTTTCCAACCCACACTATGACAGTCTTCGCCGTTTCTAAGGCACTTCCTTCTTTGTCGCAATTCCTATCCATCTTTTTAAGCCTTAAAGTTAAGAGGTACTGGTTTGCTCGAATTCCCTTTGTATCACCCCCTGAGTCCCTTGTCCCCTTTGGGTTACTTTTCATCCCGTATAGGGTTCCGTAAGCTCCCTCCTATGCCCCCCCCTTCTGTAGACATCCGGCTCTCGGTAACCTAGGGAAACCCCCCTGGAGTTTACCCTTCCGACCAAGATACTTCACGCTAAGTTTTCCTAACCACCCCACAATTCGCACTCTTACGTCTCCCCAAGTTCCAGAGATTCATGATGGTTTACCTTTTTGACTGAGCGATATTCGTTCCCCTCAGAACCTCTTTTGCCCTCCAAACTTTTCTTTTTTGCAGCTCTTCTCCTCGACTCGGGAAGTCGAACTTAACCCTAAACACTGTGTCTCCTCCCCCTCGTGAAAACGCCTCACCCCGAACCTACTTTAAGCTAGAAACCTTTCGGTCTTCTCCAAATGCTTGAGTTGCCCCTGCCTCTCCCCACCTTGCTTATGGCTGACCCCCCCTAAAAAACCTTGGATGATTCCCTCTCTCCCTTTTCCACCCACCATACCTAGGGTTGCAAAAAGTGCCTTTGATTCCTCTGAAACTTTTCATAATCTAACCCACTTTGAGTTTTAAACTGACCCACACCCCCTCCGTTCCTGTTTAAAAACCCCCTTTCAGCAAGAATCTATGGGCCCCCCAAAGTTATGAACCTCCCTATTTCAGAGTTCAGTCCTCGCCACAATTTAGCACGGTTGGATTTTGCCCTGATTGGTAACCTTCTCGGATTTCCTCCCCTTTTTAAGCAGGTTCCTGAACTCCTGGGGTGGCTCAATGGACAGGGGGGGTCTGCTTTTCCCCCTGATCTGTTTACGTTCACAATGTCCAGGCAAACCATATTTTTTTTGGTTTTCCCCCAACCTCCAGTCCAAATGAGCTGCTTCCTTCAATTCCCCTTTTAACCCATTTTTTCAAGCACCCTTCTTGCCCCCCTTCCAGTTTTCACATAACTTTCCTCTCAGTGAAGAGCCCCAATATATACTTATTTTTCCCCTCAGTTTTTGTTCGCCCTTTTCATTTTCCTTTATTTAGTTCCTTTTCTAAACCACAATGGTCAAGAATTTTTTACACTGGTTTTGGACTGCTCCTTCTTTTCCTCTAAGGGTGTTTTGAGCAAACTTTTTCCCCTATGGTTGCCCTTTTTTTGAGACATTGTCTAAACACCCATTTTTTCCCCCCCCCTGTCCCCATCTTTCCCCTATTTCTTTCACCCCCAACGGTCGTTTCTTTATTTGCCTTTTCTTCGTTGCATCATTCCCCCGGTCCCGCTTTCTTTCCCCCGGGTTAGTTCTCCCCTCAAATAGAATCGCTAGTTGCCCATTTTTTCCTTTCTTTTGCCCCTTTTTGCCCTTCTTTGGCTCCACTGGGCCCCTCCCCTTTCACCTCACTTTGGTTCCCAACAATTTTTCCTTCGGTTAAGATGCTTTCTTCTTTTTGAGTATGGTTTACCTCAACCTTCCCTGGGGTTTTGCTTTCCCGATGTTGTTGTAGTTTGACGCAATTTCCCCATTTTTTTCTACGAAGAACTCCTCCACATTACCTGAATCTCCTTGGGGCATTCAGGTGTACCAGAAAAGGATGGTCTTTAAAGTCTGTGTCTCCGTTCCCTTTTTTCTTTTGCTCTCTTTCGTTTTAGGGAATCTTAACTTTTCCACTCGAAACGCTCCTATCCTCCGCCTTGTTTTTTTTCTTTTCGGCTCTCCAGACTGATCCATTCTCCTGCAGACCTCTTTCTAGTCCCTTCTTTCTATTTCCTGGCGGCTTTGGTAACTCCCCTTTTTGTTTGACAGCCGGCCTTTTTTCATCTGGTCCTTTCCCCGCTTCTTGGTGTTGCTTGGTTTGAGTCCTAAAGGTGGTGAGTTTTATCGCACTCTTACTCTTACAATGTTGTTTGGGACCTCTTTTTGGTCCCGCATCCCCCAGTTTCCCTTCTGAAGGAGAAGGCTGAGCAGACTCCCCCACCCCCCCCCTCGAATGGCCTTCCCTTGTTTTTTCAAAACCGTTCAATTCCTCTCTTTTAAAGCCCCTCAAATGAGGGCCCTCCAAAGCTTCATTCCGTTGTGTGGTTGCACTGCCTCCCTGAGGCTTTTCGAATTAGAGGCGCTGACATTCTTTTACTTAACCCTTTTTTCTGCTGTGACTTCAACGGGAAGTTTCAAGCACTCTTTGCCCATCTTGTCTCAAATCGTACAAAGCTAACCTGCGACCAGCCCCTCCACTCGCCGGAGAGGGCGTTGGTCACAATCCTGTACTGTTGGATCCTTTTCCCAAATGCCCCCGGACCTGTTTACAGACGAGGGAGGCCAGATGAGATCATTGAGTCAACTAGAAGTCATCAGACCCCTCACTTAGAAGCGTTTTTTTCCTTTTTCACACCCCTAGAGTGATTTCCCCCCCCTATCTCACTCCTAACTTTCTGAGAGTCTTGCATCTTCCATTAGAAACCCCCTTCCAAGGAACCGAATCTCTCTTTCATAATCCCCCCTTTTTGAGCGATTTTTTCTGACTCTTTTATTTGAGCCGGTTTTTCATCGCAACCCCCTAGATTTCCCTTTCTCAGGCATTGATATTTGTGCCCTGGTTGTTTTGGACACACCAAATTTCCGCTTGGAAGCCCCCCCAATTGCAAACCCCCAATCCCACGTGTTTTTGACTTTTCGTGCTCTGAATTCTTTCAATGCCTTTGAGTGTGAAGCTCATCCCTGGGTGATACCTGTAATTGTAATGCTTTGATCCCTGGCGTTGAGTCACGCTTAGAATTCCGACCCTGTTGCCCCTCCCATGCTTTCAGAAATTTTGTAGATTTTCTCCGTTATCTCCGATTTTTCTTCTGGGATACTTTGAAAGTGGACCGAAACCTAAACCGGCAGGTCACTTCCTCCTCTTTCTTCCCCAGTTCTTTGCAAATTTCTGACGTCGCTTGTCTTGGCACTCCTTTTAGATTCCCTTCCTTGCAACTCCATGCAAATGCTTTCGACCCCTCGGTAAAGCGGGACTTGTGTTATGGGCGTGCATGTTCTTCGACTTTTTTCCCCCTTCCTTCCCTCCCCTGTTTGAAGGAGTCCCCAAAACACGACTTGTTACCTTTTTCCCCCGTCCGGTCTCCCAGCACGAATTTCATTTTCTTCCCCCCTTCTTATCCTGCATCCCCCTTCATCAAGTTCCACAGCTGGTTCTGGAGCCGACCCCTTCCCACGGCGGGGGAGACCCGTGCAAAGATTTTGGACCACAACCCCGGTTAACAAGGTCTTCTTTAGAACTCAATTGATTAGATATTACGTGTTTTCACCAATGCTTGACGAAATCTTTTTTTAAAATTTGAATGGCCTTCGCGGTGGCACCCAAAAACCTTGCGACCACCAACCGATAGCTAATTGACCTCCCGCCTAAAGACAAATTATACTCCTCCCTTGCCCCACGCAGCCCCCGTCACCGTCCACCCCTCCACTCTTACGCCCCCACCATACCTTCCGAGACCTTACAATATTACGCCCCCCCGGGGTTTTCTTTTTAAACCCTTTTAGCTTATGATCGATGCTAGGCCTCCCCAAAAAAGATTTTGCTATTCCCCAACCCCCCTGCTGGTCAGTTCACTTTCTTTTATTACGGACTCAGAACAGAATCCCCGCTCCGACACTCATTTTTGAGTTTTTTTCCCCCCTCCCCAAAGTGTTTTTCGAACTCTTCCCTTCCATATCCTTCACACCCCTTTTCTTGGACCCTTTCTCAATTAGCAAAACTGTGATTCACGTATCCTGTTTTCCGGCTCCCACCCAAGCATGGACTGGTACCCCCCACGATTTTCTTTTATAAGTTTAAATCTGGAAGTCCCCATTTGAACATTGCGTTGGGGTTTTGGGGCCCCCCCCCTTTTTTTTGCATCCCCCCCCTCCTTTTTTAGTGACCTACATTTTTTTCACTCCTGAGTAAATATTAATGTTTGTGCCTTACCCCCCCTTTTTCCCGGTTACAGGACCCCCCATTTCTAATATGAGCACTTTCCCACATTAAGCACCGAGCTCGGACTTTCTCCACAATATCCCCTTCAAAAAATTTCCATGGAACTAATGTCATAACCCCTTTTTTTTTCTAATTGAACTCCAGTGCCCCCCCTGTCCCCCTCCCCCCTCCCTCCTCATATCTTTTCTCTTTTTTTTGTTTACTTCTGAGGCTCCCCTTAAGAAAAGGTGGGTTCGCCGGTGGGAGAAACCCTTTCCCGTTCATTTCCCTTTCTCTTGTCTCTTCCAATTCTTTCTACGTTTCCGTTCTCCTTGCTTCTTTCCAAATTGGTTTTTGGACCCTTTACCACACACTCCCTACCTCTTAATGCTTTCTCCATATTCTACCCACAATGGAAAAGATGATCGAAGTGTCCCCGTCCCCCCCCCCCAACAAACTTCTTTAACCCTTTTCTGAGCCCTTCTTTAGTTCCATTATAATTTCTCCTTTTTGGGTCGGTTCGTACATGGGCCGTGTGCTTTTTGTTTTTTCTTTCCCCCCCCTTTCCCCCCCTTTTCATATTTCCCTTTTGAGAATTGAAAATTATCTCTTGGTGGGTGAATTTTCAATGGTATTTGCGAGTTATTCCCACAAGTTGGACTCCCCTCACAGTTCTCCGCGAGAGGTTAGTTTGTAAGGTCTAAATTTCCTTTTCACCTTCCCCCGTGCTTGTGAACTTCTTCTTTGAAGTTTTTTGTTCCCTGTGGGTTTTTTCTTTTCACTTCAGAAGCAGCAGCACCCAGGTCTCCCTTTCTTTTCTGATGATGTCCTGCCTCCTTTCCTTGAACCTTTCCAGTCCCTTCCCGTGGGAAATTTTGTATTCCCTTTTCCGGGGCGTTTTTAATTTTTTTTTTTTTTTTTTTTTTTTTTTTTTTTTGGGATGTTTTTTTTTCCACCCTTTCTCTGAACTTCCGTAAATGGACGCTGAAATCCTGATGCCAATTCAGTGGTTTTTTTGACCCCTTTTTTTTGCTAGGTTTCATATAAATTCCTAGTTTTTTCCCCCATAAGAAGACTTTGATCTTTCCTTCGTCCCTATCCCAACCTTCCCCTGAGAAGCGGTTTTAAAGTTTTACCCCAATGAAGGTCTCCAGTCTTCTTCCCCCTTCTCCAATGGTTTCTCATACCGGTGGTGTTCGGCTCCATGTCCCATAATTTTTATGATGAATTACTCCCGATTGGTCAACCGCTGCCGATCCTTCTCTTGTTGCCCCTTTGGTGTTTATTCAACCGTTTCCGTAATAGTTTTTTTTCTTCTAAAGTTAAGATTTGGAAGCCACCTTTAAACTCGATCTAAGTTGTTGCTTATAGGATCAGTTTTTTTTTCGCTAACCATAGGCACCCACTGTCTAATTGTTGACCGCCCCCGCTGGAACCTTTGTTAATCTAGTAGTAGCCCCCAACTTCCAGTCTTACTTACTCTGTCCCCACCGATCCGCCGCAATACCGGGGGTTCCGTCCATTGGAATGGCTTGATCCAGTCCTTTTTTTTCTCTCTTTTTAACCCCCCTCCTCACGGGTCCTTGCCGGATGACCCTCTCCCTTTTTCCCCTTAAGCCCCTGGGAGGTGCTAAAGTGGTTTTCGGTAGAACTTTCTGAAGGTAACCCAGGCCCCGTCCTACCTTTCGGCGAACTGTGCAACCACTCTAATGAACTCCTCAGCGCAGTTTCCACTGACCTCATCCAAGTGGTTCACGACCACCTTCTTTAAAGCACACCAGAGACCCCTTGTCCTTAAAAGATCTTAGAACTTTTTACGCCCCAGACCCCTTCTGGGCTTTTCTTCCTGGTGTTATCTAGATTTTCGGTTTTTTTTCTCCCTCCACAATCTCCGATTCGATATTGCTTCCGACAACATCAAAGATCAAGAATTCTTTGTACAGCGGGCAAACATGTGCAGACACTCAGGCTTTAGACGGTTTCAAGCAAGGGGTTCGTCATTTTTTCTTTTCAGTTCCAGAGCCATCAGATGCCGCAACTTCCAATCTCTGCCCGTTTTAGTTGTTGTGTACATGCACCGCCCCCCTTCTGGACCCTTGATTTTACCCCCCCCCCCCTTTTTTGAATTCCCCCACCCCCCCCTCAGTTTTTTTTGAGGACCCCCGTTTTTCACACACTGAGTAACATCAACCTTTGAAGGCCCCCCTGTTCCCCCCTTTTTCCGCCCTCCCCCCCTTTTGTTTTTTTCGAGGGGACACGGGACCTTCGAAATTTTTGTGCCCGGTAGGCTTTTTTTTTTTCGGCCCCCTCGAGCTGTCCCCCTCCTCTAATGGTGGCCTTTTCGTGCAAACCCAAAAACCCTCTCCGAGTTTTCTTTTTTTGCGGGTTCCTTCTATTGCTTCCTCACGTCCCTCGTTTCCTCCGAACCTTTGTGTTCTCCCCTTCCCCCCCGGATTTTTGTTCGGGCCCAGTCCCCGTTTTTGTAACAACAAGCTCGCTTTCCCTCCGATTGGTTTTCGCCCGTTTACCCCCTCTTTTTTTAGAGTTTCCAAAGGGTTCTCTCCCCTTCCTCTCTTCCCTGTTGACTTCCCCGAACTGCCCCCCTCCCTTAATTCCTGATCGGTCCCCACAGTCAGGAGCCCGTTTTTCTTCGCGACCTCTTTCACAACCAAATTTGCTGCTTGCGCTCTCCTCTTTTTCGGTTCGCGCTGACCACGGTTTTTCTGACTCGGTTTTCCCGCCCAACAACGGAGTCCGTTTTTTTGTTTCTTTGTTGAGTTTCTCTTTCCTTCAGCAGTTCCTCAAATGTTTCTTTTCTGGACCAAAACCCCCCACCCGGACTTTTTTTCCCCCAGTAGCCCTTTTCTCTGTGTTCCCCTCCCCCCTGATTTTCCGTATGGCCCTTTATACGCCCTTTATCCGTGCGCCTCTTCGCAATCCCCCCCCTCCGCTTTTTTTTTTTTGGAAAACCCGCAGGCGGTTATGTTCTCCGGACTACAACGCTCTATGGCCTCCCGTTTTTACCCCCCCCCCTGGCCGTTACCCCTTCCCCTTGCAATGGACTGGTATACTTGAAGGACGATCAAGAAGCCTCCTGTATTCTGGTTCAATTTTTCTTTTCCTAGCCTTTCCCCCCCCCCTTCTAAACTTTGTTTATGCGTTGAGATAGGGTCCGATTCTTTGTCCACAAACCCCCCTTTATCCACAAGCAATTAATTACTGCCAGCCTTTTTTTCTTCCTTCCCCTAAAATCCTCCAATCCCCCCGCAAGTCCAATTTACGAATAGTATGTACCCAATCCGGAAGGCGACATTTCCCAATATTCCTGCTTTCAGGTCCTTTGTTTTCCCCCCCCCTTTCCCCCCAAGATATTTTTCCTTTCTTTGACTTTTTACCCCTGACACAATCGCCAGTACCCCACCGGGAGGGGCGCCATACATTTCTCCCCCCCCCACATTCTTTTCTGACCGGTTCCCCCTTTTCCGAACCCCCTTACGCACGCTGATTACTTGACCTTGCCTAACAGACACCCTCCTTTTTAAGTCGCATGCCCTTAGTTCCTCCCCAGAGTTTCTTTTTTCTCCCGACCCCACAACCCCCCCCACCCCCCAGGTTGAGATGGTCCTGCGATTTTCCCCCCCCCCCCAACCCCCCTCCCAACTTATATTTCGGACTCTCGTTGGTACGATTTGACCACCCCGAAATATTCAATAAAGTTTGTTTTCCTTACCCCCCCCCCTTTTCACCCCCCCTTTTCCCGGCCTCATGGAAGTTTTCCTACGGGTGACCGACGTTTTTTTTTTTTTAGCCTTGCAAACTTCTTTCCCTTGGGGCCATTGTTTCCAACCTCTGGATTGTTGTCCCCTTCCCCCCAAATTTTTTTCTCCCATAGTTTTTTCTTTCTTGTCCACATACGCAAGCTCCCCATCGGCGTTTCCTTTCCACATCAGCTTTACCCAAGGCTGTTTTTCCCCCAAAGCATTTTCACTTTTTTCCCCCTTCCCGGACCTTCAAATGATTGAATCTCTCTCTCCCACGGTGTTTTTTTTGAGATGATTCGCTCCTTTGACATTTTTTCCCCCACGGTTCTTCCCTAGCATTCCTAAACCCCTTGGCCTTTTGGCCTTTTCCCGGTTACACTTGACTTTTTACGCTTGCTTTCCCCTGGTTTCTTGCTATTTTCCGGCGCCAAACTCCCCCAATATTTCCAGTTCCTTTTTTGTCCGTACAACATCTTCCCTTTAGCCAACCCCTGGGCATGATGGGCTCTCTCCCGTTAGTTTTTGGCGCCCCCCCCCCCCCACAGGGTTCCCTCTGCCTCTGCTTCCTTGATGTTGAAGGCCCCCTCAAACTGGGTCCAAGCGTGGGTCTTCCTACCCTTTCAATGGCTTGGGGTCTTCAAAATTTCCGTTCCTCTCTTCTAAGTTTCTTCTTTTTTCCTGGATTTTGACCTTTTTTTTTTCAGCTTCCTGTGCTTAGAAGTTATCTCCCACCCCCATTTTTTTTTTTTGCGTTTCCTCAATTTTCCCTTTTTTTACGGAAGCTGATTGAGGTTTTATACAGGGTATACTTTGAAGTTTCAAAGTCTTTGATTTTTTTGTCCCTGCTATCTGAATATTTTGGGTTCTTTTGGGAAGATTTTTTTCGGTCCCCGAAAAAAATCTCAGCCTCTTCTTTTTTTCGGGATTTTTTCCGATTTGAATCTCTCTGCCCCTCCCCCCCCTTTTTATTGACTTCCCCAGACATGAGTTTTTTTTTTACTTTTTCTTCTTACCTTTTTTCGGGCCTTTTCTATTTTTCGTTTTTTTCCCCCCCCGTTGCGTCGGAATAAGGGCGGTCTCACTAGGCCTTTATCGCCCCATTTTTTTGACTCCCTTGGTCCCCTTCAAGTGGCAGTTCAACCCCTCGATCAACTTCTCTTACACTTTTTCATCCTTTGTCATCTTCTCCCCTTCTTTTTCCGTAATAACCCAGTAATGATGTTTCCCGGAGAAGTGCCAGAAGTATTGTTGTTCGACTCCTTGCCCCTTTTAAAGTCTTTCCTCTTACTCCCCCCCCCTCAAATGGTTTCTCCCTCCTCTTGATGATGTGCTGGATATTTCAGTAATAGGCGCCCCTTTTGTTATCCTTCCTTTAGGCTATCTCTTTTCTCAACCTTTCAGGTTCTCCTCCTGAGGGGGGGGTTTGGTTGGTATACCCCTTTTTCCCCCTATTTTTTACGCCGCCACCAGGCCCCTTTTGGATTTGCCGTTTCGAGAAGAATAAACCCCCCCCCATCTACTTTGTACCTTTCTGGCGTCAACACTTACTTTTTTCCCGTTGCTCCCTTCTCCGTCGCCGATAGTCCCTATACCGCGCCGACTGTCTCCTTGTTTAACTTATGTCTCTGGCTTTCCCCCCACTAAATTCCTTCTGATTCCCTCCCTTCGGGTGGCGGGTCCTAAGTGAACCCCCCTTCTGGCAAAAGAATTCCTCTCCGCTTGACACCTCGTACACCCCAACTCTCCCGTGACCCCTGCTCCCAGGCTAGGTTTCTTCCCAGCGAAATTTGTGGTTACACGCTTGAGTCTAATTTTTTTCTACCCCCCAGAACCCTTCATGGTTCCTCCCCTTTACGACGAAATCATACGAATAGTTCTTCTATGAGCCTCCTGGTTCTCGCCTTCAATTAAATACATCCCCCCATAACTTAGCATTTCCCCCCCCCCGGTTGCTTGTTTTTGTTGAGCCCCTAGTTAAAATCTCTTACTTTTTTTCTTAACGTTCCCCCCATAAGCCCCATCCCGAACGGTTCCTCTTCAATTCAATTTTCAACCCCTCCACCCCGGGAAAGTAATTCCGCCAATTCTATTTTACACTCGTTTGTGCTCTCTTGTTCTACTTCCTTTCTTGAATTTTCGTCAGGTTTTGCCACGCCAATTTTCTTCCTCTCTCTTCCTTGTGTCCCGGTCAGGCTTCTCTCCAGTTTCCCTACCTCCCTCGTTCTTCTAATTTTCTTTCCACATTACTGAAAAACCCCTAGCGAGTCGTCTTCTAGAGTTTTTTTGCGGGATGCTTATGCATCCATACTCTCCCATTTTTTTTAGAATACCTATGTGTATCCGGTGTAGAGGGTACCTTGTTCCTTTTTCCTTTTCCCCTTGGTTTCTGTTTTCTTCCCCATTCACTCCCCCCTTTTTTGCCCCCACCCAGTAACGTCCCCCTTCGGAGCTGGGAGGTCCTTAGCAGTTATCTTTTTTTTTTGGTGATGCCCCCAGATTGTGATTTTCCAAGATTTTCTTTCCCCCTTACGTTTTCGTTATCTACCCCTACAGAATTTTTAACTCCCAAAGTAATTTTGTTAATGTCGTTCTTCACAGCCCTAAGCAAGGAGACCCCTTTTAACCCCCCAAGGCTGACGGTGCTCTTTTCACGAATTGAGGGGACGGAGCTTCCCTTTTAGGGCAGCAACTTATAGTGATCCTGCCAGCCCTTTTTTCCAAACAAATTTCCTTTTAGGGGTTTTATTTTTGCCCCCCCCTTTTCAGGACCAAAACTTCTCCTTCCCGGGCCACACAATCGCCGAACCAACTTGTATGGACTCGCTTAACAACAACGCCGTGTGTTCCCCCTACTCCCTCACCGCTTACTCCATCCTGAATATAAGTTGTACAACAACTTCTTTCACCCCCCTGTATTACCTGGACAAGCTTGTTCCCCCATCAGCATTTCCCCGGTATGGAAGACACTTCCAATCTTCTTTCTATTGCGGAAGGCCCCCGATAAGCTGGATCTTTTTAACCCTACCAAACCAAATACCTTCTCGTTAACACCCTCTACTGGATTTTCCTAAATGGAAGGGGTTATTACGTCAGTCTTCCAAGATACCCCGAACCTTCCCTTTCGGGGAAATCGACTCCTCGCTACTTTTAACACCTTCCCCCTTTCGCCCCCCCTTGCTTTGGAGCGCCCCCTATTTAAGTGCGCCCTACTTTGTGACCTACCAAGTAAGTCCCTCAGAAGGTGTCCTTCCCCCCGCCTGACAACGCCAGAATGCCCGCCACCCGCCCCCGGACATTTACGACTAACAACGCTTCCCCCCATCCTCATTTTTCTGGCCTGCCGAATTCCAATTCCTGCCGGTTTGCATGTTGTGCTGGCAAACCCACCCCACATCGCCAATGATGACGGCATTCTGCTCTTATTCATTTGCCCCCATCTTTTCACCCCAACTCCCCCCACAGCGTTCTCTTCGATATCAATTTTCCCAAAACCAGGAAGCCAGGTTTTTGGCGGGAATTTTTTTAGAAAACGCCCCCGCCCTCCCCTCGACAAGATCACCGCATCAGCTTCCTCAAGCAGGAAAACTCTTTTTTCCCAGAACCCCCACGCTTTCGGATTTGCGAGATCCCTCACCCCCCCGTGGTGGCAGCCCCCCTTCCAAGTCCGCATCATCAAAATCACTTCTCATTCTGCAACTCGCTTTTAACGATTTCGATTTACAATACATTATCACCGCGGGCGGGTCCCGACCCAACGCTTGGTCCGTTTGATAAGTCTAGCCTCCCATTTCCGTCCGCTTCAAATCTGCCGGGTTTCAGACCAGTTGGTTGGCTTGCCCCCAACTACGGCCCCAACTTCGCGTCCATCTGGGCCATTTTTTTTTATTTTATGACAACCGGATTTTCTTTTTACGTTAAAGGGCACCCCTCCAAAGTTGATACCCATATTTGACTTTTTTTTTTAGCAACCTTAAGCAATAGCCAATTCGGCGGCTCCGACCTCCACCTTCCGCATTGCCCCAAGGATGGGGACACCTTCGGACACATTTTCCACTGGCCACACGTTTTGCCTGCTCAGGAACTCCCCATTTTTAAAGTGCCCTCGCG
>Ga0179593_1291471_pt1 | contig 28234 bp, 55 predicted proteins | sample CZODoug2_1_08_16_FD_185931 | JGI IMG/M metagenome (GOLD analysis project Ga0179593, IMG submission 185931) | Vadose zone soil fungal communities from Angelo Coast Range Reserve, California, USA - CZODoug2_1_08_16fungal (PacBio error correction) | ecosystem: Environmental > Terrestrial > Soil >... | reverse complement strand
CCCTTTTTTGCCCGCCCCTCTGGCACGTTTTTTCCAAAGGCAAAGGCCCACCCCATGTCATTTTCAAAAACAAAACCCCAAAAGGTCATTGGGCTAAAAGGTCCTTCTTTCCGATTTCCTCCTTTGGCCACAACACTTAGCAAATTTTTTTCTTGCTAATCCCCCCTGTCCAGACCCTCATTGAACTTGTTCCCTTTTTTTTTTTCGGCTCCCTTTTGGATGGGGGGGGGCCTTTCCGATGGGAAAAGTCCCATCCCTTTCCCCCCCACCCCCCCCCCCTCGTTTCCCTCATGGAGGGGTTCCCCCTTTTTACACCCCCAGGGGCCCTCTTTTTAATGAGTTTTCTCAAACCTTTCCCCCCCTTGAATTGCATTTCTTCTGAAAAATCCTTCCAGGGAACCCACCCCTTTTTTTTTTTCTCCCCCCTCAATGGTTACCTTTTTTTTAACCTTCTTCTTCCGTTTCCCCGGCTTGCACCACATTTCCCCCCCTTTAACGATTTTTTCCGGGTTGATTTTCACCCATGTGGCTTCTTTTTCCCCCCACCGAAGGCAGTTTTTTGATCTTTTTCCCCCTTGTTGTCCCTTTTTTCCCCTTGACTTTTTCATTTCCGAATTTTTTTTTTTCCCTGTTTTTTTGGTCGACTTGTGGGGCATTCCCCCTGTTTTCCCCCAAGCCTTTAGCCGGGGGGAGTAACGGTACCTCCCGGGTTCGCGTTTTGGCACTTGAGCATCCTCGCACAAACAAACTGTACCTATCCCCTCTATTTCTTCCCACTTATTTTTTTTTGTCCCCGGTTCTTTGGTTGGCTTTTCCAACCATCCTTTTTCCCCTATTAAAACGGTACCCGTGGATTTCCCCCTTTCCCTTTTTGTAATGACTCCAAGTTTCTTCCCCTCCAGTCTCCGTTTCATTTGATTGTTGCTATTTCCTGGGTCCTTGTTCCCAGTCCCCTTGTCTTTTTCTTTCTTTTAGTAGTATTTTCCCCTTGGTTCAAAATTTTTTTTTTTGACCCCTTGAGATTTCTTGTTTCCGATACCCTTGGCTCACCCGTCGTTTGGTTTTTTTTTCTGCCAGTGTCATCTCTTCCGTTCCATGGCCCCTTTTTACAAAAACTTTTAATTTACCCATGTGCTGGTCAGGATCTTTCACCACTGGCCCCTTTTTTATTCACCCTCCATTGGCTCTGTGACCGGTACACATTTCTTGTCCTTTTTTTTTGCCCTGGTTCATCACCCCCTATTTTCCTTTTCTTCTTTTTCCCCCAATTAGGATGGGTTTGCTTACGTTTCCCCCCCGGCACCCCGAACCCTCTCTGTAAATGGATCCGCCTTTTTCCCTTTCTTCGATTTTACAAATAAATTTTTCCCCCCCATCCAATGGTGTGTTTTTCTCCTCCCCCGATATTTTCCCCCCCCCCCCCCTTTTCTTTAATGGTTGACCTTTTCCTGACAAGTTGTTTCTTCCCCCCCTCCCGTTTCAGGAAAACAAGGAGATTTTTTTTTTTTTGATTTTCGTTTTACACATTCACTGAAACAACTCATTTTTTTTCATCCTGCCTTTTTTTTGTCGGAAGATTTTTGTCCACCCGGTTGGGGTTGTTTTCACAAGAACCGATACAGTGTTTCGGGGCGACCTAGTTTGGTGTTGTTTTGGTGGGTTTGTCCTGGTGGTGAATCCGGTCCGCCTCTACTGACCTCTGGAAACCTGTTCTTGGCCCCCGGAACCGGGGCCTCCCCCTCCTTTTTCCTATGGGGGGCGGCACACACGTTCACTCTGATACTCTTTTTGACCCCACCCGATGTGCCTTCCGCCAAACTGTGGGTGGTTGGTTGTCTTCCCCCTTTCCGGGTTTTTTTCCCTGGTGTCTGTTTTCGTTGTTCCCCCCCCTTTCCTCCTTGACGAAGGGTTTTTCAGTTCCCTGCCTGTTTAACCTCCCCTCTTTTCTTTGCAAGTTTTTGTTGTGACCCAGGGGCCTCATGGGCCAAAGTCCTTTTGTTTCCCCCCGGCACCCTTTTCTGCCCACACGTTTGCTTCTACCCCCACCCGTGTTAAGTGGTCCTTTGTCCCAAAAAAGTTCAAGTTCTGGTGTCCCCACTTTTGCTCCCCCGGGTCGTTTTTTTTTCGCGTGGTTTGTTTAACCCCTTGGCAAGGTTTCCCTGGGTTTCCCCCCCCCAGTGAAATATGGATTTTTGGTCCCAACATTCTCCTTTTGCGACCATACCCACCTTGGCCGGGGGGTTTTTTGCTTGGTGTTGTCAGGACTTCCTTCACCCGGGTCACCCGATTTTTTTCACAACGCACTCCTCACGTCCCCTCGGGGGTTCCGTGCGTTTTTGCGGGTTGATTTCTTTTGCAATCTGGGCAGGGGCCCCCCAGTCTTTCTTCCGGTTTTTTTTTTTTTTTCGCTTGACCCCCCACAACAGGAACCGTGTCAACCCCAGGGGGTCCTATCTCGACGCTTATGATTTGTGGGTTCCAAAAAAAAAGTTCCCAGGTTCCCTGTGTTTTCCTTTGCCCCTCCCTGTTTCCCCCTCTCTATCTTTGATTTTGCGTTACGTTAGTGCACTCATTTTTTTTCTTGGCTAGTTTTTCCTGGGTGGTTTCTTCTGCTTCTTTCCCACTATTTTTTTTTTAGTTTTTTTTTTGGGGGCTTTTTCTACTTCCAGCCCCCCCTACCCCCAAAAAACCACAATCTGCTTTCCCCTCTGGCCCCGTTCATTTTTTCTCCCTCAAAAAACTTGTGGGTGTTTATTTCAAGGGGGGTTCCCCTTTTTTTTGGGTTAAACGTGTCCTCCGTCTCGTTTTCCCGTGGGGGACGGTGGTTTTTAGGGTACTTTTATGTTCTCTCCTGTGTTGTACCCTCCATCCGGGGCTGACCAATTGGGTTGTTGATGGCCGTGTTGGGTGTTTCTTTTTGGAGTGGGAAGACACCTTCAGGGTCCTTTGGGATGGCCCCAACCAGTTTGGGCTGATCCAGATTTTTCTTCCCTTCATTACCGTGTTTTGGCTTTCAGAAATCACTGGGTGGGCCCCTTTTCCTCTTCCGATGCTTTTTTTGAATTGTGGGTGTTTCGGTGCCCCTCTTCTAAATGGCCTTTTTCATGGGAGTCTCCCCCCCAGATGACCCACTCACTTATTCCTGTCCCTTGCTCATTGTTCCAATTTGGCAGCCCCCCTGCGGTGCTGACTTTTTTTCCTTCCCCACTGAGGCTCCCCTTTTTGCTTTCCGGGCAATTTTGGTTTTTGTTACTGTTGGGCTATTTGTTCCGGTTCCCTTTTCCAACTAATGTTTCGGCGAAGTACCCTGCCCTGATTTTTTTCCGGTTGGAGAGTTTTCGTGGTTTTTTTTGTGAACCGGTTGACCTTCTTGCATTTCTTTTGGAATGATTTTCTTCCCCTTGGGTTGCTTGGTTTTATCCTTGCCTTTGGTGGACACCAGGCCCAGGGAAAAGTTTTTTTTTAGTAGCTTCTCCATGAGGATGGTCCGTTTCTCCCTTTTCCTTTCCACTTGCCCCCATCCCCTTTCCCGTCCGGTGCCGCGAGTTTCCTTTTCCCCCAACCCAAAAGTTTCAGACTTTTTTCCCTAACCACTCCTGTTTTAACTCACCCCCTTCCGTTTACCGTCTTTTTGTCACAGCCCCCTCCTTTCCTGTCGCCTTCGTGGTTTAGACTTGGACGGGCCCTGCGTTGGTAACACCCCTGTTTATTTAGGTTTTTAAACAAACTCCTTTTCCCCGTTTCTTTTCGGCAATGCTTGTTTGCGTTGTTTTTTGATGTTTGGCGTGACTTTCCTCATTCTTTCGAATTGCCAAAACCACCCCCTTTTACCAAAACCCCCCACCCTGCGGTATTGAAAACCCCATCCCTCCGGCCATGGGGTCCTTGCTCCTAAAATTTTTCCTTTTTTACAGGTGGGGAAGGGACGTTCCAACCTGCCAACAGCTTTCGTCCCGCCAACTTTTTTTTGACCCAAACAACTCTCCCTTATTGTTTCCCATTTACGTTTTTTCTCTCCGTTCGGTGTTGTTGGGTGGAAGTGGACTTTTCCCTCTTTCCCATGGCTATTGCTGTTTGGTTAGGCTTTCTTCTTTTTTCCATCCCCAATCTGCCATTTCCCTTCCCACCTTTGGCGGCTGACACCTTCCTTAGTAGGTGGATCCTCGTTTCCCGGGCGGCACTCTTCCAATGGCCTTCTCCTTCCTCCTCGGACCTATTCCCCCCCCTTATTTTTTTTCCTTCCCGGACCTTCAAAAGTTATCAAGTTCCTCCGGACGGGTACTGTCTGGTTCTTGCATCTTCGTTCTGATTTTGGTTCTTCCCTTTGCTTTTCTCTGGGATCCTCCTCCCACTTCCCCTCCGGTGATGATTTTCCCCTACCCCCACCTCACAGTTGCATTTTCCTCTTTTTGGGCAGTTTGGTCAGTGGGTCCTTTGGGGAACCCACACAAAACCTGGGGGTTGGTGCGCCCTTGAGGCACTTTTTTCCAAAGGGCGGGGGGGGGTTGGTTACTATCCCCCCAACACCTTCGGGGGGTAGTTTTCACCGTCAGGGTTTTCCCATTTTCGTGGGGTGGGAAGTTTGGGGGTCCAGGGGTGTGAGCTTTTCCCTTAATTTTTGGAGTTCTCTTTACCAAATCTTCCTTCGCTTTCCATTTACCCCCAACCCGCTTTTTTCCTTTTTTTTTTTTCGGGCGACCATCGCTTTTACGTTCAGCCCTTGTTTTTGGGCCCAAAAAACTTTTCCGTACAATCTCCCCCCATTTTCGGAAGGTCTTTTTTCACATTTTTTTTTCATGGATGATGTTAAGGTTGCTTCCACCTGGCCGGGTTGGCGGTCCCACAAACTCCTTCAATGGTTTCTCTTTTCAACTTTCTTTTTAATTTTTTCTGATGGCTGAATTTTTTCTTGCTTGGCGACTGTCCTTTCCAAACCTTCCCGGACACCATGGACTCCTTTTTTTTTTGGGTTCCACCTCCCGGTTGCCTGTTTGTTTCAGATGGGTATGGCTATTTCATGTTTTGTTTTACGTCAATCCTTTGTCTCTCCCCCTCCTAGGCGTTGGTCATTGAAGTGGGCGGGTTGGACGCGGCAATTCCTTATTTATTTTGGTCCCTTTCCCTTTTCCCTCCGCTGTGTTTTTGAAATTCCTTTTTTTGGACCTTTGAGGATTGTTCATTTTGTCTGTTTACAACGCACCCCCTTTTTTCTTTCCGTACAGGGATCCTGTTTTGGACTGTTCCTCCCCCATCGTGACCAACAACAGAATGGTAACCAACCGAATTTGGCGCATCTCCGTTTTTTTTTTTTTTTTGGAAGGACCCCTGGACGTTCCGGCCGTTCCCCCCCAATTCGGGCAGGCACACAGATTCCACCTCCCCTCTTCCCATTCCTTTCCAGGCCATCCTTTTTTTTTTGCAACCCGGGGCCAGAAATGGAACCATCCCTTTCCAAGGTACCCTTGGGCTTTGCTCGATTCGGCCTTTTTCCCAACCCAAATCCCCTTGGACGTAGGGCTCTTTTCTCCCGGGTTTTTTTCCCCTTTTGAGAGCCTTTTCTTTGGATCGAAAGCGTTGCCTCTTGTTCCAGTCATGTAGGGTTTTCTTTTCCCCAGACCGCCTTTTCCAAAAGTCCTTTTTTACCCTTTTTTGCCTCCCCCTAACCCCTGTTGAAGAGGGGTCAACGGAAGGACATTGGGCGGGCGGTTTGCTTTTTCCTTTCCCCCACCCTCACTTCCCCCCACGCTGTCTCTTTTTTTGCTTGAAGGGGTGGCTGACCCCCCAATGTAGGTCCCCTCCCTCCCCCGTGCCGGTTAGTTTTTCTTTCCCTGCTGAAAAGCTTTTGACCCATTTTTGGGGACTACGGTTTGCAAGTTCCAACTGGGCCCCCTTGATTTCTTTTTTTTCGGCTGTGCCTTTTCCTTGCAGGGGCACCCCCCCTCCTTTTGCACGGCTTCCCGGCCGAATTCCTGATTTTAACTTTTTCATGGGCCTGGGCCTTTCGCCTTTTCTCTCCGAACTTCCTCACAAAGTTTCTCTGTGGCCGCCGACCCCAAGGACCACAGGGCCGGTTTTTCTTGCTGGTTCCAATTTCCCGCATTCCATTTCTCCCCGGTGTATTTAGGGGCAGGGGGAGCAGTTATTTCCCACCCCACCCCCCCGGTTTACTAAATCATTTTGCCCCACCGGCGGGCTTTTTGTTTTTGTGCCGTTTCCCCACAAAATCTGGCCCGTTTTTTGCGGGCGTCACGTTTAAGGGACATTCCCCAGTTAGTTTTAGCGGGAGGCCAATTTCTTGCCTCTCAATTCTTTCTGGCTGTTTCCATCACCGTTTGTGGGGTTGGGGCCCCGGTTGTTTGGGTTCAGTATCCCCCTTGCGATTTTCCTTCATTCAAACACGTCCGGCCCCCTATTCCTAGCATAACCCCGTTTCTTATTTTGACCGAACCCGTTTTTTTACCCGGACCGTTCCTCGTCAGAACAACCCTCCATTTTTTAGGAGGTTTTCTTTTTCCCCCCGCTTGGGCCTTCTTTTTTTTAGTTACTTGGTCCCCCTCATTTTGGTGTTTCCTGCTCCCCCCCCCCCTTGATTGCCGGTCGGAGCCCCATTTACCTTTCTGCCGATCGTTCTGTTCCCGTTTGTAGAAAGCTCCCCCTCTTTTTCAATTCTCCCTTTGTCCTTTCAAAGGTTGAGAACCCTTTTTGCCCCGCCCCCATAACTGAGTACTCGACTTTCCACTTTTTCCCAAACTCTATTTCGTTTTTTTTTCGTCGGCAATACTTTCCTTTTGGTTGGGTTTTTTCTTGCGGAGCCGTTGACTTGGGGGTTTTTTGTTATCTCCAAGACCCAATGTCCACACAAGCAACCCTCATGATCCCTCCTTCTCTCGTGATTTTTTTACAAACTCCTCCTTTTCTTCCTGGGTGTTGAAGCCTTTAATCTCATTCTTTTCATCTGGGTCTGTTTCCTGATCCGTCCTCACAAAATCCTTCCAACCCGTCTATCTTTTTTAGTTCGCTTCTTACCACCCCCTCTCGTTTTTTTCATGAGTTTCGCCTTCTCCTTTCCATTGCTTTTCTAGATCTTTTCCACTTGTGCGGCACACCCTGCCTCTCCTTTCACCCCCTCGGATCAATTTGGGCTGATCCTTTCCTCGCCCATCCCCCCCCCCTCTCACATTTTTTTTTCCGTTTTCCACCTTTGATAGACTTGAGGAACCCGCTGCTGTCTCACCCCCCCTTCAAGCTTTTTCAGTTTTTTTTTAATTTTCCCAAGGGTGGGGTTGTCTCCAGAAAGTCCCTTTTTTCCCTCTTTCGTTTTTCTTTTATGGAGCCTTTTTCGCCACCCCTAAACCAATGGAGCCTTTGGTTTGAATACCCCTTCCATGTTGCGGCAGAGTCTATTTTTAACGTCAGCCTTTCCTCTATAGCGCAACTGGTCTTTTTTTGCTGTTTTCCTCTCCTAAAACACTTATATTGTTTCTTTTCGTAGTCCCCTTTGTTGCTCCCGATCACGACGAAATACTCTTCATGTTCACTTTTTTTCTGTGTGCATTCCATCCCCCCCCGTTTTTCGATTAGTATTCTTCGTTCTTTTTTCCCTTTCCCCTTCCTCACATTTTTTGGTATCGTTACCCCCAGGTGTCTTTTTGACGGCTAGCTTTTTTACCTGCCCCTAGATACGCGGTTCCCTCCCCCCCCGCTTCTTTTTTCTCCTGGTCAACCCCCTTTCCCTGGTGGAAGCCGTTTTGACCTTGAAACCCCCTTTTTCAATCTTTGCGGTGGGGTTTCATTCAGTAATTTTCCCTCCCCTGTCCATGGATTCCCCTTTCTGTCTGCGGTCGTTCAAAAGGCAACCCGCCCCTCCGGTACTTATCCCGTTTCCCCCCCCCCCCTTTAATTTATTAACCTTGTCGTAAAAGTAAAATTTTTTCTCAATTTGTTTCCTTGTCTGCAAATTACGCCTTTTTCCCTTTTCTTGCCGGTCAAGTTTTTCCCCCCCCCTCCACCCCCTTCTTTCCTCCCTTGTTTTTTTTTTTTTTCCGCCTTGACCAATCTCTTTTTCCCCTTCCCTTCCTTTCTTTTTGTTGTTTTGATATTATCGTGCTTTGCCGTCTGTGTCCTGCGAATCCCTGCTGTAGGGGCTTTTTTTTCCTAGGGTGTGTTTTTGGATTTTGTAAGAACCCTCCCCCAAGTTATTTTCCCTTTTCCCACAGCACCCCAAAACGGCCACTACTTCTTTTTCTTTTTCGGGTGAGCAAGGCGCCTTTTTTCTTTGATTTGAACTGTTTACCACTGGGAATATCGAGAAGGGGGTTTTTTTTTGGGCTGTGGCTTTCCCTTAACCGGGCTTTTTACGTTGGTTGTTCTTTTAACAACAGACCGCAGCTTCTTGGGTACCGTTACGATTCTACCTCTTCTTTTGCCCTGTGGCTTTGGAAAGGCCTTTCTGGTTCCCTGTCACCGTTTCTACTAATTCCCCTTGGGTTCTCGTTGAACCAAATACTTTGGTGAGTTCCCTTGGTTTCTCGGGTCTTTTTGTAACCGTTTAAACCTGCACCTTCCCCGGGCCGTGACAACCCCTTCCTGGTGTTTTCCCACATTTTCGGTCCATTGACCAAGCCCAGTGGCAGGTGTTTTATGTAACCGGACCCTCCTTCCACCCGCACTATGAGCTCTCTCCGAGGCTGGGCTGGTTTTTCCCCCCCATCTGGACCGCGCCCCCCTTTCTTTTATGGTTCTTTCCAGGATCCCCCCCCCAGGACCAGGATGACCAACCGGGACTTCCTCTTTTATTTTTCTTTTTTAGAGGCCATTGTCGGTTCCCGCCGTTTTGCTATTTTTCGGTGCGACTCTGGATTTTCAGTGACTAGATATGCTTGGCTTTTCCTCCATGCATTTTTTTTGTGTATTTTTTCACCCCCCTTCTGTCCAGCCCCCGACACACCCCCACCTCTTCTTTAATTCTTCCGGCACAGTTTTTTCTGCTTTGCATTCTTAAAAAACTGCGCCATTTGGTGTCGTTCTCCGGTACAGGTGAATTTCAGACCTGGTCGTTTTCCTTTTTTGGGTCCTTTATTCCTTTTTTTGTGCACTCTCTCTGCTTCTGATTTCCAGTGGTTTCCGTGTACTTGAGAGGTTTTTCGTTTCTGTTTTTTGTCGTCGTGTTCCGACAATGCGGATCATGCCCTCCGCTTTCCCTCCGTTCTTTTCTTACCCTCCTCCTTTTTTTAAGTTTTGTCAGCCACGTCCGCTCCCTAGGTTTTTGTTACTGTATAGGTTTTCTCTCCCATTCTTGGAGTCTGACGGAGTGTTGTTTCTTTCCTTTTTTCTGCGATGGCCCACACTCCCCTTTTTTGGCACTCCCGTTTTTTGTCTTTTGTTCCCCGGTAAAACACGCTCCTTCTTTTTTTTCGGATGTCTCTGACCTTTTTTTGGATTTTGGCCTCGCCTGTGTTGTCATAGTTTTCCCATAGGCATATTCCATCCCCCGATGAGTGAGGGTGCCCCTTTTTGACCTTTCCCTCTTGTTCGGTCTGTTTTGAGATTGGTGTCTTGCCTTGGCTGTCGCCCCTGTTCAGGCTCACCCCCCACTACTGCCTCCGCCTTCAATAGGGCGTACAGATTCACTGATCACCCCCTAGTTTTCTTACCCTGTGGGATGGCTCCCTTCCGTTCTTTTCCCCCCACCCTTATTTAAAAATTTGCCAACCCCCCTTAACAGTAGTACTTACCAATCCGTTTTCCGTTTGTGGTCCTATCGACGACTGCTGCGATTTGTTTCTTCCCTCCCTCGCTTCCCTTTTTCCGGTTTTATTGAGAGGTAGGTTCCCTACAACCCTTCTCTTTTCTTTGCTCGGGGTTTTATTTCTTTTGTGCAGTTTCTGCTTTCGGCGGGCCAACCACATTTCCCCCCTCCCACGAGGTTTCTGAACTCGCATTTTTCTCGGCCCCCTTTTCTACCTCGACACCCCCCTTTCCTTTCCTTCTTGGGGCCTTTATTGCATTGGAAAACCAGCAAGGATCTTTTTCATCTAATGCACCTCTTTCTTTCGCTCTAGGGCAACTGACGATCTTTCTCCCCTGATGGGTTGTTGTTTTTCCCTACGCTGACTTCCTGATTCAGCGTTTTTTTTTTTCTTTACTGACCAGAGAAATTCCGTCCCTTGTGGCTTAAATAACCCCTTCCTCTCCTCCGGTGATTTCGGGAATCTTTCGGCATCGCACCTTTGTGGTCTGGCGTGACTCCCTCTTACGTTTCTTTTTCTACCGGAATTTTCATTCGTACTCCGCTCCTCTACTTTGGCCTGTCCCTTACGTTTTTCCTTTCCTCCGGACGTCATTGTAACGTGACGTTTTTGTTTTTTTCTGCCGACTGCACGCTCATCCTTTCTTTTTTTCCCTCACCTTAAGCCTGCTGTTTTGGCCCTTTTGTTGTTAAGTTTTTGTCTTTGGTGACCATGGCTTTTTCCTCCCTCGTCACAATACTGACGGGGCCTCTACCACTTACGCGTCTCATTTTCCATTCTGTTTTCTTGGCTTTTTTTTTTCACTCTGGGGATGGCCTCGTTATAAAACATTTCCCGTTCTTGTCTTTGCACCCCCCCCCAAGAAGCTCCGCTTTTGCGCCAGTCGTTCTATCCCTGCCCGCCCAGGGGGCCCACCGTTGCGACTAGAATCGCTTTTATCTTCGTTTGATTGTTTCCTTTCTCTGTCCTTTTGTCCCTCCCTTTTTGGCTTTTTTTCGGCCCAGCCATTGCCCAAAAACTTTTTTGGGGGCGCCTGTGGTATCTGTTCTTTTCACGTGAATTCTGCGCTTGCACATTCCCCAACTGCCAACCCCGGTAACTTTGCTGTTAATTTCTGTTTTTTGTGTTAAGACGGTTGTTGCCTGTGGTTGGGTCACGTATGTACGGCATTTGCGTCAATCGTTTTTTCGTGTTTTCGCAAAATTTGCATTTGGCGGCCTTTTTGCGGCTCCTCTCTCCTTCCCTCCGTTGGTGTTTTTTTTTATGGTTAATCTTTCCCCCCCTTTCTTTTGCGGTTCCCTCCTTTGACGAGAATGTTGCGCACCTGATAGATTTTTTGTTTTGCCGTTTTTTCAGTGACCCTCTTCCCCCCCCCCCGAACCGTCGTAACCCCAACACCATGACTGTCCTGTCCCATTTGGGTATTTCCTTTTTTGCCAGGACCAGCTTCCCCTTCGAAACATTCTTTCCCCTAAGGCAACAATCAATTTCCATTCCTGTGCTGTTCGCCCATGAAGTTCCCCTCCGGTGTCTCCCCGCTTATCCCCAGTCCTCTTTTTTTTGCTCGATCTAGTGTTCCTCGGTGAAGAGTATCTCTTACTTTCCTACTGCGTGAGAGATGTGAATTTGGCTTTTCCTTTTTTTTATTTATGTTATCGAGACAGCATTATTTACTACGTTCTTCCCAAACCTTTTTATTTTTTCCATGTTCCTCCCACCCGACCAGTTTCCTCTCCCCCCCTGGATTCTTTTACCTTCGTTAACCCACTTTTTTTCCCCCGATGGTCAGCTTTCGCCCTGGGTTCCCTCCTCTAGGCCCCTTTTTTTCTTCCCCGTTTCGGGCTCGTTCTCCCTTTTTCGTTTGGACACTAGGAACTCCACTTTCCATTGGAAACATTGAAGGGTTTTGGTCTTAAAGGAGTTCTCCTTTCCCGTTTGGCTACGGTTGATGCTTTTCCCCTGAGAGGTTCTTCTTTCCCCATTGCTTCCTTCTCTTTCCGCCTTTTGCTCGGATTAAAGTGCTTTTTCTTTTTTTAGCGCCCTGGCAACCTTTTATTGTTTTCTCTTGCTTTGCCATCGCCGGCCCCCCACCCCACCCCTTTCGCGGGATTGGCATTTTCATCCCTTTTTTCCCCCCCTCCCCCAAAACAATCTTCGAGACACCTCTGTTTTTACCCCCTTCGCTCTCTTCTTTGCCTTATCCGGTTTCGGGACCCCCCCAACTCTTCCTCTTTTTTGGACATGCTGACACCTGGTTAACCTTCCCTTTATTTTTAGGTTTCTCCCCCCCCAAGGATCCCCCCCTTTTCGGCTTTTGAATCCGTACTTCTTTGTGTTTCTTTTTTTGCCTCCCTTTTAAAGTCCTGTATAACACGTCCCGATTTTTTAGTCTTCATCCTCTTCGTGTCTTTCTTCCCCCCTCACCTGTTACCTTTTCCAGTAGTTTCCCCCCCCTTTGCTCTTCGCGCGTGTCATGGTTTGACTGATTCTGCCTTTGGGTCCTCCCTTTGGTAGTTGATTTTTTTTGATGCCGAGCGCCCAGGGTCCTCATGCCGATTCTTCCTCCTTTCTAACGGTTCCTTTTCGTAAGCCCGCGTTCCACTTTTCGGCCCCCCTCACCACCGGTGTCCCGTCCCCTCCAATCCAGCCCCCATTTTCCCCCTTTTTACATCTGAAATCCCTTGTCCCCCCTCCCCCCCCCCCTCCGGCTGCGGGCGTTCTCCCTTTTTTGAAGTTCTCTCCACAGCTTCCTTTTAGCACACGCTCGAAATCTCTCTTCTCGTTATCGGGGGTTGACCCCATCTCTGCGGTTTCCAATTTTCCTGATCCCCCCTCTTTTTTGCCTCTTCCCTACATTAGTTTTTTTTTTCCCCCCCCCCTTTGGAGCTTCTTATTCCTCAAACCTCGTCCCCACCCTGGCTTTAAAAATCGGTGAGGGCCATGCTTCTTTTGTAACCCCCACCCCTCTCGTCCGGTAGAACTTCGGTGCAGCTTTTTATTTTCTTTTTTCTTTCACAATTAGAAATTCCCCCTTCCCTCCAGCCGTTTGTTTTACTTCTTTTACCCAAAGCTCTTTTTTTCCGACTTTGCCCCCCTTCCCTTTTTTTTCCCTTGGTGAGGCCCTTTTTTTTTTCATCCGCCCAATTATGACCCCCTGTCTGCTTTTAATGGTTCTCCAGGTCCCTCGTGCCACTGCCCCCTCACTTTTTTTCAATACGGATTTTTGGTCTTTTTTTGGATTGGTGTTTTTGATAAAAGGTTTTCCCCCACACTTCAGCCCTTGTAGTACCTTACTTCCTTGAATCTTCTCTGCTTAGGTCCCGCACGGATAAAGCCCCTTTTTTTTTCCGCCCCCTTGCTTCTTTCTTTCCTGTTTTTGATTTTTTTTTCCCAAGTTATTCCTTTCCCCCTGTTTTCCTTTTTCCCGTCAGTTTTGTGTTGTCCCTCTTCCCTTTCAAAGACCCCCCTTTGCCTGTTAATGAATGGTTGTTTCTCCTCACCCCCCCCTTTCCGCTGTGTTCGCGTTATGATGTAGTCCGTTCCCATTCTTTTCCCTTTAAATTCTCCCCCCGACACGTCTGTCTTTTTTCATGATATTTGGCCAAAGTGGTACTTTTTTGTTTTTCCCCTTCAGCTCCTTTGGGTTTTCCCTTCCCCCCCGCCGTCTCCCTTCTTCTCCAAATGCCCCTCTTTTCGTGTAATTTCTTTTTTATGGTTCCCTTGTTGATTGGTGGACAAAACCAGTGAAGTCTTGGTTTCGGTTCGGTCATTTTCACTACAATTCTTTTACCGGCGTCCCTTTTTGCGTTTTTGTACAGAACACCGTCCCACTTCCGAGTACTTTAGCCCCCGACTCCCTTCCCTTTATCTCTTCTCTGTTTTTCAACCCCCCCTTTCTTAAAAGTTGTGCCTTTTTTTTTCTCCGGTTTCCCCCCGTTTTTTTATTTCTTTTCCCCCCTTGAAGCAGAGCCCCCCCATCCCCCTTTCTCAAAGCCCAGCTGATTTTTTTTTTCGTAACCTCCTTCCAACCTTCATCTTCCTTTTCTTCCTTCCAATACGTTGTTTTTGTTGTTTTCGATTTTCATTGGCTGGTTTTCCTCTTCCCCCCAGGCCCCCTCTGTTCCTTTACCTGGGTTTTCGTTTGTGTTTTGATTTTTCCCAAACGTCTTGCTTTCAGGGTTTTTCTTTCCTCAACCCGCCCATTTGCGATCGGGGGCACGACAAGTCTCTTTGATTTCGATTTCCTTCCCTTGGAAGTGATCCTTCTTGCTTCCTGTCGTCCTGTTTGGCTTTTTGATTTTCCGTTCCCAAGGTACTTTGTTTTTGTGTTAAAAAGACTCCCCTCCTCAAATGGGCTCACTCCCCAAACTTTCTTCCCCTTTTTATGACTCCCCTGGAAAGATCCCCATTCTTTTTTTTCCTGTATCACTCTTCCCACCTTATCCACTTTTCGTTTTCTTCACCCCTTTACAGATTTCCCTGGGACCTTTTTTTAGTTGCTGGTGTTTGCCCCGGCCGCGTAACTTGGGGGCCCCAGTCCACACATAGTTGTTTTGCCTTCAGTGACCTCACATCCCACTCCGCTGGGGCCGGTTAACTTTTTTTCCAGTGGTACACGTTCCTTTTTTTTTTCGATACTGAGTTTTATCGTGTGTTGTTCTCTATTCTTTCTGTCACACTTTCTTTTATCTTGGATTTTTTTTGCGTTTTCCGCTGCAACCAAGTTACTCGTTTCAAATAACCAACACCCCCCCTTGTCACCCCCCCCAGGTTTTTTTTGATTTACCCAAGCCCATTGTTTTTCCGGCAAGATACCACTGCCCTCGCTTTTGGATGGGGTCGCTTCCTTCTCTTTGTCCCCTGCTTGTGTTCTCTGTCTCACTGTTGTTTTTAGGTTGGTTTTACACCCCCCCCCCCAGTGTTTTGCAGTCCCAATACAAACCCCCCATACCTTTTGACCACATTTATTTTTTACGGCTTTGGCCATGTTCACATTTTCGCCACCTGACATCTGCAGTTTTTTGTTGTAGCTCCCTTTTTCCCTGCCATCCGTTCTCCATTGTTATCCGGGGTGATGTATGGAGGTTTTGAGTTTATTGTTCCCAGGTTTCCTCGAAGTTGGTTCTCCCTTATCCCGGTTTTTTCCCAAGTGATCTGTTCCTGGTTTGCATTGGGTTTGTGGTGTTTTTCTTTATCTTGTTGACCTCCCACAGCGCTGTAGCACTCAAGGTATTTTGGTTCCTCATTTCTACGCCTCGCGCTTGTTCTCCCTCAACCTGGTTATTTACGTATTTTTTTGGTCCCTTTATGGTACCATAGTACCGGCCTTCCCTTGAGATCAAAGGAGGACCGAAATTCCTCCTCTTGCTCCAATTCTTTCCCCCAATTTTTTTTGCCTGCCTTTGTATGGGCGAAATCTCAGCCCTCTTTGCTGCTTTTTGGTCACCGTTGTGTTGGGTGCTAGTGTCTTGACCCTTCCTCCTGCCCCTTTTCTTTGGTCAGGCTTCCTCCTTTTTGGAGTTTTTTCGAACGTTCCCATTGATTGCAGATTGTGTGCAGTTTCGGTTGTGTGAGTTTTGCTTCTGGCGCCCCCTTTTTTTTTTGACCTTACCCAACGTTTCGCTCCTTCCCTGCTTGGATTTCCTTTTTCTCTGGTTTCACCATTCAGTTTTCCTTGGCTCGGCCTGCCCTTTCTCCTTTCCCCCCCCCTTCTCCCCTTGGCCCAGATAGAGTACCACCATTCGTTTCATGTTTGCCCGACCCTAGTTCCGCTTGATTTTTGTTTTATGACGGTTCCTGTTTCCCCCTTTTTACTCACTACGAAAGAGCTTTGTCCCCCCTACTCTGTTTTATTGGTGCGGTTTCACGGCAAAGAGCCCCACACAAGTTTTAAAACCTTTCAAAACTTGCTTCTTCACAGGTCTTTCCTCTTCGGGAATGGGTATATAAACTCCGTTTCCTGGGCCTCCGGGCAGTGCAGAAATACTTTCTTTTTACAGTACAGCCTCTCAAGTGTTTTTTTTTTTTTTTTGGTTTTTCTCGAGTTATCCCCCCAATTCTTCCCCTCTCTCTCTTTCCATACTTCTTGTTTTGTTTAGTTTCTCCCATGCCGATCAAATGTGGGCCTTTCCATTTTAACCCCCTCTCTCCCTTCACCCCCTTGTGTTCCTTCAGTAGCTAGGTCTCCTTTTCCGCGTGCCAATCCGGACCGTTGACCAAGAGTGCATTCCCTTTGGTATGAGGGCCCTTTCCCACTTATTTTTTTTTCTCCTATAATTGTCTCCCCGACTTTTATCACTGCTTTGTTGCCTGTTAGAATCGCCCTGGTTTTTTTTCTCTTCCATTCTATTTAAGGCTTCCCTATTCTTTCGTCCTTATGTCCGTTGGAACCAGATTTTTGGTTTTGGTGTGACTTTAGATGCGGAAACTGGGGCAGTTTCCGCCCCTTCCCAGTCCCTTGTGTCCCTTTCCACATTTTTCGTTTTCTCATTTCCATTGGTGGAAGTCTTTTTTCCCCTGATCGGTCTAGCCACCCCCTTATTCTTTTCATCCCCAAACCTGAATTGTTCCGCGCCTCCGTACATTGTTGGATTTTCCTTTGGACCCCGGCTTCTTTTGCCATAGGCTGAGCAAGTGAAGGGACTTTTCTTGCCGTTTAGCAGTGATGGTTTCTTCCCCACTTGCACGGGTAATGGCTCTTTTGTTTTACTTATTGATTCCGGGACCTGGCTTTCTTGTCCTAAAAAAAACCGTGGCCACCCCCCTTGCTCCATTCCAGCCCATTCTTTTTGTTCAAGTTGGCGTTTTTGGTTTCCACGCCTGGCTCCGGCAACTCCTATTTTTTTGATTTTCGTTCCCTTGCCGCTGGCATTGAAATGCGAGTGCACCTCTCCCTACCGTTGTTTGTGAGATGAGATGAACGGCCCGCCTTCATTGCCAGCGCATTCTTTTTTTTCCTAATCACCCTTTTCATCTCCCACGGCAAGGCTATGTCTTTTTTTTTTACCAGCGTGCCCCCCCACTCCTCCCAAAAAAATGGTGCATGTGTGCTTCTTCTTACAGCTGGCCCCCCGCCGAAATTTCACGGGGTGGCGCCTCCGATAACATTCAACGTCCCCTTCCCTTGCTGGCCCCTGGACTTTGCACCGGCCAGAGTGTACCACTTTCTCCCCAAACCCGGCTCCCTCCGGATGATATCGTTTTTTTTCCCTGGGCGTCGTCTTGCGGATTACTCATTTTTTGGCCCGCGCTCATTTTTTCCCCCCCCCTTGAATTCGACCGCGCTGTTTTGGAGTATTTGCAAAATTGTCCGGGACTCCCCGCTCCACTTGAACTTTGCCGAGCCCGACCATGTTTAGGGGAGTTTGCCCCCTGTTGGTCTTTTTGTGCGGCTTTTTTTTCCCCCCCTTGCCCCAGTTTCCCTTCATCCCCCCTTTTTGTTCCGAGTGGCCTTTTTCACCGGGCCTGAACAAGAGAGTCCTTTTCCCAGTTCTGCTTTTAGGTCGGACAACCTCCTTTACGTGACGGGAGAAACGGCACAACCTGGTTCCCCTTTTTTTTTTTGTCCTTGGATTTCGTTGCTTCCCCCCTGGCTCTTTCCTTGTACAGTGGGAGAAGTCTTTCTCCTTTGCTCGGTGCGATGCCCTCCGGTTTTTTCCTCCTCCAAGGTGAGGTCCCTGGCAAAGTGTTAAGTTTCTGTTCTTGTCATGTCAACTCGGAACGTTCCCAACACCATCCGCGGTACTTCCGCGTCTTTCCTCCAACTTTTTTCTTTTTTCTCCCATCTCTGCCCCTTTTTCCACCACTCTGCTGATTTTTTATTTGAACCAACTCTTCCGGTTCTTCGTCCCATGATTCCCCAGTAGTTGAGGTTTCTCCCCCCAAGGAAGAGAAATACGCCCCTTGGGTGTTATTACCTCCCTTTTTTGCCTTTCGTTTGGCCGTTTTGTTTATGGCGCATTCCCTCCCACCCGTCCCGCTACTCGCGCATACCAACTCGAGTTGTTCCGTGAACGATTCACCGTCCCCCCCCTTTCCCGGTTCGCTCGACCAAGCGACCGATTGTCTTGCCCCCCTTCTCCCCGTCTTACCTAGTAGTCCCCACGTTGGCTAACCTGTTGTCTGGTGAGCCTCTGTTGCTAGGTCTCCCCTGGTAAGACCAGTGTGATTTTTTTTTTAAGTGGTATAACCTTGCTAATTCTTTGTCTTTACATCGAAAACATTAGTTTCCCCCCCTTTGACCACCCCCCGTTTTGTCCCATGCCCCCTGAACAACCACTCCCACCCCTTATAACCGTCGGTTCCCTACACCCAATGGTCAACGTTCCACCCTTCATCGCTGCCCTGGCGCTCCCATCTGCTTCCACGAGACCCCCTTTTTTACCCGTTTCCACCCTCCCCCTTTTCGGCGCTTTTTTTGAGTGTATGCCCCCCCTTTTTTCCTCCTGTTTTCCCCCCAATATGTTTTCTGACCCCCTTCGCAGCTTTTTTTACTTCTTCCTCTTTTTTTCGTTTTTCCCCTTCTTGCTAGTTTCGCCTGCCCTTCCCCAACCGGTAATTCCTTATTCGTTCTCGTACCAAGTGTCTTCCTTGGGTTTTTAGAAAACATGTTGTCCACTCGACTTCTTTTTCCTTTTTCTCACTCCTCTCTACCCCCAATGCAAGTCCTTTTTTCCCCCCCTAGTGTGGATCCTCCCCCATATCCTTTTTTTTCTCGACCCCTACATCCACCCCTTTCCCTTTCATCTGCCTTTGTTATCCTACCCAGCTGCTCCCCCCCCACACCCTCTTTTTTTTCATTATTCTGCTTTTCCAGGCGTTGCCCTTGACGATTTTCCCATCCGATTGTTTATTTCCTTTTTTTGCGCATCCGGTGTAGGCCAAACCCCCCTTCGTCCCGGGGTGACGCACATCCCAGTGGACGCCCGGTGCTAAGTCATACGCGTGAACCGTCAACCCCCCCAGTCGCGCCTTGTTGATCTTCCCCCTGATGTGCTTTTTTTCATCACCCGACGTTTCCCGGTTGATTTATTCTTTTTTGTCATCGATAAATCCACGTCATCCCGGGTCTGTAAGTTCCTTCTTTTGCATTTCATCCCCAGACCTTGCGAGGATTTTTTCTTTCGTTTTGCCATTTTTGTACCTTCCCTTTATTCCCAGAGCTTTGTTTTTTTTCTCCTGCTCTTGGTCCCCCAGGATTTTTTTTCTTCACACCAGCGGCCTTTACCTTGGCACACGCGACTTTGATTTTCTTTCCCCCCGTCCAATCGTTGTCCCCCCAGTACCATACTGGTCCCTTGTTTCTTCGCCTGTTTTTGGTGAAAGTTGACCCCTCGTGCCCCTTACTTTTGGTTATTTCCTCCCTTTTCCGATCGTCCGGCGGATACACCCTTATGTGATTCTTTCTTTCCCCCTGACCCCCCCCCAATAATTTTAAGGCTTCGCTAACTAATTTCTTTACCCCATACCTCACCCCCCCCCTGTCCTTCTCCTCATTCCCCTCCTCCTCCCCTATGTCCCCTGGTTCCGCCCCCCTCCTCCCCTCTCTCCACTTACATATCCAACTTCACTCGTCATCCCACTCCCTCCCCCCCCTCTCCTCACACCCCCCCCTCCTCCCTCCCCGTCCTCCCCAACCCCTCCTCCTTCTCGTACCTTTCCATTCCTTTTCTTTTGCCCCTCCCCCCCCTTCCTCCCACTCTCCCTCTCCTCCATATTATTCTGCATTCCCTCCTCCCACCCTTCCCCCCCACTCCCCCTCCTCTCCCGTTCTTCCCTGTCTCCCTCACTCTCTCACGCCCCTCATTTCGACCCTCCCCTCCCCCCCCCCCTTTCCCTCCCATTCCCCCCACACCTTTGCCGTCTCCCTCTACAATCCCCCCCCCTCCCCCCCCCCCTACCCTCCCCATCCCTCTCCCCACAATCCTCCTCCCACCCCCCCCCCTCTTCTACACCTACTCCCTTTCAACCTCCCCGCCATTTACCTTTTCCCAACACCTACCCCCCCCACCCCAGCCCTCCTTTCCCCCTCTGTCATTCCTCCTCTCCTCCTCGCCTACCCCTTGCCTCTCCCCCTCTCCCCCTCCCCCCCCCCTCCTTAGCCCCCCCCCTCACTTTTTCCCCACGCCTCTTCGCCTCCTCCATCTCCCTCTCTCTCCCCCTTCACTCACTCCTTCATCATTTCCCCGCCCCCTCTTTCCGACACCCCGCCTCCCCATCTTACTTCACCCCACCCCTCCCCTCATCCTGCTGCTCCACCCCCCACTCCCTCCCCACTCCCTCCCCCCTCCCTCAACTCCATCTCCCTTCCTGTCCCCACCCTACTCACCCGCCCCCCATCCTCCACCACCTCATCCCCCCCCCCCAACATGTACCTTCTCCCTTTCCCTCCCCTAACCCCTCTTTCCCCCCCCTCCCCCCCTCCTCCACTAGTCTTTCTTCGCCCTTTCACCCACCTTCCCTCCTCTTCCCCCCATCCTTCCCTTCTTCGGCCCCGCCCCCCCCTCTCTCCCCTCTCCTCTCTTCCCGCTTCCCCTCTCTCCCCCCCCTCCCCCCTGCCGATTCCCATGCTTTCCCTCTTTCCCCCTTCCCTTCCGATTTATCCTCCCCGCCTCCAGTTCTCTCCCCCCTTCTTCTCTCCCCCTCCCCCCCCTTCCCTCTCCCTTTTCGAACATACTCTCCAATTCCCCTCTCCCACACTTCCCCCCTCCCCTTCTCCACCTCTACCCAATGCATGCCCTTCCTTCTCCTCCTCCCCTCAGACTCTATGCCCCTCCCTGTTCCCACTCCCCTCCTTTCCTCCTAGTCATCGTTCTCCTGCTACCGCCTATTCTCCTACTCCTCTTTCTCTACTTCCCATTCCCCCCCCCCCCTTTCTCCCCCCTTCTTACTAGCTCCCCCCCCCCCCTCCACCCCCTGTCCCTACCCTGCCCCCCCCCCCCACATCCTTTCTTTTCTTCCCCGTTCCTATTAACCCCCTTATCTCCCTCTATGCATCCCCTAAGCTTCCTCGCTCTCCTCCCCTCTCCGTCTTTCTCACCCCCTTCTCGTTTCCCCCCACCCCTTCCCTTCCTATCCCTTTTTCCTCCCTTCCCTCCTCAACACCTCCACTCCCCTGACCCCTTCCCCCTCTTCTCCCCTCACCATATCCTACAACCTCCCCCCCCCCTCCCCCCCCCCCCCTCCCTGTCCTCCCTCCCTCGAATTCCCCCTCTCGCCCACAATTCCCATCCCTCCCCGTTTCACCCACCCTCATACTCCTTTACCTCCTCTCCTCTTCCCTCCTTCTCCATCCTACCCATTCCGTCTTACCCTCCCGCGTTAACTCCCAACTTCTCCAACTTGACACACCCACTCCTCTACCTTTAATTCTCTACATTCCCTCGTTCCCTACCTCCACTTATTCTCTTCCCCTCACCTCCCCGTTCCCGCCCCTTCTTCCCTTCTTTCTTTTCCTTCCCTTCCCTCTCCCCCCTCCCAATTTCCCTCCCCCTATCTCTCCCTAACCTCTCCCCCCCTTCTTTGTTTTCTCTTCTCCAAACTTCCCCCTCCCCCGTTGCACAACACCCCCCCTCATGCCTCTCCCCCCACCCCTGCTCTTCTTATACCTTGACTTCTTCCCCACTCCTGTCTCTCTTCCCTCCCCTGCCTACTCCTCCCCCTATTTTCCTTCCTTATCCCTCCCCCCCTAATCCCTTCCCCCCCTCTCTTCCCCTCTCGTCTTCTTCCTCCGGGTCCCTTCTCCCCCCCCTCCCGCCCCTCAATCCCCCCCCCCTCACCTTTCCCCCTCACCCCTATGTCCTCCCTCCCTCTCCCACCCCCCGCTTCCCAATTTCCCCCCCTCTTCCCTCCCTTCTTCTCCCCCCTCTCATCCTCCTTCTTCCATCCCTCCCACGCTCCCCCTTCCTCCCACCTGTCCCACCCCTCCATTCTTCCCCTTCCCCCGTCTCCCCCCTTTTTCAACTTCTCTCTTTTATATCCCTCTCTCTTCCCAATCCACATCCACAGCTTCCCCTCCACCGCTCACCCACCCACCTACACCCCCCCCCCCCCTCCTCTCTCCCATTCATCCCACCCCCTTCTACCTTTCCCCCCCGCCTTCTAACTCTACCTCCCCTCGTTCTCCTCCCCACCCTCTGTCCCACGATTTCCCCCCCCCTGCCTTCTTCCCCTCCCCTTTTTGTTGTCATACTTCCCCCAACCTATTCCCCGCCCCTACCTCCTCCCCCGATCTCGCCCTCTTTCCTACCTTCCCCCCTCTACGCCCCCCGCTCCTTCTCTCCCCGTCACCCTCCCACCCACCCTCACCGCTCCCCGCCTCTTACCTTAACCTCCATTCCCCCCCCACACCCTAACTTTTCTCCTTTTCCCTTCACAGTCCACAACTACACCACACCCTTCTTCCTATTTCTCACTACCCTATCTCTTCATCCCGCCCCCCCCCCTTCCCCTCCCCCCCCCCGCTAACCCCCCTTACCCCCACTTCACCCTTCGTACATCCCGTCTCCCTTCTTTCTCCCCCCTCCCCCACTCTACCCCCTTCACTCCCCCTTCCCTCCTCGATCCTTCCTCCTCTCTCCACTCCCAGCTTCATCCCTCCTCCCTCCCCTAGCGTTCCTCCCTTCCCCCCTTCTTCCCCCCTACCCCCCTTCACGCCGTTCACCCTCGCCACCCTCCTTCCCTCCCCCTTTCCCCTCTCACCTCTTCCCTCCCCCCCCAATACCTCCCCATTCCTACTCTTCCCAACCCTCCCCACTTACCCCCTTTTCAGTCCACACCTCTCTCTCCCTCATTACCTTCCCCCTCCCCTACGCTTCCCCCCTCCCACCCCCCCCCGTCCGTTCGTCACCCTTTACCACCGGGTCTGCCCCCCCTCCCCCCCCTCGCCAATCTTTTCGCTTACATACCTTCCCTCTTACTCTCCCCTTCCCATTTCCTCTCCCTTACTCCCCTTTTTTTTCTCCATTCACTTGCTTCACACCCTCCACCCCCCCCTCCCCCTCTACTTCCTTTCTCCTCCCCACCCTCCACCCTTACTCCGTCCAGAAACCCTTCTCCCTACCTTTGCTAACTCCTCACTACTACTTCACGCTTGTCCATCCCTTTACCCCTCCCCTCCCCCCCTCCCCCAACCGACCACACTTCCCCCTTCTCCCCCTCCCTTCTTTTCATCATTTCTCCCTTGATTTATCCCTCTCTACTACTTTATTCTTTCCCCCCCCCCCCTCATTTTCGCTCCCTCTCCCCCTCCCTCCCCACTCTCCTCCCATCCCCCCCCCTCTTCCCCTCCACCCCCCAACCTACCTCTACAATTCCCTCGTCCCCTCCCTCCCCTCTCCTTATATTCCTCCCCCCCCCCTTTTCCTCACTCACCCCTGCCTCTCCTAGAGTCGTCTTCATACCCTCCTCCGCCCCTCCGTTCTCCCCCTCCTACAGCCCCTTCCCCCCCCTCCCCCTTCTCTATCCTCCTTATCTTACCTGCCCCCACTACAATCTCCCCTCTCCTCACCTTCCCCCCACCCCCGACCCCTCCTTCCTCCCCCGTTCCCCCCCCTTCCCCGCCTCACCCTCTCCCTTTCCCGTTCCCCCCACCCCTACATTCCTTCTCCTCTCTTTGCTCCGCTCCTAACGCCTCCCCCACCTTTCTGCTCCGTTCCTTCATACCTTCCCCCGCCGCTCACCCCCTATCCGTCTTCTCTCCCCCTACCCCGCCTCTCCCTCTGTCACCCTTCCCCCCCCCCTTCTTTGACTACCTTGCACCTACCCCCCTCCTCATCCTCGGGCCCTCGGTCTCTTCACCCTATCCCCCCCTTACCTCTCTCCTCCCACCTAATCCCTTTTCCCCTCCTCTTCTCTCACCCCCCCCACACCCACTCCCCCACTCCCTGTTCCCCCGCCGCCCTTTCCGCTTTTAGACCCTGCCCCCCTCTCCATCCCACCTCCTACTTCTTCCTTCTCCCGTTTGACCCACATCCTCCTTCTCTCAGCTCCCCTCCCCCACACTTTCCCCTTCCCATTCTATCTCTATCAACTTGCCCGTTTTTCTATCTTCTTCTTTCTTCGCTCTCCTCGTCCCTCACCTCCCCCATTCCCACCCCACATGCTCCGTCCCCTCCCCTTCCCCCTCCCCCCTTCCCACACCTCTTACCTTCCCTTTGCCCCCTCCCCCCGCCTTCCTCCCTACCCCTCCTATCCCTTCTCATACCCCTCCCCCCCCCTCCCCCTCCTGAACAACCCCCTCCTCCCCCCCACTCACACCCCCCCAACCCCCGCACTCATATCATCCTATTCACCCTTGTTCCCCTTTCCCCTTCTTCTCTCTCCTCACTTCCCTAACCCGACCATCACCCGCCCTTTCTCGTTTCCTTGAACACCCCCCACTCCCCCCCCCTTCACCCCTCCCTCCCCCCCTCTTCCTCATCCACCAACCCCTCCCCCCCCCCCACTCGCCCCACCATAACTCTCTACCCTCCTTCCCTTCCTCTCCCCTCCCTCTGCCTACCCCCACCGCCTTACATCCTTCCCCCCCCCCTCCCCTTCTTTCTTTCTCCACGCCCCCTCCTCCATATCCTGGTCCCCCCGTCCCCTCCCTCACCCTCCCTCACCCCTCCCTTTTCGTTTCCCCCCCCCCATCTTCTCCTAGCCCTCACGCGCTCCCTCCCTCCCCCTGCCCCCTCTCACCTTCATCTCCTACTCTTCCCGCATCCCCCTCCCCTCTCCCCCTCTTCACTCCCTCCCTCACCATCTCTCCGTTCCTTCTAGCGCCCCCCTCCTCTCTCGCTTATACCACAACCCAGTCATGTCCTCAACTATTCAACCCCCTTTATGCCCCATCTGTTATCTCCTCCCCCACCCGTTCGCTCTATTTCCCCCCACCCTCTCCTCCTCCCCTGATTCCTCTCACTCTTCTCCCCATCCTTCTCCCCCCGCCCCGCCCTCCCCTCCATCTCCCTCGTCTTTTCTACCTTGCTCCTTCCTCCCCCTTACCTCCCCTCCTCCCACCTCACCGTTCCTAGCACACACCTCATTTCCTCTCCCTTCCCGCACCTTTCATACTTTCCGCCCCCCCCCTACCATTCGCTCTGTTTCACTCTCCTTCTTTCCGTCCTCCTCTCTACCCTCCATCCGCCATCCCCCCGCCTATTCTTCACTTCCCCCGCTCCCTCCGTCATCCATCCTTTCTCGCTTTCCCCCCTGTTCGTTATCCCTCCTGCTTTCTCCGCCCAGAGTTTCTCTTTCTTCACCCCCTTTTTTTCTTTACCCCTTCCAATCAAATCCCTGCGTCCCTTGTGCCTGTATAGAGTTATTTTCATTTCTTTTGTCCCCTTGCCAAGCGTTCCTTCACACTAAACTTTTCGAACGTCTTGGTTTAGTACACAGCTTTACCCCTACCGACTTTGGTGTTTTTTGAGATTCGCTAAGAGATTTTTTTTTTTTCGTTTCCTGCCCCTTGACCCCAGCTCTGGTCGTTGGGAAGGACTTGGGGTTGTGTTGGTGAGTGACAGAAGAATGTCTCCCGCCTTTTTTTCCCCCGAGACTGAAGGTCAGAACTTCCCCCCCCCCGGCTTGGCACCAAACACTGCCCCCCATTAACTATGTTACTATCGGGTGGTTTTTACCGTGTGCACCTCATTTCGATTTTTCCCTTAACAGCTCCCAGGAGCGAAAGCCAAGGACCTCACGCCGGACTATGGTCTCCCTTGGTTCTCCAGTTCTTTCTTTTGTTAGGGGGTTGCCGTGTACACCAGACCCCCCTGACAAGTCTTTTTCGACGCCTTCTTGGTTAATGTGTAGATGACCCTTGCCCGTCTGTGTTTATTTTCTTCCCCCGTTTTTTCCACCGTCACCACTCTTTCCTACCACGTTAGTGGTCCTAGGACCCCCCACCTCTGGTTTTCCCTTTGGGATACAATTGGTCGTTACTTCTTTTGGTGCCATTTTGCATAGCAAGGCTTTTGCAGTTCAAATGGCCCCAAAGATTTAGTTTTCCCCCTTATCGGCGACATACAAGCCTATTGTTCCGTCTCTCTGTACCCCAGTTTCCCCCCATGCACTTTCTTTCGATTATACTTCCGCGCGCTGTTTGTGTTGAGTGGTGGAGCGGAAAGCCTCATTTTTGCCTTTTATGGTTTTTGCGTTGCACCAACCAATTGACTCGGAACCACCCCCCTGTCCTTACTGTTTCGAGATTGAAAACCGGCACCCCCTCCCAGTGGTTTTTAACCATTGGCATCTTTTTTTATCTGTTTTTATGTCGACTAGTTCTCTTTCTTCGTGTTCAATTAACTTCTTCCTTTTGTTGTGTCTTACTATGTCGCCCCACCTCCCCCCCCCAAAAACCCTGTTTCAATTATGCAGTTTGGGGGCACGCCTGGGAAGTTTGATTTCACCCCTCCCTGAAGTGCCTTGTTGCTGACTTTCCCGTCTTTCATTCTAGTCTGCGATCGGGGTGACTTCTTGGGATTGATGTTCGTGACTTACCTTCTGCTTTATTTCGGCTTTTAACGTTCCGGCACCTGTTTGTGTTGTTCCCTTTTCATGTCCTTTCTGGAAGACACATCCGTAGCGGCTGTTTCCCAAATCCCCTCCTTCACTCCCCCTTCTCCCTTCCCCCCCTCCCCCCACCCCCCCTTTCTGCGCTCCTCTCCCCGCTCCCGCTTCTTCTACCCTTCTTTTACCCGCGCTTTATTTTAAAGCTGGTTCCTTTGGGTCCCCGATAAATCTCCGTTTTGGTTTACTTCCTTTTTTTCTTCCCATCGAAGTTTCATGAGCGCCCAAGTTCTTCCCGAGTTATTTTTTAATTTCTTTTGCGATGTCTTTTCATTTCCCAATTGGTCCGCACTTTTCGCCCCCGATTTGTTCGGCCCCTAGACCTCAATTCTCTGGCGTTTTTTTTGTCCCCTTTTTGGCTCGTGTTTTTTTTTTTTAAAAGTTTGACTCCTTTCCTCTTTCTGTCTGAGCCAGGAGACTTGGTGTTTTTACGTTTGCACTTGATGCAGACGTGACTCTGGAGCGGTTTTTTTTCTGCGTATGATTCGGAGTCCCCCCCTTTTTTTGTCAGGACTTCAATTTCTCTCGCCGGCTTTTTTCCCTCTCTTTCTCAGGTCGGCTCCCTGCAGTTTCTGACCTGCGGCCAGGCCATTGCCTATGCCTTACACCGGATCCCCCTTTTTTCCCCCCCCCCCAACGGCAGCTTCCTATTTTCCGCATTCTTGCAACCGTCAGGGTTATGACTTAGGAATGTTTTCGTCCCGCCCCCCTCCCTTTCCTGTTTGCCAACAAATTTTTTCATTTGTTTTTTTATGAGTTTTCACTCGCATATTTTTCTTCTCCCTCGGGGGCAGTGTGGTCCTCCTTTGCGATCGGTCTATGCGAAACCCCCCCTTTTTTTCACTCAAACCGATTCGGCCACCAAACTTTAGTTTCTCTTTTCCCTTGGCCCTCGAACTACTTCATTAATTTCTCAGGCCGTCGAAAGGCAAGTTCCTTTTTTTCCCTCTCCTTCTCCAACATATCGCGCTTTGCCACCCCTTTTTCCGTGCTGTGGACTTTTCGCTGGTTGTTTTTTTCCTTCCCATTTTTACGCACCCCGCAGATCTGGGGCCTTTTTTGGTTTTTCTAAATCAAGTAATGTGGGATCACCCTTTTCCTATCCGCGAGCTTCCTGACGTTTTGACTTTTTTTCTTCCCTTTTAAGTCTCCCCTGGCGGGTGAATGTTATTCCCACTCTCTTTCCGTCAGAATCTACTCCCCCCCCCCCGTCATTTCGTTGTTGAAAGATTACCTTGCCCCCCCCCTCCCCCCTTACTTGCTTTATTTGACCTTTTGCCATTCGTACCAGGGCTTTTTCCGATCTTGTCCCCAGCAAGCTTTGAATCACGCATTTTTGTTCCAGTGCCTCCTTCCCGTTCCCCCCCCCTCCTTTTCAAAGAGTGGAAGGGGTTTATTGATTGGAACCTGTTTTTGGACGCCCCTCCTCCTTCCCGGAGGTTGGTCCTTCTTCAATTGTTGGGGACGCCTTTTTTGAACATCTGGTGTTGCTCCTCTTTCCTGTTTTCCTTTTGGTGGCTGGTCCCTGTATCAAACCACTTCGGCCCCCTTTTTACCTGAGGCGTTCCCCCCTCCCACGTAGGAAGTTTCCCTCCTCGCTCCGCCTTGGGGAAAAAGTTCTCCCTCGTGCATGCTTGTCTCAGGTACTTGTTGCTCCTTGGTTACCTTTTTCCCCCTTCTGGCCTGTGCCCCCTTCTTATTCGAACAGCCCGGTTTGTTGCGGGCGTTCTTTCTTTTATGATGGCTCATTTACTTAGTTTTCCTATTTCCTTTTTTTTTTCCCCCCCCCTGGAACAGCGAACCGCGCATTGTGTTTTTGTTGTTTTTGTTTTCCCCCTTTTTTTTCTTCTTCACTATTCCTGTGCTCGTCAAAATCGTTGCTTTTTTCTCTCACACCCTTATTTCTCTGGCCTGAGTGTTGTTTTTGGGGCGTTTTT
>Ga0179593_1316266_pt1 | contig 28236 bp, 52 predicted proteins | sample CZODoug2_1_08_16_FD_185931 | JGI IMG/M metagenome (GOLD analysis project Ga0179593, IMG submission 185931) | Vadose zone soil fungal communities from Angelo Coast Range Reserve, California, USA - CZODoug2_1_08_16fungal (PacBio error correction) | ecosystem: Environmental > Terrestrial > Soil >... | reverse complement strand
CATCTCTTTTCCCTCATACTTTCCTTTTCCCCGTGACGGTTTCCCCCTTCTTGCGTGATTTACAGAAACACCGCAGCCGGTCCCCAATGCGATGCATCACCCCCTCTCACCAACCCTCCCCCCTCCTGCTGCCTGTTTCCTTGAAAAATTTTTACATTTTTTCTTTTTGCTATGGTCCGTTTTCTCTCTACGGGCACCCATCTGACCCCCTCTGTAATGAAAACGGAGGGTGAGCGCATTTTCTGCCTCTTTCCGACCGTTTTTTCCCCGCACGAGGTCATATCCCCTTTCTTTTTCTCCCCTTTGCTGTCGGATTTGGTAAAACGAACAAGTTTTTTGTCCCCCAGTCCTTTTTTTATCCCCTCTTTTTCATCCTTTTCTGTCCAATTGGTTACACTTCCTCCGTCCTTTTCATCCCTTCCCGTCATCTCCCTTCCCGCCAAAGCCCTCCTCCCTCTTACCTTCTTTTCTTTCAACGTACGCCCCTTTGCTATTGACACCCAGGCCGCAGATGTCCTTTCGTTTTCCCCCCTTTTTGTTGAACGTTCCGCCCGGGTGTTCGGACAAACAGGTTTTTTTGCCCCCCCCCTCCTGATGAAGGCCCAATAAAACCCCAAACCTGGAGACTCCGGTAGTTTTCTTCGCCGATCGATTTTCCTCCTCTCTTTTACCACGGAATTGAAGTCTACGTCTCCCCCTCGGAAGGCGGATTCTCACACCCGCACTTTCGTTTTCACGTTCCGGATCTTTGACCTTGCTTTTCTCCCAAACTTCCGGATTCTATCCTTTCCCCTTTCCCCACCCGTGCCCTACCCAACCCCCAAAACCCCCCCCCCCCCCAGAGATTTGCCTGTTGCTGCTATCGGTTCCCGCTTTTCCCTCGTCCCCGCCTTTTCCTTTTTTATTACTTGTTTTTCCTGGCAGTTTTTTTCCACTCTTATTCTTTGGAGACCCCACCCTGAACCTTCGTTCCCTCCTCCCACCTCCCCGTGTCCATTTTCTCTTTTCTTTCCCCCCCCTTATCGATTCTTTGTGCTTTTTCCCTCCTTCTTTCCACCCCCAGTACCCCCCCTCCCTTTTCTCCGTTTGGCAAGTTCAGTCTGTCACCCGCCGGCTGGCCTTTCACATTACTCAGTTTTCCGTTCGTTTGTCTCCCTACCCTGCTGTCTCTCAAAAACCTAATATCTTGATGCGCCAAGCATGGAGACCTGTCGATTTATCATCCCCCCTATTGTAACTTCTCTAGTTCGAACTTTTCCCTCTCACCCCCTCCCTTGAACTTCGGTCCCAACTTCTCTGATCCCCCCCCCCCCCTCCGCGTTAACGGACCTGTAAGATCTTTTCCCTTTTTGACTTTTTTTCCCACCCAATGAGAGTTCGGGCCTTCCAACAATTGTACAAACTACGTATCTCGGACACCCCCGAATCTTTTCCCCTCCCCCCCCCCGGTCTCCCCCTAATTTCTTCTTTCCTGTTCCCCCAGCAATATCCCAATCCGGTGTTCCGTCGACTTCCTTGACCCTTGTCATTAATGTGTAGACAAACCCCCCCCTCCCCTCCTGACACTTATTCCCAATGCAAAGTTTATTTGCGCGGTTATTCTTCCTTTCTCTCAACATCCTTGCTGCTTTCACGAAATCTCTCCCGCCCCAAGTGCACACAAATGGAGCCTTCTTCCACGACCCAATTCCCTGACACACCTTTTCCGCGGTCCTTTTTTTTCCAGCGTTCCCGTCTTCAAAAATCCAACCCTATTTTTTTGTACTTTTTCGGGTTCTTCCGTATTCTCTTCTTTTACCTTGATTGTACTGCGACCATTCCCGTCATGGAATGTTCTTGTTTCGCGTATACCCCTCTGTTCTTCCTTTTTTTTTTTCCCTGGTTACACTACACTCCTGACTTCCCCCCAGTCATCGGCTTTTTTTTTCCCCAACCTGATTTTTTCGCACCTCCCCATTTCCCCCCCGCATGAAGTCACCGGTCATCATTTTCCCTTTCACCCCAAACTTCACCCCACGTTGACGAATTCCCGATTTTTTCCTGAAATGAAATTTTGTTTTTTTCCTCTCTGGTTTTTTTTTGGCAGGGTTTTCTGAGCCCAGCCCCTTTTTCAGTACTTTCCCCCACTTCCCAAACTCTGCCAGTATCAGCCCCCCCTTCGCGTCGATCCCACTCTGGGACCTAAAGTGAAAGCTTGTTCTCACGTTTTCGAAGCCGGCGCCCCCACATGCCCCTGTTCTGCTCCCTTTCGTCAATGGCTACCTTAGTGGAATTTGCGAGCCAAGGTAATATTGATTTTTGAAGAGAAGAGTCCCTTTTTTTTTTTTTTCCCAACCAAACCAATCTTCTCCCTGCTCATGCTTCTCTTTTTCACTGATTCCCCCTTTTTTTTCCCCAGCCCCCCCCTACTGTTTTTTTTTCCCTCCACTTACGCTCTCTTTTCCGTTGTTTTTTTTTGTTTTTTTGTGTTTTTCTTTTTTCAGATATTCTTCTTCCACCACTTTTTTCAGTGTCCCCCTGATTTGAATTCCTGTTTGCATAGATTCTTTCTCCGGTCTTTTGGTTTTTCATCCCCCTTGTGGTTTGCTATCTAGTATTACCCCTTTTTCCCCTTTTTCTCCCACCTCTGCCTTGCTCCACTTTTTCCTCGCCATAATTTGGTCTTGTCGCCGTCCTCGACACCGTGCCCCTAAGTCTTTTGGCCCCCTTCTTTTACAGGTTTTCTTCTCCCCCCCGCCTGTTGATTCGTTTATCTTTTGACTTCATTGCAAGGATGAATATGCGCTGTCCCCCCTCCCTGTCGGACCCACCTTTTTCCCTCGTGTCCTCGGGGCACGTTTTTTTTTTTTTGCCTTTTTTTGTGTCTCTTTTTTTCCCCCTCTGCCGCTGTGACATCTTTTGGATTGCCCGTTTCCCCTTGGGTCGAAGGAATTGAATCCTTTTCGTACCTCTTTTCGTGTTACCCGTTTCGAATCATCGTGGTCTGGCGACCAGGCCATTCCCCCATCCTGCTTGCGCGTCCCTGTGGACCTTTTTCCCGAGACCTGCGGAAGCGTGCCTGTCCCCCAACCCAAAGTTTAATTTTTCCCAGTGGTCCGCTTACTCCGCCCTTTCCTTCCCCCCTTTTCCTTGAAGTGTCTCCCCCCCTGGTGTGGAATTTTTCCCTGCGACGATTTCTTCCATGCTGGATAGAACCCTCAACCCTTTTTGGTAGAAGAGCCCTATGGATTTTTTTTCTTTTCCCCCTTTTGCTTTTCGCGACTGGGCAATTTTCGCTCCAGTTTATTGATATTCTTTTCCAGATAAATCGGCGCCCCCCCCCCTTTTTGTTTTTTTTTTTTTCCCTTTTTCGCTGGTCAAGTTCATTGTTTACGGCGAATGACTCCATTTGGAAGCGTACTGGTCGAAGTACATCCTTCGTGCCAGTCGTCCACCCGTCGACACTTTTTCTCCGGTCGATCTGTTTGTCCGATCCCTTTCTTTTTTTTGCCTGCCTGGCTGCGATCCGAGCCCCCCTATTTTTTTTGTACTTTGAAGTGTGAAGCCCTGTTTCTGTGCAATCCTCTTTCCCTGAACTTTTTGAAGATGTTTCTTCCCTGTACTCCACTCCACCATCTGTTCCTGTACAGTCACAGCTTTTTTGACCTTCTCCCTTTCCGCCACTTGTACTGCGACCTTTTTTTTTCCCACATTTGCGTTCTATTGGCGGTTGGTGACATGTGCCCCCTCCCCTCTGCTGTAGAAATTTGTTGAGGATGCCTTCCCCAACTTTTTGGGTTTCCGACCACCTGACGAGGGGCTTTCGATTTCCCCCTTCGCAGTCCTCCCGTTCCGCGCGCTCTTTTTTCCCGACCCCGTATATCAAAAGCTACATAATGTGTCCCTCTTGGTTCGAGGAGTTTCCCGTTGAGTTTTGATAACTGGGGCCGGGCCCATGGTGACGCAGTTCCTCCTTTCTTTGTGCATTCTGATGTCGCTTTCATACTTTGCCGGTCCCCGAGCTTGGTAGTGTCTCAGCCATCTGGACATTTTTTTCTTCTGTGTGTTCTTTCCTGGCCTCCCATTCATTTTGTAGTTTCGATGATGTTGTGTTGAGCCGCCCACCATTTTTTTTGTTGGTTACCCCCGGCTCATGAAATTTAGATAAGGCTGTGGTTTGTATAGCAATGTTCCTGTCGTTCCCGAGTGCTTTCAAGCCCGAGCTGTTCTTTTTCCCTTCTCTTTTTTTGTCGGCCTTTTTTTGAAACGGGACCGGGCGTGTTTTTCTGTACGTTTTTGTGCCCCCCCCCTTTCGAACCTTCATAAACTTTCTTTTCCCCGTCCCCTGTCCTGTTTCACTTTAGTTATAATATCCTTTCTTAGTTTCTTCTGCTGTGAAGCGGCTGGTCCTTGTGTGTCTCTTTTTTTTGTTCCGTGGCTCGCGGTTTTAAGTTCCACTTCTTTTCCGCTTTCTGTTTCTATTTCCTATACTCTCATAAGGCCCCACTACAACCCCCCCAAATTTCTCGAAAAATTGCTTCCTCTTTTTCCCTGTTTTCCTTGGTTGAGTTACTGCTCCGGTTTTCCTTTTTTCTTGTGCTCCACACGTTGGTTTTTGTATCGCAGGCGGATCGCTTCATAGTTCTCCAACTTCCTCTGCGAAATCTTTTCGCCTAATACGTTGTTTTGTTTTGTTTTTTTTTCTGATAGATCCGGCAGCATAATGTTTTCCCCACGAGTCACCTGTCTCCTGTGCTGTCTGATGACACAAGACCCGTTTTTGTTTTACTCCCTACCTGGTCCCTTCCCAATTTTTGTTAGGAAGTTCCCCTCGCCCAAGATTATTAAAACTGAACCAGCGATGCCATTTTGTGGTGTGAATTTTTTTTCCTTTTCTTGAGGATTGAAGTTCCTCGCCTATACGGACCCATCGACCGCTTGTGGTTCCTTTCAACAGCGTAGCAGGAAAGCCCGCTTCTTTTTCTTTTCCCCTCCGTTGCAGATTTTTGTTCTCCCTCTTTTATCTTATGGTCCGAATTGTTTTATTGCCCCACGCCCTCGTTAGTATTTTTTTTTCCCATTCCCCCCCCCCCTTTTTCTGAATTCTAAGTGTTTCCCACTTATGTTCCGACCGGTCGTTTTCTTTTTCCTCCACCTTTATCTTTTTCCCCATATGCCCTTGGCTCTGAATGCGCGGAAGGTAAAGCTCCCCCCAGGAATATACCCCTCCCTGATATTCGTTCCCCCCCCCCACACTGTCCTTGTGAGGCAAACTCTTCCCCGTGTCCTCGGCCACTACACACCTCCTTTCACGTGCGCCTTTCCCCCACCACCAGACTTCTACGAATCTGGTTCTCGCCGATTTCCTCCTCTCTCCCGTTCCTTTTTCACCAATGTTCACTGCGTCAGTCTCTAGTTTCTACCGCGCAACAAATTCCTCAGCGCATTGTTCCTCACAGCATTCACGTTCTGATCCTTTTTGCCCGTCTTATCCAAAAACCCCCCCCTGGCCTTCCTGTCGAAATGCCATTTTTGCCCTTGGAGTTTTTTCTCGTTTGTTCCCGGTTTTTCTTATCATCGGGAACACGGCGATCTTTTTCGTCCTGAGTTTTTCGTTTTCCGCCACGTGTCCTCATTTCTTTTTCGCCAACATTTTGATTGTTGCAATATCCACGACCCCCCCTTCCCCCCAACATACCTTCTAACCCTTACCCCTTTTTTTTCCCCCGTGCTTCCCCCGCCCATTATGACAACCCGTGTTTTGCCCCCAAAGTCCTCTTTTCCCATTGCCGCCCCTTTTTCTTTGTACTGTCCCACTGCGCGGAATACAAGTCTTGAAGTTTGATTTTCTTGGCTTGCTTACCCCTTCCTGCCTCTTCCCCAACCCCTACTATTCGATGACCAGTCTTTACCCCTTGTTGCAGTTTGACCGTTCTGTTTCTATATTTCACTAAGACAGTAACCCCTTTTTTTTCTTTCTTTCTTCCCGCATCTCCTCTTCCTGTCCCCACACCAAATAACCTTTGGACCCTTTGTTTGTACCCCTCTCTCCTCACTGGCGAGCTGTACGAAACTTTTTCCTGGTTTGGAACTTATCTGGGACGTCCTCTCCAGTTCCCCCTTACTGGCGTTAGTTCCTCCTCCCCTTCAACCCACTTGGACCACACCCGATCCTTTTTAACCCCCCCTTTCCCCCAACTTTTCTCTCATCTGGTTTGTGGTTTTCCCCCAAATCAATATCATCCTTCGAAGAACCGTGGACCGTAGTCTTCCTTTCAACACCTTTTTGTTCTTGGCAAAATAAGTTCCCCACAACTCCCCCTCCCTGCATCTTCCCCAATGCAAAAGTTCTTTCAGTTTAATTATTTTTGTTTTATTCTACCATCCCCGCCTGTGTCAGCCAACTCTTTCTCCCGGAACCCCCTCAGACAACGACCCCACCCCACACCGTTCAGTATCTGAACGACAATTCCACCCTTTCTTTGTTTTGATTCCCGTTCCTTTCCCCCAACCCCTTAAACTTACTTACTGTTTCCTCTTTTTTCTCACGCTATTCTTCCCCCCGTCCCCAGACCTTTTTTTTTCGCCAAAAGTGCATGGATGTGGAGGGTTTTCCCCCTTATTACCCCTTCTGATTGTTCCTTCTTTCCACTTACATCTGTTTGACGCCAAACGCCCTTTTCCGTTTTTTTTTTCCTTTTGCTCCACTAACTCTCGGCTACAGCTGTATGTTCTGAATACCCAAAGCTTTTTTCCCCCTCTTTTTTTCCCTCTCCCCCTGGTTTTTCGTGCAATAAACGTTCCACCTTACTCTTTCCTCTTCTCAATTTGGTTCCCCTTGTTTGGTCTCTATGAGGGGACTCCCGTTTTTCGTCAGCCCTTTCTGTCCTTTTCCTCCTCCACGTCTCACGTTATTCAGCCCCTGCCGGCTTGTTTGCTTGTATCACCTGACGCCATTTTTTTTTATCTTTTTGTGCGGTTTTCTTGCGGTCCTGAACTAACAAGGTTTTTTCTTGTATCCGTTTTTTGCCTATTGGCGTACTGTGTTTTTTTTTTTCAAGAATTTTGCGTCCCGTAAGGGAATTGAGGATTTTTTTCGACTTCCTCCGGCGGCACTGTTTTCTTTGCCCCCCCCCCCAACAGTCTTTTTTTCCCTTCCCCCCTTTCTCCACGATTACTTCAAATCTTTTTCCCTTTGAAAAAGGATTTGTTTTGAATATATACTCTTTTTTTTTCCCTTCTCCTCAAGTTGGTGGTTGATTTAGATCATACCCCCCCGCCTCCCCGTTTTTCAGGAGGTGGATTTTCAAACAAAACGCTTTTTCCCCCGTTGGATCCTGGCTGCCGCTGGCGAGAGTTTTGTGTGCGAAAGCACCCCCAGTGCCCTTTTTCTCTGTCGCCCTTTCTATAAACTTGAGACCCGCTCCCAAGTTTTGCCCGGCGTTTGAACATGAGTCCTTGAAAAGTTTCTTTGTCTCCTTTCCGACCCGGTTGCCCCCGCTCTGGTGTCCCCCCCCTGCGTCAGGTGACGCCGAGCTTGCTGATTCCTTGATCCTGGGTTTAAAGCATTGCCCAGTTTTTTTTTTCTTTCCTGTCTTCCCCAGCAGAAGGACAGACAAACTTTCGTCTCGCTCGTTTAGTTTGCCTGTTTTGTCGCTTTTGCATGCGGGTTAACCTCTGCTGCTGTTTTTCATCACTGCTTGGGGTTTTTTTTGGATTCTTCGGAGCTGAAAGTTTTTTTTATACTTTTTGGGCTTTCCAGTGTATGTGTACCCGCGTTTCCTGGCAGTTCCCTTTCCCGGTTTGTATTGCGCGACGCCATTTCCATGGCACTTGCTTTTTTGCGCGGCTTTCGGTGTGACTTGACGAGTGAATTTTCCGGGAAAGCAACTGCAGTTAAAATCCCGTTCATTTTGCCCCGGGACTCATTTCTGCCTGATTTGTGCCGATTTTTATCCCCCCGTTTCCCCTTCCTTTTTCTCCAGGTGTTTCATGTTCGGTCGCCGTCTTTTTTGACGAGGTTCTGAGACATTTTTTTTCCACCCCTTTTTGTACTTTGCAGAATATTGACCCTCTTTCTTTTTTTTTCTACCTGTTGATTCCTTATTGCCTGTTTCGTTCTTCGAAACACGTATTGTATTTCTGCGGGCGAATTCTTTTTTTTTGACCGGTGGTTCAGGAAATTTTGTTACAGTTCCCCTTCCTGTTTTTTGCAACCCCCCCCCCGCCCCCCCCCTTTTTTTGTTTTCCGTGGTTCGGCGAAACCCTACTTTGGCCCAATTCATGGACGAAGTAAATTCCTCACCCGACGCACGATTTCCCCCCTGCTACTTTGTGTGGGCATGTGAAGACAGTGTTTGTCCGTGATCCTTTCTTTTGCGGTCGGAACAGTCTTCGATGCTTATCTGACTTCCATACGCTTTGTTTGGTTTGTGTTTTGCTGCGGACATCGACGTCTCCATGAGAATCGAATATTGTTTTGAGATTGCAGGGCCCTCCCTCCCGCATTTTTTTCCAATCTATCTTGTAACCGGCCATCGGCCTGGTGTCCCCTCTCCCAGAATGGGCGGTCAACTGAGGGAGAGCTGACGGCGTTTTATTCTGGAAGAACGGTCAACATCGAACTGCTGCATCGCCATTGTTTCCCCCCCCCCCCCACTGTGTATGTTTTCTGCGGCACAAGCTGATTTGTGTGGCGAGCAAGTTCCGTCTGTGTTTTTTTCTTTCCTGTACGCCATGTCAATTACCGCTCTGTTTTTATTTTCTCACGTTCATACGAGATCCACTTTCCCCACTGCTCGGTCTTTAATTGCCCCTTTTTGTTTGCTTTTCGAGGAGAAGTCCGGCTGGTTTGTGATTCCTCCGGGGGGTCCAGACGTTTCCCGTAGTTGTGTGGCCGTTCTTTTCAGTAGTGCGATTTTGCGCGGATGCACGTACTCGTCCAGTTGTTTTCTGGTAGATGAGGCTAATCGGCGAAGACCCCTTGTGATTCGTCTCTATGTTGTGTTTTTGCTGTGACATTTTTTCTTTGGGGCGGGGAATTCCGGATTTTGTATTCCTATTGAACTTTTTTTCCCCATTCTTTGTTTTTTTTGAAAAAGAGATAATCTTGTCCCTCCTCCTTGGCTTCGTATCCGCGTTTTCCCCACGCTGGGCGGGCATTTTTACCCTCTTCTTTTGCCCTTTCCCTTGAAACCTCCCCCTGTTCGAATTCACTTTGACACCGAGCCATGCCAGCCATGAGGAAAGTGATACCACGTTTTTGGCCCCTGACCTGCGCGTTTCACATACGGAATAAAAGCTGTGTTCGGCGTCCGGCTGACTGTGCGACTTTGATTCATCCCAGAGACCCGATATTGGCTAGTTTTTCAGTCCACACTTCCTTTTTACAAGGATATGCGATAACTTCAATAATACCACACCCCCCCTGTACCCCCCCCCCTTTTTCAGCGGACGCCCTTTGCAGGCGCGTGGTAGTTCGGGGTGCGTGTTTTCTTTCAGTTGTTGAATGGGGAATTTGGTGTATTGCAGCGCTGCATGAATTTTGGGGACCGACCGTGGTATGCTTTTAGAACAATCTCAATCCTTCCTCCTCGTTTTTGTTGTGTTTTTGGTGTGTTGTTTTTTGGAGCTCATATGTTCGCAGCATTACTTGCGAGTCAAGATGACCAGGCGCCCCCTGCGCGATAAACCTCCATAGCGTGACGCAAGCCCCGGTAACCTTTGAGTTGATTTGTGAAGTGAGAGCCCACCGTAAGCCGAACCCGATAGTAAATACCCCAGCCACCCGAAACCCTTGGTTGCAGATATTGTCGATGAGAGTTTGGAATTTTTGTTTTTTGTTTATTGTTTGTGTGTGGCGGTGAGCACATGTTTGTACCTTTTTTTTTTTGGTACTTGGCATTTTACTCTAAGATACTTGGGGAACCAAGTTGGTCCCCGCTTTTTTTTTTGTTTTTACCTGCAAACCCGCTCTCTTAGCCCCCCCCGACGGTCTGGATGCTCGCGGTGCTCTTCTTGTTTTTTTTTTGCGGCTCCCGCCGTGATAAGTTATGCTTTCTTCAACGCGTCTAGTCCAGCGTTATTTTTAATGGTTTCCGTTTTCTTTTTTTTCCCTTGTGTTGCGAGTTGGGTTGCTACAACGTATGCTCCCAGGTTATTCCTTCCCTTCCCGCCAAAATCTTGGCCACCCTTCACAGGTCCTTATTGAACGGCGAATGACACTTTTTTTTCCCGACCCACGTTTTCGAGGTGTGAACAACCCCCGCAGTTTTTTCGAGCTTTTCATTTTTTTTGTTCAACAACTTTTTTTTTGACCCTTTTTCTCCCCCACCCGTGTAATAGGAAACGTCCCAAATTCGAGTTTTTTCCCCCAGAAGCATGAGTTCCACGTTTTCCCTTTTTCGCTCATTGATATCGAAAATATCTTACATGGACCCCCCTTGCATTCTTTCGGTGCCAATCGCCGGGCGCTTGGATTTTGCACCAGGCACCTCTGTTCACGGTCGAATTCCTTGCCCGGCCCTCCCCCACCACTCCGTTCCACAAAGTTTTAACTGAACATCTTTGTGTTCCCCGTTTATCTTCCTTTGTCGTGGCTTTCACGTTTTTCTTTTAATTTTGATGCAACTGGCTTCCTTTTGCCATCGACACGGCCTCTTTTCTTTTTTCCCCCCACCTCAACACTTGTTCCGGCATTCGATTCAGGCCCAAAATGACAGGTGTTGATATTTTCCCGGTATGTGTCCGCCGCCACATGAAAATTTTTGCCCATGGACAAGTTCACTCCCTTCCGCTCCTCATTTTGCCGCCTTGCTTTTAGACCTGTCCACTTCTTGTGTTTACCCTGTGATGGTGTTCCACCGTGTTAGAGATTTTTTTTTTTTTTCTTTTTTTTTTTCCGGATGCCTTGCATCTCCCATTCAAAGAACAGACATTAGTTGGAGTTTGGCGTCACTTTGTGTTTTTCCCTGGATCAGTCGATTGCCTCCCCCCTTTTTCAGACCCCACCCTCTGTGGAATGTTCTCGATCTTTCGCTCCCCTTCCACGGTCAGCTTGTACCGCATCCCCAAGCGGCGGAAACCTCTCTTCCGCACCCCCTTCCCCGGCCCTTGAAACCGACTGTGCTTTCGCTCCCTCTTTCTTAAGTTTGACCTTTCCACCCAATTGTGCGTGTGGTTCCCCTGCTTCCCCCCAGAAAATGGAAAAACCCCCCTGAAAAACCCCAACTTCCGAGTTTTGTGGCGGTAAAAACACTAATTCTCCCCGGCGCCCCTTTGCCCCCCGCATTCCCCCACCCACCCGAAATTCATAACGTCCTTCTTTTGAACACCGTTTCAAGAAGTATCCCCACAGGAGGACACCAACATCCCAGCCGGCATCTATGCCCAAGGGGTTTTTTTCCCCCTCTTTTTATTTTTCGTACGCCGGCGTTGCACCCCGCCACCAAATTTCAAACCCCTGGTCGCCGGACGGGCCCGCACCCTTGTAACAAATCGCGCTTTTTCACAGGCGTCCCAGTTGAGGACCCCCCCCTCGGACCACTTTCCGGTTGCGCCGGCGTCATTGGGGGGGTCGCCATGAACACCGAAGAGTCAACAGTCCTTTTTTCGTTTTTTTTTTTTCCCCCCCGCGTCCTTACACCGATGCTTTTTCTTCCCCGCGGGACCGCCCCAAACTTTTTTTTGATACACTCCAAAATACTGCCGGCTTTTCGTTTGGCCCTTTAGCATCGTGCCGCATACATCCCCGCGTTTTGAATTCCAAAAGCTTGGCAGCCTTTTACCCCCCCTTTTCAACAAAAAGCGGTTTTTGCCAACAAATTGGAACCTTCCGAGCTGTTCCTGCCCTGTTGTGTTGTTTTCCTTGGGGCTGCAGGCCTCAGCCCCTCCATGTCCTTCAATCACGACAAAGTTCTTCAGCATTTTTTTTGTCAACTACCCTTGCCGCTTTTTTTTTCCCGGGTTGATGTGTCCGACTCCAGGCGAAAAAGGGTTCCTGGTTCTTGGTTTTACGCCGTGGCCCCCTTTCCGGTCCGCTCCGTTTTTCCAGTCATCTTTTTTTCCCCCTTCGACTTTCCCGGCAACTGGTTTTTCCTTTCCCCCCACACCCCCAAAGTTTCCCGTTTGCAGTATCATCACGAATTCAAAAGCGTTTTTCTTCCCCAAAGCTTGTGGCACTTTAGAGAGTGGAATAATACCCATCCGTTGTGTTGTGTTTTTGAGCCAGTGATTGATCCGTCTTCAACGTTGCTGGACACCCCCCCGATTTGAATCGTGATCTCGTTTGGAGCTTTTGTTTTTTGTTGAACTCCCCACGGCCGGGCGACCCCCGTCGCTCTTGATGTATTGGCCATCGCAACCCTTTCTTTTTCCCCCTGGACAGTCCTACTGTCCTATCCCTTAACCTTTGCTTTTTCGCTCCAACGTTGTCTAAGATTGGGTGCCAACCTGTTGATCGCTGCGAGGTGATGCCCGCTTTTGCTATTTGGTTGGTGAAATCGTCATTGAAGGGCTGATGATTTTTTGCCAGAGATTTTTTTTTTTTCCCACACAACAAACTTTCATAAGTTCTTTGCCTTTAGTGTCATTTTTATTTGTTTGAGTAGGTTTCAAACTCTGTCCTGGTTGAATCTGGCGCTGGGATTGTCTGCCTCCTCTTTTAGAATGCAGTCCCCCCCCGCCGGGAATGACTTTATTTGTTTTTCTTGTCCCACGCTGGGTAAGTGGCCGCTTCTCCCTTAATCTGGTTAGATTCCTTTAAAAAAAGCCATGTTGGACTGGGCTTCTGGATCTTCGGTGGGACGTTTACTAGAATGCGGAAGACTGCGAAAAAGTCCCCCCCCCTGAGTTCCAATTTTTTGCGGACCCGCTGTTTTTTTGATTTTGACCGTAGTTTTCCCCCGAGGGAGTGCCCTGTCACATCCCCGGTGTTTTTTGCATTTTTTGTTTTTCCCCCAGCTTTTTTTTACTCCATGTCGGCTTTGGATAAGACTAACCGATATGCGTCAAAACGGTATTTCGAGGAAGATTCCGTGGATTTTGTTTCTCGAACTGGTTTTTTTTAGGGCACTTTTTTATTTTTGATAAAGTCTTGGACTTCTTGGTCAAGACTCAAAGGCGTCCCTTTTTTTGTTTTTCCTTCGTTTCCCAGCTCTGGAAGTTTTTTGCCCTTTTGTCGGTTCGGGAACCTTTCCCTTTGTGCACCCCGTTGGATTCCCCAATCGTGTCTTTTGATTTTTTCCAACGCTATTGGTTGCTGCAGTTGTTCTAGGTTTGTTTTTTTTTATTCCCTTATTTTTGCGGGCTGGAATCGTTTCTCTTTCCTCTAGACTTTCCATATTTTTTTTGACTTTTTGCTTCGGATATTCGACCGGTCTCCTTCTCTTCTTTCTGTAGTTTTTTGTGAAGGAATCGACCTCCCGGCCACCCCACTCAAATCCTTTGGCCCAGCTGGGGTGCACAGTCGTCCGGTGGGGGTGCAAGGTGTTTGGGTTGTTCCCCCCCAATGTAGAGATGTTTGCTGGACTTCCTTGTTTCAATGAGTCACAGGCACTTCCCCTTGTCTACTTTATAAGGAGATTTTGTCCGGAGTTAGATTTGTCTTGTGCCCCTGTTTGCAGTTTTGTTGAACCCAGGGCAAGTTTTTTTTCGCTCTTTCCAGTTGGCCGACCCCCCCCTGCCCCACATAAGAGTGTTCATGATTACTCCCGACCGCTCCTCACCCCCCTGTTGTCAAACCGCTCGATTGGTCCTGGGCCTCTTTGCTTTTCGAGGGAGCTTCCGTGAGGTTGTTGACTTGTTCCCCCCAGGCCCGTACCTTGTTTTCCTTGTTGGTTGGCGGAGACGGCGTGTTTCCCTGTTGCCTTTCGGTTGAGAATGACTGGACCCGTCCATTGTCTGCGTTTTTTTCTTTTTTTTAGGACATGCAACCCGTTTTTGTTTTTTGTTTGTTTTCTCCCCTTGTAGTTCTCTTTCCTTTGGCCCCCTTCGTTTCCGAACGAGGTGGTTGAACGACATGAGCCGCTATCGGGCTGTTTTTTTTCTCGGCTTTGTGTTCCATTCCCCCCTTCCAGGCGAGGGCCAATCTATTTCCCTGGATGGCCGTTTTTTCACTGTTTGAGAGGGCCGTTGCCACCAATCTTTCAGAACTCCCTTTCTTTTTTGTTTCCCCCCGGATAACGTTTTGTTTTTTACGAACGGCGTATCAGCCCCCCCTACTGATAAAATAGCTGAGTTGCTTTTCTTTTTCAGATTTGACCGGAGACCATGTTTTTTTTCGAGGGTGTCAGTTTACCCCGTTTAGCTGTCCGTTCTAGGGCGATAACTGTAACCCTGTAGTCCCCACAAATGTACACAAGTGTTTCCAGGCCGCGGGTGTTTGGTGCTTCCAGGGTTAATTAATACGCATTTTTAAGGGGCTGTTCCTTCCGTTTTCTTGTTTTTTCGCAACGGGAAGCCGGCCTTCGTTGACCAGTCCCGCCAAGTTTGTTTGAATATCTCTCTCTCCCTGGGTGTTGTTTTTGAGAGAGCTGTTTGGGCAGCCCTACTTTCCTGTCTCCGATTGACGTTTCCGTCTGCGCTCACAGCACCTTGTTCCCCCGCACATTTTTTCCGGAAACCATGAGGTTGTCCCCTCCCCGCACCCGATATACAACCCTTGCCCCCTCCTGCTGGTTGAAATTGTTCTTGCTTTTGCGCCCCCCCAGTTTTGTCCCCCTTTGTTTTAGGATGTCCTTTTCTCGCTATTCAGCTTTACCCCCCTTTTTTTTTGAAAGCTTTTGACCGGGCCGACACCCATGCTGTGATTTTGTCACCAGCAGACTTTCCTCTCTGTCCGTCCCTTCGCAGAGGCAGCTCACGCCCAGGCTTCGCTTTATCCTGGCTGAATTTGTCACAACAAGTTGGCCCGCCGTTCGTAACCACGGCGTATCCTCCGCCGTGTCCCTTTTCGTGTTTTTCCCTTTCCCCCCTTTTTTGTTTTTCCAACGTCCTTCCTTTTGCATCATTTCCCCCCGGTCCAATATCTTGCCCCCCCCAAATTTTGGTAAACTTGCGTCTCTGCCCAAGAGTCGTGGTAGTTCCATTTGAACAGGTTTGAGAGACCCCCCGGCCTTTTAGCTTTCCTTGTCGTTTCAACAGCCCCCTCTTTTTCCCCTGTCCAGGCGTGCTTTCCCCACTTTTTGGTCCTTTTTCCCTCCCCACCCACCGTTGACGGGACTACTCGTTCTTTCTCCGCCTTTTCCGCTCTCTCCCTTTATCACATGACGCAGTCTTTCTCTGCGCCAATTCTTCATCCGTTCTCGCACCAGAGAGTACTTTCTGTTCTTTCCCGGCTTATTCCCCCCCCTCCCCGCAACTTCTTTGTTCCTATGACCAATCATTTTCTTTTCACCTCCCATCGTATGCCGTTTTGTGTCGTTGTTATTTTTTCGTACCACTTTTTTTCGGGTCATTGTTTTTTTTCGTGCATTGCCCATAGCAAACATGGTCCTTTTTTTCTCCCCCCAACCCGGCAAAACTTTGTTCCGCATTCTCCCCCACCCGGCAGTCACCCATATTAAATATCGATTTTTACAGTGCCCCCTGAAAGTTAAAGTATGAACCCGTTTTTTCCCAAGGTTTTCCCTTGTTCAGCTTTCTCCATTTGCCGTTTTGTTCTTCTCTTTCCCCCACTCCACTTTGTTCTGTTTAACCCCCTTAGAGTAGAGTCGTTTGATGTTGCGTCGACTTGGTCGTGCATTCTTAAACGACTATTTTTTTATTGCCTTTTGAGATGGGCATCCCCCTTTGCTGATTCCCTCGCCGAGTGACCCCCCCCCACTTTTTTTTTTTTTCTTTTGTGAAGAATTCTCTTATTCGAGTTTGTGTGTTTGCATCCAAGGTTCCGTTCCCCCCACTTCCTTATTTTTTTTGCCTTTGGCACACCCTTCGCGTTGGTCCCGATGGTTCTTGGGTTCCGAGTTACTTCTTCATGACCTTTCCAAAGTTTCTGTGGCGGTTTTCGCGAATGGACCCAATGTGCAAAACTTTCCTCGGTTTGGGTTTTTTTTGCCCACCCCAACGCCCAATCGGTTTCTTTAATTTATTTGGACCAATCACATCCCCTCTTGTACCGTTTTTTGAAAACTTTTTCCCCCCCCAATTTGGGAAAACCCACAATCGCTTTTCGGCCCTTTTACCCGTTTTGAAAAGGGGTTTTTTTTGCTCTTTGGTATCTTCCCTCCCAACCCCCCCTTTCCCCTGTTCCTTTTTTAGAAATCTTCTACTACTGTAACCACCTTACACGCATTTTCTTTTTTTTTCTTGTTTTTGTAGTGGATCCCGGTGTCGCTCACACCCCTATTGAGTCTCAGGCTTCCGTGAAAAAAAACCCACTTAAACTTTTGTTTCCGGTTTTTCGCTTTTATCGGATTTTTTCTCTTCACGCGCCCCCAAGACGTCTTCCAGGGCATGTTGTTGGCTGGTGGGTTTTTCGCTGGCTCCCTCTTATTCGTTCCCCCGTCGGCCACATTTATTGGGCAAAACTTTTTCTACATCGCCGACAGTGCTTTCATCCCCGACCCCTTTTTTTCTCAACGCGGAGGATTTTTAAACCCTCTCAACCACCTGGATAAACTCCGTCTTCGTCTTTTTGACCACTTTTTCCGCTTCGATGGGGGAAGACCATGCAGCCCCCTTTTTCATTGCCTTTCAAAACCACCCCGCAAGAGCCCCCTGTCTAATTGCCTCAGAGGATTGATCAACTGAATTCACACTCTTTTTTGAAAGTGTGTGTCGAAGAGCTGCCCAATCACCCCCCGTTTTCTGATTCGGCTTACTGCTACCGCAGTTGGATGGCCACAAGCTGGCCGTCTTGTAGTTACCCTAGCCTTGGCTTTTTTATGACCCCACAACACCCGCTTCGTCTTCTTTTTTACCGAATCAAAATCGTTTTTCCCCTTGTCACACACGCGTTTGTTCCCGTCTCGCTTCCTTGTGGTTGTTGTTGCCTTAGTCTGGATATTCGTTTCAGAGTCAACCCTTCCCCTTTAATGGATTCTCAGCTGCGCGGCGAAGCGTTTTGTTTGTGTTTTTTTTGCCCGCCCCCACCAGTTTCGGGCGATTTCCGACACTCGCTAGTCTGACCTTGCTGCACTTTTGTCTTTCAGGAATTCCCCTTGTCGCTTCCACCCTTTTTTCAAACCTGTTTTTCCCTTCCGCGTCTTGACCACCGTTCCCCCGTTCCAAGTTTTCAAATTGGCGTCAGGTTTATCGACCGTGGTGTTTTTTGCGTTCCGGCTTCTTTAGTTTGAATCTTTCTGGTCCAGTGTTTTCCCAAAAAACTTTCTTATAGCGCGCAGTGTGTGCCGCCTTTTGCGCTTTTTTTGTTTAGGTGCCCCCTTCTGCCGTCTTGGTCCATGTTTTTCCCCCCTGGGCTTATGGTCATGTGCGTCCATCGGTTCCTTGCCTGCCGGTATGGGTTTGTCCCGTATTCCTTTACCGTGTTCGAATCGATCGTTCGTCGCGACCCCTGTCCACACTCCCCTCACTTGCTTTCTTTTTTTTTCGGTGGACAGTTCTTACGTCTCCTTGTACTTTTCCCACCCAACGCGCCCACCAACTTTTTTGACCCCCCCGTCCTCTTATTGACTGATTTTTCAGATTTTGCGTTGGCCCGCAGCCCCCAGGTGTGGCATTTTTCTGTTGCCCGCCTCTTTTTCTGTTCCTGGTCCGGGGAGACCCCTTGGCACACCAGGTACCCCTTTGTTCTTGTCTCTGTTTACCGCTTGGATTTTGTTTTTTTTTCTCATGTTCCTTTTACTGTTTTTTTTCAAGTTGTTCTTTTCGCGAACGATGATCTTTCTTTGTTCCCCCCCCCCTCCTTGAATTTTTTTTTGCGATGTTTGAGTGATTTTCTGTCGGAAGTTTGCCATTTTTGTCCTGCGTGTGAGAAAAGTCTAAATTTTTCCAGGGTCATTGTCCCGTCAGTCCACCCTTTCCCGATCCACTTTTTTTTCCCACCTGCGAATTGTTGCGTGTGCTGTGTACGATTCCGAGTCCCTTCATTTTTGGGATTTCCGTCGATGGCCTTATACCCCCCTTTTTATTGTTGGAAGTCTCGGGAATCAGGACGTGCTGCCCCCTTTTTTCCTATATAGGTTTGAGGATGCATTGTCGTTTCCTTCCCTCCCAAGTCACTTTTTACAACCTGTCTTCCTTTTCACGCGGTTACCTTTTCTCTAGGATTGCGGGGTTTCTGCTGGAGATTCTTACGGGACTTTTCCTTTTTCATAGTCTTTTTTTGTCATTCCCCCCTGAAATGCCTTTCTCCGTCTTCCTGTGAATTCGCTCGGAGACCGTTTGCGTTAATCGGCCTTTCTTTTTTTTTTTTTATGGGCATTGTTCACTCCAGTCATCAACCTTCCTCTTTCTCTTATTTTTTTACTCCCCGTGGATCGCTGCACAACCTTGTCTTCTTGTTTTGTATTGGGCCGGGGGCGTGTTCGCGCAACGAGTTTTTTTTTATTGATGCCGGTCCCAGGATACTTGGACAGTGATGTGTTAGTGATGGTTCCCGCTCTGAACTCCCCTCCCTTTTTCTCTGCGTTCGGGAGTGTTAATCCTTTCCCTTCACCCAAGTGGTCGTGAGTCCTTGACTCAATTCGGTCTATTTTTTTGTTGTGATGCCTTGTATTCGTTCATTTGTAGTTTCTATTCCTTTTGTCTCTTTCCCCCCCCATATTTTTGTTGTCAACACCGACCCCGTGTCCTGTCGTGGCTCCCCTGTTTGCTCGTTCCATTCGTATTCACTGGGCTTTTTTCCCCAATATTCTTTTTTGTCTGGTGAGGGATGAAAAGACCCCCCGTCCCCCTTCCGTTGTTGCCACCCCCCAAAAATCAAATTTTTTTCCTCCCGTCAACTGGCGAGGTCCGCTGGTTGGTTTTTGACAAATGACTGTTTCCCTTCCGTGGGATTCCACGCTGGCGGAGCTTTTCCTCTCTCTCGTCTTATCCTTTTTAGCCTCTCGCTTGCGTCTCGCGGTTTTTACCGTCCCCCCACCTTGATGGTCGCTTTTGTACGCGATAAACACCAACTCCCTCCCAACCCCTTTTTACCTGAAAAAAAATTTGCATGCTCCAATTTGCCTCGTGTTTTCGGTGACGTTTCGGTTTTTTCTTCTGTTTTGAGTTGGGGTATTAGAGTTTTGTTTTATGTCTACCCCCCTTTTTTATTGTGTTTTACTTCGCAGCGGGAATCCGTTCCTGTCGTTTCCCCCTTTTTTCAGGAATTTTTTTTCAAACTCCTGCCTATCCTCTTTTTCTTCACTTCTTTAACGGTGTTTTGGAGAAGAGGTTCGTTTCTTCCTGCTTGCACTCTGAACCCGTCTTTTTGCTGACGGATACAAGCGACTTTTTTCACGTCCATTTGTTCCGGACCAACCAATGTCGTGACTTCAAAGTCCGCAGAGAGCCTCTTTTTGTCTTTTTCTTTAAATACCACCGTCCCCCGTCTTTCCCACTTTTTCCTCTCCTTGCTTTGTTCCATTGTGGATTTCTTTTCGGGTGTTCTATTAATGGAGACGTTGCCCCCCTCCGGGATTTGGTTTTTTTTTTGTACTCCACCCCCCCCGGATTTCCACTCCTGCTTCTTGCTCTTTTTTTCCCCCTCCCGTTTTTGGGTTCTCGGTTTTGCAGAGTGTGCATCTCCCCCTGGATTTTTTTGGGCTTCAAAAGCGTTGCTTTATAAAATCGTCTCTCCATTCCTCCTGTTTGCCTTCTCCATTTTGCCCCCCCAAAAGTTAGCCTTTTATTTTCCTTTCCGATACCTCAATTCATTGGATTTTGACAAGAGATGGTCCACCTCCCTCCACCCAGGTCGCTGGACCCCCATTCCCCCCTTCTTTCTTTTTCCTTCCTTTAACTAACCTCTTGTTGAACGCTTGCCCCCCCATGACTTTCTTTTCCCAACTATTCAGGTCAAATTTTCCCCCGCTTTTTGTATCTTTACGGTTTCTACCACCCCCCTTCTTTCTAAACCCTGGAACTGGCAGTACTTCCGGTCCTGCCCCACTTCTGCTCGTTTACGACCCCCATCCGTTCCTCCCCCGCTTTTTTGTGCATTGATTATCACCACAGCACTGCATTTCTCCTCAACACTCAACTTCTCTTTGTGTTTCCCCCCATTTCCCATCTCCTTTGTCTTTTGAGCCTGTTTTTCTTATCCCCTTCCCGTCAACGTTACGTTTGTACCTTTTTTCATTTTTTTTTCCCACCCGTCGGTCCTCTCCTCTTTTTCTTTTCTTCCCAACTTTCACTTTGTGCGCATTCCTCCCCGCGTTCCCCCATATTTTCTTTTATAACGTCCTCAGCGCTTTCCCTTCTTCCCCACTGTCCCCATTATGGGTGAAATGTTGTGCCCTTTTTTTTACGCTATCCTCTTTTTTCGTTTCCCCCTTCTTTAGTTCATTTTTTTTTTTATCAACCGCCGATTTTCCTGTTTTACACTTTCTGAGATTTTTACGTTCTTCGCTCCCGGGGACTTGTGAGACAACTAGCGGTGGGTCTTCCCTGGGCAGGCCCTGTTCTCTTTTTCTTCCCTCCACGGTTTTCTACCAAAACTCTGTACTTTCCCCTCCTAGCCGCCAGGCTCCCCTCCCCCCCTTACCCTTTTTCCCAGTTGGCCGCCTCTTTGGCCCACCCCAAATTCGCGTTTGACCCTACTGGCTCCGGACGTTTTCCTTCTTTTCCGCATGTCCCCCCCTTTTCCCCCCCCTTGAGTTGGTTCTTTCGCGGTCCTTAAAAACCCATGGGCAAACCTCATGAAGTGCTGGACCCTACCCGTGTCTCTCCTTTATTCTGGACCCCCCCTGTCCCAAATATCCCTTCCGGTTTCCTCCCCTCCCTCACCCTTTTCCAGCTCTATCAACTTTGTCCCCCGGTGCCCAGAAAACCCCCAAGCCATCCCATCTCCCCCTTAAGGTTTGTCGGATTTCCCATTTCTTTCCAATCCGCCCCTTTCGTCAGCCTGGGGTTTTTTTTTTTTTTTTTCAACTTTTTTCGCTCGACCACCATTTTTCCCCCCCCCCCCAGCCGGCTCCTTGGTTGCGCACCTTTTGAAACCAACTCTCCCCTTTCCTTCTAGCTTCCCCTGGCCAACACTTCCCCTCTTTTTTACCGTTTTTTCGCGTTTTCCCCCCTGGCTTCCACCGAAGTCCGTTGAAAGACAAAGTCAGGATGTGGCGGGGAGCCGGGGTGCTAACCCGGCCTCTCTTCGCCTCGTTCGTTTTCCATACCTTTATCCCCCCCAAAAATTGATTTCGTTTTTGAATCTCATTTTCCTCTGATGAAATTTTTCCCCCCCCCCCACGCGGCACTTTTTCCCCCCCCCCTTCTCCCCCCCCTTGGTCAGCTGCAACTCCCTGTACGTCTTAATCATGACGTGTTTGTTGGTCATGGCAGCCCTTGAGTCCTCCCCTTTAATTTGGACTTTTTTCCCAACTCAATTCTTGGCCCCCGTATCCAGGTCCTCGGCGTTGCTCTCCCCAAAAACCTGACGATTTTTCGCCTCTTTTCCTTCCGCCTGGCACAAGCAACAGGTTTTTGTGCTCGTTCTTTCACCCCTTGTTCTTTCCTTAGTCACTTTTGCGATGGTCCAATTCATGGCTTCTTCTTCTGCCCTGGTCCCCACAACCCAAAAAATATTTTTTTGCGTAATTTCATTCGTTTTTTCCCCCCCCCCTTGACACCCCCGCTGTGGTCCTCTTCTCTCTATTCCTTCCCCCCCTTCCTTTGTTTTTTGTCTGTCTATATAATATTTTTCCCCCCCCCCTGGATGGGACACCCTCTTCCCTTTTTTTAGAATGCTTTTGTTTTTCGCGGCGAGCTTTTTTTTTTTTCCCCACCTCACCCTCAGGATCGATTCGAAGGACTCATGGTCCCCCTTCCAGAGTATTGTTTTTGGCCGGAGGGTGTCCAGTTCCCGGTGCTCTCCCCTTTTTTCTTTGTCACCATTTCATCATCTTTCCAATGTCAGTCCGGTTTTTGTCTTCTGCCGGCTCGGTGCTCAGTGTCTTTTTCCTTTTTCCAACTTCATGACATGGGCTGTCTGCCAAAGGGTTTGAAACCACAACTTTATATCTCTTCGAGTGGCACGTTTGTCCCTCCCTTTTTTTGAGATTTTTTAAACCCCTTTCCCTCCCTCTTTGACCTTCCTCCGAGGGGTCTTCTTCTCCCCATTGTGTGAACGCGGAAAATGGGTTGGGCCAGACGGTATGTATGTCCCTCGTTCGGAATCCTGGTTTCTCTCGAACCCCATGGCCTTCCCATGGAATTGCTTTGCGTTTATTTTTCCCTGTACGAGATGAAGGACGGACGCCGTCACCCCCCCCCCCCCCCCCCCACTCCTGCCCAGTGAGTGGATCCCGCCCGCGGAGTTTTCAGATTGCGTTTTCCCACCTTTTTTTGTCCGTCTATTTTTTTTGCATTTTTTCGGGAGTTACTCATTTCTCCCCTTTGGCTGGATTTTTAGTTCTTTTTTTGCACCCTTTATTGGGGTTTAGCGGATTTTCTTGTTTTGTGCTTCCAAAATTTTGGACCCTTAACTGTCCCCCCACTGTCCCGTCTCTCCACCTCCTTTCATTTTTTTTGGTCCAGTCCTATTTATCTTTGAGTATCGTTTCCCGGAATTTTCACATTTTTGCCCTTGGCTGTTAAACATTTCCTCTTGACCTAAGCAATTTCCGAGCCAGGTCTTTCCCCCACCCGCGTCTCCTTTTTTTTTAGGACAGCGAGATGTCCAGATTTCCGTCAGGTGCGGTTCTAAGCCTCCCCCCCATTGTATGACTTTATGTGATTTTGATCGGGACTTTGACTCCCGTCTTACTTATGGTTTTGAGATGCCTCCGTCGCATCCCGCCCTTTTTTTCCCCCCCTTTCTCCTCCCCTTTCAATTTCCCCTTGTCGGCTGCCGCCCTTTGAGGCCGCACCACTGAATGGTTTGACCTTTGGGGTTTCTCCGTTTGCTGGTTTTTCACTTTCTCCATCGATACTTTTAGAAGAGGTCCTCTGGACCTTTCTTCTTCTTGCGTCACCCCCAGTTGAGGTTGTTTTTTGTTGGTGGACCTTGAAGGGCCAGTTTTTCCTTCTTTTTGTCCCTCACCCCACTTTCCGCCTTCGATGTCTACGACCCCTCGTCTTTCCCCGGTTCCACGCCTCGGTGGCCCCCGGTTTTTTTTTTTTCTAGACGTTCCTACGTGTTTAGCGCCTCGTTCCCCTTGACGAGGTTTGGTGCGTAGTTTCAGCCTCTTTTTGGCCCCCTCGTGAGTGGTTTTACTTCGTCATCGAGGGTCGAATTCTTCATCGATGTCTGTATCTGGGTTTTTTCTTTCCTTTGCCTTGCTCCTGGTCCTTTTGTTATTTCCTCTTCGGTTCTCTTACACGAGTTTTACCCCTCCTTGAGTTGCGCTGCTGGGCGTTTTCGTTACATCCCCTGCGTTAGGCCTCATTGCATTTTTCCATATATTTTTTTTCTTTGTCCTTCAACGACCGGCCCCCGATACCGTTTTTTCCCCCCCCCCCTTGCAAATTGGCGGAAGTTTTTTTCATAAAACGCTTTTTATGATGTGGTTTTGAGTTCCATAAGTGTGAATAAAAGGGTCTGTCTTATCTTCCTTCTTGCCTGTGAGCTTCTTCAGACAGCATATTTGAGCGGGGGTTCTCCCGCTTCTTAATCTTTCCTATACCTTTCGACCCCCCTCATGCCCCCCCCCCATGTTACAAAATTCCCTCCTACAATTGTCAGTCGCTGGGTCGGTTAGGTTGGTGTTGTTACTTCTTTTTTTGTTGCCGGGTGATGTACTTTTCGTTTTCCTGCGTTAGGATCCTAGTTTGCTCAAGTATGTCTTGCGTAAGCACATCTCTTTTTTTCTTGTTTTGCCCCCCACCTCCCTTTCCTCTTTTTTTTTTGTTTTTGAGGAGCCATTCCGCTTTAACCTGTAAGTTGGTGGGAACTATGTCCTGATTTTGAGTGACTGATACAAGAAAACTTGACCGCCGCCCGCACCCCCCCCAAGGCGATTTCCCCTGTCCTCCCAGCCCCCCTTATAAACCCCGGTGTCCTTCCCATTGGTCGCTGACAAAAACAAGTTGTGTACCCCTTGTGTAGGGATGTTTCCTCATCGCCTTCTACCCGGACCCAGTTCCCGACGTCGGTGGTTCCCACCAATTTGGAGCGTGGTTCCGCACGACTGACGTTTTTGGCTTTACACTTCTCGCAAGGCCAGCCAGCTTCCATTATTTGCATAACGCGTCATTTCGGTTTCCAGCTTTTATCCTTACTCCCCGTTTTGCACGGACCATTGTTTTGTTTGACCCACGTCTCTCCGGTTTGTTCCATCCTTCCCTCCAATAGAGCTACCCTTTTTTAACGCGGCTCTGCCAACTTCCCTTCTGGTAATGGTTTCACCGGTACGTCCCCCCGGGGAGAAGCCCCCCCAGTCCTTGCGTTTCAGGGTTCCCCCCCACTCTTGTGTGTGTTTTCGTTTCTTCCACTCTGTCCAAACTACCCCCCACCCGTTCGTTAACTAATCACCCCCCCCCGTTTCGATCACGTCCAATATTGTCTTTCGTTGATCGCTCTCCCCTTTTTCTTCTACAACTGTTTTGATTTTCTTTTTCGGACCGGACTAGTTTTCCCCGGTGCGCTTTACATGCCCCCTCGTCCCTCCTTCGCATCCCCCTGTTGACCCTTTTTCTATCAAAACCCTTGAATTCTCCAGTTTTTTTCCTTAAGAGGTTTCTGTCCGTTTCCGTGACTCCCCCGTTCGTCGTTAAGACCGGTACTTTTTGATGTGACTGGCTTTCATGGCCCTCTCCCGGGGCCCTCTTCTTTTTTTTCAAACCTTCCCAATTGAAGTCCCCCCCGGCCTTTCCCATTCTCTACGTACCTCGTACAGTTGTTTCCTTTGAAACTGGAAAGTTCCGCCGTTCTCTCTCACTTCTTCCCTCCTTCGGGGACTGTTACTCGCCGGATTGTTTTTTTTCTGACTTGGTTTTGCAATGGCCTTCCGCCTCTTACAACTTACTTCGGCCCAGGGCGTTTTTTCAATACGGTGGACCTTTTTTCCTGCGTCAGACCCATGTTCAAGATATCTTGCGCATTTCGGACAGGTGCTCAAGACCCTTTTCGATGAGTCGGTGCATCTCTCCCGGCTCACCACACCCTTCTATTTCTTTTCCCCCTCACTGCTCGGACTTTTTTTTCTGATTCTTCTCCTTTTTTTCCCAACAATGTGGTTGAGCCGTTTTACGCCTGGTTTGCAAAACTCCTTATCTTTTTTTTTGTTCCCCCCCCCCCCCCCTGGCCCTTCCTCACCGTTGTCCCCTCAATTATCTGTTTTGACCTCAATTCATACTCTTTTTCTCGCTGTACTGGACCCCCTTTTTTAGTATTTGATTTTTAGTCAAACCCCAATACTTTTGTTGCTACTTCTCCCAATGTTCAAAGGGTGCGCGGTCCCAATCCTGACTTCCTGCCACCCCTCCCCGTTTACACAATGCCACCTCCTGTCGGGTCCCTTTTTTCCGGTTGGAAACCCCTAAATTTTTCTCCCACCAAATTCTTTTTAAGCGTCGGGTCCAAACAACCTATTTTGTTCCCTTTGGGTCGCCGGAGATTGCTCGTCCGGGTGCCCACAAGTGTGTGTGGTGTGAAGCGACCGAAATTTTCATGTTTCTGTTTTGGTCGGCCCCTTTTTTGCCTAACCTTATTCTGTACCCTCTGTCCCCCCCGTCTTTAAACCGTTTTCGTCCACACAATTTGCATTCCTGCGTCTTGTTCCCCCCACCGCCCATCCTTTTTTTGTTTTCCTCCCCCGCCCTTTCAGATTTTCTTTCCCTCTCAACACAAGTGCGGCCAACACGTGTTCCCCCACTCGGCGCTTAAATGAACTTTTTTGTTGGTCTGAGGTGCTAATGCAGTTTTTTTTTTTTTTTTCCCTTCCCATATACTCACCTCGTCCGTCTCCCCCTGACTCCAATGCCCCCTTCTTCGTGTCCACTTTTTCCCTCCGGGCAACACCGGTCTGGGCCCCCGTTTTGGGCTTCCCTGCCTGCCCTAATTTATGTTTTTTTTACCGGTACCAGAGAGGTCCTTATGGACCTTTCACTGTTTTGACAACACCCCCCTCCTTTTCTGCGTTCGCTTCCGTTTGATTTCGTTTTTTCCCTGTACACCCCGCTGTTTGAAATTATTATTTTCCTTCCTTACTTTTGGGGTGAGCGGACTTTATTACAGGCGTCTTGAAACCACGCTTTTTTTGCCCTTTTGATAGAGCTGTTTTGATTGCTTTTTGGCAGCCAAGTGGGTGAAGCCAGATCTTGGTCCCCCCATATCCCCAAAATTTTCTGCTGAGACGTGAGCCGGACATTGAACCTGGTGCTTTTCGTCCCCTTTGTTTTCGACAACTTGTCCCTGCTTTTTTTTTCTTGTGCCCTTTCTCCGTCGCGTCATGATTTGAAGTTTGAAATCATCCTGTCTGTCCTTCCCCACCCTGGGAGTTTCCCCCAAACACTTTTCTTATTTGTCTTGCGTGCGCTTTTCGTTTTGCGCTTTTTGATGTGGTTCCATGCCGAGGTGTTCTATTGCTTTCCCGTAGAAGTTGGCCCTCCGTTTGAATGCATTTTGGCGGCCCTCTTTTCTTTTTCCTCCCCGTTCTAATCTTTTAGCCCCTGACCCAGCCCCCCCCCTTTCACTTTGCTGCGCCGCGTTTGGTGGACCGGACGAGAATGCCGTGTCCCTGCCATGAACGTCAAATCGTCTTGTTTTTTTTTCCCTTTCCCGCGGAGAAGCTGAGTTCGATGGTGGCCCTTTAGCCGTTGTCCCTAGTTGCGAACGGCTTTCTCTGGTTTTTAACTTTGGACTTGTTTCCTCCTTCAACCGTTCTCCCCCCCCTTTTTATTTTGGCCCGCTTGGATTTTCTCGGTATGTTTCCCCCTTTTTTCTTTTCTTGGACTTGATCCTCTTTGGTCATCCTCCCTTTAGGCAGAAAGGTGATTTCTTCCCTGTCATTTTTGCCTTCTTCCTCCGCGCGTGTAATGGCTACGCCATAGTTCTAGGCCCTTTTTCTTTTTCACTTCTCCTTTTGGGCTGCAGTAGGAGTTGTCCTCTTTTCCCCTTTTTGTCTTCTTCTAGGCCGATGCCCCACTTTATTTGTAAAGCTGATTCACGGTCTTGTTGCCCATTCGTATTCCTACAATTGGTTCGGGTTATGGCCCGTACTCCCCGCACTCCCAACTCCTCTCCTTTCACCTTTCCGGTCGGTTAAGTCGAAGACTTGCTTCCCGCGTTTCTTCGTACTGGGACCTTTCCGTATATTCGGGTTTAAATCGATACGTTCTCCCCACGATCCTTGGGCCTTTTTTCCCTTTTCTGGGCAGGGGAGACACCTTTGCCCCCCCGCGAAAAAGGCTGGGTTTTGTGGGCTCCTGCAAAGCCCAAAATTACGCTTTATGACTTATTTTTTTCCCACTCGTGTTTTTTTCCTTTTTCACGGCTTTTTCCGTTTTTTTTCGCGACGTCCCGGAGTTTTTTTTCTCAGCCCGTTGTTTCCCCCCCAGGACCCGACAGTGTCGGGTTTTCTACGGCTGCGTTTTTTTAACGTTGAAAGGACTGCCTTTTTTCTTTTTTTTTAGATTATTTCATCGGCGAAACGTTATTCTTTTGGTGTTTGATTGCCTTGTCGTCTTTGTGATTTTGGATGCTTTGGTGTTGTCGTTACCCACTTTTTTTTTTTTCCGACGACTTTCCTTCGTACTTGGTCTTTCTATGGGTCCCCTCGTCCATTCAACGTACTTTTGCATAGTGCCGTTTCAAATTTATATTGTCTGGCTGTGATTTCAACCCCCCCCCCCTCCCCCTGATTCACTGTTGACCCCCCATTCCTGATGTGCTTCCCTTGATCGGTTTTAGCATTCGGTCTCGTTTCTGCCCCTACTGATGCCCAAGGGTTTTCGGTGCCTTTTTTTTTTGCCTGCTCTCCTTTTGTGAAGAGCCTCCTCGTTTTTTTTTAGATGGTTTCCGTACAACGTATTTCCGATCTCGGAAACTTCCTTCCCGGGCCCACCCGCACCTCCCCCCCTTTTTTCGAGAATGCCCCGCGGTGTTGTTTTTTCCTTTTTGTGCTGCGGGATTTTGTTGACTTGCTGGGCTTAAAATTTTTTTGTCTTAGCCGTGACTTTCATGTTTCGCCGCCCCCATTATGGCTGCGTTTGTCGGAC
>Ga0179593_1660140_pt1 | contig 28240 bp, 33 predicted proteins | sample CZODoug2_1_08_16_FD_185931 | JGI IMG/M metagenome (GOLD analysis project Ga0179593, IMG submission 185931) | Vadose zone soil fungal communities from Angelo Coast Range Reserve, California, USA - CZODoug2_1_08_16fungal (PacBio error correction) | ecosystem: Environmental > Terrestrial > Soil >... | reverse complement strand
AACCCCCAAACCCCCCCCAACAGGCGACTAGCCCTCGTTTTTCTATGTCAACGCGATGCTTCTGATCTCCCCCCCCCCCCCTTCTCCCCTTTGTTGAAGCTTGCCTAAACTTCCCTTACTTCTTCCAGATTACAGCCTTTTTTGGATTAGTCTCTTTTTGCCTTCTTCCTAATAATACCCTTTTTTTTTTTTTCGATCCTATTTTCAAAGTCTCCTGACCCCCCTCCCACTAGCCTTTTTCCCTCCAAGAATTTTGCTCCTTGTTTTTTTTTCTTGATTTTGCAGCTGCTCACTTTGGCGGTGGACCCTCTTTTCAGCGAGCGCAAGATTTCCCCCGTACAGCCCCCCTAAGCCCTATATCTCTAGAAAGGTTGGCCGTTCCCCTTTTCTTTTTTTCCCCCCCTAGACGGTTTGCCTTACAAGTCGCCCCCCCCCCCCCCCCCAGGTTTTCCCCCTTTCCTCCCCCCTTCCTTTCCTTTCCCTCCCATCTGAATCCTTCTCAAGCGCACACTCCTTTCTTTGCTATGAAGCGCTATCCTTCGCTTTTCCCCTCCCCCTCTTGATTTTTTTTTAATTAGTTCAATCTCGGTCTCTTTTTCCCGGTCCCTCTTAACTCTCGTCCGGGAGCTCGCCTTATAAGACTTCTTTTTTTTTTTTTTTAGACCTCTCCAGGAAGGTTTCTGGTTTTCTTTTTTCCAACAGTTCCTTATTCCTGTTGAGCTCCTCCTTCTTCTCCATTGTCAGAATGAGTGGATAGCTACTTCTTGCCTCTATGAAAATGTGGATGGACCCCCCCTATGTAACGTCCCATTCCTTCTCCTTTTTTTTTTGCATAGTCCTCTCCCTCTCCTCGATGGAGTGCTTGCCCAATCCATCCCCCACCCAGTTGATGTTTCCCCCTTTTCGATTAAATTTTTTTTCTTTCTTTTTTTCAACGCCTTCAGAGTGCCTTCACCGAGGTCTCCCGTCACTGGGCCAGATCGTCTTTTTTGACTCTCTTTTCCAACGTAGGCTTTTTTTTTTTCTAGAAGTTATCTCCTGCGTATATTTTTATCTTAGAAAAAACCTTTACCCTCCCTAGAATTTTTTTCTCGATATTGGGGTCCTCCTTTTCTAATATCCCACTGAGCGCGTCTTGCCACGAAATGACCCCTATCCCTTTTTGTCTGAGAGTTCCCCTTTTGTCAATGTCCTTCTGTCTCTGAAAGATTCTAGGTCTTTTTCCTGAATTTGAGGGAAGTATAGTTTCTCAACTCGATGTTTTTTCCCTCTTCTTGACTGTCCTGGAGTGTCCTCTAGTGAACTCTGTTCTAGTGATCCCCCCTTCCTCCACTTTCCTGTTTGGCCCCCAAGGATTTGCCCATAAGTTTCTTTCGTCGTATATTTTAAAAAGGTTTTCCTCCTTTCCGTAACCTCATAATCCCCCCCCCCTCTTTCCGTCCCTTTTTTTCCTTCCGAGGAGTCCCTACTTTTTTGGATCGGCCTTTTTCCCTCTCCCTGCTTCCATTGCGTCCCCCGACTTCCTATTCTTTTTTTTTTTTTTTTTTTGACGCGGTAGACTTCCAACCCTCCTTCTTCTTTTTTGGACCCTTTTCTTTCCCTCCCTCCCCTCCTTTTAAGGGTTTTTCCGCTTTAGATGCTGTAGTAGATATATTCACCCTTTTACCCATTCGAGACCTTCCCTCGGGATTCTCCCCTCTTCTTCTCGGCGTTTGAACCTGATACGCTTCAAAGGCCCTTTTTCTTCCTCGGGAACGGCCTCCTTCACCCTTCCGGACCTTTTCAGGCTGTTTCCTTCAGGATTTTTTTTTCAAAGTCTGTCTTTGAGCCCTTCTATAATTTTTTTTTCTTTTCCTTTTTTTTTGTGTTCCCCCCGTCTTCTTGCTCTTCCTTTTTCTTCCCACCCCTCTGCTAGTTCCCAAATTTTTTTTCTTCTTTTATTTTTCAGGGGTTTTTTTCTGACTTTTCCTTCGACCTTTTTCTTCCTTTTCTGCTCCCCTCCCGTACCCGACTCGTTCATCTTTTTAACCTTTTTTCATGAATTGGGCCTCCTTCCGCTTCCTTATGGTTCCTCTCGACCCCCCCGGATTTTCCTTTTTTCAGATTTCTTTCCGGCTCCGTTTCCGACCATTGCTTTAATTTTTTCCTTGAAGAAGCCCCGCTTTTAAAGGAAGCGCAAGATATCTAACTTTGTTTTTCGATTTGAATCCTTTTCCTCGCTGCCAGGTTTCTGATTTTCCCTTTCATTGATCGGCTTCCCCCTCCCTCTTCAGGTCATTTCCCTCCCTTCTCCCCCAACCCCAATTTCATCCTTCCTTTTTTCCAGGATTTTTCGCCGAGTACCTTGACCTTTCTTTCAAAAAACCTAGTTTTTTTTTATGAATCCCCTTACTTTCGCTGCTCGTATGTCCCTGCAGACACAAATTTCCCCCCTTCTCCCCCTTTGCGTTAGGCTCCTGGAGCCTGAGCGAATAGACGGATCCCTTTTGGTGAGTCTCCGAGGCTCTGAATATATTCTCATCTATCAGCTACGAAGACTCCCCCCAAATACGCCCTACCTATTTCTTCTCCTCCAATCGTCGTAGGACTCCCCCTTTCCGATAAGGCAATTCGTCGGTCTCCCCCACTCCCTTCTGACGGTAAGGGCTCTTCAGATTAAACTGGTTCCTCCTTTACACCCTCCTTCTCCAGACATCTCTGTTTCCTCAAATTCTCTCTAGTTCCGTTACTAGTGTCTCCTTTCTTAGTTTCCGTATTTTTTTCTTTTTTTCGGTACCTTTCATCATCCTCTTAGCGTCCTCACTTCTTTGTTGTCGCGACCCTTCACTTTAACATCTTTGCTTGAGAAAGGCTTTTTGAGATCTCAGGAATAAAGGCTTACAGACTTACTCCCTTTCTGTCTTTTTTTCTCTTAGACCTTTTCTTTTCGGAATCCCGTCCCACACCTGGACATCGTCTTTTACTTTTATTACTCCCTTGTTGTGTTCTTTAGCGCTCCCTCACTCCAGCCGCCCTGTTCGACATTTTTACACCCTTCTTGGATTTCTTCCTGGATTTCCCCTTCTTCTTCGAGCCTTTTTCTCCTCTTTTTTCTTCAGAGTGACCCCCCAAAATTCTTTGCTTCACCTCTTTTTTGCTCTGCCTCGCGGTTCTGCTCTAAGCCCTGCTGCGGACCCTTTGTGATGAGCGTATGTTCCTCGCGTCTTTTTTTTTAGTTTAAGGCTCCTTGATTTCTTTCCTCTGGTGGCCTTTCTGACTGCGTCACCCCCCTTCCGGACCCGACCCCCGGTTCTTTGCCCCTCCGATTTTCGTTTTCCCGTTCTTTCCAGAGAATCGGTTCGTAGGTCCGATCACCCTCATACTTTTCACAATTCTCCGTTCCGGGAGTGATGGCCGTTCCTCGTTTGCCGTCCTACGTGAGTCTGCTTTCTTCGCGGTTTTGACCTTTCCAGTCTTTTCTACGTAGCTTCTCCTTCGTTTCTTTGACTCCCCCACTCTGCTACCTATGACCAACAAGGTGGCCCCCCACCCCTGAGGAGTTTCCTCCTCAAGTTTCCCCCTCTTTTTTTTTTTTTTTTCAGAGATCCCCAGAGCACTCCTCTTTTGCCGATCGTCTCTCCTTCGACGTTCCTTGAGCTTTTCCCATCAAAGTTTATTTACAAGCTTGCCGAGGGCCTCCCCCCCCAAAGTGAGAGACTCTTTTTACCCTCCCTCCCTTTTTAATTTCTCTTTTTTTGGCGTTTGCCCTATCCAATTTTCTTTCTCCTTCCCTGCGGACTTCCTCCAGCCGCGAATACTATGTAGGAACTTTTTATTAAGCTTCTCTTCCTCAAGACTTCTCACCTTCTTTTTCTCCCCTCCTCTGAGTCTTTCGGTTTTTCTCTCTTTTTCTTTCCCCTACAACGAAGCTTAGGAGGGTTCCCTTCGATTGTCTCTCGCTTACCTCCCCCTTGCCCCGAGCACCCTTTCCTTAATTTTTTACTCCGCCCTTTTTAGTCGGCGTTTCCCTCTCTATATCCCCCTTGATTTTTTCATGATACCCGCGCTCTTTTTGATTTAGCCTCTCGGGGTGGCGTTCTCTTTTCTCCTTTGTGAAATATATTTTTTAATACTCTTTTTGAGAGACCCTTACTATCCTTCGTCCTTCCCGCCTAGCTTTTTTCCCCTCTTAACCTTCCCTCGTAAGTCCTGATTATAATTTTCTTGTCGAGCCCTCTCAACACGGCGTCTCCCTTTGACTCTCGTCCTCTCTTAAGTCTTTCTCCACCGAACATTTTTCAGAGTGCTTTTGTAAGCCTCCAGAGGCCCCACCCCCCCTCTCCCGATTTTCTTCTTTTTTTTTCCCAATACCAGCTCCCTCCTAGCTACGTCCTCTCCACAACATCGGTTTTTGAAGATTTACGCTCCTCGCCTTTTTTAGTTCCTCGTGAGAACTTTCCTCTTTGTAAATTATGGGTATTCGGGCTTCCATCCCGCGGAACCGTCCCCCCCCCCTTCCCTTTGTGCGCCTCTCTTGATCAAGACTTTTCCCGGTGTTGTGCAGCTCCTAAACCACTTTAGGTCGCTAAACAACGATAATTTTCCGTCCCTTTTTCGCTTCTTAGCACAGATAGGCCTAGTCCGAATTCGTGCTACCTTGTTAAGATGCCCCCCTTGCTGAAATCCCCTACCAAGTCTTTTGTCGGCTATACTCTCCTGTCTTTTTGAAAAAGAGAAGAAGCACCCCATTCTCTGTCAAGCTTTCACCTTTTAAGTCGATTCTTCTTTTAGAGCCTCGATTTTACATCACAGGACCTTCATCTACCATTTCATCGGCGAGACTGCCCCTCTCAGGAGCCTAGTTATCGACTTATTTTCTCCCTTTTGGTACAATCATGTTTCTTACACACGTTTTTCTTAATATCACTGTTTTGCCTTTTCCTTGTCAGCAGTCTTCTTTTCAAGGTCCTTGCGCTCCGTCTCCCCTATGGGCATAACTTTTTGGGCCAACGTTTCTCCGGCCTTTTTTTCCATTTCTTCTTGCTTTTCCAGACCCCAAAGGCCTCCCCTTTGCGGCCGATCTTCTCATTTCACTACCAACCGTCCTTCTTTTAATTTTTTCTGGCGACTTTTTACCTTAACTCCCTTTCCTCTCCCCCGGCATTTTAGGCAGCTTTCCTGTCGAGGCCATCTGCTCTCCCCCTTTATCGGTGGTCATAAATCTACAACCCCCCTGCTTTTCAAGTCTCTTATGCATTCCTTTTTTTTTCTTCTTCCCCCCCCTACCTTGACTGCGAGACCAAATCTCAAGAAAGTATGGAGTCTTCAGTCAATGTTCCTGGGCTCCCCAGCTTCCCGACAACGCTTTCCCCAGATTTTTCCGTGATGTCCGATGAGCGTTTTTTTTCTAATCTAAAATTCCCCACCTTTCCTTAAAAACTGAAGATGCTTTCATTTTTGCTTCTTTCCTCTCACTTTCAGAGACGGCTCTGATGCCTCACCTTTGGTGGATTGCTCCCTAGAAGGGGCCTCTGAATCACCTGCGCCTTTAGGGCTTTTTCTTCAGGAACACCGGCCCTCACCCCTTTCTTTTTTTCAGTGACGCCTTTCCCGGCTCTCCCCCAAAAATCTTTTTGAGCGTTCTTTTTTTCTGGTGTCTGACTTCGTAGATTCTTTCCCTTCTCGTTCTTTGATCACCTCCCCCCTTATGAGCCCGGCTCTCTTTTTATCATTCCTCATATTGTTTTTTCAGGACCTAGCTTAGTTATGGAATTTCCCGATTTTCTCCTATTCCCTTGTCTTCCCTGTCAACGAGTGAAGACTTTCCTGTGCGTATCTTTAACTGCCCCCCTATTCCGCGTGCTTTTAGATTTTTCTTAGTACTGGAGCCACTCGTCCTCAAGCTGAATTCTTCACCTGAGGGTAAATTTTTCCCTCTCTCCTCCCTGGACGACCCGACTTTTTCTAAAAGATTCCCATCTGTTTTTTTTACTTTTAATTTCCCTTACCCCAAGTCCATGCCTCTTCGGCTTCCGATCCACCAGCTTTGGGTCTCTAGACAGTTTTCTATTACCCCCCCTCTTTCTTCCCTCCCTCATCCCAATTTTTTTTCTCAGACTTTTTCCCTTTTTTCACTGAATGACCTTTTTTCTGCCCCTTTGACGCGATAGTTCTCGAGCCCCCAATTCCCTTTTTCTCCTTGAACCCTTGAATTCATTGTCCCCCCCAAACTTCTCTTGTATCTTTCTTTGGCTTTTCTCCTCTTCCTGAGCTTTTCCGTAGAACCTCAGACGACGACCTTCAATGCCTTTTTGGAGCCTCCCCTGATTTCTTCCGTCTACAGAACTTCAGGAAAAAGCCTTTGCTCAGTTTATTACCCCCTATGCTTTAGACCCCCTCCCCCCCCCTTTTGATCATCCTCTTTCAGTTGCAAATTCTCTTCCCTAATTCCCCTTTTATAGCCTTTCTTCAGTAGGTTCTTTCGACCTTACTCTGGTGACTACAACTTCTCCTTCCTCCGCTTCCCCTCTGCCATTTTCCCCGGTTTACACAACTTCCCCGTTTGCGTCTCTTTGAGCGTTGGTTTTCCTTTTCAACAGGCACTAAATTCCTGACGCTTTTTCGGATTTTTTTCCTTTACCCGTTGTCTTTCTTTCCTCCCCAGACCCCCCACGAATGATAATTTTTCCTCTTTAGACTTCCTTTAGTATGGTCCCTTTCCCCCAGGGCCTTCCCTTTGAAGATGGCCCTCTACCGGCTTATTCTCGTTAAAGTCTTCATTTCGCCTTCTTCCCTAACCCCCCTTATAATAGACTCCTTCTTTATCCGCGTTTCCCAAAAATCAATTCTGTTTGAAATCCTTGAGCCTAGCTGCCCTGCCCCCCGGGCCTTTGCTCCCTAGCCTTTCCCCCCAAGCGCTTAACCTTTTCCCCCCTCTTTTATTTACGTTCCCAATTTTTTTTACCGTTCTTTAAGATCTTTCCACTTTGGACCTTTTCCTCCTAAGCTTCCCCAAGAGTGTTTCACTCCGGATTCCTCCCTTTCTTCGCTTTCATGACTTCCAGACTTTCAGAGGTATAGCTAAACCCCTCTCATCCTTTTTCCAAATCTGCGTCCTCTTTCCTTTGGCTTTATTGAAATGTCAGGAAGACCCTTTTCTTTCTGAGCCTTGCCTGCCTTTAACAAGACTCTTCATCTTTAGTTCCTTTTCCGCGATTATTCTATTCTCCATCATCCAGCGCTCTCCCTGCCCTGGACAAACACATCTTTCCTGGAGTTTCTCCCCTTTCGCTAAATTGTCTCCTCTTTCTATAACGGATCTCACCCCTTTTCATTAGCCCGCATCTTCTCCCCTTAGACCTTGAGCTTTTTTTCATCCGTCGTTCTACCGCTTGGATGTCGTAGTGCTCCCTTCAAACCCCCCCCCCCCTCGATCAGGCGAGCCCCCGATCTCCGTCCTCTTTTTGAGAGGCGTAGTTTCTTCGAGAAGAGTGTCCCTTGCGGCGTTTACCCCCCTCTCGTCTCCGTACACCCTTCCCTTTCCTTGGTCTCGCGTAGCTTTTCCTGTTCTACCTCTTTCCGTGAGTCCTTTCCCGCCCCCCTCCTTGAGGGAGACCGGAGCTCCTTGAACCCCTCTGAAGCGTGCGCAGTGCCCCTTCCTTTTGGCTAAATCTTTTTTTTAGCGCAGTTCCATTTCCTTTTTTCTGAGGCTCTATCCGACACCGTACTCTTCACTTCCCTCCCCACCTTTTAGAACCCTCTCTCCGAACCATTCTCCTTTGTATGTGGGTTTTAACTCGTATATACCCGGGGGGGGGTTTCTTATCCCTCCCCCACCGCTTCCAAAACCGTCGGTCCAATGTACTTCTTTCGAGCATTTTCCTTTCACCGCTTCTTTTTCCTCTAAGTGTTTAACTTCCGTAGCCCCTTTCCCTTTCTCCTCGCTCTTGGATTCCACTTTTTCCGCCGCCCCCCCAGACCCCTCTCTCTGTTCTTTAGCGTCCCTTTCTTTTGTTCCCTTCTGATCATGTCCAGACCTATAGATCGAACTACCTTCCCGCCGCTCTGTTTCGCAACCCTCGTATCATTTCTCGCCCTGAGCGAATTCTTCCTCGACAAATCCCCTTTTTGTGAGGAAGGTTATGTAAGATTTGTTGAGTTTCTTCGACTCTTCTGTACCCTACATTTCTTTCATAGAAAGACTGATCTCTTCCTGACCCCCCCTTCTCCAAATCTTTTCTTTCGAACACTTCTTTTCGGACTTTCTCTCTAGTCCCCCCCCCTCGAGCTCTTTTTTTTTTGTCTTATTTTTTAGACCTAGAAATCCCCAATTTTACTTTCTTTCGACCTGACGTGCTTTCCACACCCGCGTATACCTCTTCCGGGACTGAAGCTTTTTTATGATTTCAATGCCTGCTCTATCTATAGCGCTGAATATTTCTTCCTGGAGATGCTTGCCCCTTTCCTCCTCCGCCAAGGCCTTCTTTAGTTTCCGCGTCCCCTTCCTCGCTCCTTTTCCCAACTTCCTCCCTCCCCTTCTCTTGAAAGATGAAAGGCGCGTTCCTCTTCTTTTTTCCCTTTATAACGTCCTTTTCATCAACTCGTCCGTCCCTTTTCTTTTTTAAGGCCCCTTTTTTTCCCCCTTTCGTCTCTTTTGTTCTTTCAACCCTTTGCAATCTTTCAGACTATAGACCTTTTTTCCTTCTGATCCTCAACCCTTTGATTCCTCCGGACTCCTGTTGGACTCAGATTTGGTTGACTCTTCTTTCAAGTTCATTCTCCCCTATCAGTGACTTCCCCCCTAGACCCCCGAGTCGTCTTCTTCTGCAATACGGAGTCTCCCACTTTCCCCTTACTCTATTTGATTCTTTAGCACTGAAAGATCTTTTTCTTTTTCTCCCAGGCGTGTCCTCCCCCCTAATTTCCCCTCTTGGGTCCCCCTCCTGTACTATTTTTCCGCTTCGACTAATCCTGTGCGAGTTTTCTTTTGTTCCGAAGCCTCTTCGATTTGCCATATTCCCTCGCGAGTTCCCTCCTTCTGTTCTCTTTTTCCTCGCGTCTACAACAAGCAGGTCAAACTACCCCCCCCTTCTTCCTCCTTATTCCATTTTAGAGTACGCTTTAATTCTTGTTTTTCCGAACCCACCTTTAGCCCTTCGTTGTTCTTTCGACTCAGTGCATGTCATTCCTTTTTTACAACGCCGTCCCCCCCCCCTCTCCCAAGTTGGTTACTCTTTCGAAAGGGTCTTTTTCTTTTTTGCGGACTCTTCTTAGTAGCTATTAACCTTTCAAGTACCTCTAGTCCCCTTAAGGTCACGTACGATGACCCTTCCCCCCGAAGGTAGCGTCGGAACCTCTCAACAGAGACTTCTCCTTCGTGGCTTTTTTTTCTTCCCTCTAATGAGACACTTCATGTCCCCCCAAGGGAGTTTTACTTTCCTTGGAAAACTTGCACACAACCCCTCTTCTCTCGGAGCTTCTATCAACACCTTTTCCTCCTAATTAGGATTTCGACTTGGGTTCTTCTCCCGGTGCTACCTCTCGTTTGAGTACAAAAAAAATTCTTATCCCCATGTCCCTTTGGAACCTCAGTGGCTTCTGTTTTTAAGAAAAATGGTTGTCTTTCATGATCTCCTTCCCAATCCCAGCCCTTATTACCCTTTCTGCTGGGAACCTTATTTTCCATGTTCTTTTCCTCTTTCCTCTCGTTGACCTTATTCCTCCCTTCCCCTTTTCGAATTCCTCTTTGAACTGATGGGCTTCGAAAGTCCCTCCCCCCAAAGTGGACTTCCCCGTCGCCGATGCTTAAGACGCCGACTCTCCCGACTTAAGGCGCAAGATTCTTTTTTTCCCTAACCTTTTTAGAGCTGAGTTTCCTTTTCCCTCAGTCTGCAAGGCTTTTCCTTTTTTTCCTTGACCTCTTGACTCTTTGGGCGTTCCCTTTTTTCTGTGAATTTTTTCTTCCTCCCCCAAACGCTTCACGTTTTTTCCTAACCCTTCTTTGAGATACGGGCCCTCCTCCTATCACTATCTTTTTTTTGACTTTCTGACCCCATTAGGAAAACCCCCCTTGACTCTTCCTCTCAGATCCTTTCTTCGCTTTTTCTTCAAACCATCTCCCTTTTTCGGCAATTTCGACCTTCCTTTTCCTTTTTTCCGCCTTAAAAGGAGCGCCTCTGTTCTTCTTTTTTTCTCTTCCTGCTCTCTCTCCCTAGAAAACCCCCTCCGCTCTCCCTCAGCAGATATCGTGCTGGGCTTTCGGAATTCTTTCCTCTAATTGACCTTGTTTTATACAACTCCCCCTCGTTTTTAGGTTCCCTTCCCTGCGAACGAGCCGAATACAACCCTTTTTCCCGCAGAGTTTTCCCCTTTTTCCTCGCGTTGTACCCTTGTGATTTCTCGGTCCTTCCGTCTTCTTTCCGACCAGGACCTTTTAAGTTTTCCCTATACTCCGACCCCCTTTTTTTACTTCTTTTCCTCCGGACACCGGAGCACAGTTCCCTGATAAACTTTTTTGCTCGTTATACCTTGGAGAAAGCGGGCTGCCCCAATCGTTCCTTTTAAGCCTACTTTTTTGTTGGTACCCTCGTGTCTATCATTTCCTCTAAGAACACACCTGTTTCGCTCTATGCTTTATCCTTCTCCTTTTCTTTGGTTCTCTTTTTTGTTTGTTTCCCCGATGCCCTGGGTTCGCCAATGCCCTTCAATACCCCTGTTGAGCTTTTTTCCATCCCTCCGTGTAGAGTCGAACGATGCCCCCTCCTCCATTCCTCCCTTCTCTCTCCCAAACCTCCTCTCTTTTTTATAGGTTGAGCTTTTGAGCCTATTTGGTCTCTTTATGTTGAATCATTTCTCTCGTAAGCTTTCCCGTTAAGGACTCATCGGATCTCCTTTACTCCGTTTTTCCCCTTTTGGTCTATTCTCCCTTCGCAAATCTCGCTTCCTTCGTCTTTCCATTATATTTTTGCTTCACCCACTCTCTTTGATTCCCCAACAAGTAACCCCTTTTTGTCCGAGTGTTCCCCTCTGTTCACCGTCTTTCGATTTTTTTCCAGAGCCTTTTCCGCTTCTGATCCCCATCCGAATCACTTGTGCCTTCTTTCCGACTCTCCTGATGGTGGATGGCTTTTTTTTCATTTTTCCAGTACCCCCTTTCGTTTGTTTGAACCTTGTTAGCCTCTCTGTTGCCTGAAGTACGCGACTTGCCTTCTCTATTTTTAGTATTGCGGTCTCTCCCCTCCTTTCCTTATAGAACTATCTCTGTCTTGTCAAACGGTACTGCATTATACTGAGGATTCCTTAATCTCCCAGTTTTACTCTTTCTCCCCTAGGACTATATACCCCTTTTTCTCCCGAATAGTTTCTTATCGTTCTGGATAGAGGTAGTCCCTTTTAGAGTGTTGTACAGACGTTCTTCCAAAGACTTACCTGTTTGTAGGGCGAAAACAAACCCCCCTGAGCTGATCGGCTTTTCGCCCCTCGCCGTCCTTCACTCCTTTAGATTCTTCCTCTCAGGGTTTCGGTCTATCGGTTTTCATCCCTTCTTGCACCCCTTTGTCATCAATTCAATAGAGCCCCTTCCTCCGGTAACCGGCGCCTTTCCCTGTAGTTTCTTAGGGTGAGACTTCCTTCTTTCTTGCCAAAGAAGTCCTCTCGACGGTTCGACTTTTTCTGATTCTCTTTGGCAGATACTGCCCATACTTCTACCCTCACTCCCCCTGCCTCTTGTGGTTTCTATTTTTGCCGAGCTGAGATTCGTGTGCTCTCCCTCTCTTGAAGAGTGGTTCCTCCAGAGATTTTCACACTTTTTTAGACATGACTTTTAATATAGTTTGACGTCTCTGATGTCGAGGCTATGTTGTCTTTCTCCTCCGTGTTGCCCTTCTAGTTTTCTCCTTCCCTCTTTTGGTTTTTATCTCTTTTGAAAACCCGGTCTCCTCTCCAACCTAGCTTCAATCTCGTCAGACATTTCAAGTAGCTGGGCTTTCAATATGATTTCCGGGGCGTTTTCCTCCTTTCACACTCTTGTGCATCCCCCTATATCGCTTAACTCTGCAATCTAGCTCCTTTTCTAACCCCCCCAAACTTTTCTCAGATCCAGGTAATGGTTTCGATGTGCTTCTATGTCCTTTTTCCTCGATCCCCCTCCAAATTACCTTTTCTGTTTACCTCCCCCACCCCTTCCCCAGAGGTTCTCTCCTCCCTACGCTATCGCTCCCAATCCCGGGTGAGTGATGGACGCGCCCTATTCCGTTCTTTTCTGATCCCTTTCCAATAGGTTCTCTCCCCCTAGATCTTCTCCCATACCCCTTCCTTAGCTTACTCCTTTTCTAGGCCTTCCCTTGGTCCTTTGCAGGTCTCTCGGCGGGTTTTTTTCCTTTTTTTTCTCCCGACTCTCCCCTTTTACACGGTCGGTCCTTCCCGTTTTTTTCAAACGTCTCAATTTTTACCTACGCTTTGCGAGCAATCACGGCGACTATTTTTCGATTTTTTCCCCTATTTAGATTCCCCTTTGCTGACGATTTCCCCTTTTTCTTACCCCCAGGCTCCCGTTTTCCCGTTTTTTTTAAGCGCCTCGGCTCCAGTCCTTGAGGGGACAAAGAGCTCGATCTTCTTTCCCAGGCGGCGGCTCTTTTTTCCCCCTCCTGCTTCTGGCGACTTTTCCCCCCCCCTTCCCTGGCACGTAGTTTCACACCGGTCGCCCTCCCTTTCCGCGATTGTCCACCCTCGAAGACTTTCCCGCAGCTTCTCTAAGCTCTCCCCTCAGCTTTTCTTCCCAAATCTAAAAGGCTTCTCAATTTTCTTTTCCAGCTGGTTCTTTTCGTGGCTTTTCCCCTTTTCCTCCCCAAATTTCGGCTCTCCTTAAAACCTCTTTTTTTCTTTTCAAACCCCTCTTCTCAAGTTTTTTTAAATTTGAACAACCCCTGCGGGCATCCCGTCTCTTTCCTTACGGCCCTGTTTCCTATCTGAACGCAAAGGCACCTTTGGCACCCCCCCTCTTCCTTTCAGTAACCTCATTGAGAAGTGGTTTTTTCCTACTGGATTATTTTTTTCCTTACTATTCTTTTTTTATATCCGTCTCACCAGTTTTTTTTTATTCGGCCCCTTCCTCTTTCTGTATTTCTTAGGTCCCCCTTACGGCGCGCCTACTGTTCCCCCTTCTTAGTACCACCCCCCCTCATTGGTCAGTACGATTCTTAATGAACTGTGTGTTCTTTTAAGATGCTCCTCCCCGTGATGGTCGACCTGAACCCCCCTTCCCTTTAAAGGGCTTCGGCATTCCTTTAGTGGTCCATTTAATGTCCTCGCCCACCACTTCCCTTCGTAACCCCCCCTTCCCTCCTGAACGATTTTCTCTCATGCTTTCTGTCCTCTTCTCCAGCGGGCAGTTTTTTAACAAGTACTTCTAGCCAGTCTCCCGAAGCTGGAGCCCCTCCTGAGGCTCTGGCCCAGAAGATTTTGTCCACTCCTGGCTTTGAAACCTTTGTTGTGTTTCCTTCCTTCCAGCTTTATTGCCTCACACCAAAGATTTCGGATCCTTTTGGAATTTTCCTGTCTCTCTTGATTTCCATTTTCTTTTGTGGTCCCCCCCCTCCCTGCCCTTGGTTTTTTGTTCTTCTTTTTTTTTCGAGTCCCCCTTTTCCCTCTGCGGTAGCCCCTCTGAGCCCCTCCCCCCTCTCGAGGATCGTTTTACGGCTTTTTCCTTTAGGAACCCTTTCCCTTTTTACGATAATATGCGGCTCTGCCCGAAGAGGCTCGAGTTCCCCCTTCCGAAACTCTTTCTCCCTGTGCCCTTCGGAGCGAGACCTTTTTTTATATCCCTCCCCTTGATTTGTTGAAAGCTTTTTTGTTTGAGGTCTCTTGCCCCCTCACTTCCTCCTCAACCCTCATCAGCTCGTGTCAGACTTCCTCTCCTGGGTCCCCCTTTATGAAAGGATCAAGATATTTCTCCATCATCCTCCCGTTGTTGTGTTCCTTATCCCCTTTGAAGGCCCTTCCTCTTTTTTCCTTCCTTGATCCTCTTCTTTGGAGCGGCTCCCCCACCCACCCCCAATGCCGGTCCCCCTTCCTGCCTTTTAGAAATTTCTTTTTCTTTTCCCCCCCCTTTCCACCTTTCCTCGACTCGTTGCATTTTCTATCTTCCCTCCTTTTCTCATTAGTTCCCCCCCTCCCTTCTTGAACACATTCTTACCCCTTTTGGTCGGTCACAGTTCTTTCCCAATTAACTTTCTGCCCTCTGAACCGGTTGCGGGTGCATTTACCCCCCCTTCCCCTCGTGGATAGGATGGAGTTCTCGCGGGCTCCCCCCTTCGTTCTTATCAATAGAGGCACCATGACCCCCCTTCCCTTATTCCGATGGATCGTTTATACTTTCAGGAATGTCATTTCCCTCTAAGGAAAATTTTCCTTTTCCTCAGCGGCCCACTTTGACCGGGCTGTCAGCCCTCCGGGTCTTCCCGGTCACATTCCCATTGTCTCTTATCCCCCTTCTTCTGGCACTCTTTTGAATGCTCCTGAACGTTTTCAGTGATCCTTTTCTTTCGTCGTTTCTTTCGAAATTCCCTCTTTTGCATCCCGATGCCCTGTCAAGCGTCACCCTCAAGACCTTTTTCTGCCCAAAAAATTCCCCTTTTCGGGGTGGCTGCTTGGACGATTTTTTTCCGATTCCCTGAACTCACCATTTCGAAGAACGCTTCTTTGTACTGATTTGTTTCTCATTCCCTTACGGTTCTCTTCGGAATTCCCTCACCCGGAAATGCCGATAGGACTTCTGTATTTTTGCACTATTTTTGTAGTCTCTTGATCTCCCCCCCCCGTATTGTGTGCCTAGAATTTTAGGCCCCTCCCCTTCCTCCGCGCGGCCGTCCTCAAAGCCGTGTACTGTTTAAATCCCTTGATGGCTTTTCCTCAGATATGCTTCCACCCCCCTCCCTTCCCCAATTCGGTTTTTGCAGAGCACCTCTCAGATTCCTTTCTTCCCCCAGATTTTTCCCTTTTTCTCCAAGATCTCCATCCTCTCCTCTTTGAACTGGTCCGGTTCCCGAATTATTGAGGCCTAAGCTCTTTTCCTTTTAACTTTTTTTCTAGCTCCCGGTGGACCCTTTCCCTCCGACTGGCCACCCCCCATCTCTTGATCCTCAACCCCCTTCAGTCCCTGTCTCCTCCCCTCTTTTTATTTTCCTCCCCCTCCTCCATCTGTTCTCTGACGGATTTTTGAAGACCTTCTTCCCGTAAGAGAGCCTCCCCGAGATTCCCTTTGTTTTCAAGTTCCAATAGGTTTCTTTGCTTCTTCTCCCTCTGGTGAAAAGATGGAAGTCTTTTCTTTTCCCTGGCCTTCCCCTTTCCTTAGAGGTCTGTCCTGTATTTCTGGCTATTTCCTAACTCCAGCGTTCTCGCCCAGACGCTGAACCTTCCCCCCCCTTGGTTCCCTTGATGCGTTTTAAGTAGAACAGTGGTACATTTCCTCTTTTAGATCTCTATCACTCTCAAATGCATACTTCTCTCTCTTCGGCCCGAGCCGGTTTTCCTCTCTGTTTTGGAATCACGTCTCGGACAGTGTCAGTTTTATGTTCTTTTTACACTTACCAAACCTCTCCTGCTTATCCCTTCTAGGCAGAGAGACGGCCTTCCCCTTGAGTGGCTGAGTTTTTTTTCCTTTTTCTGTCTTTTATCGACCGTTGCTTCTCCCCCTTCTTCTTTTCTCTTTTGCTCAACTTCCCTTTAGAGTAATCAAGTCCTTGAGTCATGATCCTCTTCTCGTCTCTAGCTTTTTCCTTCTCCCGATTGTTCTTGCCTCAACTCCTCCTTTCAGGAGGTTCCTTTTCCTGTAGATTTTCTTCAAACTTCCGATAAGCAGTCATCTCTTTACCCCTTACCTGGCCCCCCCCCCCCCCCTTCTTTTTTTAGTGGTCTTATAGGCGTCCCTGGAATGATTCCTTTGGTTCTGCTATAGACCTGATTTTATTTTGGTTGAATGCGAACACTTCAGTCTTTCCTTTGAAAGCTCGATCCAAATTTTTCTTGAACCCTCTACTTTTTTTTTTGCTGCGAAACTTGTTGAACCTATCTAAACCACTTGTTTTTTTCTCTTCCCGTCCCCCAATTAATTCAAGAACCAATCAATCCCCCTACCCTGAATGTCCTCCGTGTGTGCTTAACACTCCGTGACTAGTAGATCCTATTTTCACAAAGGTCCCCTTTTTTCTATCTCCCCTCTTTTTTAAAGCTCTTTCTTTGGAGCCCTCACCCCTCTAAAGCTCTTTATCAGGCAAGTCATGGGAGCGCGTGCTTGACTGAGCTCGTTTTGGACCCCCTCCTTCCTCGCCAATTTGCCCTTCTTAGTGCTTCTTTTCAAGTCCCCTTCCCTCAGATCCCCTCGACTCCCCTTCTAGAAAACCTCCTGCGCGGGGTTTCTTGACGTCGGATCTCGCCCGAGCCTTACCAGATCGAATTAAGCCTCCCACATGTACCACCCATTCTCCGGAGCGCCCTTCCTTTTATCATCCCTTGAGTTGCCTCTTTCTTTCCTATTCCGATGTTGTGAAGTTGCCAAATAACCCCCTGACTTCCAGAAGTCGGTACCCCTTCCCCCCCCCGGTTTTTCTTTCGGTTTTTGTGAGAGGATTTCTCCCTATCATGTCGTTCCGATGAGTTCCTTCTACTTCTCTTCAGTTTGAATCCTCTTATGCCCCCCCTTGCATTCCCCATTTCGTTTGGCCACTGGTTTTTCAGAGTAGGTCTACTTTTTTTTTTATTTTAAACTTTTTTCTTTTCCACACAATTTCTCCTCCCCTATTCCGCCCGGCTTTAAGGATTCCTGTCCTAAGGCATTGCTCCCCGAGCAGAAGGTACCACCCCATTCTTTCTGTTCAACGTTTTCCTTCCTTCCCCGAACCCTCTTCCCTGCCTTCCTCGATTGCAAACTTTTTAAGAGTTCTCCCTGGATCCTCATCTCCTTCTTGTTAATAATCGGCGACCCCGCCCTGGTTCCTTCTACCCTACCTCCCCTTTGTGTTGGTTTTCTCCCGCTCTTTGGTGTATCGTTTTTTTTCCCACAAAACCTTCTCCTCTCCTTTTAATCTGGACATTCGCCCCCCTTTTTTCCCAATGGGTTGAAAACGGTTTTTTCCTTCATCTCCACCCTCTACGGCTTTTTCCTCCTCTTTTTTTGCGGAGCTGTTTCCTCACCGAAAGATGGGCTATTTCCCTAGTTTGAATGGTTTGTACCCCCCCTTCCTTTTCTTTCTTGCAAGCAACCCCTCCTCGTTTCTTTTTCGAATCTCTTTTCGTGATCCGCGACACTCTTTTTTTGCCCCCTTTTTCCAGTTTAAGGGTTGTCCTTCTTTTTTCTTCTTCGGCGCTCCCCCTTCGGATGGTCTGCTTTAGGTTCCCCACACCGCAGTCGATAATCCGTCTTTTGATTTCGCATGCCTTTTTTCTTTTTTTCCTCGGAAAATGGGAACCTCCCCCCCCCCCCAAATTTTTTTCCCCCGTAGGCCCTTAGTGACCCCCTTTTTTCTTATTTCCCGGGCGTCCCCCCCATCCACACGAGGCCCTTTCCCATTTACAGTTGTCCCGACTTCCAAAGTGCTTTCTGATTCCGTTTCTTTTCCCTTTTGAGAGACTTCCCAAAAGTTATGTTGGAACCCACTCCTCTTTTCTTCCTCTGTACATTTTCTTTTTCCAAGCGATTGTCCCGACCCTCGTTGGCTTAACTTTTTGTGGAATTCTATCTTGTTTTTAACTAGCAGATTTATACCTGGCGCCGCAATAGGCGTTTCTCCGGCGTCCGGAAATTTCCTTCTCTCCTTTCCGTGAATTACCTCCCTTTTGATCCCCCCAACCCCCTTTTTTTTTTTTTTTTTTCAAAAAAAACTTAATTTTTTAGGCTTCTGGTTTTCAGCTTCTCCTTTTGATGATTTCTATCCTTCTTTCTCTCCTCTGTACGACCCCCCCCACCTTCATCTCTCGGATCCCTCCCCCATTTTCCGGTTCCCCCCTTTGAGTCACTCTCTCAAATTTTTTGATGGACTTTTTCTTCTTGTAACCCCCGACTTTCTCCAGGTTCGGCCTTTCGTGTGTTTGCCCTTTTCCTCCCCGGTCGCGACAGACTCTTCCAGAGACCGGCTAGCTCATGAGGTTTCAGTGTAAGGTTAATTAACCCCATTTCGCTCTCCTCCCTCGACAAGCCTCATCCTCCCCCAGAAGCTTTGGCTAGAGGTCATTTCTTTTCCATCCTCTTTTTACTTCCCTTGTTTGGTTTCTTCTCCTCCTTTACCGAGAGCAATTTCTCTTTTTTCCCTTGAATTTCCCCCCTCCGAGCTCTTTCCCCTTAGGGGGGGTTATTAGCCCATTCCTCAAGTCCGTCACAGCTTCAACTTCTTGAGTCTTCATTTTCTCTAGCAATCTTCTTTTACTGAGCCCATGGACTTCCTTCAGTGACGATTCCGACTAATCTCTCTCCCCCCTTCTGTAACGGTCTTCAGAATCAATTTCCCCTTGTGAGGCATGAGCCTTGGTCCTCCGACGGCCCCCTTTCGTTTTTTCTAGTGAGAACTTGTCCAGAGGCTTACCCTCCTCTTTTTCCCATAATAGAGAGCCCCCAGCTCCCCCGCACGAAACACCAGCCGCTCTTGTCTGATTGTTAACCTCGGACTTCCCTCTCCTCCGGAAATCCTTCGGATTTGCCCTTCGAACCCTCCTCCTTTTCGACGTTTATGCCCTTTCATTTTAGACGCTACCCAAAACCGGTGTTTTTTTTCAGCTCTTCTTGAAAACCTTTTGGAATCCTCTCTTTGCAAGTTTCTCCAGGTAGGATTCTTTTTCGAAACTTGGGTTTCCACTCCGTTGGCTCACCGCGGTCCAGCATTCGAACTTTTGGCGGCGACTCCGTAATCCCCTAGTTGAGTCTTGTCCTTTTGTTCTACCTTCCCTCACCTTTTTAGAACTCCTCCACTCCGCAATTGCTGTGATTTTTTTCAAGGATCTCCCTCTAATTCTTCCCCAGACACTCCCCTCGAGGCCTTCCTTTATTATGACTTGGTGTCTCTTTTACTCTGTTCTTCCCCCCTTGAAATGGGTGCCCCGTCCTGCATAGGACCTCGACAAAGTTCCCTTTGATTCCTCAAAATGTCTTTATGTATAACGCGCCCCCCCCTCTCCCTTCTTTCCAGACCATAGCTTTAGTCGATCGAACCACCAACCCTTCAGGTTTTCTTGAAGCAGTCGTTTGCGGACCGCCATTTCTTTTTTTTATCAAGAGTAGAGTATTTTCTGGATTGAGTCCCCACTGACGTTTATCGTTTTTATTTTTCCTTTTTTTTTTTTTTGGTCCCCGCGAGAGCAGGTGGCTATCCCCCCCTTTCCGACTGCGTCACCCATATCTTTTTAAACTTCCCCCTTGATGACTCGTGAGGACCCTTTCTTCTCCGATTATGAAATCTACTTTGCTCTTTTACGATGCCGTGAACTTAAGAATTTTCTTTCTGATCCTCCCTATGTCTTCCCGTTGTGAAGGACTATCCCCGTAAGCGTGTCTTTCCCCCGTTTTTCCGCGGCCCTTGCCCCATATCAGATTAAACAGCCCAGAGAGCGCTTCTTTATTTCTGAGGCTCATTTCTACCGCTCTCTCCTGATAGCGGACCACACAGTTGCCCCAAGTTTCTTGTTGGTGGTTTCCCAACCCCTTTTTTTGAAGAAAGTGGATCCCATCTTGCTAAGGTTTCTCTCCCTTTAGAACACATCTTCTTGACGTCTGTCTCACCCTTTTCCCCCGGATCTGCGTTTTATTCAAGTCCCTAAGCATTACGTATGGTCTTTTTTTTTTCAAAACCTTAACCCACCCCCGCCCTTTTCCTCGTCTTTCCGAGTCACGTTCCTCTTCATTCCCCTCCAAAGGTGCCTCTTAGACGATGTTTTTCTTGGTGTTTCTCCCTAGATTGTACGTTCTGTGGGTGTTGTGTTTCAAGTCTTCTCATGTGTGTCCAAGGACTCTCTAGTCCTCACCCGGCTTGATTTCTGATCCTTCCTAGAGCTCGATGACGCTGTTTTCTTCAAAAGAAGACTCCTCCTTCAATTTTTGTCTTCCGCATCCTTTTCCCGAAGCCTTTTCCCTTTTTTCCCCAGGAACTGGTTGGCTCGATAGTTTTGTTCCCTTTGATTAGGCTCGCAGTTCTGCAGGCGTGCCCCCTTTTGAATAGACTCGGGCTTTTTTTTTTAGTCGGACGACCCCCTGGTCCCTTCCTCTTTCCCCTTTTAATTCTGTTTCCAGAGGTTGGAGGGATTGGCCCCTTGTTGAAAATAGTATGTTTTGAGATCTCTCCTTTCCCCCCTTGACTTCACTCCTTCCCCCCCCAAGCTAGAATCCTGCCCCCCGTAGACTCCTTCGACTTCAGTGTTTTCTTCATCGATTTTTCTTTTTCAACGGTTCTACTCAGGGTCCGAGACAGAACTTCGATTTCCTCACGACGACCAGACCACGCTCTGTCTTCCTACTCCTTTATTTTTCTTCCTCCCCCCCGATTCCTTATCTTACCGTTTTTCCGAGACCATCTCCTCTCAGCCAGGACTGCGGCTTTTTCAGATCGATCAAAGTATCCCCCTCCCTCTTTCTTAAAAAACTTTCTCCCTTTGTCCGCTTGTTTATGCTCTCCTTAAGTGTTTTGTACAGGGCCGACCTAGGTCCGAGCAAGGTCAAGCTTTTTTACCCCTCGTCAACCCTTCCGGAACCTCTTCAAGAGCGCTGCTTCTTTCCTAAGGCGCTATGTCGTTGCCTTCTCCATAAGACATCCCCCCCCTCGTATTTTTCTAGAGTCCCTTCAAAGTTCGCGTACTACGCGCGTCCTGCCTACTCCCCTGCATATCCCTCGAATGAGTTGTCTAGATCGCAGTAGGTCTGACATATGTGGATTTTTCTGAAAAGCCGTGTCACCAGGATTTCCGGGTGTCCGTCTCTCCTAGACTCTTCTTTAAGGAGCATCCTGCATCTGAGCCGGCTCCACAATCTCCCTTTATTTTTTCCGGCTTCTGGTTCCCCCGACTGCCCTTAGAAGTTTCCCGAGTGACGCAAACTTTCCAAAAACGTGTGGCCCACGGCTTCTTTCGTTTCCATCAAACTTCTTTTGATACCCTTCCTTTTTGCGAGTTTCCCCTTCATTCTCAAGAAAAAAAGGTCTGTCCCTAAACTTCTCTTATGTTTCTCCCCCTGTCTTGAGCAGCTTGTTTCGGTCATAGCCCAATTTCTCTTGATTTCCCCCAAATTGTTAATCCCCCGGGCCCCCCTTTTTTAGGCTTTTCCCACCTTCCCTTTTAAGAGATGCCTGATTGAAGCCCCACATCTCGTCTTTCCCCTCTTGGATTTTTAAAGACGACGAATTTTCTGAATCTTCCTCTACTTCGTTTTCGAACTCGATTCTTTTCTAAGCACCACTTCGTTTTTCTTCTTGTAGGTCCTCCTTCCGTCTTAGCTTTCCAGATGCACCTTAGCACCGGGACTCTTTCTTCTTACCCCCCGGTTCAATATAAACCTTCCCCCCCCATAATCACCCTTTCCCTTCTTCTCTTCTTCCAGTTTTTCGGCTATGAAGGTCTCTACCCGGTGCTTTTTCCCCCTCATCCCCCCCAAAGCCGAGTTCAATTGTTCTTCCGTGCCTTTATTTCCCTTTTCATTTTTTGTCGTTGTCTCCACGTCCCCACGCCTTTCTTCACCTCTTCCTTTTTCCGAGTTCGCCGTCCCCCCTTTAAGTTCTTGGCCCGCGGATTGGATCTTTAGAGCGAGTTTCTGATCTAGATACATGCACCACCCAGTTCTAAAAATGACCCCTTCTTCACTATCAACTCCGTAGCTTTTCCCCCTTGTTAGAGACGTTCCTCTTTTAAAATGCGTTGTTTCCTGAGTTCGCCCCTCTCTCGGCACCAGGTCTACATTTTCTGTTGAAGGCTCCTCTCCCAGGAAAATTCCTTCGGCTTCCTCCCCTCACGTCTTCTTCTTTACCCCAACCAATCGTAACTCTTCGGCGGCTGGTGTGTATTTTTAGTTTTCCCTTCTCCCCCTCTTTCTTTCCTATCTCCCGAGTAGCCTCTTTCAAATATCTCCCTCCGCCTGGGTTTAGGCATTCCCTGGGCGGAAAGCGTTTCTTTCACAATTGTTTAACTTGATCGCTCTGCCTCCCCTTTCTCAGCGAGCTTACCTTCTTTTTGAAATTTTTGTAAAGGGCCGCATTCCGGTCCTTATTTTTATGTTGCTCTTTTTTCTTCTTTTATCCCTTTGTATTTTGATGTTTCTGACCCTTGTCCCCCTTCACAAAAGTTACTTTCGCGCTTCACGCTCATTCCTTCTAAGAAAGAATTGAGTTAAAGAAAGGCGGCACTCCCCCCCTCCTCCGTTGTTTGTTTTTTCTTCCTTGCGTCCTTTCTTAATATTCCCCCATTCTTTCTTCTTTGACGCGCGCGATGTGGCTTGTTCTCCCCCTTTCCCCCTTTCTTTCAGTCGCCAAGTTTCACTCTCGCTCAATTCATTTTTCTCTCTTAGAGGGCACCTTGCTGCCCCTTAGACAAACTTTCCCATTGTCCTTCCCTCTTGGTTGGTACGTGCAGAGTCTAATTACATCGCACTTTTTGCTTTTTAAGAGTTTTTCCCAAAGGGATGCCTGCCTGCCAAACCGGTTCTCGGGATAGGTTTCTCTTTTCCTCTTTTTCTCCTAGATCTCCCCTCGAGTAGCACCCCACACATCGATCCGTCCCTTCACCCCGAAACTCGCCCTCTCTTTTTTTTGTTTCCCCACCTCCCCCCCCCTTTTCCTAAAGAAGCCTCCTACCTCTTTGTCTTCGTCCCGTCGAACGCCTCCGTTTTTAGGCCTCTGCCAGCTGCCTCTTCAAGATCGTTCCCCCACTTCTCCCAAGCGACGTACTTTATGATGCTTTCCGGCTAGGCTTTTCCTTCTTTTTCCCTTTTCTCGTCCTTCTTTGATCTGACTTTTTGATTTCCTCATCCGATGCCTCCCACTTCCCGGTAAAGAACTCAGCACTTTCTTTTCCCGCACCACCCTCACCTCTTTTGCCTATTCGTTGTGGAAGTTTGCCCCCCTTCCTTTCCCTTAAAGTCCTCCGAAGCCTTGAATCCCCTTTCTCTTCTTCCCCTTTTCAATTGTCCAAATCCTTGATTTGCATAGGACCTCTTCCCTCCCCCTTCCGGATAATAAGGAAGCCTACCTACTTTGCCATGATTTCGGTACTTTTTCGTTTTTATCTCTATGGTGCCCTGGTGCTCCTGACATGAATATTGTCCCTCCCTTCTGAACCGGTCGCGCCCCGACATTTTCGTGAGCGGTATAACTCTATTTTTTTTCGACCTCGACTTTTCAGTTATGCTTTCACCCTTTTCCAAACTTCGTTTTTTATGTTCGCTCCGATCGGTCCCGCCCTCTTTTTTTGGTTCAAGCTCTCCTTCGCCCTTCCCCAATTTTCCCCCCCCTTCTTTTTCTAAGTTATTCCCCTCCTCAGTTTTCACATTTGGTTCGATTTTTTTCCGAAAGACTCCTCCTGTGTTTCGTTTTTTCCGCCCTCGTCACCACTCTTTTGGTCCGCACACTCTTTTTTCTTTGAAAAGAAGAACTCCCTAGATGATGACCGAGTTTTATCTTCCTTTTCTTTTTTCCAAATCTTCCTCCGACCCACATTTGTTCAATCCGCTAGCCTACGATTATCTTTTGGTTATCTCGTTGTTGAATTCTTCGCATCCTGCTTTTCAGAAGGAAGACGACGCCTAGTCCCTCGACCCTGTTTCTGCTGTTCCCCTGAGTCCCTCTCTCTTCTCCGGAACCTGGCTTTCCCCAGCTTTTCCCTTTTTTTAAGCAGAGTCTCCATTTTTTTTCTTAATGAGACGGCTCTTCTCTCACGCCTCTCCTAGGTTTCCCGACGCAGCCTCTTAAGCTCCCTTTTTCTTTCTGACGTCGTACCCCCACTTACTTTTTTAGGTTACCCATTCCCAAGAGAATCTGACCCGAGTCCCTTGCAGTTGCCGACCAATTCCGTGAGACTATTTTTTTCCTTTCCTAGCCCGCTTTTCCCTTCCCTCTCACTTTTTGGTCTAGAAGAGAATAACCCCTTAATCACCCTCCCTTGGCTGCCAGATTTTTTCGCGTCGGACTAGCTGTATTCTGGGCTTGGACCTCCCCCAGTCCCGCCTCTTCTAATGGCTAGTCGCTTTTTCAAAAACCCCTTTCCTTTTCTTAATGGCTCCTCCCATGAACTTGTCTTTAGATCAATTAGTGACTTCTCTGCCAGCTGCTCTCCGTTGCGGCGCCATGATTCCTTTTTTCTGAAGCTTTTTTTTTGTTCGGCTCTCGACTCACTTAACTCTCTCACCTTCCAGCCTTTTCCTCTCTCAAGCTCTCTGTATTTTCTCCATTTGGAAATCTCTCACCTATTTTCCTCCTGATGTTTTTTCCTCTATAAGAGTTACAACAAATCTTTCGAAGTCCACTCCCCCACACGCGTGAACTCCTTTCTCCCCCCCCTTCCGTTTCCAGGGCGTCACGAAGTTTAAGTTTCTTTCGCTAGCTTAACCCACTCTGATTAGTGCCTTCTCTAAGCCTCCTCATTTGAGTGACCCCCCCTCTCCTTCTTTAGAACATTTCTTTCCCGCAGCCTCGATGACGGCTTATCTACGGACGAAAAGCTCCATTTACCTCCTCTCCTGGCGGCTTCCGTGCCCTCCCCCCCCATCTTCCCCCCGCTAGCGGCCGACTCAAAATCCGGTTTTTCAGATTTGGTTTCTCGCTCTCCGTGTTCCTTTTTCTAATTTCTATTGCCGAAGTATGTAGTCCAAGATCCCCCTTCTGCTCAGTTTCGCGCAAGCACCCTTTTTTCACCCCCGCTGTCTTGCAGACGATCGCTCCAGCTTGTGTTCCCCTTAGACCATAAGAATCTTTAATGTCGGTCTTACGTTGTAAAACCGACGCAAATTTCTATCGCGCCTTTACGTCTCCTCTTGGTGAGACTTGCTTTTTTCCTCGCGTTAGCGCTGATCTCTTTTAACTGGAGATGCTTCCTTCTAAGCCCCGGCACTTCTGTCGGGGTTTGGCAATTGTTTCCGGTGATTTATACAGACGCTTTTCTTTTCCAAACTTTTTTTATACCCACCTCTCCCCTCCCTCTCCCAATTCCCTCTTCGTTCGTTTTGAAACACTCCGGCGGTTTCCCCGCGAGCTTCACACCCCAAGTTTCCCCACCTCTGGCCACAACAATCATACATTTCGTTTCCAGTTTCAAAACTTTTTTCTTTCCGCCTCTCATTTTGTTTACTCCCTGGCGGCCCCCCGGTCCGAGCTTTTTCCCCCTTCCGGATTCATCTGTGTGATGTTTGACCTTCCTGCGTTGTACTGCATCCCTCTTGAGCTTCTCTAGGAAAAAAATTTTCACGACCTTTGCGTTTTAACATTTTTCTAGATTCTCATTCTGCATGCCACCTTCCTGGACATCAAGATTCTTCTGGAGATTAATCACCTTCCCCCCCTCGTCCTATCTCTCCCTTCGTTCTTGCACCTAATTTCCTCAGGGCCTCATACTTTTTTTCCGTAGAGGTCGGATCCCGGCCATAGTATGTTTCGTGATCCGATCCCCCCCTGGATTTCTTTCTGGTCTTGTCCGTCGTTCTCCGGTAGATGTCCCTGGTTGCGTATCCAGAGGAATTTCTTTGCTTGTGATCGTAAATACTACACCCCGCTGCAATTCTTTCCGATCCCTTTTCCTCTTCTTTCCTCTTCCTTAATGGTTCGGATCTTCCTTTTACCGAAAATCTTTTTCTTTCCGTGAAGACCCACCAACTCGAACTTCCACTGCGTCTGCCTTGAGTTTCCCGTTCCTGATTTACTTAGAATGTCCTCTGTCCCTCACACTCCTACCCCCCCCAAGGCCCGGTTCCGGTTTTCCCATTGTCGGCATGCTTTTCTCAGCCCAAAGTTTTGACCCTAATACGCTTCATCTTGGTGAAGCAGTAAGCTGACTCTCCACCCCACCCTTGGCCCCTAGCTCGGTGAGAATGCGAAAGTCCCTCCTCTTTTTCCCACCCAAGGCCTTCTTCCGGAAACTCCCTCTCGTACGGATTATGCAACCCTGTTCTTTGTTCTAGTCCTGAGCAGCGTTTGGACTTTCCCCTTTCTTTGTGGTTTCCGGATTTCTTCGCTTCTCCCCTGAGGCAATTTTTCTGGGGTTTTGAGATGTCATTCACGGTTTCGTAGTACACCCTCCCGCCTAACAGGGCCACTTTTGGTCCGGCTTTTTCTGGGGTTGTGTTTACTTCGAGGGCGCCTCCTTTTGTCTTCCCCAGTTTAGGTCGATATCTCTCCCCTCGCTTTTCTGTTTGTTTTTTTCTCCGCTGTGCCCACCCTTACCTTCCGACCTGGGTCCTCTGTTTTTTTTCCCTTTTCGCTTTTATAGCCCTTTGCATTTCCTCCGCTGTCCGTTTTGACTCTGAAGGTTTACAATTGATGGTCCGTCCTGGCCCTTCTACGTCCTGTGCTCTCTTGTACCCATCACAACCACGCCCCGGTTTATGGGGCCCGGGCATGCAGGCCTGGCATCGCGTTCTTCCGTGTCCTTATGCTTCTTCAGGCTTACATTTCTCGTTTCGCGTCGGTCGGATGTCATACGTTCCCCGTGTCTTTTTGTACTTGACTGGTATTGTGCGCCTTTTTGAAACTACTACCCGATCCTGGTATCCTCTAGATCGATTTCGATGCGGAAAAATCGAATACCTTTATGGGCTTCTCTGCCGGTCCCTGGTGGCCGACTATACCTCTTTCCTCCCGTTTGAGAGAGATCTGGACGCCTTTACTTTCGTCAAACATGGTGCATTCTTTTTTCTTTTCTTACTTCCCGGTCGATTCTGGGCATTTAATCAATGACATCCACATTTTCTGCCAGCTGCTGTTCACAAAATACGTGTCCAAGCGTCCTGCCACTTGGTGAATAAATAGCCCCCTTATCCGTCTCTGCTGGCCTAGCACTCGATGCCTTGTTACATGTTTTCCCTCTGATCACCTATTTGGACCTATTTATCAGTGACACCGTGTACTGTTTCATTCGGAGTATCCCCGGTGTCATCTCCCTCCTTTCCTTCTCCAACCTTGGGCCTTTTGGAACACGCGTGCCCCGGCCCTTCCTTTTTCTACAAACCCCGTGCGTTGCCATAGTCTCCTTTTTCTTAAGTGTAGTCAAACTTTAGTTCTCCCCATCATCCCTCCCCCCCCCTCCGTCATCTTTCTAGGCTTGGTTGGTCCCTACGGTTCCTTCCTTTCCTATGCTCCGGACAGGATTCCCGACTTCAAACTCATCTTCGCCCACTGAGCCTGGTGCGGTCCATTTGCTTTTTTTACGTCTACCCGAATTCCCCCCCCCCGCCTCACATCGCCTTTCCTTCTCCCCCAGCTTTTTGCTTTCTTGAATGTGGGAATTTCTCCCCCTTTCTTGCCGCTTTCTGTGTAGCCTGACTTGTGAATGGTTGTCAGCCTCATGGCGCTGCACGTCCGCGTTCCCACCCCCCCAACCTACGGCTTTCTATTTTGACCCGTGTACCGCCCCCCTTTTTCAGCTCTCTATGACCAGGAGTTGGCGTACCAGCGGCGGTTCTTGCACTAAAGGCATTCGCCTCCATTCCGATTTTTCGTTCAATCTCCCATCCCTCTTTTTTGTTTATCGAACAATGGTCCCTCAATCTTTTGATTCCGTGTTTTTTGCCCGCTGTTTCGTATCTTCTTTTCCTTTTGCTTTGCCCCTGATGCCCTGGGCTACGCCTCCCCCCTGGCCCTCGACCCTTGATGTCCTTCGCGTCCTGACATCAACCGACCCTACGTTAGCTTCCGCGTCTCTTCCCATCGTACGTCCTATATCGCGTGGCCCAAACCGCCATTCGGCACGCATTGCTCTCGTGGTGCCGGGCCCGCGCCATTCTTTCGATTAAAGCGTTTCTCCCCCTTTGTATGCTCGGAAATCTTAAAGTCCTGTTTTTCTTTCCGTTTTCGTCACATTTCTCTGATTTTTTCCCTTTACCAGCTTCCGGGAGATCCCCCACTGCACTGCCGCTGTCTACCTCTCCCTCGCCTTCGATGAACTTTTCTCGACTTGCGCACCCCTTTAGGTCCAGACCTCATAAAGACACGAGGCTGCCTCGGTGTTCAGAACGCCGAAATTTGCTTATTGGTCGATTGCTACTTCCCCCGTTGACCCTTGTAGTCTTCCGATCAACTTCTTCTCTCCGTTGGCC
>Ga0179593_1432015_pt1 | contig 28243 bp, 37 predicted proteins | sample CZODoug2_1_08_16_FD_185931 | JGI IMG/M metagenome (GOLD analysis project Ga0179593, IMG submission 185931) | Vadose zone soil fungal communities from Angelo Coast Range Reserve, California, USA - CZODoug2_1_08_16fungal (PacBio error correction) | ecosystem: Environmental > Terrestrial > Soil >... | reverse complement strand
AGGTGAGTCAGTCTCCCTGGCGCGTCCAATGCTTCCCCCTTTCACACAAAATGCGCGAGGAAAATCAATTTCTGGCCGTTTTTTCATCCCCCCCTTTCCTTCTCGAAATGGGGCAGGACTTTTTTTTCCCCCCCCTCGGTCGTTCTTTCAAACATGTTGTGAACCGGATTCTGTCGAGTGGTTCCCCCCCTCCGATGCCCGCGGGATTCTGTTTCGTCGCTCCTATAGTGAATCACTTTCCTTCCACTACAACATACGTTGTCGTGTTTTTTCGTTACGGACTTTTCAGCAATGCAGCCCTCGAGACCCTGAACCCGCGCCGGGCGTTGAATCCCCTCCTATCAGGAAGACGAGATTCTATTCTCAGTCATCCTTTCCTTTTCCCCGGTATTGTACGGTCTCCCACTGTTTCCTTCGGCATGGCCTTCCCTGAATCTTTTTCCTCTCAAGCACAGTCCCCCCCGTTTTAATGTTTTTGTTTTATCGAACCCCGATGTCCCCCTTGACTAAGTTCCGCCGAAACCTCTGATCTTTACCCCCGTCTTTTCCCTCCCTTTTTGTGCTTACGCGGTCCCGAACCTCCCCCAAATGTTTCCCCCCCTTTTTTCTCTGATTTTTATCCCCCAGCATTTTTTCCGGACGGACCCTTTGTGCCGTTCACCCATAAGGCAATGAATGTCGAGTTTAATAATGTACGCCAGGGCTTCTGCTGCTTTTTTTCTTACCTGTCCCATACTATTTCTTCGTCGGACTTCTGGCAGTTTCGTCCGATCGTACCTGATTCCGATACTCTTTTTCTCGTTTGATTGCCCTTTTTTCCTGTCGACTAGTCCTCTTTTCGGAGGGTTTTTGGTTTGAATCCATTGTTACCCTCATTTTTCGGGGCTTTCTCTTCCTGGCGCCCTTTTTTTCAGCACCGCCTGAGATTGGAGTAAGTGGGAAAGCCGTGTATCGGGATTCGGTCCCCCCCTTTTTTTTTTCTCTCTTCTGCGCTTCCTTGTTGTCCCCTTTTTTCTCCAAAAATGATTAATTCCAACCGGCCCCCCGTGGAGCATTCTGGCTGTCAGAAACCAAAAGGAGCGCACAGTATGGCTCCCCTTCCTGCTTTCTCCCCTGTCTCTTGCCCTCACCCCTTCTTCCCGGCCTGTCTTTTTTTCCCGCGGACCCTTCCTTTCTGTGCATGCGAACACATCCGTGGCCGCAGCAGCATGATGGCTCTTATTTGTGTGTTGACCCTTCATGAACGCCCGGCGTGTATTGCGTGAGCCTCCTATTTTCTCCAGAGGGTCGCGACCTGATTCGACGGTGTCGGGCCTTTTCCTTGTTCATCTTTTCTGTTCATTGCTCTTAGGTCTGTTCTAGCTCTTGAGTAACTTTACCGATTCATGGGTTGGTGATCATTGGGAATTAATCCCTCACGGTTCCCCCACTGGAACGCTTCCCAGCCCGGTCCGGTACCAAGTTGCGTCTTTTTCCAGAGCAGGTGTATCGTTTCTCTGTCTTTTTCCTCTTCCGATAGGCTTTTTCGGCACACTTGCGCACGGCTGGTTGGTGTATCTTACGCCACGCCTCACCTCCTCCCTCCTTTTCAGTGGGTTTTTTGGGGGGGCAGGTAAGACTTACTTCCCTTGGATCAGTGACGCCGAAGCTTGCCCCTGTTGATTTAGAGGGTCGCCGGCCAGTTCCAATTCGCTTTTTGCCTTTCCGTGGCCCGCCTATTTTACCCCCCAACACAACGCATCCTAATCTCTTAAATGATCTGTAAGATACGTTTTGCCCACTTGAGCCTGCTAACGGGCGTTCACGCGCCCCGCTGTTGCGTTTAACTAGTTTTTTGGTGCGAAGGCCAATATCTTGATCTTTATCCCTTTGCCTCCTTTCTTTTAGGATTTAAGTACAATAGCAGATTTTTCTTCTTTCGTGCCCGATGGAATCTTTTTTAAGGCTCGTCCTCTCTGATTTCTCCTGCTTCAAGTGGAAACTCTCCTCGTCGGATCGGGATGACACACTCAGTCCACAAACGCAATAAACTCTCTTCTCAATATTGTCTGCGCATTCGAGGTTCTCCTTGTAACCGTCTCAGTCTCCTCCCGTTTTTGTTGGTGAAGCTAGGTACCAACTCATCCCTCGAATGCGGACAAGAGCCGCCTTTTGGTTTTGTTGTTTTTTTTTTTTTTGGTTGGGGGATGGTGGGTTTTTTTTTTTTTTTTTTTTTTTTTTGTGTCATGCTTTTTGCTCCTATGTTGTCCGCCTCTTTCTCTGACGCTTTGCCCTCCTCCCTTTTTGTCGCACATTGACCCTTTTCGCCTCGCGCGCCGATGAGCTCAGCTTTTTTCTCTCGGGCGTGAAAATCCCCCCCAAGCGAGAGGTGTGAGACTAAATATGATCTTTTCGGTCCTCTTGTTCCTTCCTTCATTCGCACACCGTCCCGCCGCCCTTCTTACGCCGTAGTCCCTTCCTTGAGCAAGGTTGGTTTTACCCACGGAGCTTCAGAGAATTTAAGTCCCGATGTTAGGATTCGGTGTTTTCCCTTTTACAGGCGGATCGTGTGAACCACAGTCCTGCCTCTTCCCTTTCCTTCGCGGCTTCAGATTGTCTTTTCCTTCCTCCCCCCTGTCTGAAGCGGTTCTTTCCCCCCTTTCCCGGAATTTTATCGATTCGGCCGGTGATTGTGGCGTGGGCTATCGGATCCCCCCACCGCCGTGCCCCGTGTTTTGCACTCACAAATACGATTTCTCGTGTTCAACTCCATTTGCATTTTAACAAAGTTCCGCGTTGTGAGAAGACGTTTTGACGCGTAGATAACTTTTTTGACCTTCTTGATTCAGGCCTTCCCAAGGATCCACTGATCCTTCCCTCCTTCCTCTTGGTCAGACCTCCCTCTCCTTAACCCATGCCTCCCCACTTCCCCAAACCCCTGCGAAGGATCGGTAGAGCCCCCCTATGATCAACGATCGATTTTTTTTCCCTATAAAACCAGCCTTTGCGTAATTCCTCTTTCCCGAATAACGACGCCAACTCTCGAGGCCGGCCTGCTTTTGCACCCCTGCCCTTCTTTTCGTCGTCGGAGGAACCAATTCGACCTTCGCGCTGCTCGTCACAGAGTTAGATTAAGCAGTTTTTAGGATGCGTTGTGCGGTGCCAATTATGTTTGCGCCTCGTTTTGCGGGAAGTGCTGACCGCGACTCCGCTCCCCCGTGTACCCTCTGTTTTAATCGTGTTCGCTTAAAAACGAATCCCCCAAAGGTCCCCCTAGTCCAGTTAGCACAAGGGCACCTCCGCTTCTCCCACCGCTGCGCCCTACCCCCTTTTTTCTTACCCGTAGTTCTCCTACAGATTCGAGATCCCTAAACTGATTTTCTCACTGGCGATTAAATCACAACCCCTCCGAGTTGGCATCGATTTTTCCCCTTGTATGACCCGTTCCGCATCCAGTCCTCGTCCCAAGACGGAGTTCCCTTCACCGACGGCTTCGTCCCTTCCACGAGAATTCCAGAATTATTCCGCCGGGTTCCGGTTTCTGCAGAGTCCTATGTACCGATCTATTCAAGCTTTCTTCTTGCTTTTCCTTTAGTTCCAATCCTCTATGACAAGCCCTTTTTTGACTGTTAACCCTTTTGTTCCCCATTGTTGCGAAGGGCCCCCGGATCTTAATAAGAAAAGCGAAGCCCTGAGCAATCTTCCCTTTGTCTTTAGTCCCCCTTTTCAAAACTTTTAAAGACCACCCCAGTTAAAAACCACGGTTTGTTTGCTGGAGGCTTGTCTCCTTCTGCTAACTATTTTTCACATCCGTACTCGGGGATCGAAAGGATCCCGGACGAATCCAGAGGATGACTCCTTTTCCCTTTTCCTCTCGTCCCGATTCTTAGTTTACTTTCACCTCCTTCTTTGTCCCTGTGTATGCTCGTTAGTACCGGTCGTCTTTGGCGGAAAGGCCCTTTCCACGCCAAAGCCGACGCTTTTTTTTTTTCTTGGTAACGGGATGATTCGACAGCTTTGACTCGACGAACAGGCTGACTGAACTTCTCCGCCTTTTTTCCCCATTCCCTGTAAATCTTTTCCCCTTTGGGATGAATCGGATGGTTTTGTTCTCATCTGCGCGGCAGTTCTTTTTCCTGTTGGTCTCAAGACTGGAAGTCGCATGCGTGTTGGTCAGCGACCGTTTTTTCCGCTTCTTCTCCCTTGAGCGGCTTCTCCTTCCTAAGTTTTTTTTCTCTTCTTTTTAATATGGAGCTTCTCTTTTCTGTCCCATACATGGATACAAAACGCGTTGGACAAGCACGCTGCGATGCGGCGTTCATCCACCCTCAAGTGTCTTTTTTTCCTCTCATCCTTCGACTACTCCCTTTTCCCCCACGGTGTGCCAACGTTTGTGTTGCCGTGTTTTTTCCTTTTTGCCCGCGGTTTCTCCCTTTCGTCGATTTTTTAGTTAAGTCCCTCACAGTCACAACCAATACACCGTTCTTCGTTTCCCTTGGTCCTTGTTTCTGGTTTCCCTCTAGAGCCCCGACCTCCCCCCCCCCCCCCGAAAAGGAACAACCCGGGCTTTCCCTAACCCTCCCTCTTCCCCCTCCGATTCCTCGCGCCTGCGGAAGAAGATGGATGAGGATCCGTCCTTCGGTTTTGATCCTCTCTCTGGTTCTTTCCATAGTAATCCTTCCTGTACAGATCCCTTCCTCCAAAAAGCCGTTTTGAGCTGACCGAATCCTCTTGGCCCATGGACTAAGGTAAAGTCAGTGAAAACTATTTTTCCCGTCCCTTTACTCAGGGAGTCTGAGTAAGCTCCTTCGTCCACCCACCTTTTCCCCCTTCTCTTAGCCCAGCACAGACTTTTCCGGTTAAGAGATTGCCCTTCATTTGCTGCGTTCCAATCATGCACTTCTCTTTTTTTTTGATCGTCTTTTGTATACGGAATCGGCTGCTTGCTTCCCAGGCGGAATGACGGAATCATTCTGACCAATCGGGCTGGCTGTGGCTGCTGCTTTTTTTCTCCTCTTGACCTTTCCCGATTAGGGTTATTGGCTTCTTTGTAGAACTTTTCCCTTCTCTTTTAGGTTTTAGGGTTGTTGGATGGAATCGTCAGTTCGGAACGCAGTTTTTCTTGGATTTCTAGCGAGGTATTCTTCCACTACGTTTGCCGCATCGCACTTTTTGATCAGGGAGAAGTTTTTCTTCGATCGTTTGGCTCGATATTGTTTGGGGCCCGCACAACCGGTTGTGTTTGGTTGGGCCTCTCCCCCCTTTTTGCTTCCTGTGTTCAGAAAGGACCCCCCGTGGTATGCATTCTTTGTGAATAGGGCCTCCCTTCCCCCAACGGACTGCGCGCACCCACATTTCTTTGACGCTCTCGACACTAATTTCCTTTACGCGGTAACGTATCCTCGCTCTTCTACCTCCCTTTTTCCTTTTGACGGCATTGCAAATGCCCTTTGCTCCCCACATTTCTTCCGCAGGACCTATGTGGAGAGGCGGTATGGAGGACCCTTCTTCCCCTGCCCCTTGTTGGTTTTCCGGGTTTCTAGCTCCCTCCTCTTCGGGCATCAGTAGTGGGTAGATCAACAGCCTCCTCCTCGTACCTTCGCATGGTTTTTCCGTGGAGGAAGGTTTCAATGGTTTTCCTGACTCGGGCTTTCGAAGATAGGAGCGACGATTTGGTTTGGATTGGTCCCTTCCCTTCCTACCCATGTACGTTTCCACAACGGTTACTCGCTTCCACTCTTCTTCACACCTGCTTGTAAGAGAATTTCCTTGGGGTGACTTTTCCTTAGTTGCTTTATCAGATCGGGTTTTTCTTCCCCCCCCGGTTGCACGGGGTGGGTTTTTGGATAAGATAGCTGGACCAACGCCCTCCCCGCGCCCTCCTTCTGTCTCCTGTAATCTTTGATAAGTGGGATGTCTTCATTTGCCCTGGCTACTCTCGTTCTTTCTTCCTTGGGTCCCTCCCTCTTTCTCTTCAGAGCTGGGAATTCAAAAACAGAATCTCCCATCTCCCCCTTTTCTCTGAAGCTCACTGTCAAACAAAATGTAGACTCCGTAGGAATACACGCGGATCAAGCCTTTCTTTCTTTTCTTTTTTTGATTTTTTTGTGCCTACTTGTGATGATCCCTTCCCTTCCCCCGAGGTCCTAAGTAATTTCCAAAGAGACTCCCTCTTCAATTGGGTTTTCCTCAAAACGCTCTGCGCTCCGGCTTCTCGCTGATTATGCTTTTTATCTTTCCTGAAAACGACTCCCCGTGCCCGGCTGGCCCCCCCTCCTTCTCACCAAACGCACCAGGCTTTCACCTCTTTCGAGCATTCTGCTTTTTCAGAAGTCTTTGATGTCAACCCTTGCCCCTAGTCTATCTTTTTCTTAGTTGGTGGGTGAAGTATCTAGGTCCTTGCCTATTTCCCCCTCCTTTCTTCCCCCTCTATGCTTCATCGACCGGGTGTATTTGCTTTTTTTTTTTTCTTTCCTCTTTTTCCTCCCGACGGTTCTTTCCTTTTTCCTCCCTTTTTTTCTATTTCAACCTCTGTACCGCTATCAACCTCCTCGAGGTATGCGTCAGTTTTCCAGAGTAGGGAGAAAGGATTGACAGCGCTCTCGGTGTTAAAATGCAGTGTGATTCTTCTCCCTATTTTTTCTCCTCTCTTGGATGGGCTGCGTTCACAACTCCCCCCTCTTCCCTCCCGACATGTTTTCCTCTTTAGTATAGGCACGGGCTACAGGGTGTTGGCACCCGTGCTTCAGAGCCTTAAGTCTGTTAGTATGAGGTGTGTGAAAGTGTAATGCGTAATGCCTGGCTTGTAGGACGAATCGCCGTGACTTCTTCCTTTGACGCCGCTGCGGTGGTCAATCTTTCGCTTCCTTCTCCCCATGACAATCCGCGAAAGGACTTCGCTAGGTTCTCGTTGAGTTTTGCTTGCTCTCTCGGCGCACCCACAAGAAGTGCCAGTCCTCTCCCCCCCTCTTGCTGATTTTGCCACCTCCCCCGTTTCTTTTTTCCGCCGCGTTTGGTTCCTTCAGCCTCTTTTCGGCCGATTTTTTTTTTCGTAATTCCTTCTTACCTTTTGTAAAAGGTTTCCACCCTTGAATCGGATTCCCGTCCTCCAGAGAGTGTATGAAGCGCTCAGGAGCTGATGCCCCCCCTTATCCCGTCCCCCACCCTCTCCTCCCTCTTCGTTTGCCGCGGACCCTTTTTCTCCCTCTCCTCGGAGTCGTTCGAACCCCCCCCCCTCCCTGGTCGTTTACCAGTCTTCCAAGCTTTTCCCCTCCCAGACGCCACACCCGGCCGGACCTGTGGTTACTCCCTTCCCTCCTACTCCCTCTTTTATTAGGAACATTCCTTTAGAACCTTCTCCTTTCTCGGACTCTTAGCTTCACTCGGAGATGCGATTCCCTACCCTCAGGGGGTAGCAGCTTTGAGTGTAGCTTCCCCTCTTCCATCATGCCCCATGGTATTGACCGGTTCCTTCCTTTTTTCGAGGATCCCCTAAGAAACCCCCCCAAGGTTCCCCCCGTCTCAAGATCGTTTTTACGGGCCGGCATTCCCCCTCCCGATTGCTTTCAGCTTTCCTTCTCCAAGAGGTTCTGCTTACCAGTTCTTCGCCCCGCGACTTCCAACGAAAAACGTCGTTTGTAGACGTTGGTCGATCCCCCTCCCCCCCCCTTTTTTTCCTGATCGACTTCCCAGTTCTACTCTTTCTGAGACCATCCTCGGTTACCTTTCAAGACGTTTTTGAGGGCACTTCCAAAGTAGACTTGTAAAACGTCCACTTTCCAATGATTTGCTTTCATTACTAGCTTTTCCCTTCCTCCCCCATATTCCGTTGCACAGCGATACTCCCTTTCTGCACCTATTCACATGGAGGCATTGACGGCAGCCTTAAGGGTAAAATCATGTATCCTCCACTGCCCCTTTCTTTGAGGAGATCCAAAGTGTTTCAACCTTGTTTGGAGGCAATTCCTTGCCGTGTAAGCACGACCCTTCGAATCCTCGGAGTAAATCACATTGCAGGCATTTTTTCACGGCCACCTCTTCTCTTCTATTTTACCCCCCCTCCCAGCCAACACCGTTTTTTTCTTTCGTGTTATTTAAGCTTGTTGTGGCTGCATCTCCTTGATCGTTGTATCTCCACGGATTCCCGCCCTTCCTGACGGCATTGATCCCAGTCGGATACTCTTCTCTTTTTCTCGCGGCCCTGAGGTCTGGAGGTTACTTTCCCCCCTCCCCCCCCTTCTTGGTTCTTTTGGAATCGCTTCGTAGTCGGCCTTTCTTCCCTTCCAAGGAACCCTTCGCACAAGAAGACCGGGGCGTTTCTTCTGTCGTTTTACCTTGTGAGTTCCTATTTGAGCGAGAACAAAAGAGCTTAAGAACGCGGGGCATCGCCTTTTGCCCCCCACTTCGTTGACCTCCCTTTCTCCCCCTTTTTTCCCTTTCCTCAGTATTTTTTTTCTCCTTTTTGATTGCAGGTCGCTCTGTGGTGTGTCCTCACTTTGCGAATGTGCGGCCCTCCCTCCCGTTTTGGTGATTTTGTCCGCTTTCTTTGTCCGCGCCCGGGGGTTCCTATTCACTCATAGTTTCTCTCCGTTTTTTTTTTTGCTCTCTTAGGCAAGGTTTCAGTCTTTCGGTCCCAATCAAGCGGGACCCCCCCCCCAAAAGTCGCGTAAAAGACCCGTATTCCGATGGGCTCATCCACAACCCCTGCCTTGCGAATGCTCGCCTCCCCTTTCCTCCAAAAAGAGTTTTCCCACCTTGTTTTGGGGACCTATTTTCTGTCCAGTGTGTTCCCCTTCGATGACCCAAGAGGGTGACAGTCCTTGTTCGGGCCCGATTAGTAGTCCTAACTCCCCGTTACAACTTCCAACTAATCCTGTATTTTTTTTTTTTCCAGTTTTGTTTTTGTAAGACAAGTCGATATTTGAGTCTTCCTCCTATACCCCTGACCACCGGGTGTTTTTTGAAAGTCCACTCCCTCATCAGTGCCGAGATGACGATCTCCTGCGTCATCGAGGGATAATCCGGCCTTCTTTTCTTTCTCCTTTTTTTCTCCCTTTGTCGATGCGCCCCCTTCCTTTAAGTCATTCCCTCCCCTCCCCGCCCACCCCCCTGTTTTTTTCCTTTTTTTCTTTCCTTTATAAGGATTTGGGAAAAAGGGCCGACGGACAGAAGGAATCATGGGCCCATCTTAACTCGTCGTCCTCCTTTTTTTGCCTTTTTACCTCTTCTTCAACCCAATGTTTAAACAATTTTGCTCTCTCACCACCAGGTCCCCTATTGTCCCCGGATAGGATTTCATAAGGCTGCCAGTCACATCCGGCAATTCTTCCTTATAATTTCTATCGTTTTCTCTTCCCTGATTCACCCGTAAACCGGGGTCAATTCCCCCCCCACCTGACTTTTTCAAAATTATTTGTCTGGACGTCGACCGCTTCGTTTCCCGTTTTTCCCCTTTCCGCTTGGTTAATGGAATGTGTTCCTCCTAGGAGTTTGATGAGTCAGCGCTTCGGGTTTCTCCCTTTTTCTCTTCTATCTAGGATTAGGTTTTTTTTTTGAGTGTGAATTCACCCCTCACCCAGCAATGTGTCGGGGTTTTTTCGCTAGTTTGGAGCACCCCTTCCTTTGTGACCCCCTTGTCTCCCTCTTCTTATTTTCGCACTTGGAATCAGATCTGCTTCTTGAGGGGCCTGTGCTATTTCTTTCGGTGGGATGGGGTTTGACTTTTTTTACTTCGGATTCTCATTCTTACCTTTTCCTCCCATGTAAACGTGGGATTGAATTCCTTCTGCAGGTTCCTCCGACAACTAACGCCACCCTTCCTGCGCCCAACAAGGATTGCCGTCCTCTCCATTTTTCCTTCTTTCCTCTCCGCGTTGTCCGAGCAACCCTCCCTCTTCTATGCCTTTTCCTTCCGGCCGTGGCATTTTCCGCAAACCATCCCGGGCCCCGTCCGCTTTCTCTTCTTTTCTCTTTTGGTCGTGGTCCTTCCTCTTTCTCCGTTTTTTTTGAAGAGGTTTTTCGTTTGCTGTCCAAGATTACCCGCTGCCGCACTTCTCCTCGTTGTTCCTATGGTTTGTACGTGGAGACGGTGCAGCATTTCTTTGAGAGGATTTATTAAATTTGCGGTACTGCGATCCTAGTACCTGGTTTTTGATCATTGTCTTCCCCCCTTTCCTTCCCCTCCCCGGTTACCCCCCCAAAGGAATCCAGTCCTTTCCCCTGCGCTTTGATCACAAGAGCTTGCACGAGAAGAGTTTGCATACGCTGTCAGTTTTCTCCCCCCTCTTTTCTTCTTTTTTTCTTTTAGGCCACTTTCCTTTCCCTTAGGGGTTTTGCCCTCTATGAGTTACAAGCCCTATGCCCTCTGATGCTTCGGTGGCCGGAAGCCCCGCTTTCTCCGCTTTAAGTTAAGACTCTTTTTCCCCTTTGCTCTCCCTCGGGAGTTTTTCCTCGTCCCGTCTCTTTTGTTCCCCCCCCTCCCTTGCGTGCATTACGCATATTTTGACATTTCAAACAACCCTCCTCCCTTAACTCGCTTTCCCACTGCTCTGAAGTCCGTGGCCCCCCCATGGAGAACCTCTTAAACGGCGGAAATTCATTGTTCGTTTCACCCTTTTTCTTTTGTTTTTCTCCTCCCATATCTTCTCTGTCGAAAACTTTTCCCTCCCTCAATAAGGTCGCCCCTGCTTTTTTCCTTACCACAACAGTCTCCCTTTTTTTCCCCATTGGTTTTTCTCCTATGGCAAAGATGCGCTCTTTTTTTCTTCTCTATTCGAGCTTGGTTCCTTCTCTTCCCAAAGCTTTTTTTCCTTTTCCCCTTTCTAGTCCCTTCTCTTTTCTTACACCCCACCCCTCGGAGACAACTCCCCTTCTCTTCTCTGTCGAGTCATTCGATGGGCTAAGTCTTGGAGGAATCAGGCTACATCTCTCTTCCTCCCCCCTTTCCTTTTTGTGTAGTGTAGATCTAGGTCTCGTTCATTTCTCTCCCTGGAACTTCTCCCTCTAATGTCTGCGACCCCTATTTCTCCTCCTGGGTGGTCTTTGTTTGGTTTTTGGGTAAGCCAGACGGCTCCTTGTCCTCTTTGCATTATCTTTTTCTCTCCTTGTCCCAGGAGCCCCCCCTCGAGAAGAGTAGGCGAGCATTTCTTCTTTTTTTTTTTTTTTTACCTCCACCTTCCCGTTCTTTTTGTATTTCTAAATGCCCTTATGTTTTTTTTGACTTTTTCTTCCTCGAGATGACTTTATCTCCCCCCACACCAAACCCACCTGAGTTAACACGCCCCAGCCATGGCCCCCTATTTTCAGCATTATAGGCTCAGGAACAGGGCCCGTGTGGTGGGAAACAGTTGAGAGCATTGCTTTACGTCGGATTCTGATTGGTTTTTTCCCTTTCCCCTGCTCCTTCTTTGTTCTTTATTTGGAACATCCTCTCCTTTATCTGCCGGACTTCCTCCCTCGCAGGTCAAATGGTCCCACTATTCGTCCTTCCCCTGATCCAATGAGAGCGGGGAACACTTCTCCGGCCTAGTTGGGCTTGTCTTTCGTTGGCCTCTTCTTCTTCTCACCCCCCTCCGTGCCTTCCAATTTAGGACTCACAAATCCCGATTTGAGAGTTGAGCCGCCCCTCTTCCCCTATCCCTGATTCGGTACCAGCCTCTTCTTTTCCAATAAGTCCTGACTTCGGAGATCTTTGTTTCCCGTTTTTGGATCATTCTTTTCCATGATCACCCCATGCCTTGATTGACGTCGAAGAGCTTTTTTTTCTAACGTGCTTTTCGGAGCACCTTTTCAATTCGAACGGACCCCCCATTTCTTTTCCGCGTCGAATTCTTTTTCCTCCCGACCCCTTGGTGAGACCGTCCATCCCTCTGCCGCTCCAAACCCTCTCCCTCCTCGGGCCTTACTGTAAGGTAATCCTCCCGCCCCTGCGCCAATCGACCCCGGCTTTTGGGTTTTATTGTGACCGGTTGTTCGCATTCTGCCCTTTCACGGCTTTTTGAATTCTTCGGTAACATTCCTTATTCCATCCTCCCAGCTGAGGGTTTTTTTTTTTTTTAAGATTAACTCCTCGTTCTCTTCTATGGCTTCCCCACCTTTCGTGACGCAGGGTTTTTCTCTTGAGGAAGAGGCAAGTGAATTATCCCCACGTGTTCATTCCCCCTTGTTAATCATTTTTCTCTCCAACCCGACGACCCACACAGTTTCTCCCCCCTCTTACGCTTAGATCCAACTTGCACCTCGATCGCACACCCAGTTTTCCAAGTCGCCAATCGGTCTTCTTCCCCCGTTTTTTTTTGATTGGATACCGCTTCGCTCCACCTCAAAAAACTGCGGGCGAACTGTGAGATTAATCCCAAAACCATCGCTCCTCCTCTCGACTACTGATCCCTACTCTCTCCCCATCATTTCTCCCTTCCCCTCTTCGTTATTTCTTCCCTTAACCTCCCGGCCTGGCCCTACCACGATCCTTTCCATAATTATTTCTGTTTTTCCCTTCCCCCGCGGTTTGTTAAAGACGTCGGAAGATGACCCCCCTCCTCGATTCCGCACGTAACTTCCTTATTTTTCCCTTCTAGCCTTTAAGTGGTCCAAGCTCTATCAAGCCACAATTTTTTTGTCTTTCTCTTTTTAAACCCTGTGTGAAACATTGGGTGGTCTCCTGTCAGGCCCGCTATAGCGAGAATCGCGTCCCCCCGTCTTCCCTGGGTTTTTCCTTCGTCCCCTCCCCAAATTCTTCGCTTCCAGTCCCCAAAACCCTTTTTAAAAAACGTTGTTTGCTGGGCGTGCTCTGCTTCAGTGCTTCCATTGGCGTTATGCAGGACTCGTGCCCCCTGATAAAGAATTTCACCGTCCGTGCCCTTTCCAGCTTTGACGCAGGTAGCCTTTTTTTTTGTTTCACTTTGTCTCTCTTATTTTTATTCAACATCTTTTTTTTCTCGTCTGGTCTTTCCCCGATTCTTTTTCTCTTGTGGAGGCCAGCAACCCGGTTCTCCCTTATTGAACGGGTGTTTTTTTCTTGTTTCACGGTGAGTTTCGACTATTCTGCGTAAGAACATCAGGACTAGCGTTTTTCAGCTCGGACCCACTGCGACCTCCCTCGTTCCCCCTTTTCCTTCGCAGGAGTGTGTGTCGCCAAGTTTTCAGATGACCAGGGTCCGCGTTGTGGGTATTCCCTCTCATATCCTTTTCTTGGACGCGACGTTGGGGTATTTCTCCGTGTCTTCCCCTGTTCTTTTGATTCATCCCCTCGTTTCCTCTCCTCGTTTTTTTTTTCTCTCTTTTCCTTTCAGTATAGTCTCCCTGGCGCGCCCGAAATCCTTCAATACCCAAACCCGGTTGCGTCCCCCCTCCCTATTCGATGCCCGGCTTTCCTCCAACTGATTAAGGCCTAAAGGGCTGTCTGCTTCTCCAAACCACCCTGAGTCTCTTCCCCCCCCCCCCATTTTTGGCCCGGATTCTTGTGTCGTTCTTTTGTTCACCCCTTCCGATGCCCGCGCCGTTCCGCTCTTTTTTCCCTCCTCTCTTCTGTCGTAGAACCCGTGAAAAAGACAAAGACACCTTCGGTCTTCGTTTTTGGATTGGTCTGGACCTTCCGCCCAAGTGCTTCTACGTCGCTCCCCCCTCCTCTCAAAGACCACGTCTGGCTTCCATTAACCCTCCTCCTTCCTTTTTCAGACTGATCCCCGACGCCCTGCTATCTCTGGATATGTCCCTTTAAGTATGTTTGGATCGGGTTATGCCACTTTTTTTTTTTCTATGCCGACATAGTTCCGCCCTTAGTCCCCCTATCAACTCCCTCCAAACCCCTTTTTAATGTTTTCCCCCTTCCTCCGTAGTGTTTTCATCCCCCTTCCTCAGGAATGAAGTCTTCCCCATATTTCCCCTCCTATTCCTTCTCTTCTCGATTTCAGTGAGTTCAAGAGCGCTTTTACCGCCCTTGTCCCCCCCCCTTTTTTTTCCAACACTTTATCTTTCCCAGCAAAGGCATTTTGTGGTCAGGTTTATAGGATTTCCCTTTTCCTTACCTCTTCAATTTCCTCTGATAAGGATCTTCTTCATCCCTTATAGGATGACCCTCTCCCGGCTGGATCCTTCCAGTTACCTCCCCTTCTTTTCCACCCTCTCGTGGCTGGCAGATGCTTCGTCTTTTTTGACGTTGAAGATAGAATTTTCCTTCTGAACTATTTCTTTGATTCCGGCTTCTTTGTATTTCGTTTCTTTCCTTCCTCATTCTTTTTTTTCTTGAATCGTCTTCTCCCAAGAAGTTGTCGTGGATCTCGTTCGGGGCGTCCTCCCCCTCTTTTCTCCGTCCCCTTCTCCCTGAGATGTTTTTTGGAAGATCTCTTGCGGATGCTTGGTCAATTTCGCATTTAGGGTTTTCTTTTCCCCTTTTTTTTTTTTTTTTTTTTTTACTATCTTCCCCTCTCCTTGGAACCACGGTACCACGTGGGCGCATTTTTTCCTGTTTGCATCTTTCCTCATCGCCAAAAGCGAGTTCCAACCCCCACCCAAGGACTGTACCTCAATAGACTCTCTACTTGCTGTCCTCCCTCCCGTTCCTATCATCGCTTTTCCTCGTAATAATCCATGTCCGGACGTGCATTCTTCCCTTCTCCAACCCATCAGGTCCTGTTAAGAGGAGTGATGTTGTGATGTTCCTTTCTTGGGACCTCTTGAACGACGGCGGGTCTCCTGGTTTCCTCTTCACCCTCTCCTTTTTTCCCATCTGGCGGCTGCCACCACGTTCCTCTTTCTTCTCTTGGTTTTGTCCTTGATCTTTCCCTGATTTTGTCCTGACGCGGTCTTTAGCAGCGCTGCGTTCCCTTCCCTCTAAGAGTACTTTGGTTCTTCCTTTGGCGGTTAATTCCCCTCCTGTCCCAAAAGGGATCTCGTCCCGACTTCTTCTTCCCCTCTTTGCTTGTACGCGACTCTTTCTCTCCTATTTTCGTTGCTCCCCTATTTCTCTTTCTTTTTGAGGGCAACGTTGGCCTTTTTGGGTCGAATCATATGCGGCTTCTTCTCTCTGTACTTCCTGTGTTTCCGTGAGCCCCCGGCTTCTTGAATTTTCTTCGTGAAGACTAATCTTGGCCCCTTCGGACCGCCTCTTTCGTTTTTAAGAGGCCGTTCTCTTCTTGTTCCAAATCACGTTTTCTTCCGTCCCCCTCCCTTGCCCCCCCCAGAATGCCCAACTCGAACTCACTGGCGGAGTTTCAATTGTGCCACCCCCTTTCTTTCCCGAGCCTCCCTTGTGCCCGCGCATTGGGTGGTTCCGATGGTGGATTTTGTTTGTGCTCATGTCACTTCCTCTCGAGGTATCCTTTTTCGCCCTTCCCTTAGAGTTCCTCTCCCAGAGGCCTTGCTTGGCATTGGTTTTTTTCCTCCCTCTTCTTTCAAAAGTCTATGCCGTCCTCGGCTTCGCGGCTCTTTATGGTTTCCCTCTTTTCCAGATTCCCCTAGAATGCAACGTTGTAATTCTTTCCTTCCGGCTGCCAAACGCACTCCCCCCTTCTGATTTTCAATTTTTCTTAGCCCCCTATGGGATAAGCCGTCTCTTTCCCTAACTGAATCTCTCTTTTCTTTTTTAATCTCCTTTGGTTTTTCTGTAGCCGTTTTAGTTCTCCTCCCTTTTCCTGTCGCGACAAGAGTGAGCGTCTTTTGATTTGATTTTTTTGATTTTTCCGCCAGATAGGGAGCACGGCGCTCTTCCCCTTCGCTTTTTTTCTTTTGCCCCTTACCAGTCTCGCAATCGTCGAAGCTCTTTCTTCCTGAGCTTTCTCCTGTCCCACTTGGCACTTTGCCGCTTGTGTGAGTGACCCTTTCCTGCTTGAGTCTTTTTTATTCTTTCTCCGATTATTGTTTCTTCCCCACAACCTACCCCCCCCATCTTTCCCCCCCGCCTGCTTTTCCCTTTACTGGTATTTCTCCTTTCAAGGGCTTCCGTTTGGTGGCGGCTAATAGCCCCTTTTCAGTAGTTCTTTCGTGTATCTTTTTCTGCCTTGCCAATAGCGGAAGCGCCCCTTCTTTTTGATTGAAATCCCTGCATTTCCTAGGCGTTTTCTCCTCACGCTCTTTCCAGGTGGCCAAGTCTTTCCTCCTCCCACTATAACTAGGTGCTCCCTGAGAATTGAATTTCCTCTAGTTTTGTTTTTGATGGTGGGCTCGATTTTCACGTGTCAGTCCTTTCCTCCAACAAGATTCTCTAGATTTCTCCAAACGCCGCCCCTTTGAAAGTATTCGGCTTACCCTCGAGTTTGTTTCTCCGGGGAAGCGATTGACTGTGGTGTTCCCTGTCTTTTATCTAGGGCGTCACTTTTGAACCCCATGAATTTATTCTTCAGTCTGCCTTCTTATCGCAAAGAAGCTCCTCTCCACCTTCCTTTCAAATTCTAATTTTTGGACCCCCTTTGCATTGTCAGTTAGCCTTCCTTTCCTTTCCCCCTAGTTCCCAGCCGAGGCCTATACCCCGCTAACCCAGCCTTTTTACTCTTGCAGGCAAGGCCATCCCCTCCCGCTCCACCCCCTAGACAGCCTTCATTCCCGTATCATGGGCTCATTCCCCGGACGTAAGTGCGAGTACAGGTCCGTGGATCCATCGTTGATGCTAGTATAGTGATTACAAGACCAGTAGGTCAGATCTCTTTCCCCGTGTAATACGTGTGTGCGCCTCCCCCGCTTGAGATGCGGTCTCTCCCATCCTTCCCTTTCCAGGGTCCTTTTTTGATCCCCGTTTTCCATCAGTTTTTGATCTTCTTTCCAACGACTACCCCCCCCAGGTAGAAAAGTGACAACTCGAGCCCCTTCCAGCATCGCTTTTCTCCTTTCCTTGGCAATCATTCTCTTCGGATCCTTTTCCGTTTCTCCTCCCTCCTCGAGATCCCCCTCCCCCGGCGGGTCTACTTGTGTCCATACCAACACTCCTCTTGAGAGATTCCAGAGCCTTCTCTTCATCAACAGACCTTCTCCCTTACATTTTCAAGCGGTTCCGCGTAACCGTTACTTCCCTTCCAATCCCATTTTCTTCTGTTGATTGGGCTTTTAATACTTCCTCCGTTTCTCTTGCCGATTCCGTGACCGCCCCCGACCTTATGCATCTTTGAAGGTCACTGCTCTTCTTCGCCTTAATGGACCTCTTCCCTCCCCAGCCCAATTCTGATTCCTGTTGTGAACTGGTGTCTCGTCCTTTGACCTTATTTAGCCAGAGTCTATTCGTGCTTTTTTTTCCATCCTCATTAGTCTTCCTCTTTCCCAATCCTCTCTCCAAGCCCCCCACTCCACCCCCCCTGTTGTGGGGGTTGCTCTGTCTAAGTTTTTTCTTAATTTTCTCTTCTAATCTTTCCCTTCCTCCCGAATTCCTTACTTCCAGAGGATTTTCATCGCAGGTCTTCTTAGCTTCTGTTCTTTCACACAGCCCGGTTTCTTTTTTTCAGAGGCGGCTTTCCTTTTCTTCTTCTTGTCGTCAGAAACAAGTCGCACCGCCTGCTTCTTTTTTTAGGTTTCATGTTGTTTATTCGATTCTCGAACAGAGGAGGAAGTCCTCTTTCCTCTCTGGTGACCCACTTCGAAAACCTGAACCTTTCCACACCTTGGGAATTGTTTTTGATGTGTGTTCCTCCCTGGCTGCTCGGAAGTTCGCTCTTGTGGGATGACCGCTTCATTACCTTTTGATTTCCGCTTTTTCCCGTCTTTTATTTGTTCCTGCTTATTTTCAGACGCCAGTGAGACGGACATATATATTTCTTTCCCCTACACCACACAACCACCACCAAAACACAACGGTTGGGTGTTTTTTTGGTTGGGGGTTTTTGGTGTTCTTTTTGTTTTTGTTTATTTTTTGTTTGGTGTTTCTACAACCCCCCCCCCCAACACCAAACCACCCCCACCCCAAAACCCCCCTCCTTTTTTCTTAGATTTCATAGGAGCACCCCTTCCTTTCTCGTCCATACCTAATACAACCCTTTTTTCAGTCTCACAAAAGAGGTCCCGTAGGTATCCCCAGCTAACCCGAGACCGACTATCCACCGCCTCCTCAGTTCTCTCCCCCACGGTGTTGGAACTTTTTTTTTGTGTCACTTGTTTTAACACCCTTGATTGTTATTAAGCGTTTTTCGATTATCGACTTTCACCGTTCAACCCTCCCTACCCCTGTTGTTGGAGACCTTGTTTCTGTGTGTTCCCTCTGGCCCCCCTCCTTTCTCCCGAACGACATCCCAGGAACACGCTTTCTTTTTTACTCCCCCTTTTTTCATAATTGGAAGAGGCGACGATTCGCCACTGCGTAACTCCTGGATAATGCAGCGGTATTCCGGTTAGCCACCTCTTTTCTCTCCTCACCATAGTTTCACATTATCGACTAGAACTCCCCCTCCCCCCCCCCTGTTGTTTGATTTTTTGGTTTTTGTGGTCCCACACTTCCCTTAATGAAATTTTGTGAACCTCTGGCCCCTTCTTACGAATGTGCGTTTGCCTCCCGGTCACCGCTACCCCGGTTCCCCCTTTTGCTCCATTTCCAGACAGTCATTGGCTTTCAGGAGGTCTTTCCTTTTCCCCCTTTATGTTTCTAAGTGACTTTTCCTCCGGCTTTTGTTTTGATTTCCTCCTTTCTGTCCTCTGATTGCCGTCTTTCGTTAAATGACCAGGTCAACTCTTCCCTTTTTTGTGAGGGACTGAGTGTCCTGTGCTTATGACGTGGAAGGGCGCCTTCTCTGCTTGTGGTTCTCCTTTTCAGTGACTTTCGCGGAGGGTTTTTTCTGTCCCAGTACCAGTTTCTCCTTTTTTAGGTCCTTTTTCTACCTCTTGAGGGCCATTTGACTTCTTCATCCCTATTTCTGGTCTCAACCTTTGCGGAAGAGATCGATGGGCCTGGCCCATCTAGAGGGTTTTACCTGGTGTTCTTTTTCCTTTCCCCCCAATGCTTCCCTTTTCTAAGGGTAACAGTGGGAGTCCTTCTTGTCCCCCTTCCCCTCCTACTCCTTGGCCCACAGGTATTCGCAACTCGCATACCTCTTTCTACGGGGCCTCTTCCTCTCGATGTCATTTTTTCCGCATAACTTTTTCTTCTTCATGATCAACCCCTGGCACTGCCTTCTCTTTTTACGTTTGGAGGAAGGCGCCGCTTTTTTAGTTTTTTTTATTTTCGCCTATCAGAGGGGTCGCTGCCTCCTTTCTCTTTTTTCGGCCATCTTGTTTTTTTTTTTCTGGTGCAGGCATTTTTTTCCTTTCAAGTCTTTTCTTAGCTTCTTGCGGACGCGACTCCTCTCATGGTTTTTCCTGGGACGGCCCCTACTCAGGACCATGATCTAGCTTCCCAGCTTTCTTTCCCCCACTTTAAGCGACTTTTTCCTCCTTGGTTTGTACTCTTTTTCCCGGCATTTGTTTTGATTCTTTCATGGAGTCTGATAGAGGACCCCTCCTACCTTACGCGGCCGCATTGGATGTTCCTTCCTTCTTTCCTGGAGTAGCCGGCCCTCTTTTCCCTGCCCTTGTTAAGCCACTTTTCCTTTCCCTCCCCAATAGTTCTTCAAACACGCCGCCCATCTCACCTTTTTATGAAGCACATTGTTGAACCATTGAACCTTTCTTGTATCCTCCTCCTTACACGCATGGGGCGTGAACTCGTTTTATTTTTTCCCTCTTCCCCTCTCTTTTTTCCCCCCTTCTCTCCCTCATCGTAGTTTAAGTACTACAGTAGCTTCGTTTTTCATTCCGACGCCCAAGCGGATCCTGATTAGAACTGGTTTTATTTTTTTTCCCTTTTCCCCCCTCGCTTTCAATCGCACTTTTCTCCGGTATCTGCGGAGCAAACTCCACTCCCCCACCTCCCCTTCAACTTGCTTTTCTGTATTGAGGATCAACGGAGCTACTCTTTGGCCTCCTCCTCGTGGTTGAGATTGATCTTCTTTCTCCTTTTTTTCCTGATTCCCCCTCTTTTTTCCCGATTGAGCCTACTTTTTTCTTTTTTTTCCTCCGAGGTTTAACCCGTCGGGAGCCTGGCTCCTTTGCCCCTTCTTTGATAGTCATTCTGAAGTCTCATCAACGGATTAGAGCAGCTTTTTTTTCCCTCTTGAGACAGAGCGGCTCTGTTGGCCTCCCCTCTGCTTTCGTTGCGACTCCCCTGTTTTTTGGTCACCCCCCCTTACAACTGAGTAAGCTGCGCTTTCCGCGTTATTTTTTCTCTTTCTTTTCTTCAGTTTTTTTGTGGTGGAGCTTCAGACACGTCGATGTCTTTTGATTCTTGTGGTTTAACTTTAAGAGGCCTTAATGCGCCTGTTGCGTGACCAGCTTTCTTTCCCCTGAGACTCGTTTTCCAGGGCCCCTCCCTTCTTTCCACTTCTCCCCAGCGGGGCTCTTTTTTTTTTCATTCAGAGTGCGCGGTGAGGTCGGGCCTCGATCGTATAAAAACCTTGTGCCCAGTCCCGTGGGCTTCAAAATCTCTTTCTTTCTCCCGCCAGTTTTTCACTTTCTTCTTAAATTTCTTGTGCCTCGCGGGGGACGTTTCTTTTTGAAGTTGCCGTCTCAAAAATTAATCGGATCGCCCAGTGCGAAGTCTCCCTCAGTTGAGCCTTCTACCCTTTCCCCCCCTGGAAGACGCTTTCAGCGAAAAGCTGTCTCCAGCATCTCTTATAGTCTTCCCAAAACGATAAAAACGCGGCTAGGTACGCCTTTCATCCACGCACATCGCCTTTCCCTTAAGGATTTTGCATTCCCAGTCGGGCTTTAGGCACCTCCAGTATAAACGCGCCCACCATGCTGCCCGGTATCTCCCTCCTCTGATTATGCTTGGGCAACTTTTCCTGCAGCCGGTTGCGAGTGCAGGACAGCTTTTTCCTGAGCCCACCAAGTGAGATCACTTTGGCCTTGAGATTCCACGTCCTCCCCAGTTTCAAGATTTCAGTCAGGACGCCTCCTGCGCTTATTGCCTGATCGTGGTTTTTGATCCCCAGTAGCTCCGTCCTCTCCCTCCCCATTGGGTATTCTCCAACCAAACTGAGCCTGACGTGATTCTCCCTTAAAAGGTATTTATACCAAGATAGTCCAGACGCCTTCCGCTACTTTTTTCTAATTTGAGACTCTTCTCTGTGTCACTCTTCTTTCCTTAGGCAGCCGATTTTTTCCCCCCGCTGTCCCGGATACGCATCCCCCCAATCTGAGGCCTCAATCCACCTGACAAGCCATGCTGGTTAGACTCAAAGGTTGTGTCACTTGTGTGTATATGGGCCGCGTAATACCTTCCCCCGCATCACCGAGTTATTCTTTAAATCATCCTCTGCCTTACTTTACCCAAACCTTCGATAAAGCAACCCCTTTTCCCCCCGTTGTGTGTTTGGGCGATTTGTCCCTTCTCTTTTTTGTCTATACCTGGACCTCATCCTCTGCCCCTATTCCAAGGTGCCCTTCTCTTTCCTCCATGATGAGGGTCAACAGAGGCGTGGTACTGGGTCCTTATTGCTCAGTTCTGGCTGCCTTCTTTTTCCACCTTCAGCCCCCCACTTCACGGATTTTTTTCTTTTTTTTGAGTCTTTTTACATCTTGTCGCCGCAACATAGTTTACGCCCCTTTTATTCTCGAATGGTGACCATTGAAGACATGGGTCGTTCACCACCTATTAGGGTTTTTTCTAGAATCTTCCCCAGTTCTCCCTAGCGTTTTGGGAACGCTCCGTCTCGTGCCGCCGAACTGGTTTTAGCTTCTTGGACGCGCTTGAGACGGCTCCTATCATTTTTTCTCCTTTTTTTTCGAGAGAGGAATTTCCTTTCTTTTATGGGCGTACAATCCTCTTCCCCAACAAAGGTTCCAATGCAAAAGGCGCTGGCCGGCGTTCCTCCCAACGCTTATTCCCTAAATGGCCCTCGCGAATTTTCCCCCCCCGAGATCTCTTTCACTTCTTTTTTTTGTGGGGGCGATTCCGATTTTTTTCATCTATCGCGTCCGAGAAATCTTCACCTGGGGACAAATACACCCCGATTTTTTTTCCCCTCTTGCTTTTCCGATTACTTTCGCTACTCCCTCCGTTGAGGGTGGTCACCCTCTCTCATTTCAGTGAGATCTTTGTAATCCTATGGATTTCCCCATGTCTACCTGATTGCCTTCCTTCAACACAAGTTCACTCCCGCCCCGCCCCCCTTTTAAAGTGTTTCCCCTTTAATCCTTTTACCATGGAAAACTGATAAGTCAACCTATGGCCCTGACCTTCTCCTCACTTTGTGGTTTGCTCGCCCTCCCTTCCACCAATTGATTAGTCTCAGTCACCTCCGGGGTCAATTGATCAGGATTTCATCCTTCATGCGTTTTTCCCCACTTCATCTGTTCTCGTATTCTTCTTGAACTGCCCCTGGTTACCTGCCCCAAGTTCCCATGGTTCCGTGGGGGCTATAAGTGAGCTCCTCCTTTTTGGAATGTCGTTTACCTGAAGTCGGTTAACCCTGTCCTTCCCCGTCAGATCTCGGTTTTTTTTTATTCCCTACATACCCGCTTTTGATTTTAGAAGAGGGCCTACGGATCCGCCTCCCCATGGAGGTCCGATGAGGAGGGCCCTTTTTTTTTCTCTCCTCGGGCCGGGAATGGCTTTGGACTCTCCCCCTTTTTTATTACCAGGGGCAAGACCCCGTTGGTTGAGCCTGGCACTCACGAACTGCCAACCGTCCTCGCCCCCCCCTTTGCCCGCCACTCTTTGAGTTAATCTACGAATCGAATGGTTCTCGCAATGACCCCCGGAGCTACCCATCGCGGCGAGTCCCCCTTTACGCGCGGTTCCGGTTTTCTTGAGTCCCGATGATGTTCCAGTTTTCTGCATGACGCGTCGGCCGTCGTTTTGTGTGGTGCAGTTTTCTGGGATTTTTATATTACTTTGGTGTCCCTTCCCTTACCACTTCATCCCAGTTCAACACAACGGATCTCGCTTCCCAGTAGCTGGTTGACGCGTTTCCTCTCTTTCCCCTCTCACGGATCCCCACTGGAATGCCTTCCCCGATCGGGCACGCGCGCCTTCCGGGTTAGCGAGAGCTTCTCATGGCTCTCGCTTGGCCACCGGGACCTCAGCAGCGGTTTGTATGGGGGCTCTGATTCTGCTTCGCCACCAAACCCACCCCAGACTTCACTGAAGAATCCTGCCCCCCCTGGAGCTCCCGGCATCCCACTTTGTTTTGCGAATGCCACTATGAGCAACATTTTTCCCTTCATCCGGAGTTCATTACCCCACAGAGCGCCTGCTGGGACGCCGGGACCCAAAAAGTCTGATTTGAGACTGGCGATAAACCCCCACTCTGATGGTCCAACGCAATCACCACCCTTATAAATGTCCGCGCTTCGACGGTCGTGGTCCCCCCTCCCGATCTCTCTTTTCCGGTGGTTGAGTCAGGTTTTAGTTCTACTTCTAATTCGACAAGAGCGGGTGCGCTGTGCCCGAGGGGTGTAAGCCAGATGGCCTGCGAGTTGCCATTAGCTTTGCTCATTTTTTGTTACTTCCGCAGCACCTTCTTTTTCTCAAAGACTTCGATTCTGTGTCTTCTTATGAGGGCGCGCGGCTGCAGTATCGCATTAGCAACCACACCAAAGAGTTAAACGCCGCCTGTATGTCCCTTTCTTTCCACCGGATTTCTATGTTAGGATTCGGTAAAGTGATAGAGAGGTGTTCCTCTGACCAGCCGCCCTCTTTGCTTTTCTCCAGGGGGCTCCGTCTGATCCAAGACGGGGACCGGCCTCTCGTGAGCGTGTGGACCCACCATTCCCTTCCTCACAACTCGCTCTGAGTTTCCGCGTGACAAGCTTCGCGCCAAGCTTCTGGACCTCAGCGTTTTCTCTATCCAGTGTCTTGATACTTTCCGTTCCCAGATACCCATCCCCCCCCCCCCCCTAAGTCTTGAGAAAACTTTTCGGAGCCCCCCACTGCCCTGCCCTTCATTTCACACCATTTTTACGACGCTTTGTCGAAGGCTTTGCCCTTGGAGACAGATCGATCGAGCCACCCTGAGTAAGAACAAGACGCCCAGCCCCCCCTCGCCCTTCGCCTTCAGGATTGTTAGCATGCCCCTTCCCACTTGCGTTTAACGGGCATCTTCGAGATTCTTAGATCATAGGATGGTTTTTTTCGGCCCTCCCTTTTTGCGCAGCCTTTAGTGCGTGACGGATCCTCTCCCACTGTTTTATGATTCCAGTTTGGCAAATCCCAAGGTCACCCCCCTCTCCCCCGCTAAAGCTGATTTCATGTTCCATTTCCGCATCTAGCCCCCCCAGTTCAGCAAACGGGCACCTTGGATTTCTCCTAAATGTGTCAGCAATGAGGCGAGACCGAACCCCGCTTTTCGGGAGACACAACCCCCCCCCCCCCCCAACCCTTCTCCACCCACCTTTCCCCTCCCTCCACACATCCGCTCGCGCGAGACTTTACCGGTAGCGTTTCCTGAGAACCGCCTCGTTCAGCGTTTTTTTACCTTGTCGTCGTCACACTTTTTATGATCCCGAATGATTCTGTTTCATTTACTCCGTCTAGCCCGCATATTCAGTTCCCTGTCTCTCCGGCATCCCTTTCAATCCGTCCCTCCCCTTTTTTTGTTTTATCGAAAAGTGGACCCTTTTTCGGAAGAAGGACTTTTTTCCTTCCCAACGGCCCCTTGATTCCCCTCGGCCATTCTTTCCTTAGTCCCTTTTCCCAAATCCTATTCCGCTCCCAGCAACCAACAGTTAAACCCCCGGTTGCTTGTTTTTTTTCAAGTGCTTTAACGATGCGGGCTGCCGCGGTCTAACCCGGCTCATTTGATCTGTCTCCCCCTCCGCATGATGAGACCTTAGATCTACTCCTCCCTCGGTGGTTTCTCTTGATCTTTTGGCGTCCCTGTTCTTTATCTTTGGCGGATGCCATACCATCACTAAGACTTTCTTTTATTGTCGTGTACTTCTTCTACTATCTTTTTCGAAACAGTCTTCTTCATCCCGGGGCATAGCACTTGCCAAGCCCCCCGAAGTACCCCACCCTTTCCCGTATGTTGTTCCCCTTCTGCTTCCAGGTCGTCCTCTCGTTTTTGATTCACGCCGGCTCCCTTTTTGGGGTACGCACTTTTTCTTTGATTTTTATGGGGACGCGCCCCACTTACCCCCACCCCCCCGGACGCCCTTTTTTCCCCTTTCTCCTGAATCATCTTTTTTTTGTTGAGGGGCGCTTTCTTAGACGGTCGGTCGCCCCAGCGGACCCCCTGACCCCCACGAGTAGTTCACGCACGCGGCCAGATGCTGGTTTTCCCCACAACTTTCCGCTAACTGGTTTCCCCGAGAAGGTTCACCCCCACTCTTGAGCTCTTCACACTGGTGTCCAGCTTCGGTTTGCAGTGGGTCACGAAGTCCCGCTTTTTTCCGCTTCTTTTTTTTTTTTTTCTAACGAGTAGTCTTCCCCCCACGAAACTCACCCACGCCGTTTTTGTTTGCGAGGGGGGTTTCCCCGTCCGCCCAAGCCGAGTACTGATTCTCACTGCGATTACGGACAAACGCGGGCTTGACAGTACCCAACCTGCCCTCTTTCATTCTGATCCCTACTGCGTCCTCCTCTTGATCCTTCCCTTTTTACCTTTCTTCTTTCCTGGCGGTTCTTAGAGCCCCGATTTCTTCTTACTAGGAAATCAGCTCTGACAGATCCTCCTCACCCCCCCACGGGGTGAACTTCGTCAATCCCCGTCTGTCAAAGTGCTACGGACCGAAGGAGTGCACCCTCGGACCATCGCTTAAACTGAGGAGCGTCCGGGGGGCGTGTGTTTCTGCGGGCTTTCCCTTGTCCCCCAAGTTTACCTTTGTCTCTGCAAAACATTTTTTTGGCTGTCTCTCGTGATTCTCCTCTTTCCCTTGAAATATTCCGTGACTTCTATGCCATAAGGATAGCTATCGCATTGTAGCGGCCTGGACTGCCTTTGCTTCCCGGAGGCTATTTCCCTACCGTCCCATTCTGTCACTTCTTTGGATCAGCTCGGAAGTCCTTTTAATTTCGGTTATCGATCTTAGACCTCTTTTTTATCCCAGGAGCTTTTCACTTGGAAGTCGATCGCTTCGGCGGTTAGGGTTTTGGAGGGAATCGTTTCGGCCTGCCCATGAGTTTTTTTCCGTTGCCTCTCCCCTTCCGAGGTCTGAGCATACTTTTGGTCGCCGCGCGAAGATTCATGAGACGCGTGGACGGAGGAATAGATCTATTGATTGGCGCCTTGTTTCTCCTCATCCTGAGCGGGGGGGTTTTATTTGATTGTGTTTCGTTTTTTCAATCACAAATTTCTTCCCAGCTCCACGGTACCCGTGGGAGCCTGGCTAGTCCTGCACTCCCTCAACCCTATGATCAACAAAGTATTGCAGCCCATCTAATTTCCTAAGGATTCAGCATTTCGGCGAGTCTCCTTTGTTCTCCGGCTGTTCCTCCTGAAGGTCCTTGTTGTCGAATTGAGCCCTAACGGGACGGCCGGTCATGTGGCAGCCTTTCTTTATTCTACGTCATTGATCCGCACGGCTGTTTTTCATCGGGTTTTCGTTTGATGATGTCCCCGATTTTTCCCAGCTGTGCTTCTTTTCGTCTGTCCAGATGGTTTTGTCGGGGTTGAGAGGTTCCTCCCTTTTTGCTCCTGAATCAGCTACTCTCAAGCTCTGGGTGACGTCCCCTCTTTTCTCTTCTCCTTTTTGATCTTTTGAGGCCAGTAATCACAAGACGTTCACCAACCACCGTGCTCTTTACCCAGCGCTGATTGCACAAGCGCGGCGGTAAGCGAAGAGTGCATCGACTCTGGTGTTGCTCCCTCTCCGATCTTTCTTTTTGTTCCCCCGGGCCGGCACGGCGGTTTTGCTCCTATCGAGGCACCACGCCCCTCACGCCGCACTTATCCTTGCCTTTTCGCTTCTCCCGCTTCTTTGGATCAGTGACGGCCGGAATCTTGTCCACTTCTATGCAGCGGGCGTCCCGGCCTTTCAATGCGCTCGCTGTGGGTTTCCTCCCCCTCCGGTGAATTCGCCCTAGTTACACTTTCAAAACCGACCTACCATCGACTCACACTGCTTCCTCTCGTGTGCCCACACACTTGAGTGCCTTCTACTAACGGCGGTCAAGCTCATTGCTTTGTCTACGTTTGGATTTGTGGTTTAGACTTCCTATCTGGCTCGAGTGATCCGTGCGAAATAATAATTTGCTCCTTTCCTACTCCACAGAGCGCGCTGGCTGGTTCTTTCTCCGCCCTGCTGCAAAAGCTCTGCGCTCTCTTCTCTTCAGACTTCCCTATTTCCCGCCAACAGAATGGCCCAGCCGGGATCAAGTACTACACCTATGCTACCCTTCACTTACCCCCCCCCGATATCGTTCTCATCTTGTCGTCGCATTCTGGCTCAAGTCGTGCGGACCCCCGTTTTCTCCCCGATTCCCTCTTTCCTAAGTTTTTGGTGAGAAGGATATTTCTGTCTCTTTGAGCCTCAACGACTTCCCCAATGCGTTACTGAGCCCTCTCCGGTTTTTTGTCTCTTTTGGCTCCGAGGGGTAAAGCCAGGTAGAACGGGCCAGTGTCCCCCTTTTTTTCTCGAACACATCTGAACAGCTCTCGCGACTCCGAGGTCTTCCAGAGTCTTTTCCGAGCGGAAAGCCAATTCCCCTCTTTTTTTTGCACTTAAATTCTCCGGATGATGTTTCTTTGATGAGAGCAGGCTCGGGATCAGCCCCCCCCCCCCCACCCGAGTTAACATTTCTTTCTCGTGTCTCGGAGCTCAGTTGGGGGACACACGTTTCCCGAAGCCTTCGATGTTACTCGGTTTGGAAGGTCCCCTTCCTGATCGCCGGTCTCGTGCAGCCTCGCCCTAGTTTTTTCCTTCTCCGCTGCACAGTCGTTCCTCATCAATGAGCAGCGGGGCTCGAGCCTTCGACAGATTTGTTAGGGCGTGGGCCTCGGTTCAAAACCTTTTTCGTCCCCGTGCTCAACAACCATCGAGAGCAGTGTCGACTTTAATTCTGTGTACAAGCCGCCTCAGCTGCTTCTGAGATCCGTTGGTGTGACCTTGATAAGGGACGTCCCACCTTCCCCCCCCCCCCATGGAACCTGCTTCGCCGTCCCGTCAAGCGCGAAGCACCATGCCTGCCCTTCTCAAACCACGGAAGAGTAGAATGCTTGCGTCCCTATGTGAGACTTTAGTTGCCGCGAAAACCCGAACAGCCGGCGGTAATATGGACTCTCCTACCGCCCCAGCCCACATCGCTCCCTTCCTGGTCGGGCGCATGCCGAAGGCACGGCCGCCAGTCGAACAGGTCCTCATCGCGATGTCCGAA
>Ga0179593_1389797_pt1 | contig 28245 bp, 32 predicted proteins | sample CZODoug2_1_08_16_FD_185931 | JGI IMG/M metagenome (GOLD analysis project Ga0179593, IMG submission 185931) | Vadose zone soil fungal communities from Angelo Coast Range Reserve, California, USA - CZODoug2_1_08_16fungal (PacBio error correction) | ecosystem: Environmental > Terrestrial > Soil >... | reverse complement strand
GCGGTTTTGTTCGGTTTGATGTCACTTTCCCCCTCTGGGTTTGCCCATTCAAGCCGCGGGGATCAAGGACCCCCCTCTTCCAGATTAGCCCTTCTTCCTGGTAATTGCCCTGTAAAATTTCTTGAGGGGACGTGCCCCCGTTGCCCCAACTTTTTCCCTTTGCTTTTGTTTTCCATTTTCCAGCGGAGTGCACCAAGTCTTCCCTTCCTTTTTCCCTCGTGACAAAACCACCCACGAACCCGAGATTTCCCCAGCAGCGCAAAGGCCAGTCCCCAACCGACCCCTCGCCCCTTCCCCTTTTAAGTTTCAGGGGAACCCCACATCAGAAGGGTTGGTCCTCTCCCCTTGTCTTGTTTGTTGGCAAAACTGCCTGCCCTTCTTTTTTTTTTTCACAGGTAATTTACCCCAATCGCAACAACCCGGGTCCCCGGAAAAATAATTTCTTTTACGCCCCCGCTCAGCGTTTTTCCCCCTCCCACTCCCCCACAAGTATCGCCTTGGCCAGTTTGCTTTTTGGTTTGGTACGGATCTTCCCTTTTTTCAAGTCACCCGGGGGCGCCACTTTGGGGGAAATTTTTTCCCTTTTTGTTTACCAATTTCCTCCCTAATGGAGTGCTTTTGAACACATTTTGCACCAGAAAAAACCTGGCCTTTATTGACCCCTCATCCAGTTTTCAAGCTCTGAGAAAAAACGCCCCTTTGAAAGTGTTCCTCTTCGCTTCGTTCTGCAACGTTTTCTTTCCTCGGTAACAATTTTTCAACAATTACAGCCCGAACGGGTGCGTATCGTTCGGGGGGACACCCAAACCCGTGTGGACACATTCCATGCCAGCGAGCAGGGACATTTTTTTACGATTCACAAGTTTTTTTTACATTTGTCTTTTTTTCCGATTCGTGTTCCCCCCCCCCATTGCATGTCCTTCCCATTCCAACCCCCCCGAAAAAACACCATTTTTCGAAAACCAATTCTTACTCCGTTTTCCTTTTTTTTATCTTGCTTGCTCCTTTTCGTCCCGAATATCTCGTCAAACTTTTTCCCTGTTTGTTGAAACACGTTTTTCCGGTGCTTTTTTCTCCCGTCCCGCCTTCGTGTTTGTACAAATCGCCCACCCGTCCTGTCCACGATGGTCCTGATTGGACACCAAACAGCCCCCGTCCAAAAGGGCGTGTTTTTTGGTTCAACACCCCCGGTTCCAATGTCCGAAAACCAAAACCCCTTTGGAATTGCGGGTTTCCCCCCGCTTTGACAAAACAACAAAACCCCAAGGGCGCCGATTCCACCATTCGGCCGTCCCCATTTTTCCCTCTCAACTGTTTTTTTTTTTTTCTCCCCCCTTTCCCCCTTAGGCCCCCCGTCCGTGTGCGGGGGGACGATTTTGCCTCCTTACCAGGGGCGGTCATTCCGACGCCCCCAACCCCAAGGGGCAGGGGATGGGCTATCCTGTTTACCCTCCCAAACCACCCCCCCTGCCGTACCTGGGCCCCCTGTTTTGGCCGGCCGCGAACAGTGCCGTTGTTTTCAAGTTTACATCTTTTGTTCTTCAGCATCGGTTATCGGCCTAAGACGTTTTTTTTACAAGGTTCCTCCTTTGCCCACAACCCCCCCCCCCCCCACCGTCCATTTTTCCCGGCAAACCCGGGCCGGAAGACAAAAAAAGCGCGTTCTTGATTTTTGGGACGTTTGCTTCCTTTCCGTTTCCTGGTCTGGGAATTGGCGGCCGCACAACCGCAACTGCCTTCGTGTGAAGGCCCTTTTTTTTTCCCCTATACCCAGCCCAAAATCGGTTTTGGCCACTGGATTTTTCGTTTTAACCAACAAAAATATTTTCCCTCCTCAGTGCCCCACAGGTTTCGTGTTCACTAAAAAGCCGAACGTTTTCGGACCGGGGGGTTACCCCCTTTGCTGCGGTTTTTTCCCGGGCCCTTCCACCCCGGGGCCGTAGATCCCCAACCGTTCCTACGGCAACCGCTACCGTTTTGATGGCAGAAAAAAACGTGGAATTTTTTTCGTTCCACCGTTGGCCTTCCACCCCCCCACCTGACCCGTCCACCCTTGCTGAAAAGTGCACACCCGTGTGAAAAAACCACACCAAAAAACTCCTTTCTCACCTCTGGATTTTTTTCACTTCGCTCGTTGAAAAGGGGACACGACCCCTGCCTTTTACCTTCAAACACCCCCAATAATTTTGTCTTTTTCTTTTTCAAAACCCCCAAGGGATTTCCGGTCATTGGCTCGTTTTTCACACCCCTCGGTGGGTTTAGTGGGTACGGGAACTTTACCCACGGACATTTTTTTTCCAAACCAAAACTTTTTTGGACCGTACCCCGGTGTTTTTTTCTTGCGGCGGAACAAGGGGAAACCTGATTTTCTTTTTTCCCTGTCCCCGTATACTCCCTCTCATTTTCAGGCCGACTTTTGGGTTGTTTGTTTCTCTTTGTGTGGCCGGACAACTGAAATTCCCCCCCCCCCCGACCACCCGGAGGTTCTCCCCCGTCCCCCCCCCCTGAAGCGGGCCCACGCTTTTCGTTGGGGGCGGTTTCTGGTTTTGATTGTGGTTATTTACGCAACATTTCCCATCTCTCTCTTTTTTTTCGCCTTTTCCTCAAGAAGTTGTGTTTGTTGGATTTGCTGTTGTTTTTCGTTTAATACACTCCCAGATTCCATTGGGGCGCCTATCCGTTTTGCCTTAGGAATTCGTTTTTGGCGTTTTTTTTTTCGGCCGCTTTCAAGGTGGTTTTTTGGCTTCTAGTTGTGGTGTTTCGGGGTTCCGGACAAATGGTTTTTGGTCTGAATGTTTTCCACTTTTCGGTGGTCTCTTCCCCTCTATTTTTGCCGCGGGCCGACGGGGTTTGGGCCCCTTTTTTTTCCCTTCTTTTTATTTTCTGTTCCCACGGTTGATTAAAAACACCCTAAACTTGATTTCAGTTTTTTTTTTGGGGCGAGTGCCTTGTTCCTTTTTAGTTTGACGGGGATATTTTGTTTTTGATTGGGGGACTGTGACTGGTTAGTGTCCTCCGCGGCTTTGAATTTCCTGTTCCCACTTACCCATTTTTTTTTTTTTTTCGTTTTTTCTCGCTACTTGGCGTTTTTTTTCCCCCTGTTTTCTTTGGCATCAACCCTTTTTCCATGGTCAACGTTTCCCTGTGCCAGCAACAGGGTCTTGGGTTCGTCCCTGACCTTCTTTTTTCCTCTTTTCGGGGCGGGGAACATGGTGCCAGAAAAATCTTTGGGAACTTTTGGAGCTTGTTCTTTTTCGTTACACAGGAAGCGGTGGGCTCCTTCGGCGTTTCACCCTTGTGTTTCTCGAAAACTCAGGTTTCAGCTTGGCCGTAGAGTCATTACGGCCAACCACTGGGTGCCTCGGACAAATCCTTTCGGTTTTTTTGGGCCTTCCCAATTTCCCTTCCCGGCCCCGGCCCTATAATTTCTTCCTTCTTCTTTGTAGGTTCCCCACCCTGTGGCTTTTTTGTCTTTCGCCGGCGGGGTTTTGAAGTTTTGCGTGATTTGGTTTTGCTCTGCCTTCATTTTTCAAAGTCTTCTGCGATAATAGATTTTTGTTTTCCTTTAGTCCAGTTCGTGTTTTTTTTGAAAAAACTTTCCATTGGGTTTTAAGTTTCCCCCGCCGGGCGGTGGGCACCCACTTTTTTGTATTAAGGACCCCCTTTGGTCTTTCATTCTGATTTACCGCATTGTGTCCCGATTTTTTTTCCTGGTTCCATGGAAGGCCCCCCCTTTTTTCGGCAGCGTCCCACGTTTCTGCTTTTTTAATTTTGGTGTTTACCCCCGTGCTAGGTTTCCTTTGCCGGTGGTGGCCCGATTTGATCGTACCGCCCCTGGTTCGCGGTCACGTTCGTTGTCACTTCGCTTTTTTTAGTCCAACTGCGGTTGCCCCCTTGCTAGGCGTTGTGCCCACCATTCTGGAATCGTGAGAATTAAACTGCGTGGTTTTGGGTCTGTCTGTGGCGTCGTTGGCGATAATCGACTGTCTTCAAAAGTCTTTTTCGGTTGGTCCTCCTAAGTTTTCCCCAGCTCGGAAGTTGATTGCGTCATACCGTCCCAGTCGGGCAAGAAACAAACCAAAACGAAGGCGTTCATTTTTTCCTCTTCCCGGTTTTTTGGTTGATTGTTCCTTCAGCGGAAATGTACTTTTTTGGTGTTGACAAAGAACCCCTACTCGGTTTTAACTCCCCAAAAACCTGTTGCTCGTTCCACCCACAAAAAATTTTTCTGTCTTGTTTATTCCGGTGTTTTTTCGCGTATTCTTTGGGTCCAAACCTCTGGTTTCTTCGGCGAATTTCAGGGTCGTTTTTTTTGGAAACGAAATAGTTTCTATTTCCACATATGTGCCCCCCCAACAATTTCCCTTCTCTCCGGTTATTGTGTCCCCTCTTGACTAGTTGGGTCGTGTTTTTTTTCTTTTGTCTTTGCCCCAACAACAAACCCCTTTTTTAAAAACAAAGCGCTTTTTGGGGAACAACCCATTAAACGTGTTTTTTGATTACTTCCCCCATTCCTGCTTTTTCCCTCATTTTTTGGCTCGTTGCTGTCTGTTCCGGGACAAAACTGGTAGTGTTTTCTGGTCCCACCACCCCCGTACGCTTCCTTTTCCCCTTGGCAAGTTGAGTCGTTTTGGTTTCGTTTGTGTCTGGCTGGTTTTTCTTTTGTGCATTTGTTCCCTCTTCGTTTCGGGCCGGGGCGTTGTCCTTGGAAACGACTTTCCTGCTTTGGTGGTTGTTCGTTTTTTGTGTCTTTACGTTCTGTTGTTTCGCTGCTTGGTGAACTAGTTGTTTTGGGTGTTAACGTTTCTTTTCCCGTTTTCTGAATGGCCGGATTCGGCTCCTCGAGCTGGATTGTGTGGCAACCCCTTTTCCAGTGGTCTTCTGAGTGGTATTGTCGCGAAAATTTCGTTCCTCACTGGCGGTTGTCCGCGATTGGTAGATACATGGGTTTCTTCCCCCACGCCGGGGGGCTGGGTCACCAAAAAAAAAAACACGTAGGTTTTTTTTCCCCTCCGTTTCTCTGCAAAATTTTCCCCCCCCAACTTTCCCTGTTTTGCCATGCTCACCATTGTGGTGACCCCGGTGTCGTATCCTCTTCACAAAGGGCCTATTTATTGTCCATGCTTTTGATAACTCCCTCTTTTCCCTTCGGTTGGCTTCCCCTCCTGGCGCATAGATTCCCCTTTTGTGTGCTTGGGTCGGATTTCATCTAGTGTGCAATTGGAATTACGGGTTCTTTTCCACCTGTGGGGTTTACCGTCTCTTTTTTTGGCCTTGTGTTTGCCTTTTTCGCTAACCCCATCGGAGGGGGGGGGGGTGGCACCGGTTCAGTTTTGCTGGAGTTTGTGTGTTGCTGTTTGTCCATTTGCTAAAAGTTTTGCGGAGTTCTTCGGGTCGACCCCTTTTCCTTTTTGGAAGGTGTTTGCCTTGTTGCGGTGGTGGCACGAACTCACTTCCTGTTTCCCCTCTTTTACTCCTTCTTCTTTTGTTTTTTTGAGAGAAGTCTTGGGCTTTTAGGCCTCCCCCCCCCCTGGGTGCTTTCCATTATTTCCCGCCGTTTCCACCGACTCTTTCCCCGTTTTTTCCTAAAAATGGACCCAATCCACCCTGCCTCGCCAACTGGTGGCTGGTATTCGATTTTGTCACGCCCAAATTTTTCCGCCCAGATTTCAACCCACCTCCCAAAACCACAACCCCCCTCTTTTTTTTAACAACCGGGGGGTAATGGTTTAGGCCCAGTCTTTCATTTTTTCCCCCCCTGCCCGTTGCTCAAGGTGGGCGCCTTTCTTTTTCCGGGACCCAACATTCCAACCAACCCTGGCAACCACGATCTATTTTCGTTATTCGGAACCGCCTTCTTTTTTCCCTTCGTATGGTTAATTTTTTTTCCTCCTGCTGATAACGGAGGTTTTGTGGTATGAACTTTTTTTCCCCCTCGGATTTTGCGTTTGCCTTTTTTTTTGCCGTATGTACCTTAAGGGCAACCCACCCCCGTGTTCTTTCTGACCAGCGACCGTGTTTTGCCCAACTCCTTTTTAACTGGGTTTTTGGGTTTCCCTTTTTCGGGGGCGTTGATCCCGTGAATATTCCCCCCGCCCCCCCCGGGGAGGAAACAACCTGCGCCCAGTTTGTTAATTTTTCTGGGACTCCCTGCGAACGCCCCCCTTTGCTGTTTTATAATTTTCAAGTTCGCGCGAAACTCTCGTTCCCCACAGACCTTGTGGCGTCCCCCGCCTCCCAACCCGGGATTTCCCCCCCAGAGGCTAACAAACCTCCCCTCAGAGTTCCCAAAAAGCCTGTACCAACGAAAAGTTCGACCAACATTCCAAGAAGCGCCTTTCCTACAAAAACGCCTGGATACGTTTTCCCATCCTTTTTTTGCTCCTTTCTCAAGGTCGTTGCAACCCCCAAGTTCCCTAAATAATTTTGCGCTCCCCTCATTACGATCGTGTGTTGGGACGAAAAACACAACCTTTTTTGACCTCCGTTCGAGGCACGGGCCCCTTTTGCCCCCAAACTGAAGCCTGGTTTTCCTTTTTTTTCTTTTCTCATGGTTGACCCCTGTCCCCAAGGATGGGGGCCCCGGTGAGTTACCTCGACTTTTTCGCTTTGTCCCCCCCCCAACCACCAGACCCCCCCCCCCTAAACTGAAAGAAAAAAAAATTTTTTTTGGTCCCAGTGGTTTCCCCCCAACCAATGAAAACCCTCTAGCCCCCTTTTTTTGGCGGGTAACCGGCCCTCCCTTTCAAAATCTTTAACTTGTTCGCTTTTCTTGCTGGGGAACCGGCCCATTTGGCCTCGTCCCCGGAGGGGGGCACCCCCTTGCCAAACCTTTGGTGAAAAATGCCCGATCGGGGTCGATTTCGTTTTGACGAACCCACCCAAACCACCAGGACCCCATTGAAAAACCGCGTGAGACTTTCGATTTTGGACCCCCCCCCCCCGTTCTTCTCAACCTAATTCTTCAATTATTCGCGCTTCCAATCCCCAAAACCCTTTCCGTCCTTTTTGTGGTCCCCCCCCTTTTCCGCTACTTTTTCTTTCCTTGCTCTCGGCTATTTTCTGCCCTCTTTTTTCGCCCCGGCCTAAAATCTGAAGCCCCCTTTTATGATTTTCGTTGGTTTGGCCGGGGTGGGCCCCCCATCGCCCCCCCGCTCCTCTCTTCTACCTGATTGGTGCAAAACCCCAACCAGTGGCCCCGTACAGCGGTTTCACAAAACCGCCATTCACCCCCTTTTTTCCCCCAAATGCGATCGCCGCCAACCAAACTTGAAAAAAAAAAAACAACAATGGTCGATTACCCCAGTCTCCCCCCAACTGGAAGCCCTTTTTTTCTTTTGAGGAAGTTTCAATTTTTTCAAGCTCGTTTCCCCCCTATTCCTGCTTTTTTTTCTGTTGATCGTTTCTTTTCTCCCCCCTTTTTTGTTCGTTGGGGCCCAAACCCGGTCCAGCCTTCCCCCCTGTGTCATTTTTTTTTGATTTCATTAAAGGGAAACACAGCCAAAAACCACTTTTGCCGGACCCGGAAAAATTTGTTTTCCCGTTCGGAAACATGCGTTTGAACTTTTTTTTCAAAGGACGGGTTGTGACTTTCCTCCCCCCTTTTACAGTCTTCTTTTGGACAACTTGGGGGGGCCGTTTCCCCCAACAGCGGCTTGCCCATGGCCCAGTCCCGGACCACCCCCCTCTCCTGTGTTCCCCTTTCGTCCGACCGCCCAACCCCCCCGCTTTTTTTTTTTCTTGACGATTCCCTTTTTTTTTTGTATTATCCTTTCCGGCCGGTTAGCTTGGACTGCCCCCTTCCAGGACCCCCCTCCCTTTGGACCCCTTCTTACTCCAGTTTTTTTTCTTAAAGATGTCTCCCCCGGTCCCCAATTTTGGTGTGGGCCCCACTGACTTCCTCTACCCACACCCCTCTTTTTTCCACAACGTAGTGAAGGAACACCTCCCTTTTCTGTCCCCTCCAAGCCTTATTTTTTTTCGAAAAGGGGTTTCCCCCTGATGGCCTTTTTAGGCTAACCCTTCCCGGTACCGGGTTTTTGGACCATTCCCAGGTCCCTCCCGTCTTGTGCGCCCTAACCCAACCGTTGTTGTCTTGTTTCCCCCTCAAAAACGTTTTTCCCCTTGGGACTTGCGGGACACGTTTTTGGTCCAAGGAAAAAACATACAACCACCTCCCCCCAGATTCGTTTTCTTTTTTGCCAACCCGGAAACCCCCAGACAAAATTCCTTTGATTCAAGTTTGATCTTTTTAGTCACTCGCCGGAAATTTTTTCACAACGAAACGGTTTCACTCCCCCCTCACAACCCCCCCCAACCATGGAATTTCGGCCCTGACGGTTCACACCCAACCGACATCTTTTTTTGCTCGGTTTACAAGATCGATTGAAAGAACTTCCCATTTCCCTTTCCCCATCCCCCAACATTGCAACGACCTTCGGCCCGGCTTGGTGGGCCCCCTTTTTTTTTCCCCCCCTTACCAATTGACTCTTTTTTCGTTTGGCAACCTTGGTGCATTTAATTTTTTTTTTTTGCCCCGCCCCGTGACGCCGCGCAGATTTTTCCAGCATCTCCCTCCCCCTGTGGCCCAAAGCGGGGTTGCCAGCCCCACGGAACCAGTGGATTCCCGGTTTCACCAGGGTCCCTTATCTTGCGTCATGGGGGAACTTGGGTCCCACGTTCTTTTTTTATTACGTTACCAACCCCAGCTTCTCGTTTTCCTCCTTTTTCCCTCCACTTTTTTTGTTTGTTTTTTTATCTTTTTTAAGTCGATAGGTTTTGTGTTGTTGTTGTTCGTGAACAGAATTCCCTTTCCCCAGACACCTGCCCGCTCGTTTGGCAATGAGGATCTTTCCGGTCGGGCCCCGCTTTTTTTCCTTTTTTTGATCTCTTGTTTTTTTTTTTTTTCAAAGGTCGGTGGGCGTGCTGGTCACCTTCGGGTTCCTTTTGACAGTTCCCCCCCTTCCCCTTTCGTCGATAATATTTTTCTTCCTGTCGGGGGTTCCGTTCACGTACGGGTTCTTGTGTTCCCTTTTTGATTTACGGGTATTTTTCACTTCGTCCTACCGTATTTCACCAAAATGAGGCCGCCCCCACCCCGCCTCTATCCTTTTTTTCCTTTCTGTTTTTCCTACATTTTTTTTTTTTGAGTGGGAAGGTGTTTTTTTTTTTTTCCTGTTTCGTTGGTTCTTTCTCCCCTGAATTGCATCGTTGGCCCGCACCTTTAACAACCCAGGTTTTTTTCGGTGCTTTCCGTCTTTTGGATTTCTTTTCACCCCTGTGGTTGTTTTTTGACCTCCACATTCCGTTTCCCTTTTAGTCCAGTTGAACTGGTTGTCGGGCTTTAGGTTCCCGATTTTCTTCTTTTTTGGTCCCCGGGGGGTCCGGTTTTAGGCTGATATTGACCACAAAACTTACTTCTGCCCCACTCCTGTGTTTTTTTTGTCGGTAACCCTCTGAGTGTCCCCCTCTTTTTTTTCCAACAAAAACCCACTCGCATTTTTTGGTTTCGCGTGTCCCCCCGTTTTGTTTTTTCTCGACCATCCGTTTTGCCCAGCTGGCGAGCTCGCTTACCGACCCCTCCCCTCTTTGACATTCCTTCCTTTTCACTTTGTTCTTTGTCATGTCACACTTCCATTTTCCGGGGCCCGGGCGGATATCCGCTCATCTTTTTTTCCTCTTCGCTTAACACAATGCTTTTTTTTTCTTCGTGACGGGCCCTTTGTTGTGATCGTTTGTTGGGGTCCTCATGATTTTTTTCCAAGTTTTTTTTTCCCAATTCGTCTTTCTTCCGACACTATTGTGGCTTTTTCTTCCAAGGGCCCAGTTCTGGAAAATAAAATCAATCGGGTGGGCCATTTTTTGAGGTCTTTCGTTGCCCCAGGAGTTTTTTTCTTTCGTCGTTTGTGTTCTTATTTATGATCCCCGGCCCCTTTTCTCGGGGATTTTCCTGGGCTTTTTTAAGTTCACTTTTTTGAAAGTTTTTTTTGCGCCCCACGATCGGTCCTCTTGGACGTTTTTCCCCCTTGTTCTTTTCTTGGTGTTTCCATTTGTTCACTATTTTTCTACGTAGCGCCTGGTCTTCGCCTATCGCCGTTTTTTCGTCTTCTTTTTGGTTGGACCTCTAGGGGCGTTTGTTTTTCACAACTCGACCGTTGGCGTGGGGCCTTATACGTCGGTTTCTTTTTTTTTTTTGGCCGTTTTCGGGGAAAAACTCCTCCTTGTTTTGCTTTCCTCCCCATTTGGGCTGCTAAGTTTTGGTAGTTGTTTTTTGGCAGTTTCACAAAAACACCCATAATCGAGAGTTTGTCCCGTTGAATTAAGAGTGTCACTCCCCCACACTTAAAACGTCCAACCCTATTTTCATTGCGGAAAGGGGGTGGTTGTGATGTTTGCACAAGTATGATAGGGTCTTTTTGTTTTACCAGCCCCCCGGGGGAAATCACCTGTTACAGACCCCCAACCCACCCCTTGTTGGCCATCGACAAAAAGTATTGATCGCGTTTCATTTCCCGTTTTTTTTTTCGCGATCGGGGAACACCCGAGCAGGTGGCTGGTAGCTATTTCCTTGGTTCTCGTTGTGGTGCCCGAAAGCGCGTCGCCCTTGCCAAAACCGCCTGCAAAAGTTTCGGGCTTTTAGTGTGTTCTGTTCCTGCTTTTGCTCTTGTCGATTTTTTAATTTTTCGGTTGGCCACGCCCTTTTTTTTTTACACGTTTTTTGGTTATTGTCCACCCAGTGGGTCCGCTTCCCCCCTTTCTCCCTGGGGGTTTTTTTTGGGTTTTACACCCTCTTTTTTTCTCGTTTGGCGGGGCCTGGTCTGCTGGGAAAACTGGTATTTTTTCCCCCCCCTGTTCCTCCGAGTGGTTTGCGGGACCCCTTGTCAAGAGTGTCGTGAGTTGTGCTGCTGGGGAATTCCCAGGTTCACTCCTGTTTCCGTGGCGTTTTTTTTGTCTTTTCGTTCTTGATGTCGATTTCGCGTTGGCTTTTGTTTATTTTAAAGTTTTCTTTTTGTGGCTGTTTGGACCATCTTCTTTGGGTGGGTTCTTGGCCGTTTTTTTGAATTTTCCCTGTGCCGGGATCTTTTGCGAGCTGGGCTTGGGAAAAAGCTTGGATTCCTTTTTTACCGAAAAACCTTAGTATTGGCGCCTTTCTTCCTGTTTTTTTCGAACGTCCCCATAAATTTTATTTTTTGAATCCCGGGCCCGCTTGTTTCTGGGCAACACCCCCCCCCCCTTTGGTTTCTTTTTCACTCTTTCTCCTTTTCAACCACATTAACCTTTTGGTTCTCCATATTTTGGCGGGGTCTGACCCCCGGCCCCTAGAAGCGTTCCAGGTTTATTGTACTTTTATAAATCGCCGAATTTTTTTCCCATCTCGGTCTTCGCTCTCACTAGCTTTTTTTTTGCCCCTTTGTTGGTGGGCTCGTTGCTTCGGGGCCTTATTGTGTTTGTCCAAGTTGTTCATACGTTTTCCCGGGGTACGTGAGCCTGTTTCCTTCTTTAGTACTTTTTTGTTCCCCATCCCCAAATGATGACTAAGTTTACGCCCCGTTGCTGTGAGCTTGGATTTTTTTCTTTGCGGATCTTTTTGTTTTTGAAGTTCGTTCTGGGGGAAATACTCTTTTTTTGCCTCTTTCTTTTTTCTGTGTTGTTCTTAACGCATTTCCTACTTTTCCCCTGCCTTCCTCCCTTTCTTTTTTGTTGTTGACCCTTTTTGAGGTCTAGTTTTCTTTTTTAGGGAACCCCCCAACATCGAAAGGACCGTTTCTTGACTTCTCCCCGTTCCGGTCACCCCCCCCAAAAAACTCTCCACATCTGCCCCCAAAAGGTTGTGCCCCCCCACCAGCTTTTGTTGTTCAGTTGGCCACGGCGTCGATGTATCGCCCCGCCAACCCCTTTTCTATGGCCCAAAAACAAAACAACTACCGGGGGGGGGGGGAACCACCGGGGGGAAGGAGAGCATAGGCACTTTTTTTTCCCGACCGACTGTGTAGGCATTTCCTTTTCCCCCAAAGGGGAAAAACAACTTCGACGCTTTTCCTATTTTTTTCTTGACAAGAAGCCGAGCTCTTTCCCGTGTGGCCAGTTGCTCCCCGCCCATTTTTGTTAGACTTTAATTCGTTTCTAACTGTAAAAACAACAACGAGACTTCTTGGACGGGGTTTCCCGTCCGTCCCCGTATTTGTGATTGGCAACCCCACTTTTTTTATTTGAAATTGTGGTTTGTGAACCCTAGTTACCCAGCCCCCCCTTTGTTTTTGCCCCCTGTTTCCGTTTTTTGCGGATCAATTTGACTTCATCGTCGATTCTGCCGCCCCTGGTCTGGTTCGCTTTGAATTTCAGTTTCTCCTTTGTTTGGGACCAGCATGTCTCCTTTCCCCCCCCTTTTCCCCCAGTTCCCATGCCGTAACCCAGTATTTATTTTTATTCCAAGGAGCGTTTGCCCCCCACCCCGTGCCACTTAACCGAAAGTAGTTCCACCACGAACACTTCCCTTTTTTTGTTTTGCAAGGGGCAGAGTAACAAACGGGGGACAAGAACTTCTGTAATCTTTTCCCCCAAAACCTTCCACTTTTTGGTTGTTGTGTTGGTTCCCACCGGCGAGTCGTCAGCAAAACGCCCGCCTTTTTCCCCACCACAACTTTTTGGACTTCCCGCTGGTGTCACCACTTGCCGCAACACCGAATTCTTTACATCTGCGTGATATTTTGTTTGGGTGTGACCAGTCGCGAAAAAAACAACTGGACCACCCAATTTATGGCGACATGGCCCGTCAAGAGGCCGAATTTGACGTCCCCCGTTTGACGTGGGAAAAAACGAACGTTCGGGGTGGTCCCCCCCCCACTGCATTTCTCGCACAGCGGGATTTTACCCCCCCCCCCCGCCTCAAATTTGCCCCCTTTACAAAATTAACTAACCCACACCGTCCTTGGGACCATATTTCCGAGGTTTGGTTAAACCTTTTTGTCATGTTGTCTCCCTTCAACAAAAAACCCGGGTCAGGGTTTCCCCCTTTTTTTGACGATGTTTCCCGTGTTGCTTCGGACTATCTTTTTTTTTTTGTCCCTGAGGTGCCCATTCGAAACCACTATCTTTCCCCCCACCTCCAAGCCCGGATAGGGGTGTGTTTTTGTCTTATAATCACGGAGTGGCCCCAACAACCCAACAAGGGGACTGGTGCTAAAACCGCGAGCGACGGGAATTTTTGGGCGAAACACAACAAAGTTTTCTTCTTGTCTCCCCCGCTTATTGTTTCACTCTCCCACCCCCCCAATCTTCCCTAGTATTCCCTCCCCAAACAAACTTCAGTTGCAGAAAAACCTTCCGCGTTCGTATGTTGTGTGTGTCCTTCCCACTTTCTTGCTCTCCGGTGCTTTCGGGCCAACTATTCCCTCTTCCGTACCCCACCCTTTTGAAGTTTGGCCTTGCATGTACTTTGTCGGTCCCGAGGTTTTGGCACCCCCTTGGCCCGGATAACGTCCTTTACGATTTTCTTTCTTTGGTTAAATACACCAACCCAAACAAACACCCCGGACACGACTGGCGGTTACCCAACCGGGACACATGGACGGCAACCAAACGTCCCCTCCTTTCTCGGGGGGTGAACAAACTTCCACCGGATTTGGCCCCACCGGGAGGAAACCCCACAAAAGGGCGTTCGATTCACAAGCTCGTAGTGCAACTTTTTTGGACCCGAGGACCCCAACCCACACCGGGTTTCCTCCCTTTTCCACGAGCCAAGATTGTGGGGGGCCCCGTCTTCCCTGGACCGCAGTTTTTCTACCAGGCCTTTGTGGGCAAAACCTACGGCTCGGAAACAAAGGGCCTTGGTCTTAATAAAGGACACAAGCCAGGCCCCCCCAAAATTCTGCAAACCCCCGCCTACTAACCATTGAGTTGGACCTGCCCCGCTAACAAACTTTCCCGTGTTGTTTAACCTTTTTTCCCAGGGACCATGTGGGACCCCCCCGTTTCAGAATCGATTCTTTCGCGTCCAGTGGGGGCCCGTTACACACAAATCCCCTCGCTGAAATGGCATTCGCCCACAACCCACCCCCCCCAAACCCACCGGTGTTCATCCACCGGCCACACCGGTCACGTGATCTTACAAAACAAACTGCTTTTTCGCATCCATGTTCCCGATGGGGGGTGGCGCGGAATTAGCTCCTGTGGCCGTTTATGGGTGCAATTGCCTGTTACAGCTTTCCCCCAAAAGAACCTTCATCAGGTAGGAAGAATCCTTTTCATGATCACCCCGAAGGTTTTATTTGGTAGCCCTGCCCAACACTGCGGTGGGTCCCCCCCAATGATTTTTCCCCCCCTCTTCCCCACCCCCCAATTTGAACCTCTTTAATTTTGGTTTTTGCCCCCCCCGCTCTTGTTTCCCCCCCGGCCAACAATTTTTTTGTTCGGATCTGCTCTTGTGCCCCCAGTTGGTATTTCCACCAGTTGCTGAGTTACCCATTTCTTTTTTTCGTCCTAACGGTCGTCCCCTTTCCCCCCCGGGTTCCCCGTTGGCTTTGACGACAGGCCTCACCCAACTTTTTTTGTGTCGAACTGCTTTTGGGGCTTTGGTAACTTTCGGTTTCCCCCCCACCTTTTTTTGGAGGGGACAAACCCTTTTGTGACCTGCGCCTGTGGGTTCGGAAAAAAGTCCAAACCCCTCCCCCCCCAAACACCCCCCCCACTTTTTTGCCCGTGGATTCACGACTTTTCCCCCCCTAGTTTGCAATCAAAACCCCCGGGGGGGTTGTTTTTTTGACCAAACCCCGTTCAAAACGGGCCAATTCCTTCACACACAAACCCACTTGCATCTCGCCCTCGGTTAAACAAAGACCTTTTGCTTGGTCTTCGTTTTTTCACCAACAAAAACTCGTGGTGGCCTCTTTTTCACAGTTTTCCCCCCTTCACGCAAGCATCAAAATAAACCCCCTGGTCCCCACTCCTTTTTTTGGGGGCCGGCGTGTCCCCATGGCACATAGATTCGACCTCGTAGCCTTGTGGGGGGGGTAACTTTTTCCTACCCCCCCAGTTTTTTTTTGGCTAAGTCCTCCCGCCTGAAGTTTTTTTTGCATCTACCCCCCCACCCCACAAAAACAAAAATGCCCCTACAAGTTTGGCGGCCCCCCCACGCCAACGTCCGAAAGGACCACCTCTTGCGGGTGCTGTTTTTCTTTTGTCTTTTTTGCGTTATTTACGGGCCCACAGGCTATCCTTTCCCTTCTTCCACACCTTAACTCCCTTGTTTTTTGTGGTTGGAAGAGTCGCATGCTTGTTTGTTGTTCATCCAAACTCCCCCCCCCCCCTCCCCAGTGGACGGATCGTGGCACTTCTGACGTGTGGCGGTCGTCGCTCCCTTTTGTTTAGGGCTCACAATTTTTTCTGTCCAAACTTACGGGCGGGTTTGAGAACCACTTCGTTGGGCTTGTGCCCGGTTTTTCCGCTCAAAAGATTTTAGCCGCCGTTATATACTCGAGGCACGTTTTTGGGGGGAGTTTCCCATGTTTTTCAAGTTTTGATTCTCTTTTTCTTTTTAGGTCTTCCACCGGATTTGTCTACAAAGCCGCTCATCCGTACAATTTTCCTTTTTTTTTTTTTCCGGAGTTTCGATAATTTTTGTTGTTTGTTCTTGGGGTGTGACTTTTTTGTTAGTGTCTTCTAGAGGAGTTGAACTTTTGGTCCTTTCCCCCCCTTAAATTTTTTTGTTTTTAGTTTGGTGTATTCCCGTTCCTCCTTTTTGTCGTTTTTTCTTTCCCACTGTTTCCCTTGGTTAAAAAACAACTTTTTGTCGACGACTTGTTCCCCCTTCACCACGGTTCCCCTCCGTTTTTCACCAAACGTTTGTGTCTGGATTCCCCGTCTTCCCTGGTTTTTGTTTGCCGGGCTTTGACGTGTTTGTACTTTGTGAGTTAGGAAAGAGGTACCAAACTACTAAACCTTCTGGGACTCGACGGTCAACCCGCTTGTCCTTCTTTTCCTTTTTCATTTTACCCAACCACGCAGACTGTTTGCCAATTATATTTGTTTACCAGATTGCTGTTTATTCGTGAACTCCATCCCCCTTTTTTTTTGGCGGGGGCGATCACAATTTTCACTATTCCAAACACTAACCAAAAGCCCCTCTTTTGAATGGGACCCTTACTTCTTTTTTGTCTGGGGACGGTCCTTCCCCCGGGGCCAGGCCGCTTTTTTCATTCTTATTTGCATTTTTTTTTTCCCAAGGCCTTTTTTCTTCGGCCGTGCCCCAAAGTTGGGGCGTTCTGGTTGTTGGGGCCCTCGATTTGTCAATCCCAGTGCTTTACAAAGGTTTTTTTCGCCGAGTCTACAATCATCTTTGTTAGACTTGGCCCCACGGTTTCTTTTTGGCCAATTCAACGGTTATTGTTTCTTGCGGGTCCACGGTTGCCTTTTCTCCGTTCTTTTTTTTTCAGGCCTTTCCTGGACTTCCCCCTTTCTGTTCTGCCCCCCCTCCCTTTTTTTCGGGGGGGCTGTACAAGGTTCCCCAAAGAAAAATCTTTCACTCCTCTCCCCCCCCCCCCCCCCCCGATTCGTTGACTCTTTTCCCCTTTTTGGGAATTTGCGCGGGTTTCCGTTTTTTTGTTTGGCCCCCTCGCTTTTTCAAATTTTGCATTCGAGCGCCCGTTTTTCGCTTTTTGTTCTCGTTCTTGTATCCATCTGGTGATTTTCGGTCCCCCACATTTTGGCCTTTTCTTCGGCTTTTCCCCCGTTTCCCCAACTTCATTGAAATTTCTCTGTACTCAAGGCGTTTCGTGTTTTGCCCCGGGTCACCTCCTGTCTCGTCCCCCCCATATCGCTTTTCTTGCAGGATTTATATTCTGTGCCCCCTGGTCCCCGCAGTTGGGCGAACAAAAGTTCTGCCAGCGGCGTGCCTGCCATGTTTCTTCAATAGCCACCCCCAACACATTCACGAATTTTGGGTGAAAACACAGATGTTTTTTTTTTTCAGCGGGAAACGGGGCGTTTTGGGTTGTTTGCATCCCAGCGACTTGCCTGGTTTTGTAATACTGGTGGTCATTTCCTTTTTTTTTTCAACCCACGCCACAACCTTGTGTGAATTTCCCAAACCCCCAACCCCCCCCCTTCATTCTGCTCGAGTTCATTCTTTTTTTTTTTTGGTCTCTCTCGGAACCCCGTCTTTTCGTGTTTTTTGCTGGAACCGGTTTAAAATATTTTTTAATGGGTTTTCCTTGGCCTAGTTAGTTCGTCCCAACAAGAACCCCTTAAAAACGTTAGGCTTTTCTCGGGTTTCTGTGTTACGTCTTTCTGCTGAGTGGGTCTGCTCGGTGGTTCATTTTTTAGTTTTTGTCCTCCTTGTTTCAATTCGTTCTTCTGGACTTTTACCGATGGCCCGGGAGGGTTCACCAAGGGGTCGCCCGGGGAATACCCTTATCTTTCTGTGCCGTTGACTCGAAAACCCCCCCCTTTGTTTCTGGGTTTTCGGGTCCACACCCACCTTCCCTGGACTTTGTTACCATGAACCTTTCTTTTCCTTCTTGTGGTGCCTTCTTGGGGTAATTGCCGTTAATGCCGTGTCAGGGCCCGTTTTTGCTGACACTCTCTTTTCTTTTGATTTTTTGGTTTGGTTCGCTAGGTCGGGTCGCTGTTTCCTACCCGCTGTTTTCTGCTTTTTTTGGAATCTACTTGGTTATTTTGTTGGTGGCTGCCTAATTGTTCATTGGCTGATTCGTTTCCCTCGAGCTGGTTGGTTGACAACACGTTGCATTTTTTGTGTCGGCTGGTGGTCCCCAAACTCTCTTTTCGCGCTCCTTTTCCTGGTTTTTTGGGCGATCCCGCCCCAAAACCCTTTTTTTTTTTTGATCCCACAGGGTTTCCTCGTTGCCTGGCAAAAAACCCCAAGTTAAGGGGGGTCCCGGGTCTCCCCCCCCCATCTCAACACAAACCCTTCCCCTTTTCTCCCCATATTGGGGGGCGGTTTTTTTGGGGACGGCATCCGGTGTCCCTCCTTTTTTTTCTTTTACTCGTTAACTTCTCTTTCTGTTGAAAAAACCCGGCCATTTTTTTGATTCCAGCTTCGGTGGCTTCTTTTTTTTTTTCATATGCCCTGTCCTTTTCTGTCTGGTTAGGGTGATTTTCGGTAATGTCGTCTCTTCTCTTGGTGGGTTCCATTGGGAATTTTTTTAGAAAGGGGGCTCTCCCTGTGTTTTGCCGGTATCGGGTTTTTTCTTCCGCTTTTAATTTTGGGCTCTAACCCCAAATGCGAGGGGACGCCTTTTGCTTGTCCACGGGTGATTTTTTGTGGTTCTATTGTCGATACGGGTGCGAGTGCGGCGGTTTTTTTTCTCCCACTTCTGGGTCAGTTTGGTTCTTTTTTGGCTTGTGCCTAAATGGGACTTTCTCTTAATCTTTTTTTCCCTCCTCTGTTTTTTTTTGTGTCTCCAAGGGGATTTCTTAGGTTCCCCCCACGAATTCGTTGGTTTCCATTCCCTTTTTCCCTTTTAGGGCCGGAATCGGTCCCCTATCGGTGGTTTTTTTTTCCCAAATGTTGAAACACACCCCTGTGTCTCCCAAGCAAAACCCGGTCTCTTCTCTTTTGTGTCCTCCAAGACCTCCCCTCCTCCTTTAAAAACAAATCTACGGGCCAAAGGGGGGGCCCTAGCCCCCCTTTATTTTCCCCCTTTTTGTCCCACCCCCCACAAGAAGGCGTCCCCTTAGGAAATACGACCAGGGCCCCCAATGGTTATGGTCTTCCTTCTCCAGTTCCCCGAAAAGCTTGACTCGGCGTTATCAGCAGTTTTTTCTCTCCAACCCGGAGATGTCACCTACCACCCCAAAAAACGGGTGCGTTTGATGCAGGGGTTTCAATCGTCTTCTCTGTAAGGTTCGGTGTCAACAACACCCGTTGGGTAAGTTACCTTTTGGATGAAAGCGATTTTGGTTGAGGAGACAAGAGTTCCCCTTGATCCACTGGGGTTTTCCCCGTGTCTCTTGCTTTGGAATCAGGGGGGGACTTTATGTGTTTTTTTTTCGCAGCCAGGGGGTGTCATTCCTCTTCCCCTCCATTTTTGGGAGCGACCCGGCAGCCCCGTCTTCCCCTTTGGGCGTTTCCCCCCCCCCCTCCAGGGGTCTCCCTGCCAGAAATTCTATCTCCCCGGGATTTGTCTCCCCTCTGCGCACAAAACCCGCGCGGCACAAATCCCCCCTTTTTCCTTTCCCCCTGTTCCTGCCTCCTGATGCCAGGTCGTATAAACCACCGACCCAGGCCGGGTTTGCCGTGTCTCTCTTTCCCCCCCCCAAAAATTCAAAGGACACCAAGGGGAATACCGGTTTAACCAGACCCACCGACGGGACCCGGGTGCCCCCCCACCACCCCAAACGTAATGCCCCCCCATCCGGCACCTTCCAGAAACCCGCAAACATTTATGCTTTTTCCTCCAGACGGATTGTTTTGGAAACCCCTGTAACTCCATGTGGTCCCCCAGTTGGTCGCCGTTTGGTGCCTTCCAGCACGAGCAGGGAATGGGGATTACCACCGGGTCGGTTTGAGGAATTGTTTCCAGTAGGGTTTTTCCCCGCGGGTGATTTTTTTTCCGATCTGTAAAAAAAAAATTTTAACCAGGACCCCCCTTACAAAAAGAATGGCCCACTTTCCGTTTTGAGGACCTCCGGTAAACTGAAGGGGGGGCTTTTTTTGTTTTAAAGTGGCGAATTTTTTGCGAAACCCCCCCAGCACTGGGTGGGCCGTTTTTTCTCTTGTTTCTCTTCTCACGGGCCCCTGCTTTTTTCCCGACTTTTTTACCCCCTTTTGAAAGAATACACATTTCCTCTGTGCGGTTACCCATGCCCGTTGAATTTGGTTGTTTAAGAGATCTGCTGGCCAGAGCACCCCCTCACGTTGGGGACGAATTTGAACCCCGGTCGTATCGGGAGAAATTATGTTTCTCACGGGTTTGGTCTTTACCGGTCTTACGTTTTTTCTCCCAAACCAATAGAGTTTTTTCCGCTGACAGCTTTTCAGATCCCCCCCCACCCCCCTTTTTTTTTTACCGCCATGGTCCACTGAGTTTGTTTACGTTTTTCGTTTTTAAATTGTGTTTTTCTTCGTCTTTTTTTCCTTGCCACTCTAGACCCCGCTGAAACAACAAACCAAAAAAATTGTTTTTTTTCGCCGGGTGGTTTTGTTCCCCCACCCCCTTTCGAGGCTGGGATTTTTAAATTCCGGGTCCCTAGGGCTTTGTTTTTACCCTTCCTAAAACAACCTTGGTCTATTTCTTTTCACCGGTTATTTCCTTGGATTGTGGTTGGAAACAGTTAAACAACACCCGCCCGAATCAAATTCATTTTTTTTTTTTCCAACGGCCAATGATGGTCCCCACCACAACGGGGGATCGCGGAACCCGCTCCCCTGAAACACAAGGGGCGTTCCTCTTTATCAAAAATCCCGTTGGCCTGGCCCCCTTTTCCCCTCCTCAAAAAGTTCCCACCATTTCCCCGTCAGCACGGGAATCCGGTGGGCGCTCTTGTCCGCTTTGTCGACACTTTTACCAGGGGCCGGGGGGTGGCCCCTTTCTTCGGGTTGAACACCCCGTTGGGATTTTCACCGTAGGGGGGCAAAGAACCACAAAAATCAAACAATACTTCATGGAAACCACACTGTGGTTTTTTGGGTTTTGCCGTTTGCTGCACATGTTTGTCCGTGCCCCAGTTTTCCCTGTGGGGAATGGTTTTTTTTTCGTTTCCAAGCCTCGATTTATCCCCCTCAATGGCCCGTTCCCCCCAGGAGCTGCCAACCGCCATTTCGGCCACACCCCCCCCCCCCCCTCCCTGCCCCTTTCCTGGGTGAATACAAGGGGACCAAACAAACCATTTCTCTCCTGAAATCCCCTCGGGTGAGTTATCGCCTTTTCCCTTTTCGTTCAAATTGCCTTGCACCATAACAGACCTCCCTTTTCCCAGTGGGAAAGGCCAGTTTTGTAAGGATTTTCTCTTGCACTTTTGCCCCTCTTCGCTTCCCAGAAAAACTTTCACCGGGCGAAGGGGCAAACCTTTTTGCTTTGTCCAGCCGAGGCTTTGGGTCACGTTTGTGTTTATCCAGCGTACGTTTTTCTTTTTTTCTCAACCCCCAAAGGCCCCTGTTCCAATGGGGGGTACCTTTTTTTTTTTGGACGACGGCCCCCCCCTTTCGTGCTCCAAAGCTTTTTGACCATGGATTCAGTTTTTCGTTTTCAACCGGTTGTGCTTACCGACCAAACCCAAACAACCGTGACCCTCTAGAGCAAAAACACCCCCCCTGAACCCCAAACCTTACCGTGGATTCCACCCTTCTTTCCCCCCCCTTTCTCCTCCCGCAATTTTTTCCCCCGGGGAAAGAAAACCCCTTTCCCGTCTCAACACCCACATTTCTTTTCCCCCGTGACCCATCCTTACCCCACACAAAAACAAAACGGAATTTTTTGTTTTTTTGTGTTTGTGACTTTTCGGCCCCCTCGTGGGGATAGAAAGTCCCCCCCCTGCAACCCAGAGCCCCCCCCCCCAAAAAAAATCAAAAGCCCCCCTGGGACCCCCCCGTCTGTTCATTGCGCGAAACTAAAAATGAGTCTTCCCTTGCAGACTTTTTTTTTTGTTGACCGTGGGTTTTTATTTTCCGGCCGTTTAAAAGTTTCTTTCCTTTGCGTAAGTTTTTTAGATCCACCCACCCTCCCAGGCGGGCCGGGGACAACCCGGAAACGGCTACCGGACGGTTTTTTTCCTGGCCACACGAGTCGGCGATGCTGGGCGGGTTTTCTTGGTTTATTTGGGTCTCCTACAACCCCCCCCCCCCCCCCCCCCCTCTAGTAGATTTATTTTCCTCCTTCCTTCCGTTTTTTTTTTGCGGATTTTTTTGTCCGGCTTTTTTTTTTTTCCTTCTTGTTTGCTCATGCAACCCCGCCCAAATCCGCCTTTTTCCGTTGGCATTCTTTTTGATTAGGATGTTGGTTGTCGGGTTTGCCGCTTTTCCTTTTTTTTTCTCTCCTGTGTGTTCCAACTTCGGGGGGCCTTGGTCGTCAACCCCTTTCTTAGTTGTTCATTGGCCTGTCCCCCCGGAGATCCTTTGCTTCCTTAACTTTTTTTTTCCCCTTTGCCGGGCGCCCGGTCTTGGGACCCCCTTTTTTCATTTTTCTTGTGGTTCATCGTTTTTTTTTTCCCACGCTTCGTTAACCGACCCCTGCCGCAGCGTGTGCTGTGTTTCTGGGCGTTTCGCTCCCCTTTTTTTTTGATGGGGTGTGGTTTTGATTTGGTCCGGTAGTGGGTTTCTTTTCTCCTCCGTTGACAATTTTATTACCTCCCGTACCTTTGTTTTTGCGGTTTTTTGTTTCTTTTTCGGCTTTTGTTATTCCCCCCCCCCCGGGTGTCGAGTTACAACTTTACAGGTCGCCATCGTTTTTACGCCTCGTGGTTCTTTGGCGTTCGTGGTTCCGGGTTCGTGTTTTTCTTGCACCCGCGTTTTCCGGGTTGGCGGTACCCTGAAAACCCTTATTATGGGTTTCCCACGGAGCTCCTCGACCCCTTTTTTCCTTGCTAAAAAACCCCCCTGTTACCTAGGTGGACTTCCGTAGTTTCCGGACTCTTTTTGTAATTTTGAACACATTCAGTTGGTCCCCAACAGGTTGGCAGAGGGCTTTCATTTTCACCAAGGGCAACCGCCGACTTCTTCGGGCTTTTGAGCGGTGTCAATTCCATGTACACTTCCCCTGTATTATAATCGTTTGTTTGGTCCTCTCTTTCGTTCTCCACCAAAGGGGTCTTTGTTGTATTAAGCCGGCCCAAAACCGTTGCTGGCTTTTTTGGGCCTTTTTGGTTTTTGCTTATAATGCTTCCCACTGTATCTTTGTAAACCCGTCTTTTTCGCTCCATCATGCCCTTTTTTTTGACCGTGTCCCAGTTTTCCTGGCCCCCCCAACCCAAAAACTTTTTCAGGGAAGTTTAGGGCCGGGGCTTCCACCCCCTTTTCTCGGGGCGGTTTTTTCTTTTCTCTTTAATTATTCTTTTCCAAAAAGGACTGTGTTTCCGATTGCGTTTTTTGCCGGCCTTGTTTTTCCCTTGATAAAAACAATCGGTTGAGCGTTTGCCTCACGTCCTTCGTTCTATTGAACTTGATAATTTTTTTTTTTTTGTTGTCCCCTCACCTTGGGAGAACTTTTTTATTATGATCCCGCCCAATGTTTTCCGTTTTATTTTTTGTCGCTTTGTTTTTATGTAGTTTTTTTCCCTTTCCAATTGGCGTTTTGGGGCCCTTGTTAGGGTTTTGGGTTCCCCCATTCTTCACTTTTCCTTTTCAGGGAAAACCGCTTTAGGCTTTTTGGCGGGTCCCTATTCCCTTGGACAAAAATCATCGGGACCGTTTCCCCCTTCTTTTTCGGCTGTTGAAAGGACGGTGCGCCACACCTTCCTGCTGGGATGTCCTTCGTGGCGTAACAGTGTATCCAAGAACTCAAGCCTGGAGACCTTTTTCATGGTGCTTCCCAAAAAGGTTTTTTTCGGGGAACGCCTCGGAAATTTTTTCTGTTGTCTCCAGGAACTCCTCCTTTCCCCCTCCCACAAACAACCCTTTGTGAATCTCTTTGGAACACACCCTCAAAATTTTACTGATTCGCATTTGTTCCTTTCCTTTTGCTCCACGATCGTCGATGTTTCTGTCTTTTTTTTTTTTTTACGGCGGGATTTTTTTCATGGGTCTCTGTGGGCCGTTCCGAGGGTATGCGGTCGCTTCGTGGAGCCTCCACAAAACCCCCCTTGACCTCCTTTCCAGTGCTTTTTTTGCGGTCTTTCTACACGCTTTCCCTCCCATTGTCTATCTGTGTGTTTTACTTTTGGTTTTGCCCCCCAACTTGTTTTAAAAGAGCTTCGAGTAAAATCCAACCTGGTACATTATGCACCCTGTTTAATGAAATGATAGGGTTCATTTACTGATTCTTTTCTGTGGTTGAGGGATACCACAAGAAGAATTGAACCGACACAAAACTTTTGTTTTGTATTTTTTCTTCCACCCAAAAAGAGTCCTGGGTGGCTTTCACACACAATTCCCGTGTTCCGTCGGGCGTGTTTTTTCTTTGGGTTATTTCCCTTTTTCATTGCCTGGGTGCCAGGAGTTTTGGCTGGCACCTTTCGCTTAGTCCTTTGTTTGACCCTCTTCTGGTTCTTTTTTCTTTTAGCGGCTTTTCTCTCTGATGTTTTCCATCTCGGGTGTTGTTTGCCGGTTTTCTGCTTCTAAATGCCGACTCGGTTTCTTGTCTGGGTCTTTTTCCGAAAACGCCCAAGTGGTCTTTGTGCGCCGGGGGAGTCTCCGTAACACCTTTATTGCAGTGTGTGCTCCCTCATGTCCTTCTATTCTTTTCACTTAAAGTTTGACTTGGGCTGTTCTTTGACCAAACCCCCCTTCTTTTTTGCCCCGTTTTGGCCTCCCCATTCAAAACTTTGACCTTTGTTTGCCTTTCCCCATTCTGCGGTGAACCCTTTTGATCTCTGGTCGTTTTGCATAGTTTCTTTTCAGCCTTTCTTTTTTCTGCTGAACCCGTGTGGTCCTCTTTTCGCTAGGCTTCGCGATCTTCCCAAGACTTTTGCTTTTTTTTTTTTCTTTTTTCCTCCATTTCGCCTTTTTTCTTGTTTTGTCATTGGAAAATATCGGGTCTTTTCTTTTGTCCCGGGTTAAGGCAATCTTTTTTTTTTTTTTTTTTTCCCGTGGAATTTGGCGCCCCCCCATCCGGAGGGGGGGGGACCCGGCCGTTTTCCTTTCAGTCTTGGTTGGTCCCTTTTGCTCAGGGTAGTCGTTTCGGCTTTTTCTAATAAAATATTTTTTGCTTTTTTTTTTTGTTCGGTGTTGACTTTTTTTGCCCCTAAACAAAAAACCGAATCCCTCTTTCTTTTGCCTCCCCCTTCCGTTTTGTTTTTGTTTTGGCTCACTCTTTATGGGCGTTTATTGCCCCCCCGCACCGAAACCCCCTTTTTTTTTTTTGCCCCTTTTTTAATTAATCGCCTCTTCCCCTCTCCCCTAGAGAATGGGGCAAAACAAGGGGGGGTCTGTCTTTCCAGGGCAACGTCTTTCTCGCTGTTGTTCTCTGTTCCCCAAATTCCGCAGTTTGGAAACCCAATTTTTTACGGGGTCCCCCTTTCCTGTTTCCCCCCCGTTAGTTTAACTTTTTTCCCACGAAAGGGCGGGAGGGTGGTTAGTTCATCCGACCCGCAACCCTGGGGAGCCTCTCTTCCTCTTCCCACTCCGACAGCTGTGGCCTCGGGCTTTCTGTCCGATGGATGTCCGATTTTTGAAAATGGGGGGTGGCAACCCACCACCTTATCCCTCGATTCAGGTCAAGTCTCGATGATTTTTTGGTGGCCTTAAAACACACAAAAGGTATAAACAGTGATTGGACGTGGCGACAGAGGGCTGAACGCCAACTTTAATAGTGGGGGTTTTGTTCCCCGGCCTAGGCGGCTTACCAGATTATTGGGCCCTATTTCTCGCCTCCCCCGTCATGGCGGCTCCCTAAATCCCTTATCCTCCAGGAGGCAGCCCTTAGTCTTTTTTTACAAGTAAGCGTCAAGCGGCCAACCTTCGCCGTACACCCCCTCGTCTCAAAAACAAAAAACCGCCCAACTACCACCCCGAGATTAACAAAGTCAGCGGTTTACCCTTTTTTTCCCGTTTTCCCCGTCCAGCCCGAGAAATCGAACCCACCCTTCACAGTTCCCTGCGCCGGTTCTTGCCAAAACCTCCGGGGTTTCCTTTCCGTTTCTCAATAACCGCATTCTTACCGTTTGATGGGCCCCCCTTCCGCAATCATTGGTTTACTGTTCCTCGATTTTTTTGGCCCGACAGCGCACTGCAGGTTGTTTTCTGCCCCCTTTTTTTTGTGCTTCCCACCCTGTCCCCCTGGGAGTGCCAGACGGCCAGGACTTTTGACGGTAACCCCTTGTCCTTTGTTTCAAATTCTGGCCACGGTTCTTAATACGGAGTTTTTCCCCCCACACCCCCCATTTCCACATGTGACCCATGTATGAAAAACAATTGGAAACACCCGATTCCGGTTGTGGGGATCCACTATGATAACTCGGATTGCCTCCTGTTCCCCTCACTGGGGAAGACAGGGTCAAGTAGCATGGGGACTTTTGCCTAGTTGCCGCTTCTTTTTTCCCCACGCTTTGGCTTCGTTTTCCCATCTGTGTTTGGTTGACCCCGATCAAAATCTCGGCATTTTTTCCGCTGGTGTTCCCCCCTCTTTCTCCTGGTCCCAAACCACCGGCTTTTTTTTTTGGCAAACCCGGTTGAAGTCTTTCCCCAAGTTTTTCCGGTGCTCCCGAAAAAAGGTGTTTTTTTGCCCCCCGATTAGGTGTGTTCTTTTTACACGAATTTCCTGTTGATTCCCCCTAAAAAACACCAAAACCGTTTTTCTCCATTGCAACTTTTCCTTCTTTCTTTAGTGTGCTTCTTTTCACCCTCCTGGCTCTCGCTTTCTTTTTGCCACCTCTTTCCGCGGCCGTGGACATACTTTCTGTCCCCCTTTTGTTCCAGTTTTAGATGTACCGCCGCCGGCTGCCCTGCCCCCCACCCCCTGCTATTTTCCCTAACCTTTTTTTCCTTTTTTTTCACCCACAAAACCGCCCCCCATCAATTGCGTCAAATCGTTCCATGGGCCCCGTTAAACAAACCCCCCGCCTCTTTCCCCTGAGACATAGGGGACACCCCAAGGGCAGCTTCACAAACGCCATGCTTTGGGGTATACCTTTGGCCCCCGCCTTCTATGCGACCTTTCACACTTTTCCAACGGGAAGCATTGGATGTGGCGGCTCGTTGACGACTTTTTGGAGGAGAAAATTTACCCGGCACGTGCCCCCAGTGAAAAGGTCCCCGGGCGGTGTTTTCTTTGCCCAACACGCCCAACATGGGTGATGGTGTTATCATGCCCAGGGGCCCTTTGCCACCCCGCCCCCCGAGCCGTGAGACCCCACCACATTTGCCGTTGCAACGTTCCGTTGCTGCGGTTGTTGACCACCCTTGCCGTGTTTTTTTTGAAAGTTTTTTCCATGGTTTTTGGGGGCCTGTCAGCGAAATCGTGCTTTTATCGTCTTGCGCACTCGTTTCCCCCCCCTGCTCTTAAACTTGTGTGGTTGTCCCCCCCCCCAACAAACCACGCTCCGTGTTCCCCCCAACCCCTTCGTGTACTAAACCCCCCAAAAAATTTTTCTTTCGGGGGGACTCAGGGACCGCTGCGTTTTTTCTCCCTAACTTTTGTTTCCTGTTTTATGGTGGGTACTTGAAGGAATTTTCCAAAAAAAAAAACCCCGTTCCCCAAGTCAAAATTCGTTGACGGTTGTTGGCGTTCAAAGATAGTCGTGAACGCCACACTGTTTAACCTTTATTAATTTTTAGATCTTTTTACACCCCCACACAAACTTTCACCCACTTGACGAAGGCCTCTTCTTTTTTCAAAGGGAACCAGCCGAACCATTTTGTAGACGGTGTTTTTACAGTCTTTTTCGTTTTTTTTCTTTTGTTTTCACCCACCCCGGTGAGTTTACCACCCCTTTGTTGGACCTTGCTTACTTCCTGTGTCCCTTTTTTTACTTTGTGTCTTCTTACCCACGTGGCACCTTTTCTGCCTTTTCTTTCCCAAGTTCCTGGGACTTCCACCGGAACCCGCCAACGATGAACCCCATCAGTCTCACACAATGTGACCCCGAAAAAAAACCAAACACAGCCCCAAACAAACTTTTTCTTTGTTGATTTTCCAATTTTGTCGTGTACGTTTTTGTGGGCCCACTGGAAAATTTGGGGGACGTCCCCAGCCCACCCCACCCCAAATGGCTCTTCCCCCCCCACCACCCTCGTACTGCCCCTTATCCGCTGTGTTGCGGCTTCGTTTTCACCCACGACTCGTATTACGGGCCTTCCCCTACCTCAAAAACCTTCCCCCCCCATGTTTCCCCCCCCGGGTGACCTTGTTTGTTTTTTTTTTCTTGGTCCTCTGAAGCCCACACCCCCCCATCCAAATTCAAGGTAACCATATTATCCGGACCCCTAACTTTGTTTTTTTGAAGACCGTAATTTCTTTAAGTTATGCCTCCTTACCCTTTGCTCGATCCCCCCCCCCCCCCCATTTGTGACCAAGCCTTTTGAGGTCCCTGTCCCCCTTTGTCCACTATCCCTCTTTTTCAAGGGACCACCCGCTTCGGTGGGGTTTTTTTGCCTTTTTCGTTCTTTATTACGGTTCCCCATGCCCCCCCCCCCATTTC
>Ga0179593_1615801_pt1 | contig 28248 bp, 30 predicted proteins | sample CZODoug2_1_08_16_FD_185931 | JGI IMG/M metagenome (GOLD analysis project Ga0179593, IMG submission 185931) | Vadose zone soil fungal communities from Angelo Coast Range Reserve, California, USA - CZODoug2_1_08_16fungal (PacBio error correction) | ecosystem: Environmental > Terrestrial > Soil >... | reverse complement strand
GTGTGCAGTCCTTTTTCAGATGAGGAGAGGATTTAGGAATTTCTTTCGCTGAAACTATGCGGGATTCCTCCGATTCCCACTCACCTCTCCCTCAAACCCTATGCAAGGTGACAAGACTCTATTTCCCAGATCCAACCTTGTCCATTTTTGAATCAATTATTTTCCCTTTGAACAACCTGGACACCTGAAGTTCCGGGTATTTGGACCTTGGCTCCGACTGGCCGCGATGTCCCTCCGTTTCTACTTCGTTGTGTTTTCTTCCCTCCTGTCCACTTCCGGACTCAAGTTGTTTTTTCTGAGATTCCTTATTCTTAAGTTTCAACCAATTAGGTCTCCCTAGCGTGGTCAAGCAAAGTTCTACACCGTAGAGCACGAGGAATATAGTGTCGTCTTTTTCGCCGCTCCCCCCCTTGACCCCCTTCCCCTTCTTTTTTTTTGAGAGTCTTTTTTCTCTCTTGTCTCTACGCCCAAAAGCAGCGGATAGGGCTGATGGGCGTAATATGCTTCCCCCTCCCCCCTCTACTTTTTCTTTTCCCCAACTGGCGTAGGAGCTCCGGAGAAGTCCCAACGACCTACGATCTACGCCCCCCCCCCCAGAGTTTCCCTGATTTTTTGATTTTCCTAACCTGTGGAAAAAAATCTGAGATGGAGATAACCTCGAGGAGCTCCTTATCCCCCTGAGACCCGTTCATCCCCCCTCACCTCGATTCTATAGTAAAATTGAGAAAGCCCCATAACAACGGTCATGACTCTCTTTACATACATTCCCCCTGTCCCTCCACAGGAGGTAAGGAAAAGGCCCGGAGTAAGAATGATCGCCCCTGTCTCTACGCGGTCTTTCCTTCTTTCTTTCTCACTTTCGTGTTTTTCCCCCCTACGCTATTTAGAAAATTTTCACGTCCTCACAACACCCCCTTCGATTTTCTTTGCCATATCATCAGCACAATTTCACCCTTTTCGAGAGATGACCATTTCCCTTCATTAGCTGAGGTTTTTGTTTCACAGATCTTCCTATCCCCCACCCCCGACGTCCCCTTTTGGAAGAAGATGGCGTGATCGGTGATACGGACGTCGATATGGCTTATGGTTCTTGCATTTTTTTGAAAGTATCTGCATCCTGAAACCTTAGAAAATAGTTGCGAGATGTATTTTTTCCTGACCCCTGGATTTCCCCTTAACCCTATTTCTGATCATAAGAGGATTCTGAGATTTTCTAACAGCTTCTCCCCAATTTCTTTGTCTCCGGCCTTCCCAAGCTATCTTCGGAGTTGCGAGAGACCATTTAAATCGGCTCCGTTTTTTTCCTAACCTCTTTACAGCCTCCCCCCGCCCACCCTTTTGGACTGAGATTTCTTGCCCCGATTTCTTCCTCGTTTCCCTCCTGACTCGAGTTTTTCTTTCTATAACCCAACGAAGCACAAAATGACTGCCAAGGGAACTGCTCACTGCCTTCTGCACGTTCCCCCATTTATTTCCTATATGTTTTCATGAAGAGATGGGGGGGTTTTGTTGTTTTTTTCATCTGTCCCAATCGATCTTCCTTTTTCTCATTACGTTTTTTTTTGAGGAGGGAGTTCGTGGGAAAGGAACTCCCCATTACTCCCGGGCCCATTCCTCCAGAGAGGACGTCCGAGGATCAGCAGTTCCAATGGAACTTCTCACTTTTTTTTTTTACACCTTTGGTCCTTTTCTGCCACTCAATCACCTCTTAACGGTTCCCCACAGGTTTGAAGCGACCCTGTAGACCCCTTCCCCCCCAACACCACTTCACCCTCAAGATTCTCGAGGTAGAGAAACGACCTAGCACATGATTTCCGTCAAATCTTTTCTGATGCGGGCCTTCCTATATAGATGAAGAAGACGTCTCGAAATTACCTTCCTGGTATCTCCCTCCCTGATCTCTAGTTCTCAGCAAACTATACAGTAGGAGGAGAAGACGACGTCGTTTTTACATCAATTTCCATCTCCGGATACGGATTGTTTAAGTGTTTGACCCCACAGACCTAATGGCTTTCCCCCCCCCCCCTAAATTTCTTCCAGAAATTTCCCCTTTGTGTGACGGATAAACTGGATGGAAAGCAGGATTACAAAGTGAAGCTGTTTTCTTACCCTGGTCACGAATGATCCCCACTAGCTCCTTCCGACTTCCGCCATTTTAAGCCCCCTTTCGAGAAGTTGACTTGAAATTGATGATATTTCCTAGCCCTATGCTTCCTGGTTTTTTTCTCTGTTTTTTACCCTTTTCAATCCAGAGAAGCCTCCGTTTGTTTTCCCGTTTCCCCACCCCCTTTTCCCCCCGTTTGTCCGCGAAAACCCGGAGTCCGCGCTTTCCTCTCCCCCTCTTTGAGATTTTTAAGTTACGCCGGTCCGAAACATCCGGTTTATTCTCCCTTCCTCACCCCTTGTTTCTAACGGTTCTCGTATTGAAGAACCTGAAAATATAAGGTCAGCTCTTTGCTCCTCTGCTGTTTTCCGGTGTGACCTATATTTCTCTGTTTGATAGAACCGAAGAGTCTTTTTTTGTAAATCCACCTTTTCGTTTCAGCGATTCCTTTTTTTGCCCTTACCCGGAGTCCGACGCATCCTCGCTTTGAAACCCATTTGATCTGACGACTCTCCCTCTTAAAGGTCTCAGCTTCGCTTACCCTTTACTATTCTATACTTTCGCTCCCGTTCCTGAACTTAGACCCAAAAATGACCAAAATCAGCGGCATTCAGCCAAAACTACTTCCTGTGGTGTAAACGAATCTAATAGTTTAGACAGCTCTTGTGACTCCCCCGCTCCCCCTGTGTTTACGATTTGATAGATAATTTTTATTATTGACAACCCTACTTTTCCCCTTGCCTTCTCTAAGTGAATTTGATTACAGATTAGATGACTGTCGCCCCTATGTTTTCCCTATCGGTTCCACTTGAGTCTAGTGGCTGGGATGAAATTCCCCCTCGCCCCCACCCCCCTGCTTCGAAGACCTCAGCATAATTTCGGAACTCGTGATCGCTGCTCCAGTTTCCATCGTGGCCTCATTCGTTTTCTGACCACTTCATGTCCGATTGCACTCAATAGTTACTCTCCATTTCGCGACCTTTTTTTGGACGAATTTATCTTTTGAGTGAGGTTGCTGTCTTTCCCGACACCTTCCAGTCTCTAGAAGAACAGCACTAATAATATCACCCCCCATTCTCCCCGCTTAATTCCCCATCCCCCCCCCTCCGGACTTCATATTATGAATGATAGATCCACTCCCTCTTCCCTCGGTTCCTTTTCCTCAGCAGCACGCTCCCCCCCCTGAGGTTTCATCTCCTTGGAACGCCAGAACTATTTTTTCAGACCTATTACCCCCCACCTTCCCTTTCGGACAATTCGTGCATTCCACGGCCCCCACGTCCTTTCCAAGGTCCCCCGCTGAACAGACCTCGGCTGGCTCTTTGGTACTGAAGGCCAGCCACCCCCCCCCTGGACTCTTACTCTCCAGTTTCGCCCAATCTCCCAAGAATAGATTTCCGCGGCAGGATCGCGTGTTCACTTGTTCTTTCCCCCCGTGACGAGTCCTGAGCGCGAGTGTAGCTGATCGCCGAAATCCTCGCGTCCATTGTTTTTCCTCCTTCTCTCCTCTGTAGTCCCTGACTACCTAAATTCCCTGACCATCGTCGGCCTTTTTTTGTCTTTTTATCTTTTCTCTGAATTTTTTCCTTCCACCTGTGTTCGCACTAGAGGTCCCGAGGTGTTTTTTTTTGTTTTTGAACTGTCTTCTTTTGGTTCTACTCTTTTCCCCTAGGCTTAACCCCTAAGATAATCGGGACTTTTCCGCGTCGATGATCCTCCTGTGTAAGGTTACACCTTTTTTTCCCCCCGGTAGTTCAGTTACCCATGAGTTTTGATTTTATGATTGCTCGCCTGGCAAACCAGCATCCCTTCCCCTCTCCCCCCGATTAATCAGATGAGCGGCGCTTTCGATCTCCCCCCCACCACCCTACTCCAAGAGCGGCTTTTGGCAGATCCCTTATACCTTTTCCCAAAATTTATTTGGCGCTATTGAAACTGGTCCCTTCCCCCGTGACCTATTTTCGTGCTTTTGTTAGATTGATAGATTACCTCCCGTGTTTTTCTATCTATCCCTTCACCTTTTCATATCCCGCCAGCGAAGATCGGTCCACTTCATTTAAAGCACCTTTTTTAAACAAGCAACCTTTGCAATTTCCCCCCCCCCCCCTTAAGGTTTTCTTTCTTTTCGGTTCCCTCTCCTTCGTGATATGACGTGGTTTTGATTTTTTTAGGTTCTTCGCCCCCCCCTCTCGCAACTCTTATGACTTTTCCCCCCAATCTTTGCCCCCATAATGATCCCCAAGACATTTCCCAACAGTGGATAATTTTTCTCTCTCTTGCACACTCCCTTCCCTCCTGAATAGCGTGCCTGCGAACGTACAGATTATGGAAATGTTGAATGGTGTTTTCCTCCGTCCCTCCCCGCCACGCTTTTCCCAATTTCCTTGCTCCAGTCCTCTGGTAGCCCAAGATTAAACGGAATTACGAAAAATGCCCTTTTCCTTTTTGATGGGTACGTCTATAAGACGGGCCCTTTTTTTCCTATCCACCCCATGTTTAAGAGATCCCATTGCTGTTCTCTCTCCCGAGCTTTAACTTCTTTCCTTTCCCCCCTTCTTTTTTAACCGACATAAGCGATTCTCTAGGAATTTTTTCCTATGCTTTTGTAATCTCACCGATTGGGTTGTACGATGGCCCAGTTAAGTAATCAAAGCCAAGCCCCTTTCCCGGTTTTTCCTTCCTTACTTTCCTTCCCGTAAATGTTCTCTTTTCGCCGATTTTAACTTGCCCTCCTGAAACATTGGGTTTTTCTATCGTGTCCTGCTTTTGGCGTCTACTAGTTGCATGCGTGGTCTGGTCTGCGTCGCAAACCGCCCGCATGTTTTCATAGCGTGATCGCATCCCCCTTCTCCGATGTAAATTTCTATCGAAGATCTCAGGATTTTAATGCTGGGCTCTCTCATTATTGATTTTCTGCTGAGCCTTATTCAAGACTTGCCTCTGTAGGTCTTCCCTTCAAATCCACGGCTCCACGCAACCCATAATGCAATGCAAGCCCCCGTTAGTTACACTCTTGAGCCCTTTTTTATGATTTTCATCTGGACATGCGGTGGCCCCCCACTACCCTTGCAGGTTTTCCTCAGCAATTATTGTGGAGAGATTAGAACGGCCAAGAAGTCGAAGTGCACGGCCTCTTTCGCCTTTCCTTATGCCCCTTCCGGGACCGGAAGAGTTTTGGGGTGGACGCCCAGACCCCGCAAGTTGGTCCCCAGTGAGATAATGAACTCCCTTGATCCTCCAGAGACAGGGATCCAGAAGCAGCCTCCCAATTCCCAACTTTCATATCAGATACCTTTCCCTGTGTGAAGCTTTTGTAGCAATTTCATTGATTCTACCCTACTTGATTGACAGGCGGGCGTTTTATCGTGCTTCTGACGCCCGCCGTTTGAGTTTTTTTTGTTTTTTTTCCTTCTGATATGTGGAACCGAATTCGATTCATTTTCGTGGCACTTTTTTTCTGTGGGAGCCGGTTGTCAAGCCAGAATTCTTCGCATTTTTCGATGTGTATCCTGGTCGCAGCTGCCCTTTTTCCCCCCCATTCCTTTTAATTCCCCTGAGCGTGCCACCGCATCCTTCTTTACCCCCCCCAACTCTCCCTCCCCGTGCGCGGCGGGATCACCTATCTAGCGCTCCTCCTCTTCCATTCCTTCACCCCTCGTACGTCTTTTTCTAGGTCGTCCACGGCGAAGCCCTTACACCGTAACTTCTCCAGCCCATAGCCCAGAGTGAGGAAAGGCATTTACCAAACTGGACTGAGTACAGCATTCTTGACTCAACGGGGCAGTCCCGGATTTTCTTGAGTTTTACTCAGGTTCTTTGATGATCATCGGTGTTAAGACGCTTCCTTTTTTATATTTCCCTTTCCATATCCCGAGACAAAAATGAAAAAGTCTTAGGAGTAGTTTAACGCCTGACCCTTCCCCTTCAGGACTAGCGTAATGAACTTTGCGGAAGTCGCTTTGCATGGCCTTTTTTTTCCTCTCGGCGCCGACCTGCCCACTAACCATTGATTTTCCCTGTTAGTAGTGCGACAGGAAACTCTGGGTCGATTATGGCCTGAAATCGGAGGGTGGTAGACTTCGTGCTTTTCCCCTAGACCCTTTGCGTATTCCAAAGGAAGGACCCTCCTTTCGAATAGACTCATTTTACACGGGACACCGAGAGTTTTTTGCCCTCTTTTTTCCTCTTTTTTCTTCTGCCTTACCGCGGCGGAATAAACGGCAGTCGCCACCCCCCGTCCTTGTCCCTTTTAAACGCGATGGCCGGAAAATAGATCACCTTTCCCTGTCCCTCAGGCCCCTCTGGTTTTAAATTTAATTTAAGGGTTAGAGAGTAAGCTTTTTATTTAGCTTCTTTTATTCCACTGACGTGCTTCGTTAGCCCCTACTTGCCGAAGGTCTCCTGTCTCCTGCCCCCTTCGTGGGCATATGTCAACCCCCAGAAGACGTTCCCCACGTTTATTTTCCGCAAATGTTTCTTAGTTCTCTCTCTTGTTGCTGGTTTAAGAATTTGGTAATTAAATACCCCCACCCCCTTTCCTCTGCTGACCCCTCTCTCTTTTCCAGATGTTGTTTTATGTCCCCCTTCCCCCAGAATTCCCGTTGAAGTCCCCAATCCTTAAAGAACAGTGTTACGGAAACCTACTGCCTGTCTCAACGAAAGCATTATAAGGAGAAACGTTTCTTGTGGAGAAGAGGTAGCTTCCTGTCAGGTCGAAAAACGAGTCCCTTGGAGTTTGGTCTTCCATGGGGTTTTTGCGTCCCTCCCCCCCATAGGTATGAAGAACCAAGACCCATAAATCCCTGCAATTAGAGAGCCCCTAGTCGATTTCCCTGGTGGGGGGGGGGCCCGTGGGGGGTAATTTCCTTTTCCCCCTCGCTGTGGGGTCGGTTTTCGACTAAACCATGGAGGGCGTTGCCTACTTTTCCCCCTCCCCTTGCTTTCTTCTAATCTTCAACCACACCCCAACAACCATAATTTTTTTCCCCCTTGGTCTGATTTATTGCCTAAAAACACTATAACAAGTAGTAACCCTATTAAACCCTAGTCTCCCTTTTGTGTTTGATGCTTGCCGGGGTGGCGTGCGTGGGCGCGTCGGGGTGCTGTGGGTGTGGCGGGGCGCGCGCTTGCGTCACGCGGGGGAGGGGGGGGGGTTCGGCTTTTTGTTAGGTGCGGGGTGGGTGGGGCATGGGGGGGGCGAGGGGCGAGGGTGGTCGGCTCTCCGCTTGGCGATTTTCCTTGCCCCCAGCTTTAGCTCACGTCTTGTCCGGCCGCCCGGGGTTGTCGGCGGGCGGTCGTCCCGGGTGTTGGGGCCGGTACCGATCGCCGTCTGCGCGCCGGAAGGGCTGCTGTGCCCGTGGGTGGGGTGGGCTGAGGGGGTGCTGAATCTCCTTTTGGGTTTTGGGCTATGAGGCGAGGCGGCCGGCCGGGGGGGAGGGTGACGCGCGGGGGGCTGTCCCGCGCCCGGTGAGTGGGCTGTGTGTCTTCGGCGCCGAGGGGATTCGGGTGGGAGTGCCCTACTCCTCGGGGGCTGTGGGGTGCGCCTAGTGTGCGGTTGCGCGAGTGGGTGGACCTATGCCGGGCCCGGCGCTGGGACCCGGCCGATCGCTTTTGTCGGCCGCTTGCACTGGCTCTGTGCGGGGCGGGGGCTAGGTGGGGGGTTGCTTGTACCGGGGCCCTCTCCGCCTGGGAGAGCACGGGCGTTTGCTTGTCGCGCCCGTTCTCCCTATCTGCTTGGGGATGGGGCGGCTTTGGTCGGCGCCTCTTAGGCCCGGGGCGGCGGCGTGAGGCGCGGGGGTTGGCCCGGCCCGCTGGCGCTGGAGCGGTTCCCGCCGGGGTCGCGCGGCTTGGAGCGTATGAGTCGGCGCGCCGGCTGTGTCCTGGTGGTAGGGTGGGGGGGCGGTAGTGGTCGCCGCCTTGCGTCCGTCATCGCGGCCTGCTTAGGCGGCCTGGGGTCCCTCCCCTTACCCGTCGGGGGAGGGGGGCGGCGGGGACCCCCGGGGGGTGACCCTGCGGATGGCGGTTCTGTTCTCTTGTGCCGTGTCCGCGGTTCGGATTTTGCTGGGGCGGTCCACGGGGAAGTCGGATGGGGCCGGGCTGTGTCGCTGTGATGTTGCGGTCTGCTACAATCGAGTCGGACATCGCAGCCGCGGAGTGGCCCCTCACCAGGGTTCGTCGTTTCGCCGGGGCCGCCATCTCAGGCGGTGGGGGGTCCGTGCTCCCGCGCCCTTGGTTGCGCGGTGCTCCTCGTCTTGTGGGCCGGGCGACCCAGGTTCGGGTCCCTTGCGGGCCCTGCTGTCAGTGCTTCACCCGCGCTTCTTTGCGGCGGGTGTTCGCTGTCTCTCCCCCCCGCTTCGGGTGGATAGTGGGATCGGGCCGTGCGTGCGTTGCCTTTCTCCGTCGGTGGTCCCACCTCGTGGCCCCCGCGCGGGCTGGTAGCCGGGGTTGGCGCGTGGATGCGGGGGGCAACCTCCCCGCGCCTCGCGGCCTGTCGCCCCCTCGTGCGTCTGGGCTGGGGCGGGCTGGCCAGCGGTGCGGACGCCCGCAGCGTTATGGGCTCCTAGTCTCCCCGCCTCCTATCAGGGCCTGGCACTGGTGCGGGTCCCGGGCTCCCCCGCCTGGGTTCCGCCAGGGATCGGCGGGTGTCTTGGGTGTCCTTGTGGCTTGAGGGGGTTTTGAGTGTGCGGGCGGAGAGGGGGGGGGGTGGGGGGGGGGGTGGCGGGCCGCAATTGTTTATTTGGCCGCGGCCCAGATCGCAGTGGCGGTGGGGGGTGGTTTTGACAGTTGGGGTACGGTGGGGGGGGGGGGGTGGTTGGGGTGCTCGAGGGTGTTGCGGGGTCCGCCGACTGTGCAGGCTTTTGACGGCCCCCGTGGCCGCGAGGGGGCGGAGAGGGGGCTCGGAGGGAGGGTGCGGGCGGACCCCCCCCCCGATTCACGGCCATGGGTGAGGGCCTGCCCCTTTCCTTCGGGGCGGCCGGGGAGAGGTTTCGGCGTGCGTTGCATGTGGCTGCCTCGCGGGGGTGCACGGTTTGTCGTGCGGTGCCGCGGTGGTGGGGTCCCCCCTCGTCCCTTTAGGGGGTTTTCGTGGCGCTGCTGGGGGGTGCGGGGGGGCCTGGGCGGGGAGGAGTCCGCGCTGGCGGGGGATCGGGCTCGGCTATGGCGGGTGGGGTGGTCCCGATGCAGCGTAGTGGTGACCCCGCTGCCACAAACCTCTACCCTAAAAACAAAATATCTCCCCATTCTACAACACCAACATACCCTCACTCCCCCACAAACCACCAAATAACTTTAACCACTCCCCCACACCCACTCCTCAAAGCAAAACCCTACACTCCAATAAAATCAAAAACAAAAACTCAAACAACACCCCCCCAATTTAACTATCAAACCTTACAACCCACACCCTCCAAAACCTTCAACCCCCACAAACTACCCCAACAACTCCCCAACTCTAAAATCACACACCTCCACCAAACCATATCCCCGCCAAACTTCCATAAACCCCCCCCTCCCCACACTCTCAAAAAGACCCACCCATCCCCAGCAACCACCAGAAACATCAAAACCATCACCAATAAAAAACACCAAAACAATCAAAGAACAAAAACCCCCCCCCTACACCCCCCCAAAAATATCACCTTACTCTTTCTCCCTCCCCCCCCCCTCTTGCCCTTTACCCCCCTCCCCCATCCCTTCCCCACTATACCAACACCTACCCTACCCCACCCCCTATCCTCCTCTGCCCCCCACCCACCTATTTTCCCCATCTGTTCCCTCTCCGCCTTCCATCATCCTTTTCCCAACACCCCCCCAAAACAAAAAAAACATTCCCTCACCCACCCATTCCCTCTCCCCCCTTTCGCCTGCCCTCTACCCTCTTTCACAACACCATCCAACCCTCCCTCCCCCCCATACCACTCAACATATCCCCCCCACCTTCCCCCCTCACCTACTCCTTACTCCCCCGCGCTCACACTCTTTTTACTAAAACAATCAAACTTGCTCACTCGCGCTCCTAAAAAAATACTCCCCCCCCCCCCCCATCACCCTCACCCCCTACCTTCCAACCTTTCCCCTCTGCCCGAGCCCCCTCCCTAAAAAAAACACCCCCCACCCTACTTCCCCTCCCACTCCGCTTTCTCACAAAACACCGCCTATAAAACACTCTTCCCTTATCCCCCAGCCCTTCTATCCCTATCCCCCCCACTCTCCCCCCCCCCCCTCACCCCTTCCTCTCCCCTATCCTCCCCCGCCCTTCTCCCCCTCCCTCCCTTTCCCCCCACTTCCGCTACCACCCTCCCCCCTCTCTGCAACGCATCCCCACCCCCCCCCCCAACAAACAAAACCCTCCCACACTTTTTTGAACAAAAGAAACCCCCCCCCAGAGTGCCAGCGGTCTAAGCCCTCCTCATGCAACTATGCCGGCGGGGAACTTAAAACTTCGCCGTTTCTTTCCTGTCTTCGCGATGTCCTCGGTGACGAACTTATGTACGTAGTCCTCCCCTTTTTTCTCTATTCCTTCTGCCTCAAAATATAACCAGAACGGAGGACTAGTCTAAATAGTTTTTCCCCTATTCTTCTATCCTTGACCCACTCTGGATTAACCGTGATTCCGTGGTTTCGCCCCTCCACTCAGACCAGCACCCTTGACTTAGACCCCTCCTCCCACAAGCTCCACTTTCTCGACCCTTTGCACCCTTTATCTCTTCTTTTAACCCCCAAAAGGTGCTTTTGTTTGGAATTCCTGACTTATTGTTTTCTCCACCCTCGCACCCGCAGATTTCCAAGAAGGAGAAAAGTCGCCTATTTTTTTACCTTCTTTATGTTCATCGCCCCTCGAGGGTTTTGCGTGGACGGCAGGTTTATTTCAGCTTTTTGCTTTTGTCGACCCCCCCCCGAACTTCTATAAACTTCGTACGAGAACTCCTGTTATATTCTTCAGCTACCCTGATCTCCCTCCCTGGTCCGAACAGTCCTTCAGAACTCGTGTGATAGTAGAGCGAAGTCCCCTTTTAACTGTCTTTTCCTTTGACGACCCCTCCTCTTTGCTCTTCCTAAGGGTTCTATTCATGAGGAGAAGCCCAGAATTCGGTTCCTCCCCCTGCCCCCCCTTTTGTGGCCTATTTTCCTTTTAAGAAAACCCCAGCTAATTGACTTCCTTTATTGGACCGATACCTTTCGCCTTTTTCGTCTCTCCCTTGCCATGATATTTTTCTCTGAGACCTTTTCCGGAGTGATCCCATTAATGCACCGGAGACTCCCCTTTCGTTTCATTTCCTCCCCGGTTTTGTGCCGGTATTACCGACCCCCCACCCAGGTTTCCCCAGTATCCTCCCCGCGATTTGTAGAGAAACTGGGACCACCGATCCTTCCCCCTGGCGCTTTTAGATTTCTAACACCATCTTCGAACCCCAAATAGATAGGCCCTTCTCTTGCTCTTTTGGCTCACTTATTTCCCCTCTGATGTCTTTAAGTCTTTAGACATCAAGTAAGCTTTCGCCCTCGAGTGACTTTAGTCTCGTTCTTTTCCGTCCCCCAAGCCGACAAATCTGCCAAGAGGAGGCCAGAAAAGCCTAAAGGCGCTGATCCAGTTGGCAGAACAAACATTGACGGAGAGGCATGGAAATCTACACCCCGAATGTCTCCAAGTTCCCTCCTTTTCTTCCGCTCGAGAAATTTTTCTTGGTGATGTCCCCTTTGCATGATGGAGCGAGACCTTTAGTTTTTATTTTCTTTAAATTTCCTTCCCCATCTTTACTCATCTAAGAGAAAGAATCCCTCTTCTCCTTTCCACCCCTCTTTAGTTTCTCTTTTTTTGGCTATAGTTAACCATCTCTCCCCTCTCTACCCCTATTCCCCCGTCTGTCCTCCTTGATTCTAGGTTAGACCAGACTACTACCCCCCACCCCCAAACTTCCGTACCTTTTTTCTCGAGGGACTTGCGACAACGTAAAAGCACCACTAGAGTCGAGGACACTACCTTCTCTACCTCCCTCTTTTCTTTTCTACCCTTCCCCACCTAGCCCCCTCCCCCTTCCCTCCCCCATCCACTTCCTACCCCATCTCCCCCCCCACCGTTCTACTCTTCCCCTCCTTCCACTCCCATCTTTTCGCCCCTCCCATCCCCCCCTACTCCTATTTCCCTCCTCACTCCTCACCTCCCCCTCTCCCCCCTCTTCTCTCCTTCCCCCCATAGCCCGTTTTTGCCGGTCCCTCTTCCACTCCTCCCCCCCTTCTCCTCGCCACTACCCCCCCGCCCACCCCTCCCCCTTTCTACCTCCCCCCTCCCCTCCCTCCCCTCTGCTTTTCCCCCCTCTGTCATTCTTTTTCCCCTCCTACGATTTCCCCCCCTCCTTTCCCATTCTTTTGCTACGCTCCCTCCAAAGTTCCGTCTGACGGCCCAACCCCCCGCTTTCCTTACCCCTCTTTCTTTATTTTCCTTTTTGGCCCCGACCCAAAACGGAAAGTACCCCCCCACCTAGTTGTTTTTTTATTTTTCTTCTTCAATTCTTCTTCCTTCCCCCCCATTCCTAGTCTTGGACCTTTTTTCAAAGAGTCCGGAGGTTAGGGTTAAACCTCGTGGCAAGACGGTATTATTACCCTTTATGTTTTTCATTATCTCAATCCCTTTTCAAGAATTCTTCCGCAATGGTTCCCCCCTGTTCTCCTTCCCGCTTTAATAACCCCCGTCCCCCCATATACTTCGGTCCGTTGCTTCTTCGGCTTTTTTTTTACTCTACCCGCCCTTCTTGTCTCCCTTCCCCATGGTTTTCTGTTAAATTTTTTCCGGTGATAGAACGGAGTCCACAAGGATTACAAACATCCCTCTACCTGTGGTGGGTCTGGTCCGTTTTCCGACTCTTTTGGACCTGTTAAGTTACAACCTATATAACTTCCCCTTGTTCGTAACAAATCTTCGCTTTCCTCCACGCCTTCAACTTGTCTCCCCCCTCTCTAATTAATCTGTGAGAACATTTCTGGGCTACACCTGCCCCCCCTGTTTTCTTTTCGGAGCCTCTCCCCTCTCCCGCCTAAGAATTATGGATTCAAGGGACAAAAGGACATACTTTGAGGGAGATTTTGACTGGACTTTCCTTTGTTCTACCTTTACGGGTAGTTTTTCTTTTTTATGGTTTTTTTCATCCTACTTGTTGTTTGAGAGATCCCATCCCCCCTTCCACTCCCGAAAGATAAACGTTTTTCCCTTCCTCTCCCCCTTTCATCTCCTCCCAGCAAATTTTTTGCCATGTTCTCCCCCCTCTCTAAGGTCGAGTATGGGGCAAATCTCCCTCCTTGTTATTCGCAGTTTCCTTTTTTACCCCAGACCACAACCCCCCCAGAGACTCCCCCACACCCTTTTTCCACACGACACCACCCCTCCTCCCGCACCTCCACTTCTTTTATTAGAGTTGTAGAGATAAGGTCTTTATTCTCTACCCTTAAGCTCCAACTCCTTTCTTACCCTATTCGCTTTTCCTGTTTGTAATAACAGTAGGAGAGTTCACTGCCCCCCTGAAAATAAAGATTATCTTTTCCTCCATGTGGTCCTCTACTTTCCCCTGCTTGTCCCGCTTTACCCCTCCGGTCAGCTTTATGAAATTGGTGATACCTTTACAACCTTCATCAGACCCGTAACTCCCACCCCCCCGCTAGTAGCGAGGTAGTCCCAAGCGGTACTAAGTACCTTCACTCCACCCGTTGCCTTGATCTCCTAGCAATAGTTAGCTACGGATTCTTGCTTTACTATTGGCCTACACCCGCGATCCCTTGGCTTCAACTCTCTCCTTCGATTGAAGCAGGACCGGGATCCTGACCCATTCATCCCCCCCCTGATGGTTTTCCGGCACTTTCCGTAACAATCAGGCTGAATCAAGGCCCCCTATTCATTGTCTTATGGTTTGACCTTCCCTTTCCTGTTTGGCCTTTCTTAAAACTTTTTGTCCTCCTTCATTGGTTCAGTCTATCGTCCTTAGGAGAATGAGTTCCCCCGACCCCTCATTCCCCTTCTTCCTTTTCTGTTTTAGAACCCTTTCTAAATGATGGAGCCTTGATTATAGCTACTCTCTCCCCGTCTACCCTTTCCCCTTGCATCGATTCCCGACCTCAATTTCTTCTAAAAGTTCTGGGCCGGAGGAGATCGCTCTTTGTTCCCCCCTTCTGCTGCCTCCTTTATGTTTCTTCACTTTTCCCCTCCCCCAAATACCTTCCCTCAAACACCGAAAGGTGAAAGTCCCCCCCCCAGTAATTCTCCCCAAAGCTTGTCCGTTTCGCCTTCAGTGTGTCCAATACTGAGTTTCCCCCCGGTCATTTCCGTATAAGTTTTAATGTGGACAAATTAAGAGCTCCAATGACTGCAGCCTCTGCTTCGTACTTCTTTCACGTGTCCTGTTTGATCTTTTTCCCGAAAGCCCACTCGACGCAATTACGAGAGATAAGGACCTCCGCTTCCTCTTGTACTCCCTCTCCCCCCGGGTCTTTTGCTGCAACATACAAAGTACGGACCCACAGAGGACTATCTACTAGTTGACTTGATAGTCCCCCCCCCCCATCTTTCTATCTACTCCTTGTCCGTTCTTTCTTTCCTCTCTTGCTCTAAGAAAGACAGCAGTCTGTCTGGCCCCCCCCGGTTTGTCCCGAATCTCACTTTGACAGCCCTATAGAGATTTTTCGTATTTGTTCCTCCCCCCTTTTCCCTTCGCGCAGGTTATATCCCCTTCTTCCCTCTGAAGATCATTAGTGCGAGATCACCCCCTAATCCGATGCCCCTCCTTTCATTCCCCTTTCTGTCTGTCCTGGTCCCAAAAATACCCTGAAGATGGAGACATTTCGATGGATTCCTCGGCTCTCCCTCGCCCCCCCCCCCTTTCCCCCCGTGCTCTTTCCTTTTTTCCTGTCAAAGGCCACTGACCATTAACTCGGTGCTTCGCTACTCATCACGCCCGTGCTTACAGTTTACCCCTTCGGGGCGTCATCCTTTGACCGTCACTAAAATCCTGGCCTGGACGAAGCTGAAGAACAACTCTGTGTGGTTTTATCTCTCCCAAAGACTATCTAATTCTCTCACCCCAATTTCCCCCGAAAAGATTTAAAAATGATATCAGCGTGTGCTTGATTAACTTTTCTCCATTCACACCTCAACTACGTTTTGAAAATTCTGGAAGGACATATTCCGGACAGTTTCTGTACCCCCCTCTAGTTATGGCACCCCACCCAAAAAGCGTTTTTCACCTGTTTTTGTCCCGCGATGGCCGCAGCATCAGTTGATCTTCACAAGCTTCGATATGTCGCTTTTCCCTTGAGTTTGCCTCTTAGTTTTCAAGATGTCTTTGTCGTGGACCCTTTAAATCCCCCCCCTCAAGAGCCGCAATTTTTGAAGAAACCACTAAGACCCCAATTTAGTCGCCTTTCCTGAGGCTTTTCTTTTTTTGACTGTCCCGTGAGGAATCACAGGTCGAGAGCCTTGCTCGTTACCCTTTCAAACCGTCTCTTGCGGCTTCCGCTCTTCTTTCCTATTTCCCCTTCTGATTTATGGGAACTCTCCTCCGGGTCTAGCGTACTGCGAGAAAAAGCTGATGTTTTTGTCCTTCTTCCCTCTCCCCTTTCCGTTTTTTCCAATGCTTCCTCATTGTCGGTCAACGGCAGCCCCCTCCTGTTTCAAAAATGTTTTTTCCCGCCTCTCCGTCCTCTGTCTGGCTTTTCTTGGGGGAATAGCCGGGTCTTACCTACTCTCATATCCTTCACCTTTTCTTTTCCCTCCCCGTTTTCTTAGAGAGTCCCTGTCGACCCATTTCGAAGTAGGGAAGACCATCAAGCCCCTTAAAGAGCGGCCTTTAGCATCTCTGTCTTTAAAGGATCAATTTAATAATTTCTTCCCCCCATTGTTCCAATTCCCGTGGTTCTGCCGGTTCTTGCCCCCACATTCTTCCTTTCGCGAATCTCCCTTCACCCGGGGAATTCTTACCCCCCCCAAACTCACCCTTTTCTCCGTTTCCCCAACGTTTACCTAGACAAGTAAACTGGATTCCCTTCCCCCCCCACCTCCGTTCCTGTTCTCTCGCTTCCTCCGCGATTGAGTCGCTTGACCTCGACTGTATATTCGTACTTGTTTTTTTCTAGGATTTTTAGCTTTTCTCCCCCAGCCTCCCTGAATCGCCCTCTTTCCGCAAATTGGTATTGTGCTCCGGCCCCTGTTCCGTACTCATGTCCTACCTGATCCCGGGAGCTCAAGCAAAAGCCAAGAATTTTTTCTTTCTTGCACTCCCCAGTTGAAATGTCGACACTGACTGCGATTTCCTCGGCTTTTTTTCCCCCCCCGTTGTTTTCCCATTACTCGTCCGCATTTGTTCGAGACCATCCGCGCCCCCGCTTGATTTTCCCTCCCAAAATCTCTTTTCATCTGTTTTCTGATATTTATCCCTCGAACCAGAGACGAAGGTTTTTTAGGCCGTAACCTTTCTTTCATCCCTTCCCTTTTTCTTTCTTTAACCCACCCTTGTACTTGCAAATGAGCGCCGAGAAAGAACTGGTGACTCGCATTATATCCCCCCCCGCATGCGTTGCGGCCGTGTAATTTACCAGAGCCGGGAACGGTTAGTGATTTTTCTTTTTCCCTTTCCAACGGGGACAAGGTATTCTTGTTGAAGACAATTAAAGAAATACGCTTCTCGTCTTTGTATTCCCTCTTTTCCATCTTCTAGACGTTTTAGGTGTGACCCCCCAAGAGAAGTGGAGATTTCTTTTTCCCCTCTATTCTGCATCACCTCTGAATGAATTCAGGTCCTTAAGTGATGACTCTTGCTAGGAGGAGTACTCCCCATGACCTGCCATTTTTATTCACTCCCCTTAAGGTATTAGAAAGTTACTTTAAGAACCCACCCTCCCATTATCTCGGTTTTCCGACATTCTTCCAGGCCAACCAGGACCCAGCACGATATAAGTTCTGTTTTCTTCTTACCTACCTCCCTCCTTCCCTCCCCATGGCCTGGATACGATCTATTTCCGACCCGAGGAGCACCCCCTGAGTCTTCAGTGATAGACGTGTTTAGAATGTTCTTTCTTCCTCTTTCCCCTATTTTTTAATCACCTACTCCGGACCTATATGGGGTCTTTTCGCTAGTGGATTTGCCCCTTTGAACATCCAATATCCTTTAAAGCTCCCGTCCCCCCGGAGGAAGGAATATCTCGAATCTCCCTAGTTCCCACTCCCCCTTTCGCATTGGACAAGTTATCCTGCCACGAATTCCTGCTTGAACTCATAAGTATCTACCGCTGTGTAGTCTCATCAAGTGTCTCCTTTTTTTTGGGAGTGAGAGTGGTAGTTTCTATGTCGGGCAGAATTAAATATTTCCATCTTTTTACGCTCCTCTCAGCCTCCAATCAGAGTCCCTTCCTCTCCGACTGCTACTTTGTAGAACTACGTAGAGGGAATTTAAACTCCTAAAGTCCCCTACTCTTTATTCACGCTCTCCTCTACCCCCTTCCCAGACCCGCGGAGGCGTTCCCATACGAAGAAAGTCATCCACGATTCCTCTTTTTTTTTTCCTCCTCGACAAGTCTCCGTAACCCATGCCTTTCGACAAAAGACGTGTGATCGATTCATTACATGAGGAATTCCCCCCTTGTCCCAATTCCCTCTTTATATTTCTTGAGTCTTTCCATCCCACGTTCCAACACCGTGATGAAAGTTGTCACTCTTCCGGCCACCTTCCCTTCAAAATCGAACTGATTAGTTTTCCATCCTCCCGGAAACCATGGGGTAGTAGTTTCCCCCCCCTAGTTTCTTACGAACGGATATCCGAGGCTTTGAGGTGGTATTCGATTTTTCCCAGACTGATCTTTTCCCCCTCCTGTTTTATTCATGTAGGCCTCCCTATAGCTTGCCCCCCTCAACTGTCCCCTTTTCGTGCCTGGAGTAGTAGGGGAGGAGGAATCTTAATTTCCACACTAACTTCCTCCCCCTTGCCGTCGCCTTTCATTCCCTCGGGTGTTTTAGACGGCTCACTGATAGCCGGCTTCCCTCGGCTCCCACCACTTCGATATTGTCTTCTTAGCTAGGAAGAAGTCCAATGTGAACAAAACCCTTTTTTCTCCAGTATCCCTTATTTACCCCAGTACCTTGTTTGATGAGATGCTTCTCAATTTTCCAATCCTCTTTTTCATTTTACCTTTCGAGTTTTTCGATACCTGCGACACCCCCTTCCGAAAGAAAGATCTGATTTTCCTTAACATCCATTCTCTCTCCCCCTCCGTCTACCAGGGTCCGGAATTTGCTAGGGAGATTTCCTGGCGTTTACTGGAGATGAAACTGGATTTCTTTCGCTGACAGGTTTTTTGAACGACTGGCTACCTAGATCCCTCCAATAAGTGGTTGTTGTTTGTTTTCTTCTTCTCACTCCCCACCCCGGTAAATATAACATTCCTTCAGAAGATACCTTTCTCCCCGTCCCTCTTCCCTTCCTCTCAGTCCCTGAGTTCCCCTTCTCAATTATTCAGGTATTTGATTACGGGGGCACAATCTCCTCTTGTTGCCTCTCCTTTTTTCCTTGTTGGATGCCGCCGCCCCCTTCCCCGTCGGGATGCTCATGATTGGGAAGGAGTGCGAAATCTATTACCAGATTTCGTCCCCCCCCCCCTTTTCTTCGTTTCGATTCCTTGTCCCCGTACTCGGCCGAAGCGCCGGCCCGACAGTCCGACTATAGGCTGCAATGTTTGTAAGCCTCGTTTTTCCGGGTGGCCTAGCCTTTCCCCCCCGATTTCGGTATGGCTTTTTTTTTGGGAGACTTTACCGACTCAGACACCTTTACTCACCGGTGACGGAATTTTTTCTTGTTCTTGGCCGCCCTTATTCTCGCCCCCCCCTTTGTACGCACCCCGCGGCGATCTCGCGTGTAGCCCTTCGTCCCCCCACGAGGTTCCACAGCCTCACACTTTTCATAATGACCTGAGGTAGAGATGTAACTCCCGTGCGGCCACTCCTTGCGACTACTCTTATACGCTCCTTTCATTATTTCTCCGCCCCCTTTCTTTTCTTTTTTCTACGTTTTTTCTCAGGTTCTTCGACTACCACGTCACGCGATGTTCACTTGCATCGTCTCACCTTTCCTTCTTATCTCCTCCCTGAACCCTTCAGCAACCTGTTGACGTGGCCCTCGTCTCACCCCTTCCCCTTTGCCCGTCTTTTCCTGCATTTGCTTCTGAACTGGGCGGGAGCGAGCAAATCATTGTCGCCGGCATTGACTTATCGTCGCTCCCTTCGAATTTATCTTGAAACTCTATGACCCACCAAGGGAATTTTTGGCGTCGTTAGTCCCACCCCTAAGCCCACTCACTTGATTTGTACGAGCACAGAAGATGCCATTCGTACTCCTCTCTTGTACAGATGCCTTAGTCATCCCTGTTTCCTATGACTCCGTGATTTGTCTTTAAATTGTTTATTTTAGGCCTACATACATAACGAGCAACCACATCAGTGCCCCCCTCACTGCTCTCTCCTAAAGCTTGTTCGCGAGACGGATTGGCAAGCGGTCTTTCATTTCCCCCCACGGTTTATCTCCTGCGTGGCTGCGAATTTAGGCGGCGTGGTATGTCCCTTCCCCTGATGACTTCGTTTCCTCCTGATTCAACGCCCGACGAAGTTTCCCGTAGATCTAAGGCTCAGTGATTTCTCCCCCCAGCATATAGTAATGGCAAGCCCCTTCACACTAGAACTAGTGCCCTGCTGCCCTCTTTGCGAACGCGAGCCCCTTTACCCTTTCAATGCGGACTATGGCGGGCTGGTTTCTCGTCTCGATCTAAGAACTAGCCCTACTTCGGGCGGATTGGAATGTTTTTTTCACCATGCGAAATGTCCCCAGAAGATAATTGTCCTTGTGCCCTTTAAGGACGCAGCTCTTGACGCCGGCGGCGTCACTCCTGAAAGAGCACTTTGATCGGCTCGTCCTCCGTCCCCTCCACCCTATGCTGTCTGCCCGTACCTCATGTAGTTTCCAAACCATCGGATTTTCCCGAGCCGAGCTTCGGCTCCGACGTCCAATTCGTCACGTCCCCTCGCCGCTTGATCTTTCCATCGGACTTGAAGATAACTAGGTGCATTATTTACACCCTCGACCGCTGAGCGACAGTCTACAGGACCCCCTTGCGTACCTTCTTTTATCGTCAAGTTTCTTAGGGTTCGAGGAGAGCAGGAAAAGGGTGTTTTGTCATCACAGAGTCTTTCGAACCTTCCGCGTCACCCCGCAAAACCTAGGCGAGGTCCTTTTCCGGCTCCCTAGCAAAATCCTCACCCCTCCTCGCATGTAGGAAACAGGTTTTGAAGGATGTTGCAGACGGGTTTCTCGTTGAACGATCGTCCCCCTAACCAACGCAGGCCCAGTTGGGAAGAACGATGTCTAGAGTAACGAAGCCCTTTTCCCCCTTCCACAAACGCTGGTACTCATTATCTTTCGAGGGGTACAGCATGCTTATCCGGGTTCCCGGCCGACAACCCCTTAGCAGAGTTTATTCTTTTCGAACCTTTGCCTCACCCATTGCACTCTTGCCGATTTGGCGGCAGCCGCTACAATGATAGGCTGTAGCTTTAATCTACCGCAGGTCAAGGTCACCCTGCGTAGGCGCGGCAGCGATTAAAGATTGCCAGCAGGCAGTTAGAAAGCGTCATCCCTGTTGCAACCGATCACCCTTTCATCTGGATGAGTTGGTCATCCTATCAGGGGTCGCTGGCATGAATGACTCGAGGTCTTGTCCCCCCCTGAAGAAAAAAGTGGCATGGGTTAAATTTTAACCCGCCCGTCTTTTACCCTTCTTCTCCTTGTCCATGCGGGGGCATATAGTTCTCCGTGTTTTAGTAAGAGATTTTTTTATTGATCCATGCCTCTCCCTTTTTGTGTGAGGAGAGAGGGACCCCAAAGCATTTCATTGGAGACCCACTCTCTTCCCTGCATCCAGAGCCCGGGAGTTTTCCTTGACAGCAATGCTTAAAGCGGGATCATTCTCCTTTTTCCTCAGTGTTTTCGTTGAATGCCCTACAATCACATCTTCCGTATCGGTCGGAAGAGTCTAATTAATTGTCCTTTTTCAACAAAAACCCTTCCCCCATGATTCCGGGTAGAGCTGTAAGCGACGGACGGATTGACCCCCCAATCTGCCGTTGGCAAGGTACTTTTCAATGCTGCAGAATCCTTAGAGTTTTCTTGACATCGTTCTGATTCTATGACCTCCGCCAGGTGGAGAGGCCCCCTCTGCAGAAAAGCAGATCACCCTGAGGATCTCCCCCTTTCCCCCCCACCAACCACCGTGTCTGGGGAAAACTTTTAACTTCTAAGTGACAACATCGCTCCCAGACTCCCTCTTGCGACCTTGGCATTCCCAAAGACCATATGAATGCGAGAATATGCCTACCAGCACGAAACACCAAATTTCGCCATATAAGAATTAGGCTTCACTATTAAACAGGATGATGCGAAAGAGGCTTACCCCCCCCGATTTTCTTTAGTTGGTCATTTGCGATGTCGAGAAAGGAAATTAGCCAGAAAAGTCCATGCGCCGCCGAATCGCCGTTTTTCAATGTGTTAATTGCCCCTTCCCTATTCTTTTAGGTTTCAGGTTTTTGACGACGCGTTCCGAGAACATGTCTGGTATTTTTCCGGTTCGCTGGACGTTCCCCCCGTCCCCCCATTGTTTATTAAACGGCTTCCTAAATTTCCTTATATCACCGCTGAAGCCGCAGGTACTACCCAGTTACTCACGGCGTTTGCTCCTGAGTGTCCCTTAAGGAGGAGGCTGAGGTATACCGGTTTTAGCGTTGGTTAGCCCTCCCGTTAGCTTCTGTGCACGTGAGAAGTTTAGATCGACCTCTCTTCCCCCCCCCCGTTTACCGCAATTCAGAGAATTTTTGTGCAGAACAGTATTTCGAGGAAGCACTTTCTGAAGTCTGTTTGCCCCCGGAAGGCGAGCCTTTTCGAATGAAGAGTCTTGGCCCATTTTTTACCCTTCTCTTCTTCAGGAACGGAGAAAATAAAAATGAAATTATGCTACTTGTGACAGACATTATTACAGCTAACATATAACTGGACCAACTTCACTATATAGAGGATTTTTCGCTAAGTTAAGGAAACCCCTTCGTCAACGGGCGTATTACACCCACAGCGTGAGCCCACTAGCTCTCGGCCTCTGATAGACATTTGTAGCTGGCGCTGACCATTCCCTCCAGGTCCTCCCTTGTTTCTTACGTTTTTGTTCCCTCGCCAACATAAGCTAGTCCACATGTCCTGGAATTATAGGCCCCCATTTTTAGATTTGAGGGCAAATAACTGAGCCAAAAACTGAAAGGCGAGACATACATATTTCGTCGGATATTGCTTCTATACGCGGGTCACACCGGCCTCTATAGTATTTAAAAAAAACTTTACGGTTTCACCTCTCCTCCTCCGGACAGATCCCTCCCCCCTCTCTCTCCCCCCCCCCCTCCCCCCACCTTCCCGCATTGGCAAGATACCGCTCTCAAAGGAGGTTTGTAAGAGACGGGGCTGACTCCCCCTCCTTTGTTGAGGTTTGAAAGCGCACCGCAAAGAGCGAATTTTCCGGACTAGTACAAATCGAAGAACAGTCCACGACCCTCTCCCCTACCCCCCTCCTTCGGCAACGTCACTTTCCAGGAATTCTCTTCTCCCTCCCCACCACTGCCTCCATCCCCCTTCCCCCCCCTTCCTTCCCCCCCACCCTCCTGCTTCCCGTCTCCCGCATCCCCCGTTCGACCCTTCCTTTTTCGGCCTCCCTTCGCTCCCTTCCCTCACTCTTATCGTCTAAGCTTCCCCGCCTTTCTCCCCAACCCTCCCACCCTCGCCTCTTTCCCCCTTCTCTCCCCCTCACTCCCCCCCCTCCTTCCTCCCCTCCCGCCCCCCCCACCCCTCCCCCCCCCCCCCCCCGCCCACCTCCCCGTCCTCCGCTTTCTTCGCCCCTTCCTTCTCACACCGCCCCCTATCGACCCTTCTTCCACCCATCCCTCATCGCCGTCCTCTTTTCATGCCATCCCCTCTCCCTTTTTGTTACATACCGAAGTAGGAGGTGCAGAGGAAGCCCCCCTGATAGATTTCTGAATGCTGATGAAATGATAAGAAAGGAGGAGGATTGCTCGATTTAGAAGAAAAGGAATATAACTGGAGGTTTTTAATTCAGGAGTGGTTCAGAAATACCCCATCTTTATCTCCCTCACCCGGCCTGAATCTTCCAGCCGAGGTGATTCAGCTACTCTCCAATTAAGTAAAGACTGCTTTCCCCATGCGACTAGTCCCATGATTGGCTTGTTGTTCTTTATGACGGACATTTATATTTTACAATTTGTTGATGACCTCTTTATTTCAAGGCCAAATTCTCGATTCCTTATTACGCGTTCTTTCGTTCACTAGGGGAATTCCGCCCCCTTTCTATATCTGAGGCGAGGTTGTCCTCTTATTCTGACCGAGGTACTAAGAAAGGGGGGCTCTCCCCCCCGTTTGTACCACATACCGTAATCAATAATAAAGTACACAGTGAACCTCCCCCGCCAGGTGAGCTTGAAGGGGGTGCTTAACAGGAATTTCATAAAGGTCTCCAAATTCCCCTCCCTTGTAGTTTCCTAATGGCCTGAAAGGTGGTGTGTAAGTGGACCTTTTTTTTGATCGCAGGCCGCCACTTCCTTGTTCTCATAAGCGGGAATGTAGATTCTGTGCACGACTCCTTGATCCGCGCCCCCACCGCCACTTTTTCCTTCCCAATTGAGTTGATTTGAGTTCACCGCTCCACCCCTTTGATCTTAAGTTCCTTCCTTTTCCCGCATGCGCGGTGGATAAACCTTCCCCCCCCTTCTTTTCGCAGACTCACGGCGGGTTTCTCGTGGCCCTTCTCCCCCACCCCCTCATTTTCCAGGGCCCCTTCCCTTTTTCTTGCCGGCGATGACTGGACTCTTCCTGTACAGAGCCCGGTTGGCGGTTTTCAAGTCTTTTGTCTCTCTCTTTCCTCTTTAATAATTTTTGTTGTTGAGTGTTTCCATAACAAGTAACATCTCACCGTCACCGCCGAAGATTCTAATCGACAAGGCCTCCCTTTCACCCTCCAGTTCCTGTCCCCTCTTCTCCGGTCTGATGGTCTTTTTCCACCCTCGTGAGGTTGCTCTGACGTGTTTTTCGACGTTTTTTTTCTTAGTTGCTAAGGCTTTTCCCAAGTCCGTTTCAACTCGCGACCCTCATTTAGTCCTAAACCGTTCGAATGGATCCCTGAATTGTGTACCCACCCCTTTCTTTATAAATTCCCCTCCCTTCCTGCTTCAAATGGTTTTCTTCGATTGGACGTTACTATACACCTTGGAAGAATCTATCTGGCATGATCTCTGAGGACAAGAAGAACCTCAAGACAAAGGACCCCAGATCGGTTCATGGACTCTTCCTTCATCAGAACTTGTCGCAGGAAAAAATCCAAGACCCCCCCCCCTTTGTTCGCCGCGACAGTGGGTCACTGAGGTTCGGAGCGAGCCTAATTTATATCTTCGGCACGAGGGGCCCCGCACCCGCCCTCTTCCTCTTCTCTCGTCTTCCGCCTGGTTTATAATTGAAAATCATCAACCACAGTGGTTGGATGCCATTCCCCCCTCCCAAGCACTAGGTCCTGCGTCCGCTTTTCATGCCTTGCCTTGGAACTGGTTCCTCTTAGCGTTTTTCTCCACGGCCTCCTCCGGGACCTCGTTTCCGCTACGTGCGTAATCTTTCTGGGGTCCAAGAACATTCCCCCCTTTTCCTTGCGTCTGTTTCCCAATAATCCCGCCCGTGCCCGCTTTCTTGTTTCCTAGCCTTTCCTGTAAGAATTTCGGCCATAGCGACCGAGATGCCGCTCGGATTTTACAAGGCTCCATTTTCTGATATTCTTTCCCCGGCCTGCTTCACTGACTTGCGATTCCCGATAATCCCTCGAACTCAAACCATCACCCTTTTTCCCCAACGCACTGTACTTTCAAATAACTCTTAAGAGACTGATTAAATTTTCATGTCATAATGGAAACTTTCCAGTTTCCTTTTACCCCCTTAATGTTGTTACCTCGATCTATCCTCTCTGTCTCTATTTCCCTCCGGTATCCCCCTTGAACTCTTTGTGCGCTTGATTTCAACGCCTCCCGCCCTCGAGCGGACCTCGTCCCGCTTTCGAGCAAGAGCACATCTCTTGAACAGTTTTTCCTTTCCCATTATCGCAAAACAACCGGCATATTATCTCGTTTGTGCTATATTCCCCCCCCCCCCCCACTTTCCATACAAGCATGCCTTAAGAGGAGGAGTTGGTTTAAAGAGTGATCTTAACCCCCAATCAGATTTATTCTCTTTTCCTTCGAGTTTTTCCTTAAGGCATATGTTTGAACCTAATTTATTATTTTGTGTCCGTACCACTGTTGCGCGCCGGAGCTGGGCTGAGCAAGAGAAATATGACCTGACTTTCCCTCTTGCTCAGGATCTCGGAGGTACCCCCCGAATACATTGGAGAGGTTGCTGAATCGCTTTTTTCAAAAAATTCCTTCCGGAGATGGATTAAACGATGCCATCTGTTTCACCACTGCGACTTGGCCGATACGTTTGCGATTTATCTTCGTCAAAGGATCGAAGACTTATCACCGTCCTCCCTCCTAATAAATAACTTCCCCGAGGTGAGTCAGGAGGGAACCTTCTCTCCTTTTGTTTATGCATCCCCGCAGGTTCTTCGAGGCCTCACGTTTGAAGCCAATGTGCCTTTGGATTGCCAAAAGACCGAGCCATATTAGACCCAATGCAGTCAATCCGCTTCCAAAATGTTCATACGTGTATGTAGAGGCATGAAAGCCTAATAATGAAAAACACTGCTATACCATTTAATGCATAGCTCGGGGGTTATAGTAACCCGCTGCGTCCCCCCCCACCCAGACTACTGCTCTCCACAAAATAGTTTATAACACAGTTCGACGAACGTCATCCTCTGTCATCGTAGAATTGCCGACCAGTCTACATAGGTCTGGAGAGACGTAGCAAGCCAGGGGCCCCTTCCCTCTTCGACCTGCTTTTGTCTACTATTGAGTCCTGCCCCGATCGCGACTAAGCTCGATCCACCAGGACCATGCTACCTCTCCAAGGGATCCTCACGACGCCACTGGACACATTCCCTCAAGGTAGCCTGAAAGGGCCGGTCTGTAAAAGAGTGAGGCGCACTTCCGATTTCCTCTGCTCGCGCCGCTGCAACGTAGGGAATAAGGTATGCCCCGTTTGTCCCCGCCCCTTTTTCAACGTATAGTGCGGAAAGACGCAACTAAGGATTCCCGCAGCCAATGGGGTGGAAAGAACTTCATTCAAGTGGCTGATACACCCAGCACTCCCGACCCCCCACCTTTCCTGGAGAGGGTTGGCGTTCCTTTCAAACTTTCCCCCCCTCCCGGTGAGCGCCCCAGAGTTCACGCCCTGGATGCAGCCGTTCGAACCACCACCGGTGAATGATGCCTTCCCCTTTTCTAGGGCCTCCCTCTCCCGCACCCCGCCACCCCCTTTAAGGCCTGAACCAACATTCCAACACTGGTGACTATACGACCAAGCACTTCTCTTCCCCGAATTGGAACCCTGGCAAGGAGGAGACTCCAGAGCTTCCCAGCGCTACCCAGAATAGATTTTGAGGCAATACCCCTTCCTTCCCCTTCTAGACCCTACCACGACGATTCCCTGGTGGCACTAAACTTTCACTGTGCCCCCCTCTCCCCCGCTCTAGCACGTGGCGGGTGGGGACTTGAGAGGTCTTTGAACCCCCCCCCGGTTCCTAGTCTCGCTTCCTGATAGCAACATCTAGGACCAATAAATTACGACCCTTTAGTGACATCCAGCAGCCTGAAGATGAAATGGCTACCTGCCTCAGATTGTTCACTGACCAATTGACAGTGTTGTATGCGGGTCTGATCTCCCCAACCCTCAAGTATCATTGGCATGACGCCCAGAGTCGCAACCGTTCTCAACAAAATCTACTGATTTCCGTTTTCTAAGCGCGCCCTAACCCTCCTAAGTCCTCGCCCCGGACGAAAAGAAAAATCTGACCCGGCTGGCCAACGATTCGAAATATTTCGCTCATTTGAACTTGACCTAGCCGGTTTAGATACGTCCTCACTTTTTGACTGTAGGCCGTGCGACTATCACCCTTACGCCTTGAGCCACCTCCCCGCAATTTTATACTGTTGCATGGTTCCTTAATACCCCCTAGTCCAGCGAGGTCGACGTTTTAGTTAGCCCCGTCCATACATTTTCCCTATATATGCTCCAGACAAAGCTGTAAATATTTTTACAAACTCTTTTCTTCAAATGCTGCTCTCCAGCGGATTTCAAAGTGATTGCCTCTGTTGTCATCTCGGAACTCCTTATTCAGGACAAGCAGACTCAGACGCTTTTCAATTCTAGTTGTGAAAATTTGTGCCCTGCTCCGTTTGAAGTCCCGCGCCCTCCTAGAATGGTTTTGAAATGTCTCCCGATCTCCCTCTTGTGTATGACTCCACATCCCCTTAATTTACCTAACAGAACAGTTCCATCGAATTCGATTAAACGCATGCATCCCATACCCTCTTGCGCCCCGTTTATTTAGTTCGGGCCGCTCCTTTCGCTATCCCTGTATTCTCGCCTTTGACGTCGAAATCGCCGTTTCGGCGGGCTTTTTTCCCTCTGACTTTTTTCTAGCGTCGGCCGTTATGCACTGAGCATATGCTTGAGGAAAGAAAGGATTTGTTCCTCCACTTCCTAATTCCGCTTCTGAAGAACTCGCTAGAGGGGCGTCATCCCTTCATTAAGGCTTATTTGAATCCTCAGGACTTCTCTAGCCTTAATGTGAGTCCCCAACCCAACTACAGACTCTAGCCGAAATATTCCTTTTTTTCAGGAAAAAACTTGGAAAATTTTTTTTGCCCGATTCCTCTGGCCCTAAGTACTTTCTAGGTCCCCCACCCGACTCGTAAAATTAATGGGCCTGGCTCGCTTCTTCTCGGCGCAACACCCTTTTAGCCTTCTTGACTAGTGATTCTTCCTTTGAGAATTGGAGGGACAGCGAGACCAGGAGCTCATGAGGTGTCTCTCTCTCCGCTATTCAACCTGAACGATGCCCCCCGTCGCCGTAACCGTCGCGACGAGAGTCTT
>Ga0179593_1456502_pt1 | contig 28256 bp, 32 predicted proteins | sample CZODoug2_1_08_16_FD_185931 | JGI IMG/M metagenome (GOLD analysis project Ga0179593, IMG submission 185931) | Vadose zone soil fungal communities from Angelo Coast Range Reserve, California, USA - CZODoug2_1_08_16fungal (PacBio error correction) | ecosystem: Environmental > Terrestrial > Soil >... | reverse complement strand
CCAGGTGCGGTGTTTCGCACACCCCATGACCATACTTTTTTCCTTAGCCAGGACCCGATCACCGTTTCCTGTTGGTTTGGCATTCTGAAGTCGACTTTTTTTTTCATGCCTCTCGATTACCCAAAGGTCACACTGAGGACAATGTCTGCCCCTCGTGCTTCCCCAACCGTCGTCCGCTGCCCACTGATACTTGAACGCTTGAAGTTTTTGGCAATCTTAGTCCTACTTTGCTCTCCTCAACCCTCTTTCTTGCAGCGGAGGGGGCCGTGCGCATTTTTTATTTTTCCTTTTCTGAGACACTTCTCTAAACAAAATATATGGGGCCGAGGCAGCTTCTTACATTCGGTCTGGATCCGGTCCATGACCCGTTCGAACTTGAGTTTGTAGAAGCCACCCACCCTTGTCTCCTATCGAGTTAGCTCCTGTTTGTTTTCTCGTCCCCATGAGCGTTTTTCGTACGTACCGCAGCTTCCCGCCCTTTGACCCGTCGACTTTTTTCATCCTATGAGGCGAATAAGTCCATCAATTGTCTTCCCGTGCTTTCGACTTTGATATGGCATTACGCAGCGGAACCTCTGTCTCTCCCCGATTTTCAATCCTTAACCATCCTCTCCCTTCAGACAAAGGCACATTTGAGCGATTAAAGACCACTTGCTGCGACCGTCCTGTTGATAGGTTCTTATGACTTCTCGAGCTCCTGGTTTTTTTAATTTTCTCGCTTGACAGGCTTCTATGACTGGACTTTGACGGCCCTTCAATTATCCCAGATTTCCCCCATTGTTCCCCCTCTCCGGCGTTCGCTGTTAGAAGTCAATTTGACCATCCCCGAGGGAAGGAGGACTCCCCTTTTCTTCAATGGTCCCCCCTTCCTCCCCAGATTTCCATTTTTGCTTTTCCTTTAAAACGCATTCCACGCAATCCGAGTATGTTCTTAATCGACGTTTTTCGAAGGGGGCTGATTTTACGCTCCGCCCGCCTCCATCTTTTCCTAAGTCCCCCGTTCTGTCTCCATTCCGCAGGGCAACCAAGCATATTCAAATCGACGCCGCCCGGCGACACGGCGACTGCGGAACCGCTTGCGGGAAGACAAATTTGCCTCGTTTGTCAAGATCTCCTCTTCGGTCTCCCTGAATTTTTTGCGTTCTGACCGATTGTTTTCGGCTGGTGCCTTGCAATGCCAGTAGTCTGTGGTGAGCACTTCTTGCTGGCAATGTTTGCGCTGCGGGTCCACCGAAACGTCTTGAACCCCCTTTTTTCCCCTTTTTTCTAGACTCTGGTTTTTTTGGGCATCCCAAGCAATTCGGCCGCGGTCCCTGCCTTCCCATCCGTTGGATCTGGTTGGTTCCCTTTTGCTATTGAATCGCTCTTTTCGCGTCTTTTCCTTCTCCTTGTGGCCTCTCAGCAGCTTTTTCCCCCCTTTCCGGCCAGTCCGTAGAGCTCGAACGATCACTATCAAGGGCGGTTCTGTTGGGCACGTCGCTCCTTGGACGACTGCAAGCTTTCCCTGCCACCCCAGATGACAGTTTTTTCTTTTTTGCCGTCCTCTTTTCAAAAGCCCTTTCACGGTCACTTGGTGACAACAGGGGCTGCGCCGAACTTCATTTCGGCCTCCAGAGCGGGAGTTCCATTGATGGGGCGAGCCGCAAGGACTTCCGCTCAATTTTATATTTCCCTCGATTTTCCCCCTTCCCCCCCCCTAACGCACCACAGGATTACTTTCGCCGCGGCGTGCGTATGTCAAGTCTATATGGACGTAGGCATCGTCCAGACCTATTCCGTTCGATCTCCGTAAAGGCTTTTTGAGCGTCGGCTTCCTCGAACCCCAAAATTTTCTTGCCTTACCTTCCGGCGCACTTCCAGAGGACGATTCAAACGGCGTCCTTCATCCCCCCGTTTACCGTTTCTCTTACAGGAATGTTCCGGCCCCAGACAGTAAAGTTAAACGTCCCCCAGCCATCGTTCGGCCCTCGTCTCCGAACAGTTAGTAAAATTTCCCGTTCAGGGATCCCTCCTTTGCCTTCGGACCCCTTCATGCCCTCTTTCCCTGTCCGTAACTTGTGCTGGGTCAATTATGCCTTCTCGCCCTTTTAATGCCAAAAACGTTCTTTGCTTCCTGGTCAGCACAAGGGGGACCGCCCCTTAATCCCTTTTCTGTTTCTTTTGGCCCGGCCAAGCATGAGTCGGCGTTGCCGGCGGTTCCCTCTTTTTTCACTTTTGGCGCCTGCCTTGAAACGTTCGTCGAAGTTATCCTCCTTTGCCACCAGTGGAAAAACGGTCTTATGGCCCATCTTTTTGTTGGACAACGCCTCTGACTGCAGGCCGCCTCTTTCATTTTTTCTCTGTCCAACGTTTGAAATGCAAGCTGAAGTCATCTAGTTGTCCAGTGTCGTCAAAGCAGAGCTCGGACGATCGGATCGTTACCCTGGTATGGTTCCGTCACTCGTTGATGAATTTTGACGGTTGGCGTTCACGGCTTTTCTTTCCTCCTCTCAGCTCTTTCCACCCCTCCTTTTTCCCTGGTCGATAGTTTATAGAGTGTCTTTCGATAAATCTTTGTCGCTGCCTGGTTCACTGCAAACGATTTCAGGCGCCTTAAAATCCCTTTCTGCCCCTATTTTGTCTTTTTTTGATTTCTGGCTTTCCCTGACCCCTCGATGCGCGATTCCAAAATACCGGGGCTTGTCTGGGGATCGTCTACTGACGAACGGTCTTTTCTTTATGCCTCTCCGACGAACTGCATCCCTACCTTCCTTTTCAACACCTCTCCACTTTCGATTTCAGAGAACCCCCTTTACCATTCTTGTACATTTATCTTCCTTGCGCAGCACCCCTTGCTTCCTCTTTCCTTCCCTCCTGCCCACTCACCCCCTTCCCCCCCGCCCCCCCTCCTCCTCTTTCCTGCTCCCCCCCACTAACCTCTCCCTCCTCTCCCCCCTTCCCCCGCCCTCCATCTCCCCTTCACTTACTCCTACTCCCCCCACATTCACACCCTCCGTATCGTCCACTCCTGTTCCCATCTCCACTTTTTCCTATACTGAATCCTCTCCCCCACCCATCTCTTTCCCCCACCCCCCCCTCTCTCCCCTCATTCCTCTCTACCCTCTTGACCCCTCCCTATCTCTCTTCCGCCCTTACCTGCCCCTTTCTCTTCTTTCTCTCCTTCCCGCCCTGGTCCCCATCGCGGCACGCCTATTACTCTTCTCTTCCTCCCTTGTTACCCCTTGTTCCCCCTCCTTTATCTTCACATTCCGTTCCTACCCCCCTCACCTCTCTTATCCATTTAAATAGAGACTGAGAACAACGCTTGCCGACCGCTTTTTTGTCCCTTTTTGGCCTCGTCTTTTTTGCCGTTTGCTTGCTCGCCCCTTTTGATCGAGTACCTTGTTTTGGTCCCTGTTGTCGACCATGCGTTTCGTCGTCTACCTGTTTTGCTTTCTTCCTTTTCATGACACCCCTTTCGTCTATTTTTCCTCCGATCTTCCCGACGCTCCCCTTTATTTGCGCTGTCTCGCGTGGCAGCCCTACAGTCTGCCCTCCTTCTTTTTTTCGATGACCCCCCCACTTAAAAATATGCGTCGTGATGTAATTTACCGTGGCACTTTGGTTTTAGTCTTTGTACCCCCGTACTAGTTCCCCATTTAATTGGGGCAAGAGGGCTAATTAAGTCGTAGGAGTTAGAAAGTTCTCCATCATGTCCCGAGTCGCCGTCCCTGACGCCACTGCTTATCACTCAACGATTTACGGACAAAAAGGTTCTCCCTCCCTCCGATGCTTCTTGTCTTTTTTTGATAAGTGTCGTCCCCTGGACAACGATGACCCCCCCCACTATCAGCGGGCCTCGTTCTCCGGATTTCTCGGGTGGATTTCTGAGGCAATCCTTTTCCCTTCCGTGTTCATAAAGAACGTTTCCCTGGTCAGCCGGATGGAGTTTGCTCCTTTTTTTTTTTTGAGAACCCTCGTAGTATCAGATATTGACCTCGCCCTCTCCTCTCGCCTACGCCTCTTCGGCCGGGTCCCCGAGGCCCAGTGAGACTCCCCACGTGATTTTGACTTTTTTTCCTTTTTCCCCCTTTTTAAGAGGTTTCTCCGCACCTTCATAGGCGTGTCTTCACCTCTTTCCCAGTCCCAGCTAACTTGTCCTCGATGCCTCTCTTCTTTTCCCCCTGTCCCCCGTACTTGTCACGGGATTTTTTACGAGGGGCGTTTCCCCAAGTCGACCGGTTTCCGTATGATGAATATCCGCCCCGAACTTCTTCCGTTCCCGTTTCCCCGTCCTCCTGCTTAGAACCCAATGAGGCCGAAATTCGAACCGAAAGGCCGGTTTCCTTTTTGCTCCGGGCGGGTCGCAGTCCCCAAGCACTTAGGTGCTTTCAGTGCTCCTTGTACGCTCGAACTCGAGTTTGGCGGAATGAGTCTGACTCTTCCGCCCCCCCGCGATGGGCTATCTGTTGTTTCTTGTGAGGCCTTCGGACAGCTTTTTCCCAGTATTCACCGGTGGCCCTTTCAGATTGCTTTTCCTCCCCTCAATGGAAAACCGTCGTCGCTCCCTACAAGCCTTTTTGCAGTATTTCCAATTTTTATACTTTGTGAAGTCTCCTTGAAACCTCGTCGGACCACGCCCCTTTTCATTTCGGTTGACCAAGCTTTTTCTTCGTTCGTATTCTCTCCTTGCCCCCCCCTTCTCCCCTTTGGCCTCTTCTCTCTTTTCTTGTATCTTCCCACCGGAATTCCGGACAATCAAGTTGTAGTCACAATTCCATCGGTTTTGGGTTCTTCTTCCCCTTGCCGCCTTCCCTCCTTTTTACTTCTCCTCTCACTGCTTGAAGTTCAGCCGCTTTCCCTTCATTGACTGGCAATCCGACCCTCAGAATTGATTGTGTTCCCCACAACGCTATCTTTGGAACCAACTGATTTGGGGGTCGACCTCCGTTCCCCTCCGATTTCTTTCCCGCATTCCCAACATTTTTGCCGTCCCTTCTTTGACCTTTTACACTTCTTCATTGCAATTACTAGGCCAGAATAAAAACTCTTAATCACTGTCACCCATTCAGTTCTAACTTCCCAATAGAGCTCGGAGTTCCCTTATTGGTTTCCCGCTCCTTCGCGGGGCCCCTCCCCCCCTTAGACGGTTTTGGTCCTATGAGATCCATTCTGCCTGGACATGCTCTTGCATAGCCGGCTTCTGGTTTTTCCTGCCCATTTCGAAATTCTCTCGGGCTCATCGTCGCTTCGGGCCATTCGATAAGACTTTTTATTAAGAAAAAGATCTTTCCAGCTAGTTCGTTTCGTCCAGTCTTTTGCCTCTTCCGACTTGTCCTTTCCTCTCAAACTAGATATTCGAGTTGGAAGTCCCCTCTCCCTCCTTCCCTAGTGGGTCCAATGATTAGTAAATTTAGTTTCACTTTACTCCCGTTTTTGTTTGTTTGGTCCTCCATACCCCCACTCTTTCTAGCTAGAAGAGCTGCGCAGGAAACAATCTCGGAATAGTGCTTCCTTTCCAGCCCGGAGCGTTCTCTTTCTTCCTCCTTTGGTCCCTTGCCCTGAGATGGATTTCCTTTTCCTCTCGCTTCGTTTCACCTTTTTCCTCCGCTGCAAGTGTCGCGTAATGCCAATATCCTCCCAGTTGGTAGCCACTCCTGACGTTCTCTTTTTCAAGCCGCTAGTCGGTTCCTCCTCGGTGCCTTTGCCAAGGCCGCACGCCTGTCTCGTTCTACTCTCTTTTTGGAGCGCTTAGCCCTTTTCTTCTCCCTACGGAAACTGTTAGCTCTTTTTGCTCATTTTTTTTGTTTTTGTTTTTGTGTTTTTGTTTTTTTGTTTTTTTTCTTGTGTGGGTGGTTTTGTTGTTTGTTTTGGGGGTTTTGGGGTGGGGTGGTGGTGGGTTTGTTTTTTGGTTGGTGGTTGTGGGTGTTGGTTTTGTTTTGTGGGGTGGTTTTTTTTTTTTGGGTGTTTTTGTTTTTTGGTTTTTTTGGTTTGGTTTTTTTTGGGGTTTTTTTGTTGGGGTTTTTGGGGTTTTGTTTTTTGGGTTTTTTTGTTTTCCTTTTTTTTTCTTTGGGTTGGGGTTTTGTTTTTTTTTTCTTTTTTTTGTTTTGTGTTTGGGGTTTTTGGGGGTGGTTTTTTTTTTTTGGGGGGTTTTTTTTTTGGTGGTGGGTTTTTGGGTTGTTTGTTTCTTTGTGGTGGGGGGGGTTTTTTTTTCTGTTTGGTTGGGTTTTGGTTTTGGGGGGGGGTTGTTTTTGTTGGGTTTGGTGTGGTTTTTGTTGGGTGTGTTTGGGGTGTGTGTGTGTGGGTTGTTTTTGGTTGTTTTTTGGGGTTGGGTTGTTTTTTTGGTTTTTTTTTTTGTTTGTGGGGGGGGTGGGGGTTAGGTGTGGTGTTGGTTTGTGGTGGTTGGTTTGTGTTGGGTGGTTTGGTTTTTTTTGTGGTTTTTTTTGGGTTGGGGTGGTTGTTTTTTTGGTTTGGGTTTTGGGGTTTTTTGGTTGGGGGGTTTGGTTGGGGTTTTTTTTTTTTTTTTTTTGTGTGGTTGGTTTGGGTTTGTTTGGGGGTTTTTGGGGGTTTGTGGGGTGGTGTTGGGTTTGGGTGGGGGGGGTTTGGTCTCTTCCATGGCTTCTAGCCTTGGTTCATTCCGAAATCCATACGAATGAGTCACCCCATAAACCTCTTCTCGGCCCCTGGATAATATTTTTCAGTGCTACTGTTCTTCATCCCCCCGTCAGATAAATGCTCCTCGCCCGCTGTTAGTTTGCGCCCATGCCGCGATTGTCCCCTTTTTATCTTCGTATCGGCGGGGATTCCTCCAGTTTTCTTCCTTTCCTGCCAATTGTCTGGATCAGTTGCTTTTCCCTTTTTTCGGGAGTCTGCCGTTCGCCCTCTTTTATCTCCTTTTTGCTTCTCCTTTCTCCTCCCCCCAATACACTTTTAGCCCTGGGTTGCAATGTATCATGGGGTTTCAAATCCCTTCTCATGACCTAAGCCATGATGGATCTTCTTATTCAGTTTTTTGTTTGTTTGATATGAATTAATACTTGTTGAGGCATCGTCCTTATCGGAACCAAACCTGTCCTTCAACCGTATACTTGTCCTTTTTTTTCCGGCTCCCTGGCGTCGCGACTGCCGTCGGCGTCCCCCCGAAGACGGTTTACGTTTTCCCCCATCCAAATGAATCAAGCATGGCGTGACCCCTTCAGGTTTTGAAACCCAATGTCGTCAAGCGCCCTTCCTACGACGCTGCGCGGTTGTTCCTTCTCCGTGAATACCTCCCCCTAACCCCATTGACGTTCTTTTCCGCTCTCCTGAGCTCTTCTTCTTTCTCTTCCCCTTTCTTCTTAGCTCTTACTCTCCAAAGCTTCCCCCCTGGTGAGAAAGCTTTCTACATTAGGGAAGTTTATACGGAACGACCCGAATCGTTCCCTTTTTCTTTAGCCACGAGGATAAATTCTAACGCGTTGTTGGGGTGGGGGTTTTTTTTTGGGTTTTTTTGGGTGTGGCGGTTGGGGTGGGGGGGTTGGGGGTTGAGGGGGGTTTGTGTTGTTTTTTTTGTTGGCGGGGGAGGGGTTGGGTTGGCGATGGGGGGGTTTGGGGATTTGAGGTTTGGTTGGGGGTTTTTTTGGTTTTTTGGTAGGGGGTTTGGGGGGGGGGGTTTGTTGGGTGGGGGGTTTTGGGGGGGGGTTTGGGGGGTTTGTTGGTGTTGTGGGTGGTTTGGTTTGGTTGGTTTTGGGGTGGGGGTTTCTGGGGGGGGGGTTTGGGGGGTGGGGGGGGTTGGGTGGGGGGGGTGGGGTGGGTGGGGGTGTTTTTTGGTTTTTTTGGGGGGTTGTGGTTTTTTTTCTTTTTGGGGGGTTTGTGGTTGTGTGGGGGTTTTGGGGGGGGGGGGGGGGGGGTGGGGTGGGTTGGGGTGGGGGGGGGTGGGGGTTTTGGGTTTGGTGTTGGTCTACTTAAGCCGGGGGGTGTTTCAGGCTCCAAAATGAGCTCTTGATCGACCTTTAAAGTTTCTCTTTTCCTTTCTCTCTTTCCCGCCCGGCGGGCTCCTATAGCGTACCCTTCTTTTCCATCTTTAAGGTTTCATTTTTAGTCCCTTGCAGCGTGATACCCCTCTTCAACAATAAGAATAGTAAAGATTCTAGCAAAGGCATCTGCTTAGTTTTTCCCGATGGGTCTTCCTTTCTGTTTTTTTTACCAGGAGCCGGTTGTGTTTTTGCGTTGCTTTTTCGTCCCTCCTAGTTTAGGGACCCCGCGAGATAGGAAATTCACCTAAACACTGGTCGGGATCACGTGCCTCGCCTTACGTTTTGCGTTCCGTTCTCCTCAGGCCCCTTTTTCCCCACTTCGCCTCAGGAGAATGAGTTGCTGGTCACCTTGGTCCTTTCGTCGTTTTTCTCTTTCACTTCCTAGTCGGCCGGGCAACCCCTGGGACCGTCCTGCGCACCGCTTGTTCCCCTCTTTTTCTTATCGCTGTTCCTCTCTTGCGTACCTTGATTCTCCTCCAGATGTTTGTCGCCGAACTCTTTATGCGAAGCCTTATTCCCCCGACGCGTGACCCCCCGCCCCATCGGCTTGAACTTTATCCTTTTCTGACACCGCTGCGTCCCTCGCATTGGCGCCACGTTTCAGATTCTTTCGTGATTCCTCTGAATTTCTATTACGATTGTGTTAGGCTTAAAAGCAGTCGATATGTCGGTGGGCACTTCCTAGGCGGTTCTTGTCCTTGTATATTTTTAACAGACTATTTCCGGAGTGTCGTGCCCCCCCAAATTGGGTTCCGGTCTTGATTTGGGTGGTTTGCTACTCAATGGCGCTAAAATTATTAGTTCCCCTCTTTGGCTGTCTCACACGTTCGGATGCTCAGTAGTTAGCGGATATTTTTTTTTTTTTTTTTTTTTTCGGGGCCCTAGGCAGGCTAAATTGGTTGCTGACCCATTTTTTTCCCCAAGTTCTCCTACGCCCCAGCCCACCGCGTCCTCTGTTCACTTAAAGCCGAACAAGCTTTTTCCCCCGCCCCCAGTGAAATTTTGGGGGCACGCGAGGGTAACCGCAGCAAACGTTCCCTCCACTGTTGGGACAACCTTCTTTTAGCCCGCTCCCTTCACTTGTTCGGGCCGCGAATTTTGGGCTTTCTTTATGCGGCCTGCCTTTTCCTCCCTTTACGATGTTCCCCAGTTAAGAATGGTTTCAAGGACTTTCCACGTCCCGCTTCTTTCTTTACGTTCTTTCTCTGCCCTGCTCATTTCCTCTCCCCCTTGAGTTCGTCGTTAACCCCTTGGGCTCACTTTGATCTTTCGCATGCTTTCGAAAAACAGCCACCCTCTTCTTGCGCCTGCCCTTCTCCTTGTAGGAACGCCTGCTTTCTTCTTTAAAAGGGCCTTTTTCGCACGTGAACGTCCCGGTCCTGAAAACAGCAGCGTTAGTTCCCCCCCGCCCGGTCGAGTTCGCCTCGCGAAAGTCTCCCCTTCGTTTTTCAGTTCCGAAGCCTCTGTAATTTCGCTAGAGACCAGCCTTTTTGTCCCTTTTTTTACGACCGCCGCAAATGATAGTTTTAGAGACAAACACTGCAAAAACGCTTCTCACCCAAGTTCCCCGCGTTAACCCTTTTTCTTCTCCCCTTGCGCGCTGTGGGAGCCTTCCCTTGTACTCAGTGTGGCCGTGTTCAAGATATGACTTGGTCTCCTCGGACCGTATTTTTTTTGCAGTCTTTCCCCCCCACCTTCGAACCCCCGTTCCCCCCGTTCTTATGGCCGGCGTGTTTGCCCTTGCCGGCCGCCCTCACTTTCCTCTCTTCACTCTAGTTGAAGCCCGTGAGAAGTTTTCCGTTGCAGTGAGGGCTACCACTAGCTTCGATACTCTCTTTTTACTGTCGTCCCTTCTGATAGGAAGTGTGCCTTGGGAGGGGCTCCCTCAAGTGAAAGAGATCCTGTCGCTTTGTCCCGACACTTCTTCCTTTTTCCGGAGATTCTTCCTTGTCCTCTCGTTCTTCTATCTTCGTTACGTTTTAAAACTCACCCAGCTGGGGCCCCCCCAGGGTACACGTCCGCCATAGTCATTCTTCGAATCGAGCCTATTTTCTTCTTACTTATGGTTTTTTTGGCCCTCCGAGTGCCGTTTTCCAATACATGAGTCGGGTTTACAGCTCCGACAATTGTCTTCTCTCCCTTACAGTTTCTAGCATTAAGTTATGACACGCTGTTTCCAATCCTTCCCCCTACTTTTTCCCCACCCCAACGAATCAAGGGCAAGCATGCGCCCCCAAATTTATGAAAAGTAACGCTTTCAAAAAGTTTCCGTGGTCCCCGTTTTTCCTGCGCTTCTCTCCTTCTCGTGCAGGTTCGGTCCTTGTTTTTTCTGACCCATTCTTCGTAGGGGGGGTGTGAGATCGAATTTTGCAACCGTTCGTGTTCCGGAAGATCCCCCTGGTCCCCCTCCTCCCGGTACTTTTGAATCCCTTGATCGCGTTAGAAAGAAATAGTTTCTGTGCGATTTCCCCCCCCCAACCTTTTTCCCGTCTTTGATGGCTCCCGTTCGTTAATTTGTGACATCCCCCACTTTTGAAAAGCGACTTCTGTATACAGACTGCCTCGCGCCGGGCCGGTCACTCCTCCCCCTCCCCGTCCTTATTTTTCGACAGTCGACTCGTAGTTTCGACAGGGCCCGCGCCCGTGGATTAATTCCGATCAAACTCGTTTACGTGCCCCCTCATGGTTAGCTTCACGACCTCGCTCTTTTCCCAGACCTAGCTCCCTCGCCCCTGGGACAACGATTTGAACCCTCGGCGAAAAGAGGTCTTATGGTGAACGTGACACCATCGGGTCGGCGGCTTTGAGCCGTGCTCCTTAGACTTTTAAACCCTTCCTCTTCAAAGACTTTCTTCGATTTCGTTCTTCTCTTTGAGCGCCTTTGTCGCCCCCCCCTCAGGTTTGTCTATGACCTTCGTGGCTGCATCCCTTTACTTCTGGGCTGCCCAAGAGCCTAGAGATCCCCTTTAGAGAAGCCTTCTTCCCAGGACTTCCCTTTGTGTTCTTAGCTTTTTTTCGGCACTCTGGACAGCAGCTCCCCAGTCATGAGTCCTTCCTTGAAATTTGACGCTTCTAATCCCTTTGCTATGGGGTCCCTTTCCTTGGGCCCGACCCTTTTCCGGGGTCGCTGATGGCGTTATTTTTATGTAGTTAGGTTACTTTTCTCGAGAGACATTTTTTCCTCCTTCCCCCACCGATTCATTCGGCTTTCCCGTCTCCCTCTCTGGCGAAGTTCAGCCCCTAATCTTTTTTCGCTCCGCGAACGCTTGCCCAGTTAGCACGATAGTTTTTTCAACGGGCTTTTTTGAACCTCGGAAGGACTTTTGGCTCATCTGGCCTTCGCCCACCAGCCGGTCCCCTCTTTTTACCGTTTTTTCTTCAATTCTGAAAAATTTGGAATGGTGCCCCCCGTTCCGCGCAAGTAATTGCGGGTAAAAATCACTTTCGAATCGCTCCCTCATGATCCTTCTCGATCCCGACATGTTGTCCCCACGGTTGTTGATTCTTTTTGTCCTAATGGACCATACAACCTTCTTTGTTGGCTTGGGGGCCCTTGTGGTAACTGTAGTGCTAAACCTTCTCTGTTCCTCCAGGTTACTACCCGATTTCTTCCGGGCCCCACCCCAAAGATAACCCGGCTTCCGGGTACCCCACTTTCCCTTTTTTCCCATCCCTCACTTCCCGCTGCGGCTCCGCCCTGCCTTTCAAATCCTGCGCTACTACTCGTTCAATTTACCTTTTTCCCCTTATTCTTTCCTGGCCAATCTCGCTGAGCGCGCATTGCTTGACCACCACGTACTTTCCCGGACCTCATTTGTGGTCAATTCCTGGACCTCGATTTCGGTGGGCTGGCCCCCGGACTTCCAATGCCGATCGCCGTGAGACTCTTTGCCCCCCTATCTGGCCTTCCTTTACTTTTTTCCCCAGCCGAAAAACCCCTACATACAAGAACTCTTCCTTTTCAAGAGATAGCTCTCTTGATTTTGACAACTCTCCTTCCATTGTGCTTTTCTTTCGGCTTAGCGGGCTTTCCTCCGTTTGGATAGGCTTGTGCTCGGGTTTGAAGCTTAGCATAGCCTTTTTGGGGCAGACTGTTCCCCAGGGCAAGGTCTTAAAGCGGCTCCCTTAGTTCTCGCTTCCATTCTATTCAGGAACGCGTGATGCCCCGCGTTGTCCTTTTTTGGTGTGCTCCCCTGGGCAGACTCGTAACTTTACCAGAATATAGTCCCTCCCCGTCCTTTTGACCCCGAAGCAACTCCTTTTTCTATTGTGCTGAGTGGTTCAAACTTTGCCTTGGTCGAAAACGGTCAAAATCCTTCTACATTTTTTTCCTCCCCCGACCAGTTTTTTTTGAAATAGGGGGAAGTTGCCTTGTCACTACTCCTTACTCTTCTAGCGATAAGCTTTCTCCCGGACCGCTTGCGAGATTGTGATCATTTTCCTAATTGTCCTTTCATTGTTTCTTTCCTTGGAGCAGATGGATGCCTTTTTCTTTTTATTTATTTTTTATTTTTATCAGGCTGACCTTTTGAATTTCCGTTCATGCCAAAACTGCCGCAACTCCTTTCTCTCACTTGTAACGCTTTTTTTCGTGCGCATCTTTCGGGCCTCCTGTTCATCCTTCTTTTTTTAATTAGATCAGTACGCTGCTTTGCGAGACAGTCACCGGTCTTCTTCCCAGACTTCGCTTACTTTTTTTTTCTACCTCTAGTTTGCCACCTGGATTGCTCCCACATTCGTCATCACACCCCTTGGCCCATGGATACTATTATTTCAGAGCTTTTTTCATAATTCGTCTCCTGAATTCACGCTTCTCTCTACGGGACTAGATTGATTCCTATTTCAGACGCTCCGATTTTTCCATCAGCGTCGTATCGGCGGTGTCGTGAATTCCCACTGCTGGTCAAAATTGTCTGGTCCCTTGTTTCTTTGACATGTTTGATTTCCCTGTTACCGTGCTGCCCCTTATGAAAGGCGATCCGCCCCCTTTCCTCCACAAAACTGGCCCGGTGATAGTGCTGGTTCATTTCAAAAATTTTTTTCTTCCCGTTTTCTCACTCTCGCACCTCCCTCCATTCTTCCTCCTCTTTTTTTTTGGTTGCTCTAGTCATCTTGCTGTCTTCCCCTCCCCTCATTTCTCCCCCCATTCCAATTGCAGTCCCATTTGGAAAGACTCACCCACCTTTTTCCGGTTGGTTCGGCTCAATTGCGTCTTGAATACCTGTGTCCTGTTACGGCAGCACGCGACCCCTCCCCCCCTCTCCAGACCCTGTTCTTCCCCCCTTCCTTCTTTGACCCCCTCGCACGTATACGCCTTGCAGTGGTTCCCTCGGTTTTTGGCATTTAGTGACCTCCTAACAGGAGGTCGTAGTTCCGCGTGCATCGCCGCGTGCCTTGCCTGCTGGCTGTTTGACATTTGCAAATCCACCTCCTATTTCGCTGGCCTGCTTGTCTTTCCCTGGTTGGTGCCTTCCGCTGCGACTCCTCTCTCGTTAGCCACCTGAGTAAGCTAAACGAGTTTTGAATGGGAGTGACTTCCGGGTGCCTCCACAGAGTCTTCTTCTTCCTGACTCCGCCCCGATCCTTTTAAACGTAGCTCTGCCCTGCTTTCTATACTTCGCTGTTACCATTCGTTTCTCACCTCTTTCGGCAGTGGATATGGCCGATAGAAGGTGAATTCTTTACTTGTCCCCCTGTCAAATCTTTCCCTCCTTTACCCTTCTCCCCCCAAGGGCCCTTAGCTTTATACCCACTATAGCTTTCCTTTGATGGATTACTGGATCCCTCTTCATTTTTTTTCCCCTATCTCAGGTGGCGCATAGTTTATCCTTTCTATGTTCCCTTTGTCCTCTTTCCCTGCCCACTTTTATTTTCCCTCTGGTCGGGATCAATGTGCCCTCTTTCGGCCCTTATTACGAAGGTTCCATTGTACCCAATCGCAAGCCTGGTTCAGACTGAGTGCTTCTTTCTTCAAGGGCCCTCTCTCTTTTTTTTTCTTTCCGGCATTACGGTCCCTTCTAAGGTGGCACACGATCCACTGAACTATTCTCCTCAAATAGTTTTTGACGGCTTTTTTATCGCACTTTCCCCGCGCGAAGTCCTCATGCGCCCTTACCTCCTTTGCCGAGCTTGGAAGTCGAAAGACGGTTCTTCTCCGCATGTATTTCCCCCTCGAGACCAGCCTCGGCGTTTTTTGGATCTAACTTTTTTTTTTCTCGTCTTTCTGATTCAAGGGAGGCACTATTGTTTCGCTGGTCTCTGAACAGCTTTCTTTGGCGTGGCAATTCCCCTTTTTGAGTCTGTTCCTGCGATGTTCGTCTCGAAAGTTCCTGAACTGTTCTGTCACTCCTTTTTTCCCCCCTTTGATCGGCCTTGGAGAGGCGGTGCATCAACTCCTATCAGGCTTATTTTCGACCACCCCCCTCATTGTTTCCGGGCAAGCCGTGTTTGAGTGCAATTGTCGCCTTGCGTAAACTCTTGCCAGATGGGAAGCCTGCCTGGCCTGACCGTTTTTTTCGATGAATCGAGTATTCGGCTTTTGAATGGTTGGGCTCGGCCCGCAGTTCCTCCTTTGCTTGACTTTATGAATGGGATTTCTGACAGTCAGTTTTATTCCGCCGACCTACGCTACGAAAGTTTGGGCCTCCCCTTTGCGATCCACGAAATGCAACAATCTTAAGAACCCCTTATGCCAGGGTTGGTGGACCCGTACCCTCGGTTTTTGCATTTCCCCCTTACCCCCCAATTTTTTCCAACCTTTCGCCCTTTGTAGTTGCGATGATAAGATTATTGGCCCCCTCCCGACCGCTCGACCCGGTGCCGTCTTGACTAAACGCTTTCAATGACTCACAGCCACCAAGGATAACCTGTCGCCGCGGCTGTGGGCTCCTTACGTATATAGCTGATTCCTTCTCCCGTTTCCTAATCTGTACCCCGATCTTGCTACTCGTTCTTATCGACAATACACCTTTCCTTCCCCCCTCGCGGCCGCCGTAGCGGCGCCGAGAAAATGAATAACCTTTTTTGTCCTTTGTTCCGCTTCACCGTGAATGTTAGGTTGTCCCCTCCTAGAATAAGCTTTCCCGAGTGCTTTTAACGTACGGCTCGCGTTGTTTTTGTCCCCAGCGCCCCCGTACTGCTAAATAGCTTGCCGAAGCCCCTGCCCTGTTCCCTCTTCCCTCGAGGCCCGAGTTACATCTGATGGTCAATATGTCTTTAACCTGTGAGCCCCCCCCCCAACGTTACTTTATGGTCAGCACCACCCAGATATATGTTTTTTTACCTTTGCGCTGTACCTCCGCAACTCTTCTTCTTGCGCGGATATTTCCTATACTTCGCCTTCCCCGGAACGTCGTCACCATCTCGCTCTCATCCTTCTGTCCGAAACGTATTTATTGCCCACTCTTTTTTTGGAACCCGTTCTTCCTTTCTCCCTCCCCCCGCGAATGATTTTTCACGTTACATGTACTTCCTAGGTACTGTCAAAGTTTTATTTCCCCTTTCGCTTTTTTAGGCCGCAACTCTCTCGGACGATCGCGATTGTCTCAATGTCGGTTAAGACTTTTGATCTGCTTTTCTCATTGGCTGACCCCTTCCTGCGACCTGTTATTTCTCGCAGACCTGTCGAAACCTCCTTACTTCAGATTATTTATCTTGGGCTTCGTGAGACTTTCTTTGTAGCTGGTTCGTACGCTTAAGTGCCTTGCCCCCCCAGATGCCAGCGGCAACTTCCTCCACACTCGGTCTTTGTACGCAGTTATTTTCTTTCCTCTTCAGGTGATTCAACGAGTCTCAGAGAGCCTTTCCCATTTGTCGCTTAGGGGTATTCCCCCTCGACGACTTTGTCATTTCGCCCCCTTCGCCAGCCCGTTGCCTTGACCAGGCAGGACCACTCTGGATAACCCATCTATATCTCGTGCACTTTGCTCTCCCTCTGCCCCCTCATTCACGTACCTCTTTACCCCCTTATTGCTTCTCATTTTTTCGCTATGAGCTTCGTGCTAGCTGGGTATCCCAGTTTGTCTCTTGTCGAGTTCTGTCGGCTCCTTCGATCTGAAGGGTCTTCATGGCCATCGTATGTGAAGATTCCCCCCACTCCCCCCCCTTTTTATATTTTTTCATTCCGCTGCGGCCCGGCGTCCTTACTTTTTTTTCATGACCCAACGCACTCCCCAGGTTATGGCGTACGTTACGTTGCTATTCTTAAATAACTTCCCTGGACCCCTCCAACCTCGAAACTCAAGTTCTTTTCTCCTTTCCCCACGTAAGGATTCGTCAATATGCTAGTCCTCCTTTTGGCTTATTCTTCCCTCCTTGACTGCCCCCCTTTTCTCTTCAACGATTGGACGGCCCTTTAGTCAAGAACTTCCTGCTCGTCCCTGGCTCTTTCTTCTCCAGGTTTTTCTCCCACTGGGACAACCCGTAAAACCTTCTTTTTTGGACAAAGCGGGAGTCCGATTTGACCAGTGTTCCTCTTTCGTTCGGTTGAGTCGTCGCTGGGACGGTCGGTTCCACCCCTCCCGAGGGCAACCCCAAATGTTCCTCCTTCTGGTCGTGCTCCTTTTTGCACGGATCCAGGCAAGGCCCCCTCTCGTTCCCTCTCACCTTTTTCCGTCTTCATTCCCCAAGCGTCCCCCAGTATTCCTGTTTTCCCTGGACCAGGACGGTGGACTCTTTCCCCTTTGTGCAAGATTTTTTCCCAGCCAGTAACTTATCCCCCATGACACGGGCGGATTCGGAACTAAGTGTAACGCTGGGCTTACCCCTGGACTTGGTACGATGGTCAAGATAGTTAGTTCACGCGTTTTCTGAATGCCGTTTTTTCTTAAAATTTTCCCTCACCTTCCCCGGTCCCAACTCATGAAGGTCCCGTTCCGGTTGTGCGCGCATTTGAGCCAAAGAAGTGTATTTCTATGCATTTCGTTCTTTTCGCCCTCCGTAATCTTCTTCCCTCTTCTCTTTGATCCTGGTCTCGTCCCACCTCGTTCTTTTTGAAGTTTCTCCGTGGTGGGCTGAATTCGGAAAACGTTAACCTGTACCCCTACTGCACCTTTGAGCAGTTTTCGCCCCCCCTCACATGGTTCACCCATTCGATCGCGGCTACAGCAAAGAGGCCTGTCGCTCATGCCTTTGCACCCTTTTTTTTCTTTGTGCATGCGGACTTTGCCCCTCGTTATTCAAATAGTGGCCGTTCAGTTTTTTGGGCTGCTTAGTCTCATGAGAAAATGCCCGCAGTGGCCCCGATTTCGTTAGTCTTTCTTCCCTGACTGTACAACTTCCCCCTTTTTCCTCACAATCCTCACCTTACTCTATTGGATTTTGCACTCAAGTCGCTCCGATACTCCTGATTTCAAATCGACCCTTTGTAGGAAACTGTTCCCCTTTTCCAATTCTGTGGCTTATTTCCGCATCGCTCTATTTTTTTGGAACCCCCCTGACACCCTGCTTTGGTGGTCGCCACTCGTACCATGATCGATCCTGATTTCCCAGCTCTCCCCAGCGTCTGCTCTCTTGGAACCCTCTCTGTCTTGCCTTCCCTTCGCCCGTCTGTCCACCATCGCTTACCCTAAAAAATTCCAGCTGATTCGGCACAGAAAGATATTCTCGGCTTGATGCCCCTCCCCGCTTTACTTGTCAATTCTTTGTCCAGTCGTTTTCCTTCCGGCTCCTTCCTCCCCTGTCGGCCGGTGGTCGATTTATAGGCTTTCATCCATGGACCAATGTTTCCTCATCGCTTGGTATCTTCCCTCTCGGTTCCTGCCCCCCCTCTCTCATGGTGTCTTGCTCCCTCGTGCCATCGATAAAGAAGCGTCCGTAAAAGATGCGTAGAGTGTTAACGTCTTTGGATTTTCTCTTTCAAATGCCGCATCACATAATCAGAATCCGAGCACCCTTGCTGACTCCACCCTTCTTCCTTCCTTTGCTTTCTCATTTTGCTTGCAAGACCTGAAACTCTTCTGGTACATTTAATTTCCAGCCCCTTCTTCTACTCAGGTTGACGTGACTTCGTCTCTCAGCGTCCATCCCTCTTCTTTTTCTCCTCTGAAGATGCCTCCCGTTGAAAGCTCGGAGATTCATAGTCTCCGCAGTGGAAAGGTCCGCCCTTTGGTCTTGAATGCTCCTGAATCGCTCCCTGCGCTTTTATTCTTATTGTTTATTTTCTCCGCTGCAGTTTTCCCTTTCTTGCCATATATGCGTTCCAATTCCGTTCAATTTTTACGATTTCCTTCCTTAGGTTCATTCTTCTTGGGACGCGACTGTAAAAGGCTTCGGGACGGTTTCCCCCGCTCGACGAGCTTCAATTTTTTGATGAGCAACGGATTATCTTCCCTAAGACCGAATCGTTATTTTCCCTTTCTCAAGAGAGTTCTCTTCTTTCATGTTCCCCTGCCAGAAAATCAACACCTCCAATCACACGCCTCCCATGCTATATTTTATTTCCTCTCTCTCACAATCTCTCAGATGCAAGCATTTCTGCGAGGTCTTGTTCCTTTCTCTTTCACTGATGCCCCTGCGATCCGCTGGTCCCGTGTCCCCTCTTTTTTGTCCTTTTTTGGGCGCTGACTAAGTGGTCAACTGACCCGTCTCCCATTGTCTGGCATTTTTTTTCTCTCTCTTGGCCTGTCTTCACCGCCCACGATTTCCTTTGAGAGAAGACTTCCTGACCCTTTCCCGGTGATTTTTTGAATTTGGCAAAATTTTTTTAATGTTTTTTCTCAAAAAATCGCATTCCCTCCTTTCTTTGTTCGCTTTGTTGTTCTCTGCGAATCTCTGGGATGACTGCTATTTTCTCACACCCCATTAAATTACAAAATGGGGGAAACACTACCCAAGCACGTGTCCGTCTTTCGTCCCCCCTTTTTTCTCCGCCCAAATTGCTCCTTTCTTCGACGGACTCCCCCTCTTCTCTTTCCCAAGGTAAAAACTTGATTTTAATACACTGGCTCCCCAATTCAGGCTTTGACCCCACCGCGTTAGTCAAGCGCCCCTATCCCGTTTCATCCCCTGCTAGTCCTTTTTTTACTTTAGAACTCCCCCCCCTCTTCGTAGTCTTTCCCTCTTATGCGCGTTCTTCTGCGAGGAGCTCTCCCCCCCCAATAGTAATCAATGGGCCGAGGTCCTTTTTAGCATTGGGTGGATCCCTGGGGTTTATTCAAGCCCTGGATCTTCTCGTGCCCACCGAGTACAGCAGTGTTTAATGGGTCTCCTTTCGCACCCCGCTCGTCGAGATTTGAACCTCCGCGTTGACCTTTCTTTGGTACGGTCCCTTGATCCCGGCCTTTCTTTCTTCGAATAATTTTATTTCGGGCTTTCAAGCTTTCGCCTCTGGCCTTCCTTCCCAGCTTTCAGCTGAAGTCCCCTGATGTTAACAAATCCACGTAAAAGCGAAATAAAACCTCCCTTTTTGTCCGCTTCAAGACCAATTTCTTTTTCCCTTGAACCTGAATTCTCCCCTTAGTCACTATTAAACGATTGGCGTAATCTTCTTCCAAGCTTTCTGGGACTGGTTACGTTCTCTCTCGGCAACTCACCTATACAAGTCCCTGGTTTTTTTTTTACGTTCCGTTTGTTTTTCTCAGGCCCATTTCCCACTCAGCACCCTATCAGTCGGTCCTTGACTCCTCTTTTCTATTTTTCCTTCCTTCCGCTTCTTCCTAATGTCCCGACTTGACTCAGACCTAGCGAACGCGCGTTTTCCCTCTTCTATTTGTTCCCCGCGTCCAAGGCCTCTTTGCTAACGATGTGACTTCATTCTTTCCCTCGGCTCGAAGCATTGTCTCAGCGAGTAACCTGCTATCATCGTCTCTCCTTCAACTGTCTCCCTCGTCTTGGTTTAACCCCGCTCCTTCTCTTCCGGGCATCCACTCGAAGTCAGGGGGGATCTGCCTTTTTTTTTGTGATGTAAGGATGTCGTTTCTGAAAGCATTGCCCCCCAGATCGTCGAATTCGTCACGGGCGTTCTCTTCCATTTTGGAGGCGGCACGACAAGATTCCTTTACTTCTTGCCACCCATCATATCTTTTGGCCTCCTTGCATCGCTATTGAGGACTTTCCGGCTTCCATCGGTTTGATCAGTCTTAGCCGATGAACTAGGTATTTATCGCGGATTTCTTTAAGAAGGTCCCTCTCCTCCTTCTCATAATAGGCTGTTGTTGACCAGTTCCGGTTAAGTTCGCGTAACCCTCTCCCCATCGCCAATTCTTCCCTTTTGCTTTAATGGTGCCGATACGGTACGGATATGTGTTGTGGTGTGTGTTTTTAGTATGTGTCTGGCTTTACCCCCGTCGGTTGTACAATCTTTTCCATCCCCCCCCTTTGTGCCAAGGATGCGCGCCCTGTGTAGGGTAAGCTTTTCCCTTTCTGGTTGCGAGCCCGCCCAGTCTTGAGCCAAACCGGTGCAGCGGTCCTGCGTTCAAAGATTCAGTATGTCAAGCCACAACGGCTCCCCTGGGTTTTTTTTTTCTTTCTTTCTATGTCCCTTGAGGCCTTCCGCCCCCGAAGTAAGTTCCTATTGCGGGTCGTGACTCCCTTCTCGTTCGCATTCTCAAAATAAAACTTTTGGGTAACTTCCTCTAGACCCAGTCGGCGTTCTTTTGAACGCCTTCCTAGGTGGCTTGAATTCATCCTCTCCTTCATTCGCTCCCCCTGTCCCTGTTCAAGAAAACTTTCCGTACTGACCCCCGTCAGAGTTTGTCGCCCAGTTAACATTTCCTTTTTTCCCCTTGCTCCTTCTCCCTTTTCCGATCGACGTTCAATGCTCCGAGGTGACGCGTTCTCTGGTACCCTCTGTTTTTCCCCCGCCGCAAATCTTCCTGCCAACACCGGGAACCTCGGTCAGAAAAAGAACCCCCTCTCAGTGGGTCTCCACCTGTCCTTTTTTTTTCTCCTGCACGACTTTTCTTTCTTCTCCTTGCTGGCCCGCGTTCACGTGTTGATTCCTGCCTGCAACGTAGGTTCGTGCCAGAGGAAGCACTCCCATTATGAACGTGTTCAAACTGTTTTGGCCCCCTCGTGGTTTGTTCCCCTTCCCGTCTGGAGTCACTTTCCCCCCCTCAACGGTTCTCATGTACCTAGGCCTATGTTTCCTTTCCTGTTGTCGCTGGACCGCCTAGCAGGGACGATCCGATTTTTTATTCCCAAGGTATTTCTTCCCTTGATGACTTCTTCGTTTGCGTCCCATTTTTCCCTCCTTTATTTAGCGCCCTGGCCTGTCTGATTCCGCCTGGTTAAATTTCGTACGGAGGCTCCCGGGCCCTTTTTTTGCTCGCGGGCTCTGAGAACTATTTGGCCCCACCAGTTGACACAAGTCACCCTGATTCGCTGCATTCTCCCTTTCCCATTCGGCTGTTTTTTTCACGTCTAGGTTCGCGGTTCTGCACTCCCTGCAGCCCTTAAATACAGGGTCAGCTTTGGGGAAACTGGCCCCAGTTTCCCACTTGAATGCTCCATTCACTCTGTCGGGCCGACGAACGCAGGTCGACAAGGAACCGTTTTTTCAACCACCATTACTCGATTCCACGAGATCTCCAGCATCCTCCCCTCTGTCCCTACCTGCTTTGTTTTTTAACAGCGTGTCATACTTGTTCTGGTATTATTTGCTCGCTTCGTGCTATTGAGATATTGTTTTTTATTACAGTTCGTGTTCTGTTGTTTTCGGAACCTCTGTGTTCGGACTGGGCCCCTCGAAGTCGGCATTCCCCTTTCCTTCTGTGCTCCGTCTTCCCCCCTACGTACACGGTATTATTGAGTCCCTCGTTTTCTTGTTTAGGTGTCTCCAATGCCATACTTTCTGACTTTTGCGATTGCAAACTTCAAAACCTCGTGATGGGCCTTTACCTCTTTTCCTTTTCCTTGAAGCAACGCTTCCCTGCCTTTCGTCACACCAAGAAGTTTAGATCACCCCCTTGGAGACGTATTTTTTTTAATCTCCGTAACACTTCTCCTCCCTTTTTTTGCTAGACTTCCAGTTTGCTCTTGCTTCAGACGTCCGCCCCCACTCTCCTCCCCAAACGTAGCGGAAACCACGGAAATTTCATGGGAAGATATGATTTTCCTAGCCCTTCGGGTCTATTTCCCCCCCCTATGATTTCTTTTCAGCGGTCTCACTTTGTCCCTCTATGATATCGTTCCGCAGTCTGCCGTTCCAACACTCCCTCTTTTGCATAAAGAGTTTTTTAACGTTCAGAATGGAGTGTTCCTACGATTTCCTTACTTTTCTCAACATCAGAGCTCACTCCTTTCCCACTGCGCCTTAATACTCATCTTAGGGCTGAACGAGGGATGGTAAGCCCCTTTAGTTTGGGAGGTACTTGGTTGGCTGAAAGGGGTTTATTACGACCATCATTGCGTTTTTCCGATTGGCATTTCCCTTTTTTCCCCGATGCTCCTTTTTCCCTTTCCGGGTTCGTTAGCTCAGGCTTGGGGCGTCCACCGCTACCTTTGCCTTTACTGATTCCCGAAAGCTCTTGTGCTTTTTTTGTTGGGTACGTTCCGCCCGCGCCTTGTGTTTCCCCAGCCCCCCCTCTTCCTTTGGCTTGCGTTTCATAGGAGACGAGCGGGCGCTAATTCGGTACCATACCTTTTTCTTCGGGAAGCAGAAGCTTTTTTCATGAGGCAAGATAGCCACTCGGGCGTGGCTTTTTCCTTTTTTCTTTCTTAGGAAAGCCCCCCCTTCAGCGGTTTAATTTCATAGGGAGCATGAGACAATCTATTTACAACTTCGTACTATTCCCGGTTGAGAGACTCCCATTTCGCGCCCTCAATTTAACGCGGAAAGCCCCTCTTCCTTGTGGTTCTCGGCTCCAGCTGTTACAAGTCTCCTCTGCCTTTTTGGCCACCTCGTCGGCCGTCCCCCTTTCATCTGTTTTGACAGGATGTTGTTGTCCTTTTTTCCTTATCGGTTACGTTGCCCCTCGCCCGGCGCTTGTTTCCTCGACTCGCTCTCGTCTGGTGCCGGTGCCACTAAATGGTAAAAGCACCACAAGACATTAATAGTCTTGGATGATTTCCCCCGCGTCAATCCGCGTCATAAGCGTCTTTCAAGACGGTTTCTTACCTCCCCTCTTTCTGTTGATGTTCCATTTATTCAATTCCCTCCTCTTCTGATGCAAAACACACGCAGGAATCACGCCCCCCCCAAGATTTGGTGAGACCTCCGTACATTCATACGTTTTTTGGTGTATCAACAACTTTTTCATCATCCGTTTCCTCTTTGGTGACCACCGACCTTGCATTGATCCTCGGTCCCTCAACCCCCACCATGCTAAACTAACGCAAAAAAATCAGTAAAGGAAACCCCTCTATAGTCTTCTCGGTTTGTTCTTGAAAATGCGTTTCCTTTTCAATTCCTTTCAGCTTCAGCCCGCGCCCCCCGTTCGCCGGTTGGCAGATGGTGTATTTTGTACTCGTAGTTACATGACTGTCTCTCTTTTTTTCTCTTCCCCTCAAATCGGCATTTCTTTTCCCTCGGCCCATTATATAAGAAGCCTTTGCCGCCGGCGCGTTTTATTTTCGTTGAGTCCATTTCGTTGGTCCTTCGGCCTGATTACTGCCGAATCAACTTTTCTCCTCATTCCCTTCCTCAACGAAAGGTTTTCAATCCTTCTCTTCTTGTGAACAAAAATTTGCCTTACCTTGCGCCAAGCTGCGAGTTGCCCCTTCCATTCCCGTACCATTCTTATACCTGAATTGCCGTACTTACACTCCTTTTTTCTCTTCTTATCGAGCTGATTGAAGCACGTTAAAGAGTTGTCGCCATGCTCCTGTCTCCGGTTTCTTCCTATCCAGTCATTTTTTTTTCCTCCCTACGCAGTACTTTTTAATCTTATTGTTGCACTTTTCCCTTTCCCAGCTGTTCCTGCGGGTCATGCACTATACCCGATCCATTCTTCCGAATTTCTTTTTTTTCCCCAGTCTTTACGTTTCAAAGGACTTTTTTTTTTTCCTCCTGCGGCGGGTTCCGTCGTGCCGATTTTTTGGCTCGCATGACTACCACGTCTTCAAGAGAACAACGTCTCGTTTTTTTAAACGTACTTCTTTTCCTTAGAGGGGTCATTCCTCCCCCCCCTTCTAATTACTGAATCAAAATTGCCCGGCCCATTGTATTTTGCTCTTTTTTCCCACCAGTCCGCGTTTCAGATGCAGCACCTGGCTGTCGTCTCGACTAAGACTGTTCTTGCGTATTCCCTGATCCCCACTCTTCCCCCTTCAGAGTTATGTCTTCTCTTTCCTTTCACTTCGGTTGGTCCCAGACTGTTTTAGGCCTGTTGGCTTTTTTATTTGTCCTGGTATCGAAGATGCTTCAGCGGAAGACCCTGATCTATTTTGCGCGGGCCTCCATTGGAGTCAGCCCAGTTGAAAAGGTTTATTCTTGTTCTTTTCTTTCCACTTGGTCTCTGGGTTGTGGTATCGACCTAAACGGCCTTGCCCTGATGATCCCCTCCTTCTCCCTCCTGTTGTTGTGTGAGTGATTACTCCTATTTATTCCACCCCCCTTCCCCCCTTTGTTCCCAGCAGCTTAATCCCCTGTTCTCGTGGTTAGGGCTCATTTTTTTTTTCCTGTGAAGATTTTTTTGACGGAAGGCCTATCGATTAACAAAGTGTACTAACTGCCATGGAGCCAATTTCCTTTTTTGACCCCACCCCTGCCTTTAGTCCCCGTCGTCCCCCTCCAACGACGCTGCAGGGTCATAGAGCGTTTTCCAGTGACGACGCCACTACACCCCGAGTTTTAGTATTCGAGGTCCTTTGCTGGTGCATTTTGACCGGTCGTGAGCTGGACATACCACCTTGTACGATTTCCTTTCTCCGATCTTGTCTGGATTTCGGCAATGACCCGATGAGAATCGATCTCCTTCGCCCGGCTTCCCCGCTAAAGACTTTTTGTCCTTTACTCCCGATTTTTTTCTCAACAGAGCTAGATCAACCTTTCCTTTCCCCGGTCCTTCCTGACACGCGATCTCAATTGGATTAATCATTTCGTACTTTTCTCAAGTTCGCGTGGAGATTGCATGAACCTCCTCAGGTTTTGGGACCCGCTTGTGAAAAATGAACCTCAGAATCTTTTTTTCCTCTTCTCCCTCTGCAAGGCATCAGCTGATTCAAAGCCCAATCTCTCTTTTTTTTGCTCTTCTACGGAGACACCTATAATATCCTCTTTCCAACTGCGTCCCCTATTCTCTTATGATAAATACTGAGTGTCTTTTAAGAGGTTTTCTTTCTTTTCCCTTCCTCGACGTTAGTTTCCCCGGAGTGTCCTCTAAATTTCCACCTTTCCACACCTCATGCTGATTTTCCCTTTTACTTCGCGAAGTATTATATGTGAGCATAACCTTTTCTTCCTTGCCCCGACTTTCCTCACTAACCTTCTCCATTTTATTCATCGGCAGTATTCATTGGATCGGACTCCGATGCGGATCCCCCCTTTCCGTTTAGCTTGGCCCTTCCTTTATAGCAGTACTCCGGAAGCATTTAACTCAAAGCATATTTTTCATTCTCGCCACGGCACTGCGAAATTGGACGAATGGATGCCCGCTTTTCCACTCCTTGCATGGGATTTATTCCCCGAGACGCCTCTCTTGGCTTCCTCTGAATTTTTTTGCGTGTGCGATTCTGTTCCTCTCCCGATTATGTGGTTTGTGTTCCTCAAGGTCTCCGGAGGATGTAAGTTTGGTTTTTTTACCCCCCCCCCTTTTTGCGGATGTCTGCCACCCCCACCATTGTTGTAGGGAACTATGCTTGTCCCCCGCACTTTTCTCTGTAATACTGCAAGAATTTCATCCCGTTGGTCTCCCCCAAGCGTCGGCCTGTAGTACTCGCGGGACGGCTTTTTTCTCCGAAGTCTTCCTCGTGATTTTGCTGACCAACCCCGGCCGTTTATGAGCTTCTGCCTCCTCTATCAAGGTTGCGCTTGGGCGAGGTCACCGTGTCCAGTCTACGACGCCCTGCACCCTTTCACCAAGACCGTTGTTGGCGGGGATTGTCTTTTTCCCAAGTTCCTCCCCCACCGGTTCATTTTCCCACATTCTTTCTCCCTGCAGCTTGTGGGTGCCTCTCGGCTTTTCCTCTTTTCGCAACTTCCTTCCTGTCGAAACTGTGCCCGTGTCTGTTCAACGATTTCCTCCAGCACCACCGGAACCAGTCTCCATCTTTTTTTCTTACGCTATCTGTCCGGAGGAATTCGCAAATATCAGAAGATTTTCTTAGTAACGAGGGTCGAGGCGTCTCCTTCTCGCCACTCAACTTCTCCTGCGCTCCCGTTGATTTCCCCTGATGTTCAACCGCCAGGGCCTCCTGGTAGTTTCATCTTTTCCACCGTCGTTCTCGCATTGCGCCTCATTTTCTTCCCCCACGCAGCGTGGCACCCCCCTAGTTCGGTGGCGCTTTCCCCTCCCGTACGCTCCACTTCTTTGTCTAATTTCCTCTCATGCAGATTTTATTTTAGATGTTGTTTCAATCTGGTCCTTCTGGCAGCAATTTTTCTGCGAACCCACCCAGGTACCGTCTTCGCAAAAAGGGATATTCAGCGTTTTCCTTGGTCTGGCGTTTGTTTTTCCGGGCAAGCTGTTCTTTCTCGGATAGTTTTTTTGCTCTTCCTCTCTGATTTTTTCGCCTCGGAATCGAGCAAACCAGATTTCCACTCATTCCCCCTTTCCCCTTTTTTATTTCCCATAGGGCGTGTTGGGACCCCGTGACAGGGTCTGAGAATTCGTCCCCCGATTTCCCTCCCCTTTCATCATCTGACTTTTTCCCTCCCGCCAACTCCTGTTGTCCCAGTTCGCCAGGCGCCGAAAAGATTTTGGACCCGTGTTTATACCTTTTTTCCCGTACTCGTTTGCGATCGTTTACTCAACCCCCCCAACCCCCCAAAAAGTCAAAAAATTGGGCTGATTCCTTCCGTCCTCGACTGCTGTCGAGCAGGATCGAACACCTAATCCGTTATTTCTCTTTTTTTCTTCTCTATCTTTTTTTTTTATCTTTTGCGGTATGTTGAGTCACAGGGCTTTCCCTTTAAGGAGCCATCTGCCCCATTCAGTTGAGTTTTTCCCATCGCCAGTTTGTTTCGTCGACTTGGGCTTCCTCGATCCGTTCGACTTCCAATTTTCGGGATTGGAATAGTATTCCCCCTATCCGAAATTTATTTTGTATCCGTCTAAGCCCTCCCCCTCTGGTCCAGCCTGCACAAAGAATACAACCCCCTTCCTCTCCGGCCCGCTTTTTTTTTTAGCATCGCCAACAGTCTTCACCCCCGTATTTCCTTCCCAAAGTGGATCCCTCTTTTTCTCTGATGCGGACTTTACTAGAGTACCTCGTTTTTCTCCCTTTTTTTTTTCTTTTACTGGAGAGTTATTTCCTTGAGCCTTTGAAGGCTCTTACCTAGGAAGGACCCGGATTTCCCCTGCCCTTCCCCAGGCATTGGAAAGTCGCTTAGATGGAAGACCTGTGTCTCCCCTCGGCTGTCTATTGCCCCCCCCCCCTTGAAGGGTTTTCTCCCCTTTTTAAGATTCCCTTCTGTGAGGCTGATTCAAGTAGACAGCGCCAGAAAGTACCAGTTAAGCGCTCTCCCTTCCGGTTCTCCTTCCCGTCTTTTTGTTCGGAGGTTTGACCCAGGTCTTCTTCTTTTCGATCCTCCGATATCCCCTCCTTTCCTTGAACTGACATGGTAGAAAGCCCTCCGCGTAAAGAGCTTTCTTTGCCCCGTTGTCCCTTTTTCCCTCCCCCATTAAGCGGGAAATTAGGGGTTTTTTTTCTCCCAAGTTTTGGAACTTTGATTTGGTGGCTCCTCTTTCCTCCTTTCCCGGCCAACACGACAAGAGTGGGCCAATGAAAGTTCTGGTTCAGAATTGAGGTTTTCCTTTTCCTCCTCTTCGGTTCCCAAAAACCATAGCATCGGTCACCTCTCATTTCTCGCCCTTTTTCCTTTCTGCCCCCTCGCAGCCCTCCAGGCCCCCAAAGTTCGATGAACATTTCGGGTTTTGTGACCCCTTACGTCCCGGTGTTCCTTCCGTGTCAACTTATTTCATTGCTCTGGCGGCAGATGACTTCCCTGCTTCCTTCCCCTTCTTTCCCTTAAAGGGCCTTGGGCCCCCCTACTTCCACTTACCTTTTCGACATTCGACCGAAGTACCCTTTGTCCCTGAACTCTTTTGCGTCCCCCTGAGTTCGGCAATGCGAGGAAAAACATGCTTTGCTTTCCCCACTTATGACTGGTGGCGCCTGCTCTTCCTTCCGCGAAGGCGTAAAATAACGTTCTTGAGTGCAGGA
>Ga0179593_1387829_pt1 | contig 28256 bp, 27 predicted proteins | sample CZODoug2_1_08_16_FD_185931 | JGI IMG/M metagenome (GOLD analysis project Ga0179593, IMG submission 185931) | Vadose zone soil fungal communities from Angelo Coast Range Reserve, California, USA - CZODoug2_1_08_16fungal (PacBio error correction) | ecosystem: Environmental > Terrestrial > Soil >... | reverse complement strand
CCTTTGCGCCCGGAGTAGATGAGTCAACTTGCCCGGAAGATCTCCTTTTTCCCAATCGTGCCGTCCCTTTCTTGAATCGTTTTCCTTTCTTCCTTATTTCCCTTGAACCAGGCTTCAGGCCTACCTTTGTTTCCTTGACCAGTGACTCTTTGCTTCGCGACTTCCCTTTTTTTTTTTCCTCCCCCCTTTTTCTCTTTTGGTCGGTTTAGGCTGTTTTTAGAGCTCGGTTTTACGGCTCTAGAACTGACTTCCCTCCCTTCAAGTCGCTTCCTCCACGTCCCGCCCGCACGGCGCTCATGACCCTTTTTCCCTCTTTTTCCCCCTTCTTTTTCCTCCCACCCCGGTGCGATCAGTTTACTTTTTTCACTGTTCCTGGTAAAATTCGAATGCCCATTGAGCCCACTTCCCGGTTTCCCTTGATCCATCCTTTCCCCCCCCCGGCAATAGTCATCAACCACCTCCCACATCCAGTTGGCGCCCCAGTGCCATTGCGCTTAAACCTCCAACCGCCCTTACTCTTCTACCCCGGCACCACCGGCCTACGACGTCATTGCCGCCCCGCCAATTGGCTAATGTGTCTAAAGCAGTCCCCGAACCCTTCCCTGATCCAGTTATACCCCTAGCGATTCTCTCTACTTCTTTTTTGTTTGAGAAAGCTTATATGTCTTATGGTTTCCTTCTAATTCTATTTGCGTGATTATCTTGTTCTTGCCCCCCGAGTAGTTTCTTCCACTACCCATCTAGCCTCCCAGCCTTCAATTCCCCACTTTGTTTGTCCTGTTTTTTTCTTTGCTGATGCTCCTCGATCCTTTCACTAGTAAAGCTTGTTTCTAACCTTGCGGTTCTCTGGGGGATATGGCGCTTGGTCTTAGCTTATCCGATGGCAATTTTATTCCAGGCGGTTTTAGTTCTTCAATGTAATAAGAGTAGTGTCCTTCCCCCCCTCCCTCAGCAGGTCCTTCCCTTTTGAAACTTTGGACAGATTTTTATTAAGGGTCCGCACCGCGACCTGGCCTTTTTTTAAGTAAGGGTTTCCCCTTCCCCTTAGCCGTGAACGGAGTGGGGCGTAACCCTGGAGTCCTGAGCTTCAAGCCCTCTTTAACTGCATATCAAACGTTCCCGAAACCATGATCTCTTCTCGGAGCTTTCCCAGTCCTGACGCTCGGCCCCTTCTTTTCACGGCGGAGCAAACTTTTCTCCATTAGTAAGATTTTAGTCATGTCTTTTGATTATCCACCCACCGCTACGCGGCTTATTGTAGAGACGTTTCACTCCCACTTCCCAAGAGCAAGCGACCAATAAGTCGGGTGTGTTGTCGTCATCTGTTGCCACAAAGGGGATTTTATATCCACGGGCTTTCCCTAAGGGTTTTCTGAGTGACAAGCTGTGCGAAAATCATGGCATCCTGCTTACGCACCGAGAAGTTTGCATTTTTTCCCTCCCCCTTGAAAGATTTTTGTAAAAGGGCCATTTCTGCACCCCCCCCCTTCCCTAACCTTCTCTCCCGCGGAATGCCCTTTCGGCCGCCCCTTTCCGGAGACCATTTGACGATTTTTTGGATTGGTGGAAAGATTCCCCACTCCCCTTCCCCCTCTGGTGGCCCTTCCTCCCGGTTGTGTCCTTTTTTTTTTTCCCAAATCTGAGCTAAGTACTCCACCACCCCAAATTTCCCTCTCCTCCCGTCTTGTGTTGAGTCCTGAAGGCGACTTTCGGTATTTGGCTGACGTAACATTCCGCCGCTCGACTTTCTTTTTTTTGTTGTCTTCGTTAGTTCCGTTTGAAGAAGCTCGAGTGCCAAGATTCAGGACCTACTCTCCCTCGACGAAACTCTTTTCCCAGCGCTTCTTTCGCAGAGTCATCGGATAGGTCTCCTTTCCCGATGAGTCGCCCGCTGGAGCCCGAGCCACTCGAAATGCCATGCGATTCTTGGGTTGGTTTTGCCCGACGTGCTGCGTCGTTTTTTAGGTGTCTACCTGAAGACGCGTCACTTGCATAGCCGTTTAATCCTTGTATGCTTTTTCTTTCCGTTGAGCCGGGCGTGCTTCTTGCGTGTTTCCCCAATCTTCCTTGTGCCGGGCTGGCCAGAGTGCTTTGCTCCAGAACCCAATATCTTCTCTGCGGTTGTCTTTTCCTTCCCCTTTTCCCAGAAATGTCTCTGACTCCTCCTCCGCCGTCTCGCTGACATCCTTTGTTATGATCTCATTTATGAAAGATCGATGTTTCCTTTTTTAGCCCCTTTGGCTCCCGGCCCTGATCACTTCGAACTCTTGCGAAGCTCCCATGAGCGACCTTCGCCAGTCGGCCCTGCGGCTTGCTTGTTCGAAAGCGACACCTTGCCCGAACCCTCTGCTGATGGTATCATGTCATTCTTTCCTTTTTTCTAACGGGCGTTATTCAACCGTTACCGAGTGTGGTATGCGTCCTCCTCTAGTATGCGTCTCTCCGGTCGTTTTGAAGCCTGGACCAACTCTGAACAGGACTGGCCCAGCCCCCATGTAAAATCCTCTGGTGGCCGCCAATCCGGTTGTTTTCTGATAACTATGGTTGCTCGGCGGATGTGGATCTTTTTTCCTCCGTGGACCCCTCATTCCTCTCGTTTTCGGCACACGTGGGATTGGTCTTCCCGATTTTTCTAGCTCGCCCGGCTCTGTTTCTGACTCCTTTTCTTTTGTTACCTTTCCGATAATGGGGAAAATGGCTTTCTTGACTCCTAACCCCCTTCCTATCTTCTTCCTGACTTTTGCCTTTTCCGAGGTCTTTACCTTTTCGCCTCGGCCCCACTCTGCTTGATCTGTCCAGTTTCCTTTAGAGTCGGTACGATCCCTACGCAACAAATTTCATCATCTGACCTGGGAAGAGGCCTTTCTTTCTGCGGCACCGCTTCTCTCCTCGCGGTAAATCTTCGCCATCTTCCTTAAGGTCACGGAGCTTTCTGAGACGGATGGAGGGATAATCGAACTGCCCCCCCCCTTTCCTCCTCATAGCCAACTATTCTTTCTTTCGAGCAGGTTCCTTCCATCGTTATGCAGCCCTTGTTTTCCCATCTTTATTTTCTGCAATCTCTGTTCGAAGAGTTTCTCTATTCAAACAGCGTTTCCTAAGTTTATTTTTTCTTTCACCATCCGTTCTTTTCTCTTCAATCCCCGAAGAGAAAGGCTTGTCCCTGTAACATCGCCTCGTCTCTTTTTTTTTTTCGGTGGAACTCCCTTTGTTCTTCCGCGTCCTTCATCTATCTGTCACGCTACATTTCTTTCAGTCCTTCCTTGCAGATCTTAAGTTTTTTTTTGAAGGTAAGCAAAAGACCCTCCCCACACCAAATTATGCCCCTTTGTCTCCACAGGATAAAGTGTCCAGCTTTGCTATCATTTTTCCGTTCCCCCCCCAAATTGTAAACTTGGATTCCTTCCCTGGACCCACCCTGTTTCGCCACCCCCCCAAAATGGTTCATTACGCAATGTTGGTGCCAGGCTTCCTGAACTTTGGACCCACAGCGTCTCCTGCCCGCCTTGCATGCTGATCGACTGTTTTTTTTTTCGCGACTCCCCCGCTTTCAATAGTCGCTTTCCCCATCTGACTTCCCTGCCCCTCACTTCTTATGAGTTTTCCTATGGTGCATCTCCTTACAGAGCCCTTCAGGGTTTGTCAATCAGCGTTGACTTTTTACTAACACTATCTTTCTCCCTTCCCCTCCTTACTTCCATCGTCCCCCCCTACGTCATACAGCTTTTCAACCCTTGGCTTTCACCCCAGTCACCCTTGGAGTCTTGATTTAATGTAGCTGGCAGTTGCTCGTTTCCTATTCTTGTCCTGATCCTATTCTTTGTGTGATTTTTATAATCAGTGTTTTTTTTTTTCGATTGATCCAACACAGCCCGGCCGTGATATATGCACCGCCGAAGTCCGGAATTACCCCCTTAAGGTCCTCAGACGCCCCTTTGGTGTGTGTGACGTCCAGTATGGAAAAATTTTTTAATTCTTCCCCCCTTCTGGGGGGGCTCCCCCCCGGGACTTTTCATGGGGATCTGCTGAGATGATCATGTAGTGACCCTACGTATTCTTTTTGCTGATCGCCCGTGAGCGACTTTTAAACCAGTCTTCCCATGCGCTTTCTCATTGATTTGTTAGCAGGGCTGCAATGCTTCCCCCCCCAGAGCACGCCCCCTTGGCTCGCTTGGGCTCTTTGCTACAAAACCTTTCGTACCCTGATGTTCCCTCTGGACGGAGGCTTTTTTTTAAATTGTCCTCGTGCCCGCCCCCCACATGAACGCAACCGTACTTGCCACTTTGTGTTCCTTAGGCGAGTTTTTCCAGACCAATCCATCAGGTTCCCTTTTTCTTCAAATGATCTTCTTGACTCCTTTTCTCCGGGGTGGGGGCTCTGAAGCATACTATTTTTTTTTTGCTTCGGGCTTTGCTATTTGCAGGCTATTCCCCTTCGAGAAAGCTAGTGCCTTAAGTAAGGTTCCCCAATTTCTGCCCCTTCGCATGTCCCTTTATCAAGGTCGCTGCCTTCCTCCCCTGAGTCCGCCCGCCCGTTTCTTTTTCACCCTCCCTTTTTTCCCGCTCTATTTGCTATTGTAAGTTGGACACTTCGCTGCTGGCATTTTATAGGGCTGAAAGTTGATTTGTAATCTTGCCGACGAAATTCCTGCGGAACTTTTTTTTTGGAATCTCCACTGCTTGCTTTTCATCGAGATGTGCGCTTAACCGTTGCTTCAAGCTTTCCCGTACTTCTGTTAGCGGCTCATAATCTTTTTGCTCGCGTAGTTTGCCTGGTCCTTTTCGCGCCGATGCCGCAAAATATCATCCCTTTGACTTTGAAGTTTACACGGACCTTTCAGGCCCTCCTCTGACCGATTCTATGTGACTTTGTCCCTTTCTAAGAAGCCAAAGGGGTTACCGTAGCCCCTTTGTATGTTAGTCGTTCCAGGAACTTCTCATCACTCGACTGCGAACACGGATCCTCTTTCTTTTTTTGTGCTTGGGAAGGACCGACTGAACAGAACCCCTGCCGTCTCTCCCGATTCGGTCGGTTTCCAGTCAGAAGAATACCTTTTTTCCGCCCAGCTCTCGACGCGACCTTTGTTTACCATCCGAGTTGCCGCCTTCCCCGCGACTGCTTCTGAACTTCGCGCCCCCCCCAGCCCCGTTGCCAAACGCGCGGGCAGTCGTCCAATCGGATCTGCAGTTTTTCCAAAGAGACAGAACACCAAAGATTATGCACTTATCCCGGTTTCGACAATCAGATTTTGTTTTACCCCTTTCCCTGGATAGTTTGCCGTAGGCCCCTCTTGTAGTCTCCGGCTTCCCCACGACCCGTTTATTGAGTCATGAGGGACTATTACCTCCACCCCCATTCGGAACAAAATTGCAATACCCGTGTGACCTTTATAGGAAAACCGGATTCCCTGTTCCCCCTCTAGTTTTCAGTTTGAGCTTTGATGTTGTCCCTTGCTTTCACATCTTGCCGCGCCCTTTCCGCCTTCAGTAGAACTTTCCGATCATTTCCGCTCGGACCCCTAAATTTCCTCTCTGATCTTGCCTGTCTACCACGTGACTTCGCTTCCCCAGGGCGCCTTGTGCTACCCTTCTTTTTTCTTCATTATCCAGATCAAATTTTTGGCGGCTTGATCCTAGCCACTTTTCCTGGAACGCCGCCCCTCGGATAACAGTGCTTCCTCTGTTGAGAAAGCAGCGAGCCCGTTAGACTTCTTTTGATCGACTTTTCCAACTCCTCCCCGCTTTTCTGTCCTCCTTCCATGGCAAAGCTCGTTTAGTTACTTTATAGGAAAATTTTAATCGACGTTGTATCAATTCAATCTCCCCCCCCCCTCCGTTGGCCTCCCTTTCATAATTCAATGGCCGTGTGTCATTCTATGGTTTACGCAACCATGAGGTTAGTTCCTCTTGACTGATAGATCTCACGATGTTCCCCTTTCCCCGATCTCTTCCGTTTTGGCCGGCTCTTTTGTTTCTCCCGTATCGTTACAGCTAGACTTTTATCAGAAAGTGGCCGCGAACCGTCGCGATGAATGATTGTTTCGTTCGACCCCATTTCTCCCCTTCAATAGCTCCCAACGAAGGTGGCTTCTGCTGGCTTCTTCGAGTCATGCGTATTGTTCTAGCGATTTTTGCAACACCCCGCGACGGGCTGCCACAGACGGTTTCTTTTTTCTTTTTCCGGAAACCCACTTCAGCTCGCGCAGCTGATTCTCCTCTTGGCTTTTTGCTGGTGAGGCGCTTAGGTCCCCCATGTTGCGCCACTGCCCACTTTCCCCTCGCGAAACATCATAGCTGGAGTCCAATGGCTTGACCCTTAGTCTTCCGTTAAGATTGATTTCACATGCCCGAAGTACTTTTTTTCCCGGGTGGTACAATTTCCGAAAAATTCCCCTTCAGCTTGGTCTCCACCACTACTTTGCCTCTAAGAATTGAGTTGAGTCGTGTTGGTCCTCCCAATGTTTCATTCGTCCCTTGAAGCGGGTCGCTGTTTGTTGATACTACTGTTACCTCCAATCAGAAGTTTTCCACATCTCCCGCGTCCTCCCCTGCTGCGGTTCGCGAAAGGGTAGTTCGGTTTTTTTGCATTAACCAGAGTACTCTCTTCCCTTTTTTTTGCGGCTTGGATCGCGGGCCGCTTTTCCGCCGCTCCATCCTTTTCCATTACTGGGTCCAGAAAACGCTTTTTTTTGAACCGCTGCCCGCACGTATCTCGTAGCTTCTTCTCTGTCGCCCCTTCTTACTCATCAACCTCGCTTCCCCCGAAAGGTGCCTGCATGCTTGCGTATGTATGCTGAATCTCCGACCCCCAACGACTTTTCACACCACGTAGAATCCCCAATATATCCCTCCGTGAACTTTTTTTTTCCAACCGGTTGGCCTTCCGCTCCTTTTTTTACCTCCCGGCTTCCCGCCAGGTGGACCCCCGCGTGTTACGGGTTCCGTTTAAGGATCTGCTCCAGATTATTCCCCTCTCTGGGCAATTTATAATCCCACGTCCCCTCATTGTTATTATTTCGCTTTATTGCATCCCCTCATCCTTTTGTTGCCCCGCACTGCCTCCCCCTCCTGGCGAGAGCAAGCGAAATCTCGCAGCCTCAACTGCTTAAGCTTCAACATAACTCCGAGTCGTTTTCAGCAGTTTTGATGACCACTCCCTGTCTCGTACAGGCGGGACTTCCTTGAAATACGCAGAACGTCCCTTCTTCGGGGTTTTCTGTCGTCGAGGTTTGCCTAGTACGGGCGTCCAGTGGTGTCGTCGATGCAGTTAAGCGTTGAGGTGAACTCGTTGCGCTCTGCTTTGACCCCTCGGGGTTTGAATACCCTCTTGCCGGGAGCGGCCCAGTGCTCCGGTGTAAGTGTTTTTCTGGGTTTGGGAATTCCCCTTCGGTTTTTCTAGGGACAAATGATCAGACTCCTTAGCATCTCCGTTTGCGTTTTCACGAACTCCGTTTTCGTTTCATGGAGACTCCCTTTTTCTGGGCCAGTTTCAGAGACGTTGAGCCCCTTCCTCTAGAGAAACCATGTCGGCGGCCCTTCGTTGCTCGTCGGGAATCGGGTTATAGATTTTTTTCCCACCGAGTCCCTTAGGCCAATAAAAGCGTTTTCTTTGCCTCCTATTTGCCTTTACCCCTTCCCCCCAGTCTCTCGTGTTCTTGATGCGTGACCTCAAGGCCGAATTCGCAACAACGCGGACGCCTGACTCCCTTTTCTCAGGAATTTTTAGCCTTTACTTATAGCTCCCTACTCTTTCCCCGATAATCCATTTTAATCCTCCTCCGGTGTTTTTTTTAGATCTTTTCCTTTTACCTGATGACAATGAGCTTTCTTCTCCGTCGCGAAACAGGAACTTTCAATATTCTGCATTCAAATCAGCGCGCGCCCTTTATTTGTTTGCTGTACTCACGCCCAATTACCGATCTCTTCCCCCTTTGGAGTTGACGGCAAGCAGATGATGCTTTTTTTCCTGGCCGCCCCCTTCTTTTTGCCGGGTCAGCGTTAATCCCCCTGGATTCCCTGACGTTCCTTTCAGACACCTCTTTCCAGTTTCCCGTCTTCTTTTAAGTAGCTGATTCCATGTCCCCTCCGACACGGGTCGACTCGTGTTGGGAACTTTTTCACCTTTTTTGCACGCCAACCCTGCGATTCCCCGCCTTCGTCGATCCATTTTTGCCAGCGACCACGTTAGGTCCCTTTCCCCAGTTCCCCTAAGTACACTTGCTTCATTTTCGACTTTCAGCGGATCAAACCAACCACCTCAAGGCGTCCATCACGACTTTATTTTCACAAGCACGCAATGTTCTCTCCGAACCACCGGTACCTCTTTCCTGACTACCTAATCCCATCCCTACCGGGCTACACCTCTCGATTTGAAATCAGTTGAAGAAACCCCTTCTTTCCCCAAGAGCTATGTTATTCTCCGGATGTTGGGGATGTCCCGAAGCCGAGGTTTTTTCTGGGTCCCGTTTCGCGTTCCCCTAACTTGACTTAGGTTCTCTTGGTGTTTCCGGATTGCTGTCATGTCCCCATTCACCGTTTACTTTTTCAGTGTGTCCGGGGATCGGACGTTAATTGCCCGGTCTCGTTCTGAGCTTTTTGCTTGACCCCTTTAATGATAAACTGTCTTCCTTGTACGCGTGTTCTATCCTGTCGAGCGGGGCTGTCCCGCTTGCCTTGCCGTCATTGTAAAAGTTCCCCGCTTCGGTTGATGTTGCAGCGCTTTTTCTCACGGGCATGTCATCCCCCTGGGGTCTTCTTGGCATACCTTGCCTTTGCAGGCGTAGCTTATTATGTCCGGTGACCGATTTTTCTCTTACCTCGACTTTCGAAAGGCCAGTCCTTGCAGTGCCTTGATTTCGTTAGCGGGGGCGCCGCGGGTGTATCCCCCCTCGCTGGCGGTCGTTTTTTGAATTGATTTTTCAAGATGGCCCGCCCGCTCCCCGCACATGATCGCGTTCTCCTTCGCCTTCGTAGCACTTTTTTGATTCTTCACCGGCTTCTTACACCTTTTTTTGAGGCTGATGAACAATGATTCTTTAAATTTAAAAACATTCCCCGCGGCGTAGTGGTTTTAGATTCCACCCCCCTTTGTGCGAACCCACGAGCCCCAAAGGTGTCGTCTAAGAACACCTCCCATTATACCTCCTCGCCCCTCTCTCCTCCTTCTTCTTCTTAGTCCCCGTACCTATAATCCCCCCCTCGACTCTCCACTCTTCTACCACCATGCCACCCCCCCCCCCCCCCTACCCTTCTCCTCCACCCTCACTCCTCACTCCTATTCCCCCCTCTCCATCCACCTACCTTCCCTTCCCCCACCCGCTCCCATTCCCCCACACCCCCCCCCCCATTTTTCATACCCCCGGCTTTCCAATGTTCTACCTGTTTCTCCCCTGTCCCGATACCAATTTGTCCCACTTCCTGTTGACACTGTTGTTCTTCACCATCTGGTTCACCTCACACCCCGATCCCCTGTCTGGCACCACAACGTCTCTCCACGAATCCGAAAAGACCATCCGGACGCATTAAACTCCCATCCCTGCTACCTTCTGCCGACACCCCCCACGACGCGTCCCACCGCCTTGAATCTCGCCTGCCGGCCCGCTGGATCCTCCTCCTCTTAACACAGATGATCTTTCACTCCATCTCCTTCACGCACCAGCCCAGGTCCCCCGCATCCTACCCCACCACTAAGCCGAACGCGGGCCTACACCTTTGAGTCATACCCGTGTCGGGCGCGAACCCCCAACAGCCCTGGTCAAATGAGGCGCGCCCTCCCCCTCGCATCTCCTTCTACTCTCCTTCCGCCCCACTCCCTCACCACGCACGGGGTAGTGTTCACACTTGGCTCACCCACACACCATCCACACTTTGTCCCCCCCCCTTTGCCTCATCCACCCCTTTCTCCTCCCCTGCCTCCCAAGCTCACCGTTCCCCCAGCCACTGCCCCCACTCCCCCCCCAGTGCACCCCCCTATCCCACTGAACCGCTCAGACCCGAGACGTTTCTGAGTCACTCGACACGTGCACCCCCACCAGGGCCACTGTCATTTTGTGGCTCGGTATGAATATCCTTCAACCATGAAACTGGAGTGCTAAAGACCCAGGTTAGGCGGCCCCGGTTTCAGTAGCGAAACCCCAATACGGAGGTCAGCAATTCAAGCAGCTTCGCTTTTTTTTTTGTTTTTTTTTTTTTTTTTGGTTGTATGTGTTTTTTTTTTTTTTTTTTTTGTGTGCTGGTGGTTTGGTGTTGGTGGGTTGTGGTGGAGCCTCATTTACTGGCCCTCCTTCTCTTTCGTTTACGAAATCTTACTTTCTGCTGGTTCTTTCGGATTTTTATCTTTTTAAGATGCTCGGCGCAACCCCATCTTCCCTGCCCGGCACAGTCTCTCGTCCAACGTAGCTCTGCTTTCGCCATCATGTTAATCTCTCTTGCGGGTAAGCACCTCGGCTTTCTTCCCGCCTGGTCGTCACCAAAGCTTTTTCAATGCGAACCTGCCATGATTTCAGTACTGCTGTGTTGGCTAGTTGGACCTGTTCTCGACATTTTGCTACTCCTTTGTGAACTCGGTTTGATTTAATGTTCCCTCTTTAGACTTTCCCGGTCTTTTGCTGGCTTCATCACCTTCCCTTTTTGTTGGCTTTATTAATGGTTCGGCCCTTCCCCCCGACAGACTGAGAAGGCCGTTTTTCGTACGGAGTTGGAGGTTCTCCCCCAAATTCGGATGCCAATCCGCAGCCGTTTGAGGGGCCTCGATGGTGCGGATGATAGTCCCCCCAAGCTCTCCTTTCCCCCATTATCGATGCGGCACTGTAGTCTTGCGAGATTCAATTTTAGCGAAGGTCGAGGCGAAGTCCAGGACCCTTCACGCCATGTGCCTACTTCCGCCTTTTCGCCCCCCTTCCTCTTAGGTTTTTTTTGCATATCCCAGCGTACTGTTTTCAATGTTATTAGTATTTCTACTTTGCCTAAGTTTTTTTTTCCATATCGTCTGCTAATTTCTTTCAATGTTCCGTCGCTTGTTTGGGCTGCAATGCGGCCACAGATTCCTTCCGTCTCCTCGTGAATACTTTGAGTGACCCGTGACATAGCCGTGATCACATTTCCCCACTCCTTTGCTCATTTATGCGTACCTTTTTTTTGGCTCCTTGTTTTTTAGGAGATGCTGCCGAATTGACGATTATCGTTTAGCCCCGGTTGAGTTCGCTTTTTTCGTAGAGTGAGGAGCGGTTGCGCGAGGATGGGTAGTTCCCCTTTTAGCGCTGTTTGCAAAAGGTTTTCTTCCTTCCGCTGACCTTTTTTTTTCAGATCATTTTTTTTTCGTTCTGACTCTCCTCTGACGGTAGATTCTTAGGATGATCGTTCGCAGTTTCTGAGATTTCCTGGCCCCCCTCTTCCCCTCGCATCACCTCATGAAGCTTGACCCACCTGGGCTAGGCGATTTTTCTGATTTGCTCGCTAGCATTCCTTGAAGGACGTTTTTCACTCCCATGTCCCGGGACGGCCTTTGGACTTCGCGGTTTTCCAACTTTTCTCTTGCCCGGCCCTTAGCAGTCGCCCCTGCGCAATCTTTTTTCAATCGTGTGTAGGAGACGTAGCCCCCATTCTGTATGTCTTCCATATAAGCCGCTCGACGTCTTTCTTTCTCCACCTTTCACTCTGAATTTTTAACGAGCTCACTTTTCCTTATCGTGGCCGCAGTAGGGGCCCCCTTCCACTCGCACAGTTTCTCCCGAGATCGGAGGGGACCCCCCGCGGTGCTGAAAGAACTTTGTTCCTTCTCCTGAAGAGATATTGCCTTTCATGATTTTGCTCCGCTTGAATAATCCCTTCTCCGCGGTCTCTTGGAGTGACTTTCGCCCCCTTTGCCCTAGAACAGCCCGTTCGCACAATACCCCCTCCACACCCCCCTTCTCAAAAATACTTTTTAGAGAAGTTTACCCTTTGGATGGAAGAGGTTCCAACCGATCCCACTCCCTCCAAAGTGTGAAACTCTCAGTTGCGTTCGTTTGGGCTTCTTTGCTTTAAACCCTTTCCACTCTTTTCTCCTTATCATATGACCCTAGTTTTTTTTTTTTGTCGTCGTCCCCCCCCCAAGCGTACATTCTCTGCGCGGGGCCCCAGCATTGCTCAATGCTATGCCAAGCACTCCGTTTGCTAAGGGAAGAGACTACTCCTTAGTCCCCTGCTCGGCCTTGTTTTCGCCTTAAGCCCATTTTTTCATTCCCCTTCTTCCCTTAACTTTTGCATTCCTGTCCAATCCTTTTCTTTGCCTAATTTCACTGACAGTAAAATGTGCCATCCACGCCGGCACCCGACCCCACTGGTTCTGTTCTGCCTTACGTAGTTTCCCCCCTATCTCTTTTGTCCTCGACAAGCCCTTAGTTTTCTGTTGTCCTCTCGTCCTCCTACGTTTTGTGTGAGTCCTCCTCCAACTTTCCGAGATCGTGATCCGTCCTGCCACTCCCTTCCGACTGCCCCCCTCTAACCGCAGGTCCCCGTCCCCTACCACTTGGTTTGGTAGGGGGTGCCCCTGGTCTTTGGTTTTTCATGACGGATGAGGAGTCCCTTATGAAGTGACGTCGTGAGGTTCATATGAATAGATGGTTTTAGTGACCAAATCGATGGCAACTTTTTCTTAGAACACTTTTTTTTCTCCTGGTGGCCATTTATGTACATGATTTTACTTTGAAGGCCAATGACCCACTGATTTCCCCCTCGCAGACCTCGGGTAGCTGGTTTTCATTTTTTGCTCCCCAAGCCCCCCCTCCCCTGAGAGTTCCTCTGCCACCTGTTTCCCCTTGAGAAGCTTTGACAAATTCATCCGGACTTCCCATTACCGCACTTCGGTAGCAACATCTTTTTTGGCGCCTTGCCGTCCCCCGACGCACCTCTCCCTTTTCTACCCTTTGACGTCCAAACTGCTCCTCAAAGTTCCCTTTCTGTTTTGGTCCCTTGTTGCGCTTTGCTAGGGCCCAGGATAAATTCCTCTCCTTGGTCATTTGAGCCCAAGTGAAAGAGTCTGCAGTGTGTAAGATTTCCCTGTCATCCCCCCGCTGCCGGCCTCGCGTCCGGCCTCCGTTTCTTCTTCCTTGAAACGCCCTCGACGGTTAATCTGATTTTCCGATCCGCAGTCTGCTGCATTCTGTCCGGCTCGTGTGAAAGCCTGTTTAAGATGGCCGTCTCCAAGTCCCTGCGGAATCCTTTTTTTCCTCTCCCTCATTTCTTTTTCCAGCATGTTTCCACGTTTCCTCTTTATGTGAATGAAGGCTTAGTCGACCCCTTTCCTCCCTCTTAGAGGTTTTTCTGATTGTCCCCCCTCCATCACCAGTCGCCTGACTTGGACCTTCAATAATTGATTGAGACCGATTTCTCGAGACATAGCGGCCGCTCCCCCTCCTCCTTTTTTCCCCTTTTTGCCTGCTGTCATCCTTTCTTTCATTTCAGTATTGACTTTTTTTTCCTTTTCTCAGCCAATAGCCCCCCTTTCTCAGAAGAGAGTAGTGCCGTTTTCCGGACCGTTCGACCTTTTGCCTCCAGACCCTTCTCGACCGAGGTCCCGATTTTAAGTTTCCTACGTTCAGTTGACGTAGAGACTTTACCCTCCGCCTTGCGAAGACGACTTGTAATGCTCGTGACATCGTCACCTTTCCCTTTGCCCCCTCTAGTGTCCCCGCACGTTTTCCTCCTCTTAAACCCTTTTTTCCGCCCCCCCCTGATTAGAGACAAAATTGCAGCCCTTCTTGATTACAGAACTACGAGATTTGACTATGTGCTGCACGGCGACTGCTTCATGAGTGAGTCCGACCGGATTCCCTGACCGGACGCCTAGAATGAGAGCGATGGACTCCCCTTCCACTCCACCCAAAGCCTAATTTCCAAATTGAACCTGATGAGCCGACGTTCCCCCCCAAGTCTGAATGCAGAGGTTAGGGCGAGTGCTTTTGTCTGGTAGATAAAGATAAACTTTTCCTCCTCACTTCCCCGAAGCTCTTCCCCCTTTGTAGATTCCATTTTTAAATTCTTGCCAAGCCGCTCTTTTTGCCCCCATAACATTACCAGCGCTTTGGGACTTAAAGGAGAGCCTGCCGATCACCGCAACACTCTCTCCCGCGCTTCTTCTTATCCCTACGCCCAATTTGTCCCTCAGACACCTCTTTTCCCTCAACTATCTTGGTTAGAGCAAAGAGGTATTGACGTCCGCAAGTACGTCTTTTCTTTCTCACGCATCCCTTTTCCCAACTCCCTTCTCTCTCCTACTTTCCCAGCATAGAAGCTGAGTTCCTTTTTCTTCACCCCCGTCTTTTGCAAGTAGTGAACCATGGCCAAAATCCCCTTCCCTCCCCCCTAAATTCTTCCCTTCCTGACATTTTCCTTTCGCAGCTTTTCCTTCTGCATATTTGACTAATCCTCAGTCCTCCCCCCTAACGGTTACCGCCGCATCACTATATGTCTGGTGGAAGGCATTGTTTTCGACGATCTCCGACCTTCTTTTTCTGCCAAGATCCTAAGACCTTGCCCCTGCCTTTTCGATGTTGACGCCCTGTCTCCACTCCGGCAAGTCGGCCTCAAATTCGCCCCTTCCTGCTTTTCCTTTTCGATTACTTCTTTCTTGCTTGTTTTCGCTCGGCAACACGCGAAGTGTTTGCACGCTTTGCTTTTTGTGACGGCCCCAATCATCAAGGCTTGCGCTCTCTTTCGCCCCGAGGTTCATACGTTTGTTGTCTTTCCTTGCTTTCTGATGACGGCACCCACCCATTCTGGCGCCCCCCCCCAATGCCCCCTTCCAGCCGAACCTTGACTGTGAGTCCCATGCCCGATTCATTAGAGGCTGAAGTTTGCCTTCTTCCCTTTGGCCACCTTCATGATTTACCCCCCCCCTCCCTTGGTTTTGGAACACCTTCAGACCAACCATTGTGAATTTTACACAATAATTGCACCCCTTCCTGAGGTCTCCGTGCCCTTTTCCTTCTAGGTCTTCCTAGATTATTCTGACCTATCCTCTCTGTTTGGGATAAGTCCCCACCGGACTCCTGTGCAGCCCGCGGATTGCACCCGACCGATGACGGTGTAGCGTGACCCTTTCGCGCTTGCTTTTGTAAAGGCCGAAGAAGTCTCGATTCTGTGAGGGGACCGTTGTTGTGTTTACTGAAGAACGACCATTAAGAGCTCATTTTTCCTACCACCCCCCCACCCCCCTTTTAGCCCCGCTCCCCACCTCTATTTCACTGCTTGGTCTCCCACTTTTCCCCTTCCCCTCGGGACGTGAACAAGATTGAAGACTGCCTGAGAACGTCCGCAAGACCTGATGACAATTTCCCTTTCTGTGCTTCCCCCGTCTCTCCGTTTGACCCCTTCTTCACTGGTTTCTCGCTAAAGCGTCCCGCTCGTTATTCCCCTTTATAGCGCTTGTAACGACCTTGTTTTACGGTCTGCCTCCTCCCGTTCTCCGCAGTTCCGTTCGCCCCCTTCAAGTTTCCCCCCCCCCCTTTCCAATCCCCCCTGGCAGCCTTCGGTTCGGTGGTGCATGTTGCAGTCATTTTGCTAAGCACCAAGATTCCTCCTTCCCCCGTTTCCCCTGAGTTATGAGCAACCCTTCTTCCCGACACGCAATCTTCACCTCCCCACATCCGATCGAGAGATCCTCTGTGTGATAAACTCGCTTCTTTCCCGTTGCGGTTCCACTCACGTTCTTCTCTCGGTAGTGATGTTTCGGCAGGTAAGGGCGGGCCAGGCGTGGTTGCCTTTCGTGCGGAAATGGCAGGGGGAAAACTCGTGCAGCTTATCCTTCTCTTATTTTCTGTTTTTTTTTCTCTTGCCCGAGTTTTCCCGTTTTCCGTTCTTTTTCCCTGCCTTTTGTGAAGTGTACTTTTCCGTTGTCGCTGCAAAACTGTCCGCTGAAGGGTTAATATCTTTGGGCTTGCACAAATCCTTTTTCCCCACAGATTTTTCCCTTTCTTGACGCCCCCCTTCTTTTTCTTGGCTTGAATCCTTTTTACTTGACACTGTCTATTTCGAGAAAGTAGTGTCGTGGCTATCGGCAGGTGGCAAGAAGCTGCCCCTTGTCCCCCTATCGTTGTCTTTTCCCCCCAGTCCGTCCTCGGTCACTTTCCATTTTCACTCCCCCCTCTGCTCTGCATCTTTCATAATAGAACCCAGCCTGACTCGCTGATTGTCATGCCGTGTGCAGTTTAGAAGATCTATTTCTCTTCTCTCTCCGCTTCGGCCCCTCTCCCCTTCTCTGTTTTCCTTTTTTTGTGATTCTTCTATTTTCCGAGTCAAGTCTGCGATCTCTCTTTTTTCGAAACGGCCCTGATCGTCTTCACTTGTTCTGCTCGTTTTATTACTAACGACCTGAACCGATCGCAGGAAGATCTTTTGCACGGACAAGAAGATGTCTTTTCGCGCCTTCCCTCTTTTCTTTTACCCTCCCCCCTTGCTATTTGTGCCCGGTTTCCTTTTCCTTCCCATCTGACGATGACCCCCTAACGTTGCTCTCGAAGTTGTTTTAGGTTTCAAGTAGCTGATTACTTGGCACAGACGAACGTTTGCGTTTTCTCCATGAACTTTGAAATTCCCCCGGTTTTTTGACCCTCCCCCAGGACTGAACGCCCTTCATCAGGTTCCCATTTTTTCCGGTCCACATTTCGGACCGGAAAAATCAATTTTCAGTACCCCTCCATTGCCCTTGTTTTCTTCCTATGCCTCTTCTCACAAATACATTTTCCCCTGAGTACAAAGGTCTTCACATCATCAATCCGAGCCTGCTCATCCTGTACACAAAGTACTTCCTCTCCTCTTCCCTCCCTCCTCCTCCCCTACTTAATTCCCCCATTTTTTGCCTTTAGTTTTCAATAACAGCCTCCTCCCGCTGCCATCTACATCTTCTCCCTTCGATTTTTGTGGGAGGAAAGATTAAGGAATGCTTTCTTGGATGCAGGCTTCGATTGTATAAACTCCCGTCCCCCGTTTTTTATTATTTTCCTTTTGTTCTTTCTAAACTCTTGTCTTTTCCCCTTCACCCTATGATTTCCGTGGATCTGGATTGAAAGGTCACGGGAGCCTCCGGCTCTTTTTTTCCCGCTCTCTACCGTTCCAGTCCCCTCTGTCCCATCCATGGCGGTTGATTCAGTGATAGAGTCCGTCTCTTTCCAACCTGTTCCATATATCACGTCTTGCTATCTTTTCTCGACGGGCCATGTTTACGTTGTCTTGAGGCGATTGGCAGCGACAAGTCTTCTGAACATTTTCGTGCTCTTTTATTTCCTCCCCCGTCTCCTTCCTCCTCAGTTTTCAGATACTTCTGCAGCTGGGCAAGCGGGTGTTCTTAACCATTTTTCTCGGCGCTTACCGGTTCTTTTAATTTTCTGCGATATTTCAACTTTCTCTCCATGATTTTATTCTCTCATTTAGGAGACCCGATAGGGACTTTCGATCACCGGCCTAAACTTTCTTCCTGCCGCTCTTTTCTTTCCCCTGATTCTTATTTTCTTTCATTGTTCACCCAAAAATCTTTCCTTCTCTTCTCTGACTCTTCCCCCCCTCTTTAATTTCTTCTTGTCGTTCTCGGATTGTAGCCACATGTGGAGCCAATTAGTTCAGGGGCTATATTGTTACAATCTTGTTCCCTTTCTTCTTTCCCGTTTTGCTTTTCTACCTTATGTGCGTTCTTTGTTTTTTTACAAATTCCCCCCCCCTTTCTTTTTTCTCCCTTTCTCTCTTTTCAGTGATTGCAGACCATTTTTGCCTCGACAATGGTTTGAATAGAAATCCTTAATGCCCTCGGCTCCCCCCTCCCACTCTTTTTCCCCCCCGATTTACGACTTTTCCATTATCAAAGAACCAATCCCCAGTTGGAAATACCGATTGTTATTGATATGACACCCTCTGCTTCCTTCGTCAGAACTTCCTTTTCTTTTTAGTTGTTCTCTTTTTTAAGGTCAGTTCTCTTTTGCGACTTAGACCTAGACCTGCCTGACTTCTTGGGTAGGGATAGTGAGAGGATCCTCTTCCCCACCCCGATCCCCTTCACCTCCCCGATCTGATGACGTTATGAAGTCCGATGAGAGACTTCCTGGTTCCTCGGATGAGCGTCAGAAGCATTCTCTTATGACCTCCATTTTTCTTCCCCCCCCAACCCAGAGCAATCCCCGCCCTTGTCTGCTCTTTCCGTATGATCCGATTGTTCTTATTTGGCCCCCTTTTTCAATTTTCGGGAAGTGAATCATGGTTTACCAACGCTATGTGTTCACCTTTTCTCGAGCATCCTTTCCTTTCTTTTATTGCTGTTTCGCTTCCACCCTTCGCGTGTTGAGATCGGGCCTCTTTTTGCTCCCCGCTCCTGAGGTTCGGAGGTGGCGGGTCCGCAATGGATTCTTTACTTCCCCGCGCCGATTGGGCGAGATTTTCGGTATCTTTCCCTTCTTCTTGGCACCCGATCCTACTGTGACTCATCGCCGTCAAGGATAACCGTCATTAAGGGCTGGGCCGTAAGTACAGTCCATGATGACCTTTCCACTTCTTTCTTTCGCGCCTCTTTTCTTTCTTGACCCGCAAGTTACTGTCCCTACCCCATCTTTTTTCTGAGCATTGTTCATCAGTTTTTTGGCATCGGCTGCACTACGAGTTCATTTTCAGTCTGTTTGGGCTTCATTCTTCCCTCTCTCTCGTCTTGCTTTCCCGTTTTTTGTAATCACTTCTTAAATACACCCCCTTTCCTCTTCTCCCTTTCCCGACCTTAATCGCGAGGAGCATTCGTGTTGCGTATGATACCATCTTTTGTTTTCTTCTCTCTTTTTGCCTATGCTGGCTTCCTTCCTCTTTCCGACGCATAATTTCTCCACTTTTTTTTCCTTTCGTCTGTCCCCCCTTTTCGATTGAGATTTTCGAATCTCGGCGGTTCGCTTTAGAGATTTCGAAAAAATGGTGATTTCTTCTGACCTTAATCAGCCTCCTTCTATTTTCCTTGAGCTGTTTCCTCTTAGGTAAGGCCTTAAGAGATTCCCCCCCCCTACCCCTTCTTTCTTCTTCTAGTTTCCAGCGTTCTGAGAAGAGTAAATAATGAACCGCTACAAAATCCCTCGGGAACCCCTGTTACTCTTGAGTCTTGCGCGGCCCCTTGCTTTCTGCGAGTAAATCCCCTTCGATGCCCTTCCCTTCCTTTTCTTGGTTGTTTCCAACGCAAAGGGAGGAGACTTGATGCTGGGTCATCGCGTACAGGAAACTTCCTTTTTTACGTCGAGCCACTCTCTCTCGTTCAGCTTTTTGCCTTTCCATAGTGGAAGCTTGTTAGGATTTTCCTCCCCCCATTCGTTCTTTCTTACTTAAGGCGTCTTCTGCGCTGAGCCTTCAAAAACAACTCAGTCGCAGGGACTTAGCTGCCCTAACCCTAAGCTTCATCGAGATCCTTTTTTTTCCTCTCTGGCCGTAGCCTGCCCCCTTGCTCTGTAAAATCGGCCAAAAGCTTGAGACAAATTTGAGGTTCTTCGGAGTTTCAAACGGGCGTCTTCCAGCGATGTTTTCATCTATGCTTTAACCCTCCTCCCCTTCTCTCCTCTCTGAATCGGCCAGTTCCCCAATTCTGGCTAAAGGGAGTGGTTAGATTTCTCTCACAAGCCGCTGTCCTCAACCACTATTACTGACCATTCTTTAGCACCCCCTTCTACCCGCTTCTTTTGTACGTGGACCCAAAGGTCAACGCGTTGTCGGGAAAAATAGGAAATTCCCTCCTCCTCCCCCCCCCCCGTTTTTTGTCCCCCCTCCCCCATTTGCTTTTCACTGTGCGCGTCCTAACTTTACTCGTTCCACTTCCTCATTTGCATGGTGGATGAATTTCCACTTTCCTGGGCTTTGTTATCTGAGCCCCCTCTCCTTACCTCTTGTGCCAGCATTTGCCTCTCTAACCGCCACGAACAGAGCATTTGTGTCCACCTTGACATTTAAGCTCCATTTCGGTTGTGTCTCCTCTTCATTTTTCATCGTAGTGAAAGAACAGTAAAGATCTTTCAGTGCCCAGGCCTCCGTACCCGGCAGCCGCCCAGACGTGCATACAGCTGTACGTTTTCTCCGCCCCTTCCCCGCCCACTTGGCGTCTGCTACTGTTCTCTTGCACGTCTCGTCGTAATACCTATCAAGATCGGGCTGTGGTCTTTCATCTCTCTTTTCCTCTCTCGTTGTTTTTTTTTTTTTTTCCTTGATCCCACCCAGCCCGCTCTTTTCGTTCTCGTCCCCAAGCTCTGCCCCTCTTTTCAGCCCCAGTAAGGATCCTGCGCCACGTGTTTTTTAGGTTTCGGCTGGTTTGGCAAAAAGGGAAAGCATGAGGCTGGGGGCAAGGCTCCAGTTCCGGAGGCTTTCTGGATTTTTGCTCCTTCCTTTAGTCACAAATCGATGCCCTCTCTTCTTTCTCCCCCCACGCCCGCCGTGATTCTCTTTCGATTACCACTGAATAAAATGAGTGTTAGAATGGCAGTTCAGGACTGAAACTGTTTGACCCCTTTTCCTGCCCTTAGGGTCCTCCCTTTTTTTCCTCGCCCCCCAAACTTATTCGTTTCATGTAAACTTGCTTAAGGAGACGTTTCAACGTTTCATTCCTTCACCCCCCCTTCACCGCACCCTTCGGTAATTACCCTCTTTTTTTTCGGAGGATCGCCTATTTTTGTGTCGGTCCCAATCACTAGTCGGTAAACTTGGGACAAGTCAAAAGATCAAATCTGAACGCGTTCTTTCCGGTGGTTCTTTTGCAATTGCCTAAATTGTGATTTATGCTTGGTTTTTCTCTTTCCTGCTTTTGAACTCAATCACTTTTTCCCTGACAGTTTGGGTGGGGAAAGGTAGCTGCCCTTACTCACTCGTGCACCAGTCTGCCGTCTCTTCCTTTCCGCTAACCTGCCGGCAGAATAACCCTTTTACAGTTCACAGAAGAAGAAACCTTTCCCGCTCTTTGGCTCCTTTTTTCCCTCTTTGCTTCTGTCCTTTTTCGATCCCGATTTCTCTTTTCCTCTTCCGAGCCTTCCACTTCTAGGTGTTCACGGCCTTTAATCTTCGAAGATCCAGGAAAGATGTTGTGAATTACTAGCCCTAGTCGACTTCTTATTGGTCAGACACCCCTGATGGGGGCACGCTCCATGATCCGATGTCCCTTACCGGCTGCGCTCTCCTTAATCCAGTTGCAGAAAGTAGTGATTGAAGGTACAGATGTTTGTACCCGCACAGCAGTTCACTTTTTCTTGTTTTTCCTACGGCCTTCCGGCAATTGGTAGAACTTTTCTTCTCTCCTTCCCTTGTCCAATTTGACGCCCCCTTTTTTTCCCAGGGGTTACCGCTTGGTAGAGTTTGTAGTGAAAGTTCCCCTCTCAATGAACTTCTTAAACGCTCAGCCAGCGCCTTCTTCTCCGCGTTTTTTTCAAGCAGTCTGGCCCCAGATGCTAACTAAGTAGCTGCGGTCGTTTCCGTCAGACCTCCCCATTGTGCCCCTGCCCAGATATATCATTGAACTGTACCACGTTGTCCGTAACAGCCTCTCCGCCTCTGCCATAGGGACAAATCGCGAACTCCCTTTGTCCGTCCAAGTCTCTGGCTCTCCCCCCTCGTCCCGCATCTTTCAAAAACCCCTTCGCTTCCCCCCACCCAAACCCCCCTCTGAGCAGACCCCCTGAAAGCCTGGAAAGAACAGAGAGCCCGATTGATGAAAGGGATTAGTTCAGCGTTTCTTGAGTCCTTCCTTTTTCCCACCCCTCCGATCGCCTTGCCTCCTGCTATCTATGGAAGCATTCCCATCCAAACCCCTTTCGAAGGGAAAATTTCACTTCCCCTTTTCTGCCTCCTATCGTCCCACAAAACATTCAACCTCCCCTTTCACCTCTTTTCTTTTCGATGGCCTATGGTCAAGACATAATGAGTCCCGAGAAAGAAGAAGGGAGAAGTTTGAACAACCATATCATTCTTTCTTCCCTTTGCCAGCATTAGATAATGATCCCCCCCCTTTCTTCCCGTGGGAGAGAATTTCTTTTTTACGCTCTGGTGAAACTTTTTATTGACCCCCCTATCAGCAGCAAAACCTAGCCCTCTTTTCTTCGGATTCTCCCCCCATTTCTGCCTCTCCCCCAGGACTCAACAGAAGGAGAATCCTTTAGGTTGTTCGCGACACTGCCCACCCGAGGGCCGACGCTAACGACCCGTCGCCCTTTTCCTCCCTCAATCCTACCGCCCCTTGTATCCCCCCCCCATCAAGTACATCAGGAAGTTCTTTCAAATTGACCTTTTTGACTCCCCCCTTTTCGCTAATTGTCTGAGAAATCATTGCCCCCTAGCACCCCCCACTTCCTCCGCCCCTTTTCTTAAAGAATCGCAAATGGCCAGTTTAGACCGACTCTTTTTTTGGAAGAAACCTATTGCAGAATCTGATTTTCTCAGACTCAGTAGCTTACCTCCCGTTACACTGACCAGCTCTGTAACTCTTATCACTATGGGAGGAAGGTATTGGTTATTGATAGAGAATCCTTCTCCCCCTCTCCTCAGTCCCAAGCCGTTTTTCTCTCTGAGCTATGTTTTCAATTCTTGCAAGTTCTTCACCCCTGAGTCCAAAGCCCTCTTTTCGCTCTTCCTTATCATCCCGGTTGTTCTATTGATTGGCAACACACGAGAAAGGTCTTACAAGGTGCCTTTGAGTGTGACTCGGTCCCTAAATCCAGTCCCCTTCGCCTGCTCTATTTTGATTTCTCCGAGGGCCTCCGCTTTAGACATTGTGGGATATCAAATATGGAGCCAAGTCACTGTTTCCAGCGGCATCTTCGTCTTTTTTCCCATCCCTATCAATCGTCTGTTACACTGTCCATTCTTTTCCCCTCTTCCGCCGTCCTTTTATTTCCCTCCTGAGGTGGTTTCCCCACTTAATCCCCCCTCCTTGACTTTTCCCAATTGCCCCCCCGTCCCCCCTTAGGCGCGACCGTTTCCCCGATTCCTTTTTGTTGCTAGTCAGATTCCCCGAGCGGTAGCTTTTTTTATCATCGACATGATTCCCCACGGATAAGTGGTTTTTTTTCCCCCCCGCGCGGCTCCGTCCCAGACCTTGCGCGGTGCTCTCCAATTTTCATGATGTATGAAGTGAACCTTTGCCGACGCGCTCTCTTTTGCTTTTTCCTGTGTGATCTTTGCCTCTGTTTTACTTATCTCCCCCCCTACTTCTATGCCGCCGATTTTCCTCAAACCTTCTTCGACCCTCTGAAAGGTTAGCCTCTCTTAATCTTTATTGAAGGTCTGCGGCCTCATTTAACCCCATTTCAACCTTTCCCTACCTTTTCCTCATGATTTTCATTAATCGCTAAGACCAATCTTTTGATGAAATGCCCTTTCTAGCCTTTCTCCCTTTTTACTCCTTTTTAACGGTGGATCCCTCTTCTCTATAAAGTTTTCTGAAATTTCGAAAGCAAGTTGTTACCCGCGGTTTACTCCCTTTGCGCCGTGTATGCTCGTCCTTTCTCCCCCCCACTTTAGCTTCTCCCCCCTTTCAATGTGCAATTCCCACGAATCAACGGCACTTGCTATTGTTTGTTTTTTCATGGCTCAGCATCCTTTTGCGCCCGCACCCGTCTGACCCTCCGCTTTGTTCCCTTGGTTAGAGCAAGTTCCTCGTGAATTCAGACCATCTTAGCTTCCTCCCCACCCTTCCCTGTCGAGCTCATTGGTGTGTACTATTGCTTAGGGCCCTTTCCTTTCCCTTCTTGAAATCCTCCGCCGTCCTGGCTGGAGTAGTTGTCTATGGAGTCGATGAGTCTCGGCGGCAAGTATTTGGCCTCGCGTTTTTTTTCGGACGGTCCCTTTCTTTTGCACCTCCCCTTCCATCCCCTTTTTCCCTTTGTCATCTTTTGCTGTGGTTTTGTCCGCTTGCCGAGGCCGGATCAGTGTCCGGGACTTGGCCGCCTTCTTTTCCGGTGTTGTCGAAGTCCCCAACGTTGTCGCTGGAACACTGACAGACGAAGGCGTTCATGGTCTTTTTCCCCTTGGTCCCAACCTCTTTCTTCATTTAGACTCTGTCTTCTTTTTGCTGGTCCTACAGCTCCCGACTGCAGCGTCGCAAGACTTTTCTAGTTTTAAAGTATTCGGCCCTTCTTGGCTCGTCGTTTTCCTCCTTTTTCCATTTCTTACTCTGCCTTCCCCCCTAGCACTTTGTCGCGGTCAAGACTGTCCTTGATGACATCATCTCTGGGCCATTCACTCCCTTTCCCTCTTCCCGGTGCTTTTCGCGTTAATTCTCTGCCAGTATAGTTCCACTCTCAGACAGCGCTGATTGAATGCCGATATTCCTTTGATTTCGCCTATCTCTTGTTATCGCTCTTCTCTCTATTTTCCAAATCTCTATGTCCTCTACTCCGTTGTGTTTTATCGCTGGCCTTCTCTCTTCTTCCTCTCCAGAGACTGCGAAAACGGCCCGGTCCTATGTCTTGAACCTCCATGTCTGCCTCGTTTCTCTGACGATGCTTCATCAGCACCCTTAGAGACGGAGAAGTTCGTTCAATGGAAAAGGATGTCTCGCGCGGCGTTTTAGTCCCCTCCCCCCCCCTCTCTTTTGCCGGCCTCTTTCTCTTCAACCGGTCTTCGCCTGCTTTCCCCTCGGTGAAGATTATTCCCTAACGGGCCTTTGATTTTTCAGTAGCTTCCCACTGACCATGTCACCCGGGCCCCCTGGAACAACCCCTCTTTCCCCTGCTTTTTTTCCCCCCCTCCCAGGAGACGAACGTTGGCCTTCGTCCCCCCCACAGTTTCGCGACAAAAATTCCTTTCCACTTCGCACCGGACACAACTAATGCAGTACACCATTCCCGGCGTTATTCCTCTCCTCTTCCCTTTCTCAACCATCCCACCCCCTCACTTAGTCCCCCGCAATGAATGCTGACGAGTTCACACTCCCGCCTTCAGCATGTCCCGAAACCACGCAGGTTACCTTAATCGACTTGCTAGTCCATCACAATATTCTTATCCTTTTTTCTCTTCTCCCCTCCGTCCTCCAACTTTTCCCCAGAAGCCCCTCTTCCCCGTTCGTCTCATGGCTCAGATGTTTTTTTGATCCAGACTTAATCCTATTTCTGTGGATGCTTTAGATTGGCCTTAACCCGACCCGTTTCTTATCTCTTTTTTAGGCATCTGAGCTGTCACATGACCAAAGCTCCGTGATCCTTGACCGTGGATCGGACGTTCAGTTTAAAGGTCCGCGCGGCCGGCGGTTGCCGACGATTTTAGTAAACTTTCGCACGGTTCTCCCCCGCGCGGTTCCCACCACTGGCCCGGCCCGTCGGGGTATGGTCGGGTATCGGATTGGCAACATTGTTCCTCCCCATGCTGGACCCGTGCTTCGTCTTTTCCCTCCGCTTTTTCTTTCTTTCGCTCCCAGTCAGCCTCCTTCCCCCCATTCTGCACATGTCAGGGTCGATTTTTCGGGCTTAAGGTGCCGATAGGCCTCGATTGCGTCGGGCAGCGGTTCTCAGCGTTTTCTTCAAATAGACCGCCGGATCTTTTTGTCGCTGTGCAAGCTCCTTCCCCCCGTGCCGCCAGCCCCTGACGCTTTCTTCCCCCCGTTTTGCTTACTTTTTTCACTGCAGCCCCGTGGCGCCACCTTTTCTGGCAGAAAGACGTCGTCCAGTTTCCGCGGCTTTTTATGGTGAGTAATGCTCTTACCCCCAAGCTCCCGCGTTTCTGTTTCCCTTCGCTTTTAACCATTGGAAGACCTTCCTTTTTTCCCGCTCACGGTCAGAGTCCTCAGTGAGGATCGGCAATTCTGTGGAGCACTTCAAGGGAAGTTTTTATGGTCCCCAGAAGTTTTCTTCCCTTTCCTTGAGATGCGCAGCTGTTCGGATCATGTGCCTCCTTCTTGCGCTTCTGCATTTCAATCGTTTCTTTTGGATCCCTTTTCCAAGAGTTAGCTTGCTGTTCCCTGGGGGTCTGATCAGACATTTTGCCAATAGCCCAAATCCCTCCCGGGAATGCCGTTCCCTATTCGTCTCGCTCGAATGGCTTGGGGGAACGGACCAAGCAGCAACTCCCGTGAAACGTCTTCGGTGTTGACTCTCCCCCCCTCGGCTGCCGAGCATCCCACTGATCGTCTAACGCCCCGTCTTCGTGAGCTCATTTAAGGGCCGATCTCTGAGCGAACACATTTTCTCCTTCCTTTTTAGACGCTTGGTCTGATGTTCTGGTGTCTTAGTGCTCGATCGCTACCCAAATCTACTTCCCCGCACTCCTAGGACGAAATGTTGCTCTGCTGAGTCTCACGGAATGTTAAGGCTGCCGTCGTGACTGTATTCGTACCGCCATTGTTTAGTTTTCCCCCAAGAGCAATTCCCGTCCATTTTCTATTCTTTCCTAAGTGTCTTAAGTGTGTATTTGCATTGTAGCCCGTCCAGGATTGCTCTGGCACCTTCCCCCCCTTGGTGAACTTTCTTCCTGTGGTTCCATTGATATTTGACCAAAAAGCCTGAGGTGTAATGAGTTGGATCACCTACTTTCGGGGTCTCTTCTCTTTGCTTTTCGCCCCTCCAACGAAAGATTCTGGCGACTGTTGTTTGTAGGTGTCCTTCTGTTGACATGGGTCTTATGCCTCCTCACCTTCCGCGTGGACGAGATTATTGATGATCGTGGTCAACCTGTTTTCACCCCGGCCCTGTCCGGCTATCGGGATAGCAAGTTTCCAGATAGGGTTAGAAGTACATGCCCTTATTCGCATTTCCTCATCTCCGTCGCCCTTCAGGCCAGCTTTGAGTGAAAATAGCCAATTGCTCCTAAATTTTATAGTCCTTTCGACCAGTTTTGGCCGATTCTATGCACGTTTCTAGTTAACGTTACCCGTCGCTTTTGCCATTGGCATGCGTCGCCTTTTTCGTTCTTCGGCTCATAATATTTTGAATAAGTCGGCCTCAATCAAGCTTTCCCTACTTCATCACCTTTTTTTTCGTCAATCCTGTGATGGATCCAGCTTTTGTTGTTTTCGCTACATAGGTTTGTTTATTTTCCAGAGTTTCAGATTGATGGAAGCCTAGGATTTTTTTCTCTTTTTTTTTTTTCCTAATTCCCTGGCTCTTTTCATTCCATGGGAGTTTGAGCCGAGGGTTTCTCGCCCTTCCTCCCCCGTCGGCGGTGCTAGCGTTTTTTGTTCGTTCTGTTTTGAGCTGGTCTTGCAAAACTTTTTTTTTCCTGAATAATTCTCCTGTTTTTTTTTTCCTCGTTTCTTTTTTTAGCGGTCTTCCTGCAGCGCTGCATTAAGATTCGGAGGTGATCTTTCCGAAGCATTGAATGACCAGTTTCTCACTGCGAAAGACTATCCCAAATCATTCAGCCCTTTACCACCGGGAAGAGTTTAGTTTCGTTCCCCTCTGATCGAGACAAGGTCGTTTTTTTTCGAAATACCTTTCCCCCTCTTGGCCAGTCCCCTGGTCGTCTCCGCTGTTTTTTGGGTACATTCCTAATTTCGACCTTCCCTGATCCTCCGTAGCCCCCATATTATTCTCGTCTCATCTTGACTTGAAATAGGGTCCCGCATGTTTTTCTTATCCCCCATTCTTTCTGACCCCTTCCAGTCTAGCCGAGGAGGCCGATTTGATTTTTTCATTCACCAACATGCGTCCTCCTGGACTTTTCGAGGCAAATCGTCCCCCCTAAGCTTTACGTCTAATTAGTCCTTAACTCCCCCCAGTCTGACTTTTCGTTATTTCCCTTCCCCACCCGTCCCCCCTTCCGGTCCACCAGCGCGCCCCTCTGCTCTGTTTTTGCTTCGGTTTTTTAGCCCTAAACGGTCGGAGACTAATTGACCTTTCAAGCACTTTCCCGGACATCTGCACTCTGACTTCGTTCTCGAGCCTCTCTCAGGGCGTGACGTTCGCCTTTCCATAGCCCCCCAAGCCCCGACATAAAAATATTATCATCGCGTTGCTTCTCCTCAGTTTCCGTTTCCCCACCAAAGGTTCCCTCCTCTGTTTGCTCCCCCACTCTCAATGGCGCCCACTCGCCTCCAAAGATGGGACCTTTAGTTCGTTTCTTTGAGCTTTTTCCTTTTTTTCACTTTTTCCCCCACTGTTATACTTCCCGCAAGTTGCATGCCTTTCACGCCTTTTTGAGGTTCTTACCCAAATTTGGTACCTCTTAGTGACTTTGCAGTGCCTCGTTGAAGTAACTGACTCCACCTTCCCGCTGACACTGTTTAAATGGGACCTATCTTTCAATCCATTACGTGCTGTTGTGTTAGACATCCCATCTCAGTTGCCCCTTTTAACCGA
>Ga0179593_1291783_pt1 | contig 28266 bp, 35 predicted proteins | sample CZODoug2_1_08_16_FD_185931 | JGI IMG/M metagenome (GOLD analysis project Ga0179593, IMG submission 185931) | Vadose zone soil fungal communities from Angelo Coast Range Reserve, California, USA - CZODoug2_1_08_16fungal (PacBio error correction) | ecosystem: Environmental > Terrestrial > Soil >... | reverse complement strand
TGTTCTGGAGTCCTAACAAAGGGAGCTGAGCCTTGGCGGAGCGCGACGCCCCTTCCTTTGGCCCCCAATTGAACGCGGTTCCTTTTCAATTCCCCCTCCCCCGGGTCTGCAGGCCCCCCCCCCTGTTAAAGCAGTGCCGCTGGAACGTCCCCCCGGCCCGTGCATAACCTGACTCAGGAAGAAGTTCCAAGCTCCTGCCCCCACCCCCATGTTCCCTAGTTTGATTGCTGTCTCCAATAGTTCTATTGCCCTGCATATGACCGCCCGCGCATTCGTCTAGGGAGGGTTTGAATTTTTGATTCCTACTAGGGCTTCCATCCTCTTCCTCCGGATTGCCGGGACCTGCCTCCCCTTGTTCCCCCCCCCCCTGCGTGCCGCGTATTTTCTGGAGCTGCCGTCGGTTTACATTCCTGGGAAGTTTGGAAGACCTGGATGTCCCCGAGCCCATTTCCCTGGTTTGTTCGCGTGCTGTAGAAGATCGTCCCCGATAGCAGCCTTTGTTTTAGAAAGTATTGGACCTTGGCAGGTTTTTTTTTTCTTACATTTCCGGGCAGTTTTTTTTTTAGAAAGTGGTCATTACCTCCTTCTGTTGACAACCGCTCTGTCTCGGGGAATTTCCCATAGGCCTTAGTGCCCTTCTCTAAGACATCAAGGTAGTATTCTTCTTTTTTTTTTCCCATTTTTCTGGGTTGTCCGTTATGGCTTTTTGCCCCTTCTTTCTTGGCGCACAAGCGCAATCATTTTCCCCCCCAGAAACTTTTGTTGGACGTCCTCGAAGAAAAGGTCCTAGTGGAAGTAGAGGTTCCCCCCACCAAATTTCTTTACAGGGCCTCGGTTGATTTCTCGTTCTCGGGCTTGACGTTGATACCGTTTTGTCTTCGCTTTGGGCGAGACTCTTTTGCCCTTACGGATCTAGTTAGTTTCTCCCTGCTCGCCAACCCCCACCCACCCCATGACTATAGATTTGACCACCTTTTTAATCGGCTGAGCAACGTTTTTATTCCCGTAACTTGGTCCCTTCCTGTTTCTTTTTTTTTTTTTTTTTTTTTTTGGACGCTTTTTCGGACTGTTCTCCCGTTGGAGTACTTACTCTTTTTCGCTCACCCCGGACACAGTCCCGCCCTGATCCTAGTTTTCCTTCAGGAACAGAGGGCTCCCTCAACACCCCCCCAGACCCACTTGCTAGTATACTTTCACACCGCCCCACCGATCCCTTCAAGTTTTTTTTTTTGTTCTTTTGATCCCCGGTGGTCACAACTTTTCCCACCATGAGAGCGACTTTTTCCCTCATCAGGGGATGTTTTCCCCGCACATTACGGTTGCGTTGTGATCCGAAAGACTGGTTTTTGTGGTGGGGTTTTTTTTTTGTTTGCTCACCCATTGAAGGGGATGCTGATGCCACATGCCGATCCCCCCGGAACACAGTTTGACCAGTTTTTTTTGCAAGTCCGTCTTCCCCCCCTTTTGGTGATTTCTGCCTCAAGCCCCTCCGAACCAGCCCGTGATATCTGTCGAATTTCCTTACCCACCACCGGTAAACATTTCTGGCACCTTTTCTCTTGACGAACTTCATGTTAGTCATTTGTGTTTCCCCTTCATTGAGACCAGATGTGGAAGTATTACTTTCTAACCCAACACCGGACCTTTCCTCCCTTTGGGTTCTGTTCGTCCCTTTTTCTTCAATTACAACCCAGAGGTAGTCTGTTTTGAATGGATTTTTCCGGGTGGCCCGCAAAGAGTCTTAGGGGGCGTAAGCAATCAACCGTTTTCCCACCAAGCGTCAATGCGAAGTACCCCCTTTTTGTCCCTGTTGTTTCCTTTTTTTAAATGATCTTTCTCATTTCATTTGCGTCTTTCTGGTCGCGCCCCCCGTAGCGCATGACGCTTTCAAACGAAGCGGAGCCCCTCTTGGGCAGATGTGGTTTTTTACCCGTCCCTAGGGGCCCGTCTGTTTCCAGCTTACCAGTAACAGTTCGTTCTTGTGACCACTTGTTCGCCAAGGGCCCCCCCAAGGAATGGACCCTGTCCCTTCCCACCATTCTGGTTTGTCCCGATTTCTTCTGGTCCATTCGGGGCGGTCCTTACCAATCCACTCCTGGCGCTTTTGCTTTTTATTTTTTTGGTGATGCATACGCTCTTCTCCCCTCTTAAGGTTTCCTTTTTCTAAGTCTCTGCGGTCCCCCAACCGCTCCTCTACTTCGGGTCGGAAGTTACTATGTGACCATAGGTCGACCTCCCGGACCTCCCTTCCGAGGCCTACGCTCTTATAACCGACCGTTTGTCTCGATCCATCTTAAGATAAGGCGGCCCCGTTGTTAAACCTTTCATCGATTAATTTCGATTGCTAATTTCTTTTCCTCTGGCACCTCGCCGCTTTACAATTGTCATGTGTTGTCCCAGTCTTACCCTAAGTTCCCCCCCCCCCACGGAAAGCTGTATCCTCCCTCTAGTTTGGTTGCCCTTCTTCCCCCCCCACGAGTCTCCCGGTTCCTTTGCATGATTTTCTGATAGTTGCGTGGGTTACCGAGCCCCCCCCCTGAGCCGCCCTGATTGAGACTTATCTGGTTTGACTGCTGTCCCCCTTCTTTTTGCTTAAGGTGAGTGTGGAGGGTTTGGATAGTCCCACGTCTCGTTTCCAAGGCTCTTGCTAGACCCCAAGATTCAGCTCCCCAGTTTGTTCCCCTACATTTTGACGGTTCTTTAGACTTGATGGCAGTCTTGTATGTTCCCTGTTCATCTGTGGATCTCAATTAACCCCCCCAGTATTGAGATTGTTCCCAAACCATTTACGGGCGTTTTTGATTTCCTTTCCGGGCGCGCTAACCAAACTGTGTTTTTTGGAATTTCGACATGGGTTGCCTTTCTGTTATTTTAAAACCCTTATCTTTTGGGTCCTCTTTTTTATTTTTTCTTATCTGGCCCGCCGTGCTCCCTTCACCACAACTGACCACAAAAAAGAACCTCCCTCTCTTCTACCTTTCTTATGTGAATCTTTTTTTTTGTTGAGTTCTTGAACATTTTGACAACTTCATGGTACCGCACAACAGTTTTGTCTTTGAGCGTTTTTTTTGAGTCCTGGCCTCGGGTGCCGCGGTCGGCCCGTGCACTGATTGGTTTTAGCTTGTGCAGGGTGATGAAGGCCCTTTTACGTTGCTGGACCATTTCCCAGGGTGCCAGTTTCGTTTTTTTTTCTAGCCTTCGTATGCGTCATTATGCAACTATTTTTTTTTCACCTATTGATTCCCAGAGCTTGTTTCCCCGGGAGTTCCCGCCGGCCGTACGGAGACCTATAGTCTGCGGCCTTTTTTGCAATTGCCTGGTCCCCCCCACTTCTCCCTTCTTTACAGCCGGGGTCCTCTTGGTTTTTTTTCTCTGTGGTTTTTAACCCGGACTTTGGACGTGGCTCGCCTCCTGTTCAAATTCCCCCCCTCTTTTCCACGTCCCTTGTCTTAACATGAGTTCTTTTTATTTTCCCCGCCCGTGGTTTTTTTTCTGCAGTCCCCTTCGGTAGCTTTTCCCCCTTCGTGTTGAATATCCGTCCTTGCTTATCACGTGGCTCTCTTTTGGTCCTTCCCTACTGCCCGGCGGAAAAACCCCTGGGGCGTGGATGTCTTCCTTCTCTTTTTCCCCTTTTTTTCCTCCTTCCTTTTGTTTTTTTTTTTTTACTAGCGCTCCCGCGCCCGTGTTCTTTTCCATTTAGGAGACATGACCCGTGGCCTCCCTTGAGGCAAGTCACCCTTACGAGAATCTTTCAGATGGACTACGACCCCCCTGATTAGCTACAATCGGCCAGGTTTAAATTTTTTCCCTGTTTGAACGGTGGTACGCAGGACATTTTTAAAGGTTTTTCCCCTTTTTAGCCTTAAGACTCCGCAACAGGGGTGTATGGGAGCGTTTCCCCGTTCTTCTCCCTGCGGCGTGTGGCCGATGGTAGCATCAGGCCTTGTGGCCCCTTGGTCCCCCCTGCAAAGCCCCCTCTGGATCTCGGGCTGGTTCTTCGAATGTCCTCGGGGCCCCCCCAATTTTTCCTTCTTCCCCTCGGTTTGGTACAACATCCTTCCTTCCGACTGGAACCCCCCCCTAACCGTGGTTGTTGAGCGGTTCCATCTCGTACAGAAACTAATGGTCAATTGATTGATCACCTCCGCCCCGCCCCTCACGTTTCTCCACCTTCAGCTCCCTACAGGGGAGGTGCCCCTTTTTTTTAAGTTCCCACCCCTTTTTTTTTTGTTGCGGAGTCCCCCCCTTTTCACGTCTCACCAGTAGCAACGAAGTTTTTGGCTGCAATCTGTTAAGATTCCCAACATTATTACCAAACTTCAGTTTAACCGTTTAGCATTTTCGTGTGTACAGGTGTTGAGGGGTGTCATTGGGGAAAGTTCCCCCTCGGCTTTCCCCCAATTAGCATCTCAAAAATCCTTACATGTTTTCCCCCCAATGAGAAAATGCTTGACGCTTCTCACTTACCCCTGCCCATTGTTGTTGCCCCCCCCCGTTCGCCTGTGCGGCCCGTTCACTGGGTCTTTTTTTGAACCCGTGCCTGCCCCTTAATGATGTGGATTCTGAAGGCACGGATGAACGAATCCAAAGACTCCATTTTTCAAGGCCCCGTGCCTTTTCAACTGTTTTAATCCAGGGCCACCCATTTTTGTTCCGTGTAACTTCACAATTAAGTTTTGTAGTTAATCCTCTGGTTTCAGTAATGTTTGCTTTCTTGACCCAAGTTAACTCCCCCTTGTCGACCAGAAATGGCCTGTTTTTTTCCCGTAGTTACCTTTTTTTTTCTCCTAGGTATGTCAAGAAAGGCCACTGTTGTGAGAGTATTAAGTCTGTGACCCCCATCCAGATCAGATCTGATTAGCTCTTCGTGTTCAGATGCGGAAATCTTTGTGCCGATCAACCACCCCGAGATGGGCTGGTCCAGGGCCGGTCTTTGGGGTTGTTGCCTTGCCCCACATATATCATTTCCCGGTTGGCACCCCCTAACCTGTGCCAACTCTGGTAACGCGGGCCGAGTTTGCGCATCCTCTTCCCCCGGCGACACTTGCTAAACGGAACAACTTGCTTCCTATTTTGTACCTTTTTCTTCGTCGACCCAACCCAAACCCCCGGCATGTGAGCACATACACTTCTGCCTCGAATCGGTCTCGGACGTTCCTTCTGCTTTTTTTTTATTTTCCCCTGTACCTTTTGATTTCGCCTGGGTGGTTTTTTGCCTTTTTTGCCCACAATCCTGCGACCCCCCTGTTCTCCCAGCGCTCGAGCACTCCGCGGGCCGACCCTGCCGCCCCCCCTTTCCCGCATCGCCGCGTGCCTTGTGTATGTCTGTTGTATTCTTCCCGCATGACCGAAACTTTTTAAAGAAGTTGTATTCCCTCTTTCCAATTGGCCTTGGGTTTCCACTGTATGCGGCGGGATCCCCCCAGCCCGGCGTCCCGTTATTTTTCTTTCCAAATCTGTTGCTACTTTATTGGTTACTCTACTTGGTGGGGGGCGTGACTTCTACCGGTGACACGCCTGCCACTTTGATCCCGTGCGGTGGCTCTCCTGGCCTAGCCCTCCCGTGTGCGCCCGATACCAGCGCCTCCCCCCAAGCCCTCTGCCCATCTACATTTACCAACTGACGGTTTTTTCAAAAAATTGTTTGAAACTTTTGATAAAAACTTTTTTTTTTTCTTTTATTACTTCTTGCTGTAAAACTGACCCCAAGATAATATTCCCGAGGGCTTGCCCCCCCCCCCCCATTGCATCGGCTTAATACCCCCCCATGGGGTCTGACGCCGTAAACATTCGGGCAACTTGGCTTGACTGGCTCCCTTGGCGTTGGCGAAGAATCTGCCCCCCCCCCTTTTACATTTCCTCGGCCCACACAAGTTGCACCGTTGTCCTTTTTTTTCTGCGCCGCACGCGGCAGAGCCGGTTTCTCCCCCACAGAGAAGGGGGGAAGTCTTGTTGGTAGTTCGCGGAATACCCCGAAGAGGTTCGTTTTTGATAGGTTGACACCAGGGACACCGATCCCGTCCGTCCTCTTTCGTAGTTAAGGGAGTGTTTTTTGTCCCCGATGACAAAATACCCGTGATCCTTTCAATTCTACAGCCCATTGAACGTTTTCCGTGTCCTCCTTGCCCCCTTTTTTTGTCCATTTCGAAGAACCCTTACTGTGACCTGACTGATTTTCCCCCCCCCGAGTTTGTTTTCGGCAACTTGGTATTTTTCGTGGTCGTCCCCTTTCCTCCTGTGATCTGTTTACTATTGACTCATTGGGATTTTGGTGACGACAGCTCCTGGCAAACACCCTCCTTAATTAACCGGTCTCCCCCTTAGTGCTGGGGCCCTCTCTTGAGGTTTTTTTTTGCTAGCTTCTTGGGAGGCCGAACTTTCGATCAGGTTTTTTTCCTTCCTTTTTGTGCAAGTCCCTACCGTCCCCTCCCCTTATGCTTGCGCCCTCCCCCGGAGTCCCAAAGCCACGCCGGTCGTGTTTTTCCTGTTTGGCCTCCCTGTTGAGCAGGCTTTCTGGGCCTTTTTGGTTGCCCTATGATCATGCTAATGGCTGGCCCCCCTTCTGTCCCGTTTCACCATATTCATCGACCTCGGACAACCTATGGATTTCCTGCAGTTCGCCTGACTTTTTTTCCCACTCGGTCTTTTTCATCAACGTATTCTGGGCCACCTCCCCTTTGGTCATCAGGCTTTTTTTGTCCCGATCCCCCGTTATTAGGGAGTGGAAGGCCCCCCCCCTCCCCACAAACCCAACCTTTTTTTTTTACTTAGCCGTCTGAGTGTTTCGTGCCCGCTCCTGTGCCCTTAAATTTGTTTTTAAAAAACCCCCCCCCCTCCTGGGACCTTCGTGACTGAAAGACCGGCCTTCCTTGGCTTGATATTTCAACTCTTCTCTGCTGAGGACTACCGAAAGCTACCGTTCCTTCTGCCCGCGGTAGGATGCTGGGGAACGCCGGTACCCCCCCCTGTTTCCCTCCACCAACCGAGGAATGGACCGAGTAGATTGTCCGGGAACCCTTCTTTCCACGTGGGCCAAGTTCACGTTCCTTGTTCCTGACCACTCCTGAAAAGAGAAAATGTTATGTATTTTCTCTTGTTTTGCTTTTGTAGGACTTCGGAAATTGTACAACTGATGTGACCTCTGCCTGATACCGATACGTTTCCCTCCCGCTTTTGCCCCATTGTTCCTTTCCCTTTTTTCCACATACGCCCCCTGTACGCTTCGTAGTTTTCCCACTTCACTTGATTTCCCCGGGGCGCGGCTTCTGCAGCTTCAATTTAGAACACTACTTTCTCAGCATTCTGACCGGTACATGTGGGTTGGCCTGGAATGATTGAGTTGAAACCTCTAATATTCATTTGCCGTGCGGTGTTCGTACAATCTTTACAGCGCCGTGACTTTTTTTTACATTGATTCCCCGTTCCTTCCGTATTGGCTTGTCCCTTTTTCTTACCAACGATCCCCTTCACCGATGGCCAAGGACTTTCCCCTGCCACTGGCTGATCCCCCTCCCTTGTTACTCTCTCTCTTACTTACTACTTTCGTTTGTTGAGATCTGATACACTTCTGTCGCCGTTGGTCGGTGAGTCAAGTTCGGAGCACCCCTTGGTTTGAACAAGTTTAACGCGTCAGTCAACACATTCACACCTGTCAAAGGCCCCTTTCCGGTTCACAAGGTTTGCCCCCCGGTGTTTCCCCCCTCGTACGACAATCCGGACAAGTTCCACTAGTAGCTATTTTGCACCCTTTTGCACCCACTTTCTCCATAATGAGTATGAAACGTTCTATTCGTGCTTTAATTAGGTACTGCCCGCCCGGGTCCCTGTGCCGTGAATGGTCCTTGGGTCTTAAACATCCCTTTTCTGGACTTCATCGCCCCCGTATGTCGGGACCTGAACGAAAAAGTTTCAACTCTGTTCGGCGCCTTCGGGCGCTTGTCCAATCGGACTTTTTCGAAAGGTAATTGCTTCCCGGACTGCTTCCCCTCGGCGTCGCCCGGCGCTGTGCGACCAAGTCTTCCGGTCTTTTTCTTGCAGCAGTTTTTGATTTCTCTATCGTGCATACTTCCTCGGGTTCTTCGACGGGGTTCCCGGTGCAGGCGCCCCCAAAGCCTGACAGCGCTGTACGCGCTTGTCTTTTTTGTTTTCTGATGCAGGCGGTGAACTCATCCTTAGATTCCTCCATCCGGTCTTCTTACGGTTTTCCCAGGCCCGTGGTTGTTTTGTCCCCGCTTCCTGAGCCTTATCGGCTACCTTTTTTTTTTCTTCTGGCTCGGTCCCCCCCGGACTTTCTTGCCTGAATCTCCCTTAATTTCAGTGTCGGACGTCGTTGAGTACCATGGGGGACGTTCCCCCCCCCCCATTTGTTCCCTTGTTCTTTTTCCGCCGCTGGATTCGCTTACCGTTTCCCTCATATGTCTTCGGATCTGTGCCCCCGTGTTTTGACTGGCGAACGGTCTTCTCTTTTTAATTCGGGCGACCCCCGATTCGTGTCCTGCTATGCCTGCCACACCTTTTTTAATCGGCTTTTAGTCCCCCTCGGCCTAAGGTCCAATGCGTTTTCTTTGAAGCCCCCCATGCTGAGCGGCTGTATGGTTTCTCTCTGTTGCACCCCGCGACCCCCGACCCCCTGCTGTGCCCAGGCGTTCGGCAGCCGCGGTCGTTTTTTTTAGTTTCACTCGAAACCAACGGATCGGAAACTCCTACTTCAGTCTGGGATTGATTGATTATGCGGTTGGCACCTACGCGAGGCGCCTTTTTCAAGTACTTTTTTTTTCCCTTTTCCGGTCAAGCCCCAGTGGCGACCGCGAGATCTGGGCTCAAGGAAGGGGGGATTGTCTGATATGGCACCATTGCTCACGTGTGTGGCCAACCCTGGCCAATGTTTCTCTGCAATTTTAGTTTCTTATATTTCTTCCTGAACACCCCCCCGTTTCAGTCCGCTCCCCCCCCAAGAGAGTCGATCGTACTACCAACTTCACCGTTTTCTTTTGACGGGTTCTGCCGAGTTTCATACAGCAGTCTGGTGTTTTTTTTTCGGTTCAGTGATGGCTCCGGGATTCACCTTTTTTCTTCCCCCAAGTTTCCCACGGGAATATTCTCCCCATGGCCTGCTCAAGTCCCCTTCCAACCACAGAGGGCTGGGGGTTGAAGAGTGCCCCCAACGGAACTTTGGGGTCCACTTTGAATCTGAGAGGGTTTCGTTCATCCAATTAACGTACTCCAACGATCCCCGTCAAACCCCCCCACCCGATTTTTTTTTTGACCCCGGCATTTTTTGTAACCTACTTGCCTAAGTCCTTTTTCTGGAATTATATTGCGAGCCCTTTCCTTGCCTATGGCCGATCTTCCCCCCGCAAGATTTCTTTGGCACGCTTTGTTTATCCGTTTCCGCCCGGCCCGTCCCCCGCGTCTTACTTCCTAGCCCTTTGTCTCTGTTCCCTTTTTCGTGGATCCGGCTTTTGCTCCCCACCCTCATGCGTGACGCCAACTTTGAGACCCCTTATGTTTTTTACGACCTGCATTTTCGTTTGAATCTCGGGGTCCCGTGGACATGAAATCCTCAGTCCCTTGGAGATTGTGCCCCTTGCTCTGTCCCCCTGCTTACGCGATGTTATCAGTTCGTTGATCGCTTTATAGGTGAGTTCGTAGTCTAGAGGACCCCCCCCCCCCAGCTCGATTCTTTGACGGTCTGTTTCTGTTGCCGATTTCCTTACTTTATTTTCTTACCATTTTTCTTTTTTTTCGACCTGTAGGTATGGGCTTCTGGATATTCCCATCGTAAACGTTTGGTACGATCCCTTACTGTCCCCTATTTACCTTAGCCCTTACCCTGTTTTTGTATCGAAGGATCGCGTTCAATTCTTTTGACCCGACCCCCACTCGGCCGTTACCCCGAGTTGGCTGCGTGAAGGCGGATGTCTCTTCAGCTGACACGTTTTTTTACCCCTTCCCGTCCTTTTTTCCCACGTTGCCCAACAGGTTCCCGCTTCGCCCCGGTTTTTTCAAGCGGTCCCGGTCAGATCTGATCTGGTCTGGGGTGCAGGCCGAACCTCGCGCTTTTGACGCCCCGATTCCGCGTCCCATCATCTAGACTTGATTTTTTCCCTCGATTTGATATCCCCTTGGTGAGTTGTTTAGGGGCGAAGAGCCCGTTTTCAGTGTTTTCCAAGAGTCGGCCATGTATCCTGACAGTTCGCGTGCCCCCCCCTTTTCTGCAGTTCTTCTGACGTTCATTTGAATTTTTTTGTTTGATTTCATCTGTACTTTAGATGCCCCTCCCCACAAGTCTTGTTTTCCGGTCCCCCTGCCCCCGGTGCTTGGACGGGCTTCACTTGGCGCGGTCCCATTATCACCCCCCTGGAGGAGGGTCTCCGGCGTGGCGTCCTTTTTGGGAAAATTTCCTTGAGTTCTGCTTCTCTGTCCCCCCTGCCGATCCCCCCCCCATGCCCCACCAGACCGTCCGCCCTATGCTAATTTCCTTTTATTGTTTAGGGGTTTGTGACCCCCCATGTCACTCCCCCTTTCCCCTACAAAACCAATTTTTTTCTCTTTGCAGGCTGGCTCTTTCCCTGGGTTTCAGCTTTTGGAGGCCCTTTTGTGTTCTGGTCTGGCGAAGGGTTCAAGGTCTGATTTCCGGGCCTAAGGTTCCCACACTTTCATTGCCCCTTTCGTTGGTGCTGTCTGAGCCTTTTTTTTGTTTTTTTTTGGCTGTTTTTTTTTCCCCTTAGTCCGGACAAGATGTGACCTTTGATCGGGTTTCCACCCTAATGTCCTGCAGTGCCCTAGTTTAGTCTTCGTGCGTCCTGTCCCCCCTGGCGGCCCAACAAATGTCCAGGAAAATTTTTTTCCCCCCCAGAACTTTTTGAGTTGATGTAAGCCTCCTACCGCTTTTCTTGCCCCTCTTGTCCACATCGGACCCCAATTCCGTGCGGGATCTTCCTGAAAGTCGGTTGTTGCGGGAGTACTTGGTTAGCTCTTCTTCTGTGATGGTTCCATCCTCGGTCCTTCTTCCCTTCCTGCAGTTTGCGAGGCTCTCCCTGTGCCTTCTTTCTAGCAGTCACCCCACCCCCACTTTGGTACTGTTATTCTCTCCCTTTTTTTTTACTCATTCCTTCTGTTTTTTTTTGTTTTTTTTTTATGAGACTCTTTTCTGCTTTCGCTGCATTGCGTGGCCCTCGTTCCCTGAATTTGATGTAGAGCCCCTTTGCGTTACCGGCCAAGATTTTGATTTTTCTCACCGATGGACCCTCCCTCATCGCTCCCACTCCCCGCCTGCCCATTTACCGCCTTCATCACTAGAGGTGCCATTCCACCAGTTGTTTCTCGTATCACTGTGTACTTAATCTGGGATGTCCGATTTGTTCCAACTGGGTTGGCCCGTTCGTAGTCTCCCCCAGCCCGGGGGCTTTGGTATTTATCGTTTTGGGGTACCCCGGCCGTGCAAGAAACCCCTCTCTTTCTGTAGGTGTGATTCCTAGTGCTTTCACCCCAAACACCAATCGCCTGATTTGTCAACTGTATTGCCGGAACTCCTGCTCCCAAAGTTCGGTCCAGTCCCCCCAGTATTTTGGCTTTTTGTTTCTTTTTCCAGTGCAAGCGCCTATCATTTCTTCTTCACACCCCCCCTTCGCCAAACATCCCTTGAGGGATATTTCTTTGAACCATGGTCCGATCGCCACAGTTTTCTTCATTGAGCACACCCCTTGTTGTCGTATCCTTTCCCGCGCCCCCCCCCCCAACGTCTTCACAAATGAATCAACCCCCAAAAGTTTGCCCTGGTTTAGATTTATTTTTCTTTTTTTCCATTTTGAATGATCTCGTTTTTTTTTTTTAGAGATTAAACCTCCAATCCGCTCCCCGCTCCTTAAATTTTACCTCCCTCCCATTGCTTCGTTCCTCATCCCCCTCCCACTTGTAGAGCCTGCCTCCCAGTTTTCCCCCGGTCCCCCCCTTCCGGACTTTGACACCCCGCGGTAAATCCCTACTTGTGGACCATTTGACTCGGACCTACGTGAACGTTTCCCCTCAAAACCACCTTAAAGTCAGGCCTAAATTCCCCTGCGTCTGTCCCCATTGGGCCTTCTGTTGACCCAAACGTCTCGTGTCGATCTGGTCCCTAACAGCCCTTGTACTTTTTTTCCACCATGCCTCCCCCCGTTTGATATCAGCTTGAAGAAGTTACGATACAGGTCGATTTGCTGTTTTGAATTGGCCTCCCCCCCTTGATGCAGTGGTTTGTTGCGGAGTCTAAACCCTCTCTAGATCGATTAGCTCCTTTGACTCTTGGCAGCAGTTCTTCAATATTTTTTGTGCACTTTACACCACCTGAGAGTGTGTTTTCTCTCGGCATGAAGTTCCTGCCTGATATCATCGTGTTTTGCCCCCCCCACGACATAAAACGCTTTTTGTTAGTTTCTTGGTTTTGGGCGTTCCCAACCTGTTTTCAATTACCGTTTTGCCTCCTTACCTCATTACCGTTACCCCCACAGGGGGGCTTCCCTCTGAATATCGAGGACCCCCAAACCCGTCCGCTTTGCGACACCTATCAGCCGAAAACTCTCCTCTTTCCCTTCTTACCCCCCTTTACCCCCCTTGTAGAAATTACCTCCAGCGATTCGTCTGAGGGCGTTTCGCTAGTCATACTTCCTCACCCCTCGACCAGGCTCCTTTGCGTCTCGAGACCCCTGGCTTTTTTTTCCCTTTCCCTGCACCTCCAACGGCCCCTTTTTTTCTGGTGGGGATGTCGTATTCACCCGGACAGGGCTTTGACCCAAACAACTTTCTTCTTCGGAAGGGGTCAAATTTTATCCACCATTGTCCCCTTTTTGGCCTTGTTGACCGGGCGGTTTTGCCTCCAGTCCCTTGGAGCCTTTTGTCCGGGAGTCACTTTTTCCAGCGCTTACTTACTTTCGTCCTTTGGGTGGTGGGCTTGTGACTGTTTCCGTTCTCAAACGTTCCATCTTAGCAAAGCGGGGGCGGCCGCCCCGTTGAGTTTTTTTTTTGGATATCGTGCAATGCCGCACCAGGTTTGCCAATCATTCCCCAGACCGGCAACATCTTGATTCCTTCACAGACCCGCCTTTCGTTAAAACAAGGGGTACGTAACTTAATTCTTTCTTTCACGGAATTTCTTGACCCAGTCCCCCAACGTCTTTTCCTTCCCCGTGTTTTTTTTTTTTTTCTTGAGGTCACCCCCCCCTTTTGGAACTCGGCTCCCTTCCCCTTGTCTTGTTCACCTTGAATCCTTCCCACTTATCCCCCCTTTGCTTTTCCTGACCCTTGGCTTTGGGTAGAACGTCAAGTCACTATTGGCAAGGCTATGACTCCTCGTTTGAAACACCCCACCCTCAAGTGCACTTCTTTTCGCGGGTCCTAAGAGACTACTTGTGAAAGCTCCTTTTTTGAATTTTTTTCGTTTTTTTTTTTTATAGAGGTGATGAAGTACCTCGTTCTTTAAACTGCTCTTTTTCTAGTAGGTCCCTTTCGTTAGTCTGGAAATACCAGTTATCAATGTCCGATTTACCCTGCCTTTCCCCGGTTTGCCCCTTATTTGGGGCCAACTCATCGTGGTTTTTTTAATTTTTGTTTTTGTAACCCTTTTCCCCTTTTTTGATTTTATCCCGCATATTCATTTTACGGAGAACCAATTTCCCCGTTTTTTTGTGTTCATGGACCCTTTTTTTTCATAATGCTGGACAAGTCCCCTCTAGATGTTCTTTTTGCGCTTTCGCACCACCTCCATGGCCCTTTGTTTTTGTTTAAGGCCCTTGGCTTCTGACGCACGGGATTTTTACCCCCCTTTGGTTTTGTCGCCGGTGTTCTGCCGAGAGGTACCGACCTTCTGCCATGGCGGGGTTTCTGTTTAGTGGGTTGCACTGCAGCGAGAACCTAAGTCAGCGCTGGGCTTTTCGTCCAGACTCCCATTCCACTCTGTTCGTGCTTTTTCAGTCCTGTGCTTTCGAAGCGTTAGTCCAGTTTGTTCATCAGCACTTTTCTTTAGCGCGATGATGTGCCTTTTTCCCTCAACGTAGGCCTTTTCTGCTCCGTCTGACCAAGCCAGCGCTCGGCACGACCAGAAAATTATTTTGTGGAGGTCTTTCCCTTCGTGCTGCAATGCTTGCGAACCTTTTTTTTGACAACACCCGGCGGGCCTGGCCCGTGTCACTCAGTTTCCACCGATACCTCTTAATGAGGATGAATGACAAGAAAACCCCCTTATTCCGGACGGGGATGCGCTATTTTGTTCCCGACTCGGTTGCTCCCATGGGAAGCTGTTCCCTCTACCTTCCCTTTTTTGAAAACTCGTTTTTGACCTGCCAACCGGAGGGACGGCCAAGTCAGTCCCACGTATAGTTGTCCTTCCCATCGGATCACTTCACTCCCCTGCTAGTCCCCCGTTCCCACTGCTGTTCCGCTTTTGGTGTGCCCATCCCGGAAACCCATTTCGAAGAAACCCTGTGGAATTTCCTTTTCTTGTAGGACGTTCTCGATCCCCCTGCTGGCCCTTTTTCCCCCTTTTGGCCGTCTTGTTCATACTCCTCCCCCCTGCGGGTACAACGCGCCTGTGGGCTATTTTCTCCCAGTTTCTACTTTCAGGACTTTGTAAAAGTCACGACGTATTGGAAGTGAGCACCCCGAGGCCCCCTCTAACTCCCCTTGGTCGGTGCCCTCCTCCCATTAAGAGCTCATCTACTCTTTCGTATTGCCTCCCAACGAATTTCTTCGTCCGCAATTTTTCTGTTCTGATTCCCTCTTACCCCCTAGAATTAGAACGCATCCGCAACTCTGCTCTAGGTTCGACTTTGCATTGTTTCTGCTGGTGACCCCCTCTCATTCTTTCTTTTTCCGTTTTTTTTTTTCCTTCCTTAAAGCAATGAACCAAGTTTTCACGGTTCAATGCTCCCCACCTTTTGAGTTCCCCTTTTGAGCTTTGAAAGCGTTCCCCTTGTTTAACCGTCATTGGTTCCTGACAGGATTTTCCAAAACTTCTTCGCTGGCCCTGCTTTTTATCTCTTCTTTCTATCCCTCATTTTTGTTGTTTTGTCGACGCCTCCCCCAAAAACGTTTTTCTCCGTTTCCGCTTTCCTTCTCCTTGAGCCCCCCCCCCCCCCCCAGTTGGATTTGTTTGGGAACCAATTTTCCCGGGTGGTCAGTCACCGCACTCACCTGGGGGCGAAGGCCCCCCGGTTTGTTTTTTTCCCCCAAAGAGTTTTCAACAGTTCCCTTTGAACCCTTCCCTGACCAATTTGGCATCACGGGTCCAACATTTTTTTTCCCGGAAGGGTTTTTAGTTTTTGTTTGGTTTGAGGTTCAACGCGTCTTCAGCAACATTGGTCCTACTCGTCCCGGAAACTCTCTTAGATGTCCCTGGGTTTTGCGTTTTTCCCCTTCCCCGCCCCTGTTTCCCCCGTCGTGCGCCCCCCCCCACCCCCCCCCCACCAATGTGTGTGGGAGGTCCTACTAGACCTACCTCTCGCCTTCATTGTTTTTTTTTTGACCTTCCCCCCATCCAAGTGTTTTTCCAAATGTATTTTTTTCTCCGTTCCCCCTGCTTTTAACCCCGTCGGAGTTTCCCCAATCCTCCTTATAAAGGCATGCAAGCTTCACCCTGGTTTTCTGTTTGGAGGACAACCTTCGTCCATTGTGCGGGCCAGTTGACAGCAGTTGCTTCGAATTCTTCCGAGGAAGAAATTGTCTCGGGGTTCCTCCAATGGTTGGTGCATCCAGCATTTGACGCGGCTTGCCGCGCTTATCCGTCGGGACAGAAGGCATTCAGGGGGAACTTTTTTCATTTTCGCCGACCCCCCCGGTGTTATTCCCTTAGTTTTACAATGGGTTTTTTCTTTCTTACTGCTTCAGCTTTCCTTTCGACACAGTTCCTTCGGGGCTTCTCCCACGAAATTTCTGGCGTTTTTCCTTTCCCATCCCCTCCGTCCTCACGTTTTGTGATAGTTGACGTGTTTCTGATGAAAAAGTGGACGGTCCCCAAGGGATCCTTTGATGGTCGCGCTTCCCTGCGCGTCCCATTTTCATATGTATTCGATTATGTTTTTTCGTGCTTTGCCGTTCCCTGGCGTTCGCGTCCCTGTCTGTGGCCTTCTCCCGTGCGTATTTCGATGACCCCGTAATCCGTCCTTTCTCTGTGCACCTCCTCCTGCCCCCGGCTTTTCGTTGACCGTCTCTTGCTCTTAGGCTGGCGTCTTCTGCTGTTTGTGCCACAACGGGACAAGGTCCCACGAATTGATTAGGAAGACCCCCCCTCCGGCTCCTCCCGTGTACCCCAGCGTGAGGTTCGGCCCCCAAAGCCCGGGTTGGGCTTAACCTCGTTCCCGGGCTTGAGAGCAAACCTTTCAGCGCTGGTCTTCCTTCCAAATATGGAGGTCCACCTCAACCCTTCCCCACAAGTGAGCCTTGCTCTGCTACCGATTTAGGCTTTTTTTCCCCCCAATTTTGCCTTTGTTTGCGTATGCGGAATTTACGACTCTCTTTAGTCACCCCTAGGAAATGTTCGGCAACCGGTTTGTCCTCCTTTTCTCTTTTTCCTGTGGCCTACACGTCCCGCTGACGTACCCCCCCCTGCGTGTAGGATTTCGGCGCCTAACACTTAACAATTTTTTTTGGCACCACCGTTGCTACTCTTCCTGGCTCAGTCAGACCGTAAAGGATGGTGTGGCCGCGTGGTGGAGTGACCTATGGACTAGTTTCCTTTCTCCCCCATCCAGGTCATACTTTCCCCTGTCCGTCAGTGCTCAGTCGTTTACCTGGACACCGGATCCCCTTTTTTTTTTTTTTTTCGCCCCCTTTTTAGCATTGGCCGCTCTTATCTGCGCTGGGGGTCCTTTTCAGCAATTTTTTAACCTCCCCTAAGGACTTCTTCCCCAGCCCCCCCCATCTGGTCCCCCCAGGTCTGTCATTTGAAACACTATTATCCTTCGTCTTGAGAACTGGTTTCCTGTCTTTCAGGTTATTTCCCCTTCTTCCACCCCCCTTCGGGGCACTCTTTTTTCTACTGTGTTCCTGACCCCCCGTCCTAGTAGACCGTAGTTAGAGCTAAACCTGGCCCCCCTCCCCGATGGATCCCGGCTTTCCTCCCAGGCTCAAACGGCAGGGTGCCACCGAAACTTTTCCCCCCTTCCTGTAATGTCTTTTCCAATCCTGTCCCTTTTGTTGCTTCCTCCCCCCAGTTGCGCATGTGCCGGATTGGCGGCCGGCTGCCTTATGTCTCGAGTCTCACTAGCGATAGTTTTTTCGTTCTTTAGTCTCTGTTTTTGGCCCCCCCACTTCGGTCTCTGTTGCCCCCAAAGGTTCGGTAAAGTGACTCCCTGTTTTAGTCCCTTCTATCCCAGGGGGACACCCAAACACCCCTGGATTCAATCAGTCGCTTCTCCCGCGACTTTTTTGGTTCTTCTCCTCCTCGTGCACGCTCCACGGACTACCCGTTGTTAACGTCCTTGTCTTCCTTCGGTTACCCCCTAACTAGCCAACCTCGCCGCGTCAAACCGTGGGTTTTGACAGCGCTCTTCTTAGGGCAGGCACAATGGCTTTCAATAATTACTCCTTGGTTTTTTTGTTTTTCCCCTTCGTAACACAGTATGCTCGCGCCCCGATCAATCCCCTTTTACAGGCATCTCTGTATCGTGGTTGCCGTTCCCCCTAATACCCCTCTTGTAGCCGCTTCTTTTTTCTCGGCCTTGTTCACCGAGTTTCAGTTGCTTTTGGATCCACCCTTGGGTTTCTGTCTGGTGTTTATTGACACGGAAGTCGTTCCAAAGTTATCACAGGCCTACACAGGTGACTTATGAGCCCCTTGTTCCAGACGACTTCTTCCTTGACTTTTTTTGGACCCCCACCGTCTCCACTTCCGCACCACCCCCTCCCTTTTCCCCCCTGCGCCATTTTCCCCCCTCTGTTGCCCCTCCACCTTTTTTCTTTACGCTCCCTGGTTACGTGCACTTTTTTTTTTTTACGGTACGGGCGTGCCCCCCTTTGGCGCGGCGCTTTTCCCCTTCTTCAAAATTTTTCTGGAAGTGCCTCGCCCCGCCGGTTCCTTGTCAAATTATCTGGTTCGTAGGACTTATTTCTTTGGAACGGCCCAGATTTTTCCCCCACTGGACCCATTGCCCTTCCCTCTCTTAAAATTTTCCCCCTAATCTGTTTTTTTTGGTCTCCCGGACATTTTGTAGCGTCACCAAGTTTTGTTTTGGAGTTCTTTTGTACTATCTCCCTGTGCCGTGTCGTGGTGTCCTACATTTGTTTTTGTTTCCTGATGATCTTGCTCCGTGCTTTACCCCGTGTTCAGTTGCTTTCGATTTTTTTGGGGTCTTTTCATTTTTACAGCCACCCTCCTTTACACTGTTAACTTTTGGTGCGATTGTGGTATGTCCGTTCCCCTTCCCCCGAAGAGTCTGAATGTGGCTTTTTGAAACTTCGGTCCCAAACCCCGTCCCATGGACCCCACAATTCTACCCCCTCCGAAGTCCTTTGTCTCTCCCACCCCTATTTCCCCCCGCTCTGGACTCGGTTGCACACCAACTATTAACCCCCCCCAACCACGGCTGATTACCTCCCTTTTTCCCATTTTTAGATGTTTCGTCGGCAGCTTTGTGAGCTTTTTCTTCGTTGGTTGTCAATCCGTGGATATTTCCTTTTTCGGATCCTTGTCCTTTACCTTGTTCCCCCCTTTGCTCTTGCAGCGCCCAATTTTGCGTGATCCTCTTCCCCCCCCCCTTTTTTTTGTTTGTTCTCGCGATACGCAACCCTTTTTTGGGTCGCGTGCAAATAGGCTCCCCCCGGCCCAGGGCGCTTCCCTTGGGAGGCCTGGTTCCCATGGGGATTTTTTTTCACTTTTTTTTTTATTTCTGAAACTTGACCAGTCTTGCGGAAAATAGAAGTTTTCCCCCCTTCCCTCCCTCCCTTCCGCTTCAGATTATCCCCCGGTTATTTGTGTGCCGTCACTCTCATTCCCGCCTTCGTCTGTCATCATCAGCTCTTGTAACGTAGCTTATTTTGTAAGTTGACCATCGTGAAAGACGCGTCGGTTTTCGGCTTCGCTCTGAGTTTGGGGCCCAATAGTTTTTTTCCCTCCCTAGGTCCCCCTGTGGCATTTTACGAATGGACGCCGAACGCCCCCCCCTTCCACCCCCAAGTTCCCTGAAAATCCACTTTTTTTTTCCAGACTGGGGATGTCGTCCCCCCCCCCATGCCCCTGCCATGAAATTTCACCCTTTCTTGCACACCACCTGACGCTACCTAGGCTGGTTCCTTCGCCCATTCCGCCCGCCCTCCCCCCCGTTCACAGAACACCCCTTTTGTCTTATTTTTTGCCATGTTCCCCCCCCCTCTTTTCCCACTCCTTAACTGTTTTTTATTTTGGTCTTTTGGACGGTCTTTTCTTGACGGGCGGCGGGTCTACCATTTCCCCGCGCCAGTCGTATCTGACACCCCCCCCTTGAAGACTCCTTTTTCGCTTCCTGACCTTCCCGCCCCTTGTGTTCTTTTTTAATTGATAACCGCTTTTCAACTGGGCGCCCGTCCCCCACACCCTTCCCAGCGACGTTGAAACTTTTCTCCTTTTTTGGTTCCCTGGTGCCCCTTCCCTCCCGCCCGGTTTTTTTTTTCCCACGTTTCCCATCAAGTCCCCCCCTACATTCGTCACGAAGAATTTTTTCAGACCCCGTTGGAGGGACCAACTGGGGTCCTACTTTTTTCTATCCTTTCAGCCTTGCCGTTTCCCCGAATATTGATCTTCGGACAACCCCCCCCCAACCCTTTCCCAATGTGCGAACCCCCATTCTGGACCCTGTTTCTACTCTTCTGCTTCACACCCATCCCTTGCGCCTGGGTGCAGTCTCATGTAACCCCCACCCAGATATGCCTTCTTTGCTTTTTTTTGACGCCTTTGGCTCCGCCATCGTGCTTGTTTCCCAAAAACCCCTCTCCGGCCGGAGGCTGGACTGCCGTGAGGGGGTGCGTTTTTATTCCCATTCCTATTAAAAATTTTTTCCCGCCGCTTGGGTACCGTCCGGAGTGGGGCGTCTTTCACTTTCAATTAACACGGATAACCTTACCGTGGAACAAACCCCTTTCTCATTTGCTGACCGTCCCAACCGTTTCGAGAATTTTACTCTGGATGCCCCCCCTTCGCTCCTTGTAGGGCGTCTAAGTCCGCTCGGCGACTTCGGCCCTTCCTTTCTATAGGATGGTTTTTTGGTGGTCCCAGCTCCGCCTTAACTCCTTTGAGAAATATTCTGCGAGTCGTCTCTACACTCCCAAACGCGGGCATGGCAAAGGCCCCCACCCATGCCTTTCTCCTCTTATTTTTCAATCCTTCTTTAGATGTTTTTTGATTCCAATTCACACTATTCCAGTACATTGTTGTTCAATTTTTCATACGGAGTAATGGGAGGCTTTTTCTCCCAAGGAAACAAGTTTTGACTGTCCTTTGATTAAGCGTCCTTCAGCCGGTATCCCTCGGTCGGCATTTCCTTGCCCTTCCAGTCATTTGCGCAAATCTGCGCCTCTTTGTCTTCTCTTTTTTCATGATCCTCCCCTTTGAGCCGATTAAATTCTCAAACAGGGGACTGTCCCTTACCTTTTTTCCCCCCCCCCCCTTTTGTCTTGTCCCCCAACTTTTGTAATTGCGCCACTCTCCCCGGGTATTGGAAGTTTTCTGTTTTCCTCCTGTTTTGCTCCTAGGCCCGTTCCCCCTCTTTTTCCTTTCAAACGGTCTCCCTTTTTTTTTCTGGATTGACGTCGCGCAACTTGCGACCATCTTTCTAATTTATCTGGATAGGCGGTTGAAGCAATGTGAAAGTAAGGACCCTCCCCTTCGCCTCCGAGGTGCCCCAGCCTTTCTTTTCTTCCTTTTCTCCTTCAGAAGAAGAAGTTTGAGGGGCTGCCACCCCCTTGAGGAACAAGGTTGACCTTGGCTTCGTCTATTAGCGCGAAGCTTTATCCGGAACCGAGACTTGTTAGCACGCCGGCTGTTTTTTGTTAGTCGTTTTACGGTTCTAGGTTCCGGTATCCGTCCGAAGAACTTGCCGGACAATTTTTTTCATTGTGTTTAACGGGCTTACTGAATTTTGGAAAAAGAAGTCTACACCATGCGTATCTCCAATCATGATTTCTTCGCGGCAAATGCGGTTTTGGCACTCTTTGATCCGTGTGACTTCTCACTCTCCCGATTGTCTTTTTCCGCCACATCATGAAAAAAGAACCATTGAACCTGAATGTATCTACGAGGACCAGATTTTTGGGTCTTGAGGCCTCCGTGTAAACTTAGATAAGGGTTTGTGGGGTTGTCCCCCCCCACTTCGCGACCTCAACGACAATTTTTTTATTGATATTCTCCCAAACTGAAAGCACGCCGGGGCGTCGGCCTCCCGTTCCCCCGTAATGGTATCCTTTTGTGGGAATCGGCCCTTCCGCCGATGCTCATGTCCTTATTGCACTCGGCGTCCTTTTTTCATGGCGCTTTCACAAGATTCCTCTTACTTCCGGTCTGGTGACCTTTTTTCCTCTCTCCGATCCACCCGTCGACCTGGAAATACCTTCTCGACCGTCGACTGTGTCGTTCTGGAAGACTCACCCAATTTATGGCAGGTCACCCGTGGATTATGCTCTGTCTCCTTCCCGTTGGCTCCCAAGGGACAGCTCCTTTCCCCCCCCTGTGGACAAAACACCCCTCACTGACAATCAACGTTTTTTAAAGTTTAGTGATGAGTTTCACCATCTGCGTCCCTACGAAGTCTTTTCAGAGTGTTCTGGGTCTACCATGCCCCGGAAAACCCGTACAGCCAACCCAGAGGAAGTATATTTTTTTTGAACGTTCGCTTTTTTCACCTGCTTTCTTTTCCAAATTTTCTTTTCCTCCATACCTCGACCAGATGGTGGGAGATTGCTTTTACTTTCGGAACATTTTCCTAAGGCGGATGCTGATCGACCAGATTTACTTTTGCCAATTTTGTTTCCTTTCCTACAGGGCTTCTAGTTTATTCCGCTCCGGCCTTTCCCACCCATTTTTCCCGTAGGACGTCTTTGTTTTTTTTTGTCGTCTTCTCTAGTACATTAGCAACGCCATTTTTATCCATATCCCCTTCTTTTTTCTCCATGGTGACATGAGAAGAGGGTTCCAACATCTCCTTTATAATTGCTTGCGCTGTCTTCCTGAGTTACAATCGCCTTTTTTCCCGGCTTAATGACCCGGTGCGTTTCTTTAAACTCTTTTTCCCCCTTTTTTTCCAGAATTGGATAGCCGGCTTCGCCCCGGATCGCTTCCGTTTTTTTTGGTATCTCTTTTCCAGCATAATAACCTGTTTTGTTGAGCGCCATTCTGTTCGCGAGCCGTTTCCTTTCTGTCTCCTGTGACCTGTTGACGGTGCAACGGCGGGTTCAGCCACCCCCTTTTTTTTCCCGTTTTTCCGGGCGGTTGTTACACTTGCCCTTGTCCACAGTTGTTGAAAACGGCGTACTCCCCATCCCTTCCCCCTGGAAGAGGACTCCCCCGCGCTCGTTTACCTCTCCTGTTTATGATACCTGCTATCCCCTGGAATCGCAGCTCCTCTCCCCTTGGCCTTTTTTGAAGTGGACGCCGATTAAATACGTTTTTTCCTCCGGTTTTATTCGGAATTCCCCCTTCCGGCCCCCCCCATGCGGAGTCTTCTCTTTGCGACTTCCCTTCCGTCTTAGTCCGGACCTGTCAAGAACGTTTTTTTTGCCCCAGGTTCTGGTTCCCCCAACTTCAGTCTTTTCAGCAGGGATTCCACTCCCTTAAAGCCCCTGTCCTGGAAAGTGTATTCGTTCTGATCTAATGGTCCCTTCCTCGTTGTTTTTCCGTACGGTGGTCGGTCTGCGCACTCCCCCTTTCTCGTCTTGACTCGTTCCCGGCTTTTTCAGCCATCGAAGGTGAACCCTTCCTCCTCGCCGCCGAACCCTGTTTTTTTTTTTCACCGTTTATTTTTTTAAATTCCTTTTGTTTTCGTCCACCCCTGTTCCTCTGCGACCAAGTTTGTTCTTCCATTCCTCCTGAGTCCAAGCAAAATGGTTTGGTTTTTTTTTTCCCTTTCACTGTAAAAATGGTTCTCTTTTCCCTTCTGGGAACCAGGTTTGTGCCGGGTCCCCCCCCTTACCTTTTTTCTTCGCCATGATCTGCCACTACCCTCCACTCATACTTCTTTTTTTTTTTTTTTGCCCCCCCCCTCTAGAGTCACCGGAGATTTATGGGGCCCCTTGTCCTTGGCCGGCCCCCCCAAAGGTTTTTCATCCCCGTGCGGGTTTTTTATGCCTGGAGGACACCAATAGGGTTCGTCGGTACACCCCGGCCCCTGGAAGCCGCTTCTCCCCCCCTCTCGTTATGAGGAGTTTTTCTCTGATGTTTATGCCCCCCCCCAAAACCCTGCGCTTCCTGTTACCCGAACCCGGCTGGGCGAAGAAAGTCGACTTTACCGCGACCAAAGGGAGAGGTCTGCCCTCCTTGAGACATTTCTGGGCTTGTTTTGTCTTCCCCCTTCCCAATCCGGGTTGTCTACTTCCAGTCATTTTAGGATGTAACGCACCCGTCAATGTTCTCCCCCTTAGACTCTGCGTGATACCCCCGGAGGGTTGCTTATGCGGCTGGAATGGTCCCTTCCCCCCTGGTCAACCCCCCCTGGGGCAGGGCTGGCCAAGTCGTTTGATACTTTCCAGCTCCGTGAACCCGAGTCTTCTCTCGGCTCATTCCGACACTGACACCCCCGGTTTGTTTTTTTCCACTTCGGTTTGACAGGCCCCCCAGTTTCCATTCCAGTTGCGTTTTGTGGCCTTGACCCTTCTTTTTTTTTTTGTGAAGAATTTCTCCCCAGGAAAGTTCCCCCCTTTTCCTTGTGCTAAAAACACAACACAGATTTTTTTTTTTTTTTTCCCTTCGGACTGTCCCCCTGGGTTCCTTCTCTTATTCTTCGGGTCGTTCATTTCTAATGAAACGCCCCTTTGACTTTAGAAAGTCCCAAACTCTTTTTGACAGGGCTTTAATTTCCCCTTATTTCTTGTTCCCGGCAGGTCTTTTCACTCTTTTGCCGCTCGCCGGATTTTCGTCAGACCTAACACTCTTTCACGGCTGGCACTTCCCTTTCCTTTACTCCCCCTGTTACCGTCCGCCGCCGGGTTCTAGAGAGTACTTTTCACCCCCCTTTCAACCCCTTTAAGTTCTGGACTTAGGCTTTTTCCCTCCCCAAACCCCAGACAACCCACGCATTTGTTTTTTTACAGCCCCCCTTGACAACTCTGGTACGAAATAACAAGTCTGGGTCCCATCGTGGGGTGCTGAAATTACTCCGTTGCGTAGCGTTGACATGATGTTTCTTTCCCTCCCGCTTTATCGAGGCTCCGCTGAATGTTGAGTTCTTCGAGGGTTTGTCACCCCCCCCCCCCCCTGCTCGCAAGTTTCGGAAGGGTTGTACTCCCCCCGGTGGGAAGTACTCACTAAACGTTTGCGATGGAATCGCCGCCTTTTTTCTCCATAGGTCTCGAGATGGCCCCCCTATACTGGAGCAAGGGGTTCACTCTGGTGTTTTTCCTGGTAAGTTCATGAAAAGTTCACCTTTCTTCCCCGTCCCCCATCGGTCGGTTGCATGTCTTCCTGATATATGGCAGGTCCCGCACTCGTCCTTCGTCTGTTGCCTCCCTCCCCAACCCCCGCAGGCTCCCCCCGTCATCGTCTCCCCAGAAGCATATGATATTTTTTTTTTTTTTTGTTGTGTGTTGTTTTATTGTGTTCGTTCGCGTCCCCCCACCCTTTCGTTCTCTGAAATTGCCTTTCCCGTTCTCCTTGAATACTCCCTGCCTTTCCTCCTTCCCCCTGGTCGTGTGCAGGGTTTCGTGCAAAGTCCCCCCTTAGCTTCCAGTTTACATCGTCCCTTTTTCGGGGGAGCCCAAACGGCCGCCTTTCTGCCTGACTTGTCTCTTTCCCTGTTCCGCATCTTTCGTTTAGATGCCATCCCCACTTCTTAGACTCAACCCGACGGTTTTACGTTCTTTGGCGCTGCAGTCTTGCGGGGACCGTGGAGAAGCGCCGCCCCCTTGGAGGGTCCCAGGGGGGAAAACGGATCCTGCCAAGTCCCCGACTTCCTCTTCCGCTTCTTCTTACTCCCTTCCCACTACCCTCTTCTTCCCTCTTCCCGTCCCTCCTTTCCCTGCCATCTCTCCTTTCACGTCTCCACCGCCCCTCCCCCCTCTTTTCTTCCCTCACCCCCACCCCCCCCCTCCCCATATCCTCCTTTTACCTTTCTTTGCCAGCTCCCTTCTCCCCCCCTTGGCTCATATCCCCCCTCCTCACTCCCCTATTCTCCCTATCCACCCCCTCCTTCGACCCCCAACTCCCCCCCTTTTCTACCCCACACCTCCCCCCTCCCCCCTCCCTCTGTCCCCCACGTCCCTCCCCCCCTCTTTCTCTATAACCCTCGTGCCCCTTTCCCCTCCTCCACCTTTCCTCCCTCCCCCCCTCTCTTCCGTTCCTGATCCCTTCTCAACCCCCCCTCCGGCCTCCTTCTCACTTCCCGCCCCCATCTCCTATCCTTATCCTTACTTCTCTCTTCTTCTGCTCTCCTTACCCTCAAGACTCCTCCCTACCAGCTCTCTTTAATTCCTACCCCCCCTTTTGTCCGCTTCTCCCTGCTCCCATTCCTCCCCCCACTCCCCTCTTTCTCTCCTATCCCCCGCACACCCCTCCCTCCACCCGTTCCCACTCCTCCCCCCCCTCGCACCCCCCCACCACCCCCCGCCACCCCCTCTACATTCCACCCTTCTCGCCCTCTCCCTCCCCCCTGCACTACGCCTTCTCCGCCCGCTCCCCCCCCCCCCCCCCCCCCATCCCCCTCCCCTCCCCTTTTTCATCCCCCCCTCTGTTCTCCCCATTCCCCCCCTCTCGTGTCACTTTTTCTTCCTTTTCTCACACTTCCTCACCCACCTCTTCTCCCCCACGCCCTCTCTTACCCCACTCCCGTCCCATCTAACTCCCAACGCACCCCCCCCCTCCCCCGACCCCTCTTGTCCCACCCCCTTTCTGTCACGCTCCCCCTCCCCCCCCCACACGTTTCACCCCCCCTCCCCCCCACGTCCATACTCTCCCCCCCCCGCTCCCACCCTATACTATTCCCCCTCAACTCTTCCCCCACACCCCCCTGATTCCTCCCGCCCCTTCCTTCCACCTCCCCCCCCCTCCCCCCCCCTCCCCCCTCCCCTTCCCCTTACCCCACTCCCCTTCCCCCCTCCCCTCCCCCCACCTCTCCCCTCCCCAGGCCCTTCCTTTCCATACCCACCTCCCCTATATCCCCACCACACCCCCACCACCCCTACCCCCACCCTCCCGACCCTTCGTTCATCACCTATCTCCCCCCTCCCCGTTCTTTTTCGGATATTATGTCCTGCCTCCTTCAAACCCCTTTGACCCCAACCCCCCCTGAAATTGTTTCCGATCTTATAAACGTTAATTATTGGTTTCCTCTGGTTTCTGTTTACTTGACAGTCTTCGGCCAACCCCCCATTTTTTTTTTGTTCTTGCTCGCGGCTGCCGTGCCAGTTGTGCTTTCTGTTACGGACTGCTTGTATGTGCGCAGTTTACGTTTTTTCTTGCTTTTTCGGGGTGTCCCTTGTGTCAAAAGTCCCCAGTCTTTTTTTGCTTTGATTTAGCTTGCGTCCTGCTGGCGGTACCCTCCCTTGTCCACTTTTCTGTGACCGGAAGGGAGGGTTCCCAGTCCCTTTGCCGTAACGCCGCCCTGGAAAGGACACGGTGCGGCCCTTTGCAATTTTTGCACATGTCCAACATTCCCTTCAATATACCACCCTCCTTTTCAGGGCTGCTTGGAGGACCACTCCCCTCTCATATGGAAAGTTTAGTTTCACCTACATATTAAACAACGGAGTCTCCCCGCTTTCTTCTGTAGTTTTGGTCGGCTCTGGCTCTCTTTTTTTCGTTCTTGAGGGTCCCCCTTCCCCCCTTGAATATTTGCTTTTTTTTTCCCTTTCCGGTAGAAATTGGCTCTGACCCCGGGGCTTCTAGCAGCGTCACCCCAATTGGTTGGTTGATCTCCTCCTTTTTCCCCCTTCCCCCCTTTCGTTTGTTTTTTGTTGATTTTGTTCCCCATCTCCATGGGGTGAGTCCACTTTTGTTTATTTTTTTTTGTTTCACCCTGTTCGATCCCCTTCTTTTCCTGCCGGGCCACTTGACGCGTATCCCCACGATGGACCCTTTGCCCTCTGGCTTCTCCCCCGTCTGCACCCCGCTTCCTTCCTCTTCGGTTCCTAGCGACCTTCACTTTTTTTAAACTCCCCCGTTCGCTTGCTGCCCAGTTGTGTAGTACTTCCCTTCCTTTTCTCTTCTTGGCGCTTCGCCCGGAGTTTCTCTTCCCTGGTTCGTTGTCCCCCCAGGGTCCCTTTTTTGGTCAAGACTACGAGTCTCTCGTCCGGTGCGCGTTGCCCAATCGCATTCCGGTTTCACCCCACTTTGTTTCCTGCCCCTCCAGGTAAGGAAGCCGTTTTCCCCCCAGCTCGCAACCAACGCGCACTGTATTTTCAAGGAACCTCGTTTTTTTCCCCACATTAGAACCCTGTGATAACCCAGGGGGGTCTGGGGAACCGTTTACCCCCCCTGGCTGATCGTCCAAAGCCCCTGTCCCACTTCTTTTTTTCACCCCCAACCCCTTTCTTAAAGCGTGTGACATTGTTCCGTACCCCCCCTTTTTACCCCCTTAAAGGGCCCTCTTTTTCTCCCCCCCGATCTTTTGGCCGTCTTTGTTGTTAATTTTTTCGGGACGGCGTCCAGATAATCTTTCAAAATCCTCTTCCCGCGACTCTAGCATATAATTTTTCCCCACCTTGCCCTCAACTTTCTTCCTGAGCTTTCTCCAAATTTTGTTGTTGTATCGTCCTCCCAGTTGCGCCCGTCACCTTGCCGGTCGTTTTGAACCGGTCAATAACTTTTTTTGTTCATCGACGGTCATTTTGCCCCGCCCCCTTCCCAAAGGCTCCAACAATTTTTCATGTCTGAAAAGACACTTGTCGCCCCCCTTTGCTCGCAACTCGTTCCCTGTTCTGATCCTTTGGCCAGGGTTTTTTCTACTTGTTGTTCGACACCCCTGCACCTGGGTCTGCCCTGCCTGTTCCTCTCCCCAGTGCCCCTCTGGCCTTTTTTTTGCACGCAGGGCCGGTGTCCCTACGGAGCTGAGTGTCTTTTTGTTACTCCCCCTTCACAACACCGGAGCTGAGGGCTTTTGAGAGTTTCTGACTTTTTCC